>ERZ1643247.2336-NODE-2336-length-15238-cov-3.978002_pt1 | contig 15238 bp, 9 predicted proteins | sample MGYA00579264_ERZ1643247 | MGnify/ENA primary metagenome ERZ1643247 (study PRJEB29033, sample SAMEA4952262) | chicken gut metagenome | biome: Broiler Chicken; feature: Gastrointestinal Tract; material: Caecum | place: Ireland | collected 2018 | study: Broiler... | reverse complement strand
GCGTCCTTACGGAAGGGGCAATCACCGGGCAGAATTATTACGAGCAGGATCTTACCAGCTGGCTGCTTTCCAAGCTGATGTGGGATCTCGATCAAGACGTGAACGAACTGCGCGCGGAATATGACAGGTACTACTTCGGCGAGGCGGCCGGCCCGATCGTCACCGAATATGCCGACTTCATGAACGCCTACTTCGAAAGGGTTTCGAGAACGCAGGGTTCGTCCGTTTTGCATGCGGCGATCTATTCCGATCAAACGCCTTGGCTGAACTCGGTCGATACGCTCAACGAAAAGATGCTCGGTGCCGCGCAGGGATATATGGATCGCGCTAAAGAAGCGATCAACGGCGACGAGAGCCTGAGCGATGCGCAGAAGGAACAGTATCTTTATAACTTAAAGCAAGCGGAAGTGCAGGTCATGTCAATGATATATCGCAACTACGATGCGGTATTCTATACGACCGACGAAGCGCGCTACGCGTTCATGACTGAATTTTTTGATTTGGTTCAGGAACTGGATGTAAACGCGCTGTCCGAACACGGGCAGAGCATAGCAGATCTCAGAGCGGAAGCCTTGGGTTAAAATTTATAGGAGGAAGGGAAAATGAAAATTAGAACGGCAACAAAAAGGATAATGTTGGTTTTTTTGACTGCGGTATTCCTTTTGATGAGCATCGCTACCGCTATGCTCATCTTCAGCGGAAGGAGAACTTCCGCTGAAGAAACCTATTATACGAAGGATATCGCATCGATGCCGCAAATCGACTTTGCGGCAGTGGGGTTGGTATCTGACGCGGAAACGGATACTTACACCACTACTGGACTCAAAGAGTTTTGGGGCCCCGATGCTCCCGGCACGACGTTGGATACCACCTTTACGGCGGCCTTTATGTTTGCTGAAGGCGCCGACCCGAATTATACCATTTCTTTCCGCCGGAGCGGTTGGAACGAAGGGCTGAAACTGAATTTGTACGCCGACGGTAAAGTGTATCTTTACAGAGTGGATGCGGATGAAGCGGCAAGCCGAAAAGAATTTAAAACCACCTTTGCGCCGGATACATGGTATTATCTGCAATATACAGTGGCAAATCTGTACTCGGATGAGGCATTGACGCAACAAGTAGGGTACCGTTCTGCGGTTACTGTGACGGATAAGGCAGAATATACCGAACAATTTGTATATGACTTTACGAATGAAGAAGCGAACGGTCAGGCATACGATACGGGAAACTTTTTCCTTTGGGTCAGCAATGAACTGAACGGCAAATTCGGGGTCGCTTCCTATCAGTATGAAGCGGCGGATGTCCCGGAGGATCCCGTCGATCCCACAGAGCCGACCGGATACACGAAAACCGTTGCGGATATGCCCAAGATTGACTTTGCGGCAGTGGGGTTGGTATCTGACGCGGAAACGGATACTTACACCACTACTGGACTCAAAGAGTTTTGGGGCCCCGATGCTCCCGGTACGGCGATCGATACGACCTTTACGGCATCCTTTATGTTTGGCTCGGGTGCCAATACGGGATATCCGCTCTCCTTCCGCCGGAGCGGCTGGAGCGAAGACCTTAAACTGAACATTTATGCCGACGGCAAGGTGGAACTTTATAAAAACAGGAAGGATTTTAAGAGTTTTGCCGGAACGGCATTCACGCCCGGTACTTGGTATACCGTCGAATATACGGTGGCTAATCTTTACGAAGACGAACAGTTGAGCGAGCAGATAGGCTATCGTTCCGTCGTTGCCATTACAGACGGCGCCGGTTATTCCGTCACCTACAGCATGAACTTTTTAAATGAAGAAATCGGGAACGGTGACGACGGTTATCCTATTCTTTATAATACAGCGCAATTCTTCCTTTGGGTCCCTGCGGAAATAGGCGGCTCCGTTTCCGTGGCTTCCATCGAATACGATCCGTCGAGCGCTCCGGGAGAGCCGGAAGATCCCGCCGATCCCACAGAGCCGACCGGATACACGAAAGCCATTGCGGATATGCCCAAGATCGACTTTGCGGCAGTTGGATTGATTACCGACCCCTATACGGAAATTTATACCGGCACGGGTCTCAAAGAATTTTACGAAGGGGCGGCTCCCGGTACGACGCTGGATACGACATTTACGGCGGCTATCAAGTTTGAAGAAGGTGCCAACGTAAATTATCCGATCGGGTTTATGCGGAGCGGTTGGAGTGATGGGTTGCGTCTAAACATCTATGCCGACGGTAAGGTATATTTGTACAGACGCGATCGTCCCGACGATGCGACGAGCAGAAAAGAATTCAGCGGCGAAGCGTTTACGCCGGGAACATGGTATTATGTTGAATATACCGTCGCAAATCTTTACTCGGACGAAGCGCTGCAGACGGCGATCGGGTACCGCTCTACGGTCACCATCACCGACAAAGCCGATTATAACGTCACTTACAGTTACTCGTTCACGTTTGCGGACGCAGACAATCAGGTATATGATACAGGCAACTTCTTTATGTGGATCGGATCGGAGTTGACCGGAAAGTTCGGCGTCGCCTCCTATCTGTATGATCCGAATGCGGAGGAAACGGAATATTATCCCGCGGTGGATATTGACGAGGCGGAAGTGATTGAAATCAGCGACAAAGTCGCTATGAATGCAGACGGTTTTTCGTTGAGCTCTTATACGCAGGAAGCGGACGGTTATTATGCAAACTTTTCGCAGGATCTCGGCAACGGCGTGTATGAAATGAACAAGACCCTTCGCTATCGTCTGCAGGGGAGCGGCGGATTCCATACGGCTTATGCGGGGGATTGGATCTGGAACAGCTATAAAGTCGATTTCGATTTTGGCAAAAACACGATCACGTTCGGCCTCGGCGGCACCAATACGGAGGTCATAGAATGCTCGCCGGCTTTGGATACGGAAAAGATCTATCTCGTAGAGGTCACGATCATCGAATATTTCCGCGCGGATAACAATGAAAAGGCGTTCGAAATGTTCTACTGCCGCGTCTATGAAGACGGAGAGGAAACGCCGTTTGTCGATTGGTCGCACCAGTATACGAACCCCATTATCCCCGCGGGCGGCGCGAGGGATTACCTCGGCTTCTACATGGGGCTTACGGGCAACAGTGTGCGCGTCATGCCCGCCGATTTTTCTCGGGATTACGCGGTCACATTGGTCAACGGGAACAGCAGCAATCAAGTCGCCACCTCTTACGGCGAACCGTATGATTTTAGCGCCTATGTACAGGACCAACAGGGCTACACGTTTGCCGGCTGGGAGTATTACGCGGGCGGCGAACGGCATGTGATCCCTTCAGCGGGCACTTGGACGGTCGATTTTACGACGCAGAGCGGCGGCATTTATACGGGCACGGTTACGGCGGTGTACGAGCCGATTCAATATAAGATCACCTATGTCATTGAAAACGGAACGAATGCCGAACGCAATCCCGATGAGATCAGCGTGGAGGACGGCACCGTCCTTTTGGAGGACGCAATACCTGCAAATGCAGGCGAGGTGTTCTTCGGCTGGTATCTGAATGCGGAGTTTACGGGAGATCCCGTCACGCAGATCGAATGCACTTTTGCGGATATCACGCTCTATGCGAGGATATCTTCGGGGTGCACGCTCACCTTCATCATGCCGAACGGAGAGCAGATCACTGTATCGGCAGAGTTGGGCAGCGCATATGATTTCCCGACACAGACGTCAGAAGGGTACGGCGCGATATCCGGCTGGCAGCGGCAGGACGGCGATAATTGGGTCGACGTGAGCGGGCCGAGCATTACGCCCGAAGGCGATGCGGTCTATCGTGCCGTGGCGGAGCCGATCGAATACGCCATTACATACGAAATGGACGGCGGCACAAACAACGCGGAAAACCCCGCTGTGTACACCATTGAAGATTCGATCACGTTTATCAATCCCGAAAAAGAAGGATTTTTCTTCGTCGGTTGGTATATCGGGGACGAACAGGTGCGCGGCATTGTGCCCGGCTCTATGGGCGAGGTAACGGTACAGGCGCGTTGGGTAGAAGATACCCTTCCCGAAACCGTCACATATACGGCCAGCAGCAATGCGGTATTGCTTCCCGTGCCGAGCGGCCTGCCCGCGGGCGCTCATTACAACGTCAACTTGTATGACGCGCAGGACAATGAATTGACCGTGGTATCCAATTCGTATACCTTTGAAACGGTTGGAAATTACAGGCTCGTGTACAATATCACTTTGCCGTCCGGCATCTATACGCACGAGACGCAGATCGCGGTAGAGGAAGGAACGGACGAACCCGAGCCGACGCCGCCGGACGATACGGACCCGGATAACGGCGGCGGACTGAGCGGCGGTGCGATCGCCGGTATCGTCATCGCATGCGTCGTCGTTGTGGCGGCGGGTGTCGTTGCAGCGGGGCTATTGACCAAAAAGCGCAAAAAATAAAAGGCCCGTTTGGGTTCGCCCGATAGCGGGCGGTAAACGGAGCCGGGGCAGGGAACGCCTGCCCCGGCTTTGCACAGTCGCCCCTCCCGTTCGCGATATTTTGCGGCGTTAGGGAAGCCCGTTAATTTGAAGATAAACCGCCGCGCCAAACCTTAAACGGGAAGTTCGCAAGGAAAAAGCCCCCGCATAGGCGGGGGCTTTTTCAAACCGTTCGGGAAAAAGTGCCCTATGGCGTTCAAAGAATCTTTGATCGCTTATTCTTCGGAAAGCAGCTCTAAAAGGAGCTGCCTTTTTTTTGCCGGAAGCTTTCGGTAGACGTCCAAAAGACGCTTTTCCTGCGTGCTGACAAGCTGCATCTGCTCATCTTCCATAAAAAATTGCGCGAGCGTGATTCCGAAGGCTTGGCAGATGCTTTCGAGTACGTCCAATTTCGGCGGCGTATTGCGTTCATAAATAGAAGCGAGGGTGGATTGCGGGATCATCGCTTCGCTCGCCAGTTTATAATCTGTCCAGCCTCGTTCGTTTTTCATTTGCTTAATTCGCTCTATTACGTTCATTCGAATTCCTTTTTTCTAACATTATACTCCTTAATTTTGAAATATTTATTACGAAAAAACGTTGACAAACTATCGTAATTGCGATATAATCATACTGCCATTGCATACTATAATAGAGTGTTTTGCGGTATGACATTCGCTTCATACCGTACGGCAAACAAAAAATACAACAAAGGGCGATAACATGAAAAGGGCAAAACGAATCGGCGATATCGTTAGTATTGTCATTATGGCCGTTCTGTCGGTGATCTTAATCCCGATACTTGCAATAAATCTCACTTTGATCGTCAAGGGCAGCCGCGACAGTTCCGTGCCGCCCGATGTATTCGGCATCGCGCCTTTAGCAGTGACGACGGGTTCCATGTCCGGCGACAGAGATGACAGCTTTGATGAGGGCGCTTTGATTTTTGTACGCATCCTTGATGAGGAAGAAAAAAACGGATTACAGGCGGGTGATATCGTTACGTTTCGTTCGGACGGCGCCTATGTGACGCATAGGATCGTTTCTGTCAATCGCGACGAGGCGGAGCGCATCGTATCCGTTGTCACGCAGGGCGACGCTAACAATGCGACGGACGGCGCCGTGCCGATCTCTGCCGTGGTGGGGCAGTGCGTAGGCAGCGTGGAAGGATTGGGCAGCTTTTCGATTTTTTTGCAGACGCCCGTGGGAATTTTAGTTTTCGTCGGTATCCCTGTGCTCCTGTTTATTGTTTACGACGTGGTGCGCATATCCCTGCATAACCGAAAGGTTAAAGCGGAGAACGCAGCGGAGGAAGGGGAGGCGGCGAGCCGGGAACGGGAAAACGAATTGGAAGCTGCGCGCAATTCATTGCGCGAGCAGGAGGAAGAATTGCGCCGGCTGCGCGCCCTTGTGGGGGAAGGCGGCAAGGCGGAAAAAACGGACGGCGATCAGTCGGAAAAAGATGTGCCCGCCTCTCAAAATAAAGACCTTTCGTAAAACATCAACGCGCGGGTACACCCTCTCTCTCCGCAGTGCAGTGCAAGGCGGGGGGGGGGTAAGTTTTCTTATTAGATAAATACGATTCGGCGGAATATAACGGTAATATGGTTTGCCGTAAGCGCAAATATGATATGCATGGTTTTAACGACTCGATTTTTTAAGGCGTCGGGCTGTATGCGTCCGGCAACGGACGCTTTTTGTTTGGCAGACTCGGATGCACGCCACACGCATGCCGATCAGCATAAAAAATAGTCAAGGAGAAAAATGATCATGACAAAAAGGAAAGGCGTCATCAGCAAAGTGTTCGTCGTTCTGGTCGTGCTCACGCTGCTCAGCTGTTGCTTTTTAGGCAGTACGTTTGCCCGCTACACAAGCGGCGGCACGGGCACTGCTACGGTGCAGGTTGCTAAGTGGGATGTGAAGAATACGCAAGAGAGCATGGATGTCAGCTTTACTAAACTGTCGCCGGATGATGCGGAGTATGGTTCTGTGGGAAAGAGAGAACACGGAACGGGCAAAGTTAAAGTTGCGGCAATATTAAACAGCGGCGACGTTAATGCGGATGTTACTCTTTTCGCGGAAGACGAGGATGAAAGCATTACCTGCGGCGCGGCGTATGGCGACGGTATAGCAGTTGACGATGCCGGTACGATTACACAGGCACCCTCGGAAGAGAATGTCAAAAGTTTGTTCAGCGTCGTTTTGTATTATACCGACGACGATACAAACGGAGTTGAAAGCGACTTTACAACGTACGATTTATCCGCCGATGAGTCTCCCGTTATTGAACTGACTCCGGGGGAAGCCGTGTATATCTATGCGGAAGTGTTTTGGACCACGAATGAAAGCATCAATTCCGACGCCGGATTGACGGCCGATGCATTGGATACTTGGGTCGGACAGTACGTTTCCAGCGTTACCTACACGATTTCTTATAGGGCAGTTCAGGGATCAGAATTACCCGGTGCCTGATATTTTGCAGAGGTATCTTTGAATTTGATCCAAATCGGATCGGTCATTTCGGCGAAGCCGCCGATGGTGTGGCGGCGGTGGCTTCGCCGAAGCATAACGGAGAAACAGGGGTCGGTGGAATTTGCCGAAAAACAGCTATGGCAGACGAAAAAAAAGCCCGCGTTTCGCGGAACACTTTGAAAACGGAGAAAAAAGAAATTCATATCCCGCCGGCGCCCGGGGGGATCCGCGCAAACTTTGCGATGCGCATGGGAGCGGCTGATTATGTGACGTATCGGCGGTACGATGCAGTGAAAAACGCATTTTTGAGCTATCGCCGCCAAAACACGGGGAAAACGCTGTGCTCGCGCATCACAAACAGCGGCGAAACGTTCAGCGTCGGCAAAACGATATATGCAAAACTGTGCCTTGTAAGCGGATATCTGCGCCTTTTTTTGGCGCTCGATCCCCAGGCATACAACCAAAAGAAGTATCATCATAAAGACTATACGGGTGTCATTCGTTACGCGAAGATACCCTTTATGATAAAACTGTCCTCAGACCGTCAGGTCAGGTATGCGCTCGAGCTTATCGGCGATTTGATGCGCGCAAACGGTTTTGAACCGGATGCGTCGTATTGCCCGAAAGATCAGGCGGGTATCTTCATGCAAATGGGGGCGCGCCGCCTTGACCGCGAAGCGTCGATCGCCGCCTCAGTTTCCGAAAGGGAAGGGGAGGCGGGAGAACCCGCGGCGATCGACGTCCGCCTGCCCGTCCGCGCCAAAGTCGTCGACCGGGAAGGCGGCAAGCGGGGGAAGATCCGTTCCTCCGTCTGGTACGGAGAAGAGGGCGAAGCACTCGGCGAGTTCCGCAAGGAAAAAACCAATGTCTTTTTATATCGCAACGAAGTGTGCGCGGGCTATGTGGATAAAAACGACAACATTCTGTCGCTTGCAGACCGCTATCTCGCTACGATCCGCCGCTTTCGCTGGCTGCCCATCCTGATTATCGTGCTCATTCTCGCCTTTCTTACGGCGGTATCCGTCCTTTTGAGTGCGTATTTTATGACGCGCTCCTCTGACTATGCGCCCGTATTATTTTTCGCCGATGAACACGGTACATCGTGGGAACAGTTTGAGGACCTGCCCGTGTTCGTGAACGAGCGGTTCGGCGATCGCGTCATTGCGCCCGGAATGCGCGGCTCGTACCGCTTTATTTTGGAAAACCGCAATGCGGATGCGCTTGAATTTTCACTTTCCTTCGAGGAAGTGAACGAATACGGCATCGGGCTGTGCTATCGATTGAAGAGAGACAATACATACGTTTCCGGAACGGACGGCTACGTGCGCACTGCCGAACTCGGATTGCGCGGCATGACGATCGAGGCGGAGTCTACCACGCTTTTTGAAATCGAATGGTATTGGAAAGATAACGATGCCGTCGATACGGCTGCGGGCGAAAACGAGGCGCAGTATACGCTGCAGATCGAATTTGTCGCTGCCGTGCGCGGGCGGGAGTGAGCCATGCAAAACGTCCTCCGCATTTTAAATTTGATCGTGCGGATCGCCGTCGGAGCGCTGGCGGGGCTTTTGATCATTTATAATGCTTATATGCTGATCTCGCGCTATATCCTGAAGGAGGAGATCCCTACGATTTTCGGGTTCGGATTTGCCGTGGTCGCATCGGGCAGTATGGAGCCGGCGCTGCATGTGAACGATCTGATCGTGACAAAGGCGGAAGATGCCTATGCGGTCGGAGATATTGTTATGTTTTACGATGATGCCGACGGCATTTATATTACCCACCGCATCGTCGCGGTGTCTGCCGCAGGCTATATGACGAAAGGAGATGCAAACAGCGGTACGGACGGCATCGTGGCGCCCGGCGATATTGTCGGCAAAACCGTTGCCGTATGGGAAGGCGCGGGCGCGGCTATAAAATTTTTACAGAGCCCGGGCGGATTTTTTGCCGTGTTGGGCGGCGGCGCCGTTTTGTGGCTGGCGACGGAACTTTTGTCGGGTATCCGAAAGGACGATAAACAGAAGGGAGCGGATCGCGATGAAAAAAGAAAAAATTAAAAAAATTCCCGTCATTACCTATCTTTGTTATCTGCTCGCCGTAAGCGTCTTGTTTACGGGCGTCACTTTTTCGCGCTATTCGACGACGACAAGCGGCGACGCAGACGTATCCGTCGCCGGGTTCGTATGCTCTTATGAGATCGAAAATCTTTCCTCTTCCGTATTTACGAATATGGACTATTGGCTGGAGATGGACGGAACGAAAATTCCCACAAAGGAGGCATCCTCCGTGCGCTTTACCGTACGTAACCAAAAGGACGGCAGGGTGAGCGGGGTCGACCTGCAGGCGTCCCTTCGTTTTTATCTTCCCGCCGAACTTGCGGATACTCTCGCCCTGCAGATGGTCGAAGTGACAGCGGCGGGCAATCGCGCCGTCACGCCGCAAATCGTCCTTTCCGAACTCATTTACGACGATACGGGCGCATTCGCCCAATATGAGAACGAATCTCTCTCTACGGCCGTCTTTACCGATTACAACGATCGCACGGACGGCGGCGGAAAACTCGAATACGACATGGATGTCACCGGCGGCTTTGCGGAGGACGGCACGGGCACCATCGTTGCGGCACATGCGGAAGGGACGGCGGTCGATTTGTTTACCATATCCGCCGCGCGTTATGAGAAGGTGCCTTACAGCGTCGGATTTTCCCGCTTTGATCCTCAAGAAAATGCCGCGTCCGTTTTATATCTGCATTGCGAACAAGAAACGGTTTATTATACATTTGAATTTTCTCTGCCCGAAATGTATATGCGCGCCGACACGGAAGAAGAAAAGACATTCATTTTATTTTTGACCTCTGTAAACATGATCGACAGCGGCGACTTCGGCGTAGAGTGGGAAAGCGACGAGCACAGCCCCGCAAAGGTGCTCGACAGGTTGGAAAGAGAAGGGCGTGCGGTTACGGTCACGCGCGCGGACGGCAGTACGTTTGTCGTGAACGGCTTTCATTTCGAGCGCGCAGCGCCGCTGTTGGATGAGAGCGGCGCGCAGACGGGTACGACTACCGTTCGGGTAGAAAAGACGTTTACGGACGGAGGACCGATTTTATCTTTTTCGCACGTTGCGCCGTTGAGCGAAGGCAGCGGCGACATTGTGCATGCCATCGAAAATTTTTACAAAAAAGAGGACGGTTCGCCCGCCTCCTTTACGGATGCGGGCAGTGTACAAAATTTATACGGCATTTGCTCTAACGGGATCGCCCGCATCGACTTTCCAGGCATGACAGATGACCCGTTTGCGCAAAATTACGGCGACAGCGGCGCATATTATACGGTCAGTGCTTCGCAGAGCAAAGCATATGAAACGCAGATGAACGTGCGCTTTGTGCAGGCATCTGCATCGGGAGGCGGCGTATGAAGGAAAATAAACGCAACGTCATCATCAGTATATTTTTGCTCCTTCTCTGCCTGACGATGATCAGTTTTTCGCTTACCTATGCGCGCTATTCTACCGAAAAGCGCGCGGATGGTCCTGCCTCCGGAGATTTTGAATTCGTCGTTGCAAATTGGTTTGAAGTGCGCAACGAAAGGGAACTCGTCGCCGCCGTGCAGAACGGTTACGAAAGCATCAAAATTTCCGACGATGCGGAAGAGCCGTTTATCGTCACTACGGGGGTATCCGATGTCGGGGCAGATCTCGTCATCGATCTCAACGGCAAAACGCTCGTGCGCAACAGCCGCGCCCCGCTGCTCAACGTAAAGGAGGGGATCTCGCTCACCGTTATCGATTCTTCCGAAGAACAAAGCGGCGCTTTTTACAACCCTGTCGGCAGTACGCTGCGCAGCGAAGGGGGTACGCTGACGGTCGGCAGCGGCAGCTTTGAAAGCGGCCCCCGCGCAGATGAATACGCGAAAGATTTATTTTCTGCCGTGAAAGTGCAAGTATTCGAGCGCAATCAAGACAACAGCGGTTATACCGGGCAAGGCACGGCTGCCATGCCCGTCATTCAGGAAGGCGTCTATTTTGGAAACGCGCCCGCCGGCATCGCAAATGATTATATTGCGGCGGACACTTATCTCGTGTATATGTGGGCCGACTGCGGAGAAGAGATCGCCGTGACGGCGTCCGATGCGGACAATGCCGATTTTTACTATCGCTATTTTGCCGACGAAAACGGCGCGGCAACAGAAGAAGCGTCCGCCGTGCGGCAGGTCATCGTATTCGGTTATAACGAAGTTAAAGGCATCACCCAAAATGGAAACCCGCGCAGTTTTGCGGCGGTGGAGGCTTCCGGCGGGGAGATCCGCGTGCGCGGCGGAGAATACCGTTCATATTTCGGAACTGCGCGCAGTTACGCCGTGTACTCTTCCGGCGGCATCATGACGGTGCAGGAAAACAGCAATATAGCCTTTTCCTCCGTCGGGCAGGGCGTGTGCGTATATTGTTCGGAGAGCGGCGCGCATTCCGGCGGTTCTTCCGCGTCGCTCAGTATCTCTACGGGCACTTTTTCTTCAGAATTGGGCGATACAGTGCATGTTTCGGGCGGCAGGCTTGACTTAAACGGCGGAGAATTTTATAAAGATGCCTCCGCACAAGCGGAAGAGGAAATCGGCGGTGCGGCAGTGCGCGTTACAGAGGGAGGGTCGATCGGCACGACGGCATCGGCTGATACGCCTATTACATTCTCGATAACGGGTTCGCGCGCGGCGGGCATCATGCTCGATCGCAGTGCCTCCGGCGGATCGGGCAGCATCGTGCTGCCTTCCGCTGCCTTCACTTTTACGGGCGGGCAGCAGAATACGGGCATCGTTTCCCGCGGCGGCACACTTATAGTCAATGGTTCGCTCGTTATAAACGGCGGCGAAAATACACCCCTTAACGGTACCGCCATTTATGTCGACGGCGGCTCGGTCGGTTTGCAGGGGGAGGTGGATATTATCACCTCTTCTGCCTGGACGGCTGCGTGGCAAAAGGAAGGAGTTCCCTCTTACGACGACATCCCCTTGGACTATTTTTACGACGGCGTATACATCACGGGCGGCTCTTTGCAGGCGGGCAGCGCTTTCAACGCGTCGCACAATGGCGCGGACAACGAAGCCCAGGATAATGCGGACAACGAAGCCCAGTATAATAATGACGGCGATGCGTATCAAACATTTGCGATCAAAAGTTTCGCTGTACGCGTTGAAAATGCGGTCGAGGTCACGCTTTTGCGGGGTAAAATCACAAATGCCGTAGGCGGCGGACTATACGTCAGCGGCGGCAATGTCACTTTGGGGCAAGAACAAAATCAAGAACAAAACCTAAATATTATAACAAAAGGTCAGGATATATATGATAATATCGGGGATAATAACGGGCAAATTAACATTGGAGCTGCAAATGATAATGGCACATGGGATTATAAATTGAGCAAAACAGGCGGGCATGCGGTTGAAATTGTTGGCGGCACCTTGGAGATTATGAATGGTTCCTATACAGCGGCGCAAGGAGATGGCATTAAAGTATCCGGCGGCACAGTTACGATTAAAGACGGTACATTTAGCGGCGCAGATAACTATACAATTATGGAGGACAATAGCAGCAATGCAGTAATTCCTACAGGGCCTGCGGCTTCCTATGCGTTAAAAATGTATGGGGGAACCGTTACGGTCAGCAAGGGAGTATTTGGTAAAGAAGCATCGGGCAGCGGCATTTTTATTACGGGAACAGCCGAGCAAGAGGCAAAAGCCGATATTGATCAAGCTACTATAGAGGTATACGGAACATCAGCGATTTCCGTATACAGCAATGCAGAGATTTACTTGGGAGAAAAGGGGCAGCCGAATGAACTATTGACCTTAAGCGGAGGAACAAATGGATTAGCCATCGAAGATTTAAATAATGGTTTAACAGAGGATTTAAATAATGGTTTAAAAGAGTTTGGGTCTTCCCCTTCAAAAGTAACTATTTATAGCGGATCTTTTACGGGGGGCAGAGATGCTATTTGGTACGGTGGGTCGGCAACGCTGGAAATTCAAGCCGGTTCTTTTACGGGTAACGGGCGGTCAGGGTTGTTTTTTCAAATAGACCCCGGTACAAGCGTAACTCTTTCCGGAGGCACTTTTACTGGACAAAGCGGAGAGAGGAGCACTTCTACTAATAATGTTTTTTATTGGCGAGAATGCGGTGCGATTGGAGCAACTATAGTTTTAGGAGGATTCGGCAATCGATATGATGGTATTGAAATCGAAGCGAATGCAATAATCGAAGAAAATGTTATTACCAATGTGGAAAATATTGCAAGCGCCTATGTAAACAACACATATGTTATTTCATGGAATAGAACGGATCCACTTGCATCTTATACAACAATCACGTTAGAATAAAATAATATATAAATTAGATGCGGACGATCAAAAGCAAGTCAATGTTTTATGAAAAAATAAGTTCTAATCCTACAACTTTAATTGCGGGGGCCGCTCCATATTGGAGCGGCCCCCGCGGTTTTTCATTATTTATCGTTTTGCCCGGTAACGATTTTACGGTACATAGAGGGCGGAATGCCGATCACTTTTGTAAAAATTTCTGTAAAATAAACGGGATTGTTGATCCCTACCATCGAGGAAATTTGCGTGATCGAATGATCGGTAGAGGAAAGCAGCAGCTTCGATTGCTCGATGCGCACAAGCGTAAGGTATCGCATCGGACTGATGTTAAACAATTTTTTAAATTGGTGCAGAAAATAGCTTTTGTTCATGTAGGAGATTTTAGCCAAGTCGTCTAACGTAAGATCTTCGGCGTAATGTTCGAAGATATAGTTTTTCACCTTATTTAAAAAATTGTAATTGTTGAGCGTCCTTTCCGAAATGCCTTCAAAATCCGATTGGGGCACCATTCGCACGGTGTCGGTGAGCAATTCGCAGAAGATCGCATTGACTTTGATCGCATAGCTGAAACGGCGTTCGCGCAGCTCGTCCAAAAGCCTTAAAATATTGCGGTAAATCAAATTATTCTTATTTTCGAAAGAGTGCAGAAAAAAGCCGCGGTTCGTCAAACAATTTACATTGCGCCCGCTCAAATGCAGATTGTCTACGGCGATGCAATAATATACGAGGGGAACGTTCTGCTTTTCGGAATACTGTACATGCAGCTGTTTGGAATCGACGGCGAGAAAATCGTTTGCCTTGATCGGATATTGCTTATCGCGGCATTCAAAGATCCCCGCGCCGCTCTCAAAATAAAACAGCTCTAAATAGGAATGGAAATGCGGAAGCACCTCTCCTTTCGGCCCGTTTTGCGCCTTGGAAAATGTAAGCAAAAGAGGGGCCGACCTGCCAAGATCGTCGGAAACGAGGTTCAAATCTCCCACATAATAATAGTTATAAAAATGAGCCATATGCACATGTGCGGCGCGAGGGTTTCGCGCCGTTTTGCTCTCCTTTTGGTTTTCGGATTTAGTATAAACCGCCCGCCAATCGGTGTCAATATACACTGCTCGAAGAAAGCATTATTGTTATAGTTTGCCCACCGTTTTGTTATGGCGCGCCCGATTTTTTTGTTATAAAATGAAAATATAAAAAACGGTGAGGCAACTATGAATCATGGCGTTATCATGACCGGATCGGGCAAAAAAAACAACTTCATGTGGCCGAGCATTGCCCGCCTTGCGGACGGCCGCTTGATCGTTGTCAGCTCCGGGTTTAGGCTGCAGCATGTCTGCCCGTTCGGTTGCGTTGCGGCGGCTTTGTCTTCGGACGACGGAAAAACGTGGAGTGAACCATTCGTCCTTTTTGATACTCCCTTAGACGATCGGGATGCGGGCGTGACTCCTTGGAAAGACGGGTTTATTCTGACCACCTTCAACAACACAAAATACTTTCAAAGAAAATGCATGAAGGATTGGGGATGTGACGATGCGACTGCCCGGGTGATCGCCGAGGCGCTCGACGCCGTTTCCGACGAAGAAGAGCACACATATTTGGGTTCGCTGTATGCCGTGTTCGGCAAAAACTGCGAACTGCTCCGTTGGGGCAAACTCCCCGTCACGTCGCCGCACGGCTTTACTCTTTTAAATGACGGAACGCTGTTCTATTTGGGACGGCTGTACGGGCACGAAGACGTTACCGGCATTCCTGGCAGCGCCGAAGATAAGATCGGTTTTGTCACTTCATCCGACGGCGCCCGTTTTTCCGAGCCGGTTTGGCTGACGCTGCCCGAACGTGAGAGCAAGGCGGGTTACTTGTTTTGCGAGCCGCACGCGGTTCAACTGCAAAGCGGGCGTATCCTCGCGCAGGTCCGCGTGCAAAAGGAGGGCGTATTCACGATCTATCAGTGCATTTCCGACGATAACGGCA
>ERZ1643247.2335-NODE-2335-length-15247-cov-8.524026_pt1 | contig 15247 bp, 12 predicted proteins | sample MGYA00579264_ERZ1643247 | MGnify/ENA primary metagenome ERZ1643247 (study PRJEB29033, sample SAMEA4952262) | chicken gut metagenome | biome: Broiler Chicken; feature: Gastrointestinal Tract; material: Caecum | place: Ireland | collected 2018 | study: Broiler... | reverse complement strand
CAAAGGACTGAAAATCCTTGTGTCGGTGGTTCGATTCCACCTTAGGGCACCAAAAGTGGCAAAGGTGGATCGGATCAAGTAAGTCTTTTAAAAGAGAGGGTTCGATTCCACTTTAGGACACAAAAGGTTACAGAACGAAAAAATCATTTAATTGAAAGATCAATTCGATTTGTGACAAAAAAGCTTTTATTTATAGAGGCAATTCTTGCTGGTGTGGCTCAATGGTAGAGCAGCTGACTTGTAATCAGCAGGTTGTAGGTTCGATTCCTATCACCAGCTCCAAAGTAAGCACCTTTTGAGGTGCTTAAAATTTATGGGTAGGTTGCAGAGCGGCCAAATGCAACGGACTGTAAATCCGTCGACTTCGTCTTCGATGGTTCGAATCCATCCCTGCCCACCAATCTAAAAACATCACAATATGTGGTGTTTTTTTGTATATAAATAGAATAAGTGTATTAAATTTTTAGGCATATTTTAGTCACGAAGTACTAGTTTTTATGAGATTTTTGAAGAAATATTTAAGAGTATTTCATCTTCTTTTAGTAGCAAAAAAGTTACTCGGATTATAAATATAAAGAAATATACTTAACATTAAAGAGTTTAAGGAGAAAAGTAAATTTTGCTTTTCTCCTTTTTTTATTTATTTTCGACAATCTAAGTCATAATATGCAGTTTTATATATGATAAAATTTCTTTGAACAAAGGAGAATTTTATGCATATAAAAAGCAAGGTATATAAAAAAACATTGTATGTGCTGTTATGTGGCGAGCTTGATGAAAATTCAGCTTTACACACAAGGCTGACGCTTGACAGACTATTTTCAGGGAATGATTTCAATCAAATTATTATAGATCTATCTGAGCTTGAATTTATGGATAGTACAGGCATAGGTGTTCTTATAGGACGATATAAGAAGATGAAAGATAAGCATATTCCTATATTTATTTGTAATCCTTCATCACATGCAGAGAAAATATTTAAGATGACAGGGTTGTATGATATCATGCCAAAAATTGTTTAAAGGAGAATGAAATGAAGTATTCAAATTTTATGGAAGTAGAGTTTAAGGCGATTTCAGTAAATGAAGGATTTGCAAGAATGTGTGTGGCAGGCTTTTGTTTACCATTAAATCCAACTTTGGAAGAAATAGGCGATATTAAGACGGCGGTCAGTGAAGCAGTCACAAATTGTGTAGTGCATGCTTATCCTTCAAGTCATAGCGGAGTTATCACTATGAGATGTGAAATCGAAGGCAATGAAATTAAGATCACCATAAGTGATCATGGTGTGGGAATTAAGGATATTGCAAAAGCCAGAGAGCCTTTCTTCACTACAAAACCAAGCGAAGAGCGTAGCGGTTTGGGTTTTTCTGTTATGGAAAGTTTTATGGATCGTGTTGAAGTTGAAAACAACGATTTAAAGGGTTTAAAAGTTACAATGTATAAACAGATAGGCAATTCACTTTTGCAGGTGGGGAATGCTGGATAATGAGGAGATTTTGCGTTTAGTCGCTCTTGCTCAGCAGGGTGATAAAGATGCAAAAACGGTGCTTCTCGAAGAAAATTCACCACTCATAAAAAGCATAATAAAAAGATTTAAAGGAAAAGGAATAGAATATGAAGACCTTTATCAATTAGGCTGTATGGGCTTTTTAAAGGCTATAAAAAACTTTCAAGCTGGGTTTGAAGTAAAGTTTTCGACTTATGTCGTGCCAATGGTGATTGGTGAAATAAAGAGATTTATGAGAGATGACGGGGTAATAAAAGTATCTCGTGCATTAAAGAGTTTAAACTTGCAAATCAACAAATTTGTCGAAAGTTTTTTTTCGCAAAATCAGAGAAAACCAAGCATAGAAGAAATTGCTAAAAATTTCAATGTTGATGAGCAGGATATCATTATGGCTATGGATTCATCTCGCATGCCAATTTCAATATATTCTCCTATTGAGGAAGGTGAAGATGGAGGTATGCTTGTAGATAGAATTGAGGGTGACGAAGATTATAATTTAAAGATGCTTGACAATATCGCACTCAAGGAAGTTATAAAAAAGCTTGACGACAGAGATAAGAAAATTATTCTTTTAAGATATTATTTTGATAAGACACAAAGTGAAATTGCCCAAAAATTAAATATATCTCAGGTTCAAGTTTCTCGTCTTGAAAGTAAAATCTTAGATAACTTGCGCAAAAAATTATCCTAGATATAGTATGTATTATTCATATACTATATACAAAATATAGACAGATTGTCTTTTATTAATATTTTAGTAAAAAAAACTATCCTAACTAAAAGGATAGCTTTTTTAAAATCACGATCTTTCAACTTTTGAAATTTTATTATCTCTTGCAATCTTCGGTTGATCTTCTGTAATTGGTCTTTTTGTTACATTATCAAATCTCAAGATGTTGTTATAACTTTGATGGATATTTAAAGGATTGACTCTTTTTTCTTTACTATCTTTAAGTGAATTTGAAATTTTCGCTGTACCTATTTCTTGTAATTTTATATTATCTTTTTTATATGAAATATTCTTTTTATCGGTTTTATCTTTTTTGCTAGTTTCGCTCTGTACAATTTTACCTGTTCCATTTGATTTTATTTTATTTATTCCTTTTTCACGAAGCATATCTTCTTTTCTTCCGTCATTCAATAAAGTATTTGTTTGATTTTGCTTTTGATTTTCTCTTATATCAATTTTATCTGTTTTTTGAATATCTACTTTCTCTTGTTGATTTTGATTAAAATTGTAATTCGAGTTTTGATTTTGATTTAAATTAGAAATAGATTGATTTTCATTATAGGTTGCTAAGTTATTATCATCTTTTCTAATAGTTTTATTCTTATTAGTCTGATTATTGATAATGCGGTTGTTTTCTCTTGTATTATTTTGTGATTTTACATTTTGCATTTCATTATTATATTTTTCATCTTCAAGATTTCTATTATTTATGTCGCTTGCAACGACTGCATTATTGTTGTAATCATTATAATAAGTATTGTTAGAGTTATAACCATTATATCTATTTAAGTTATTGTATCCATAATTGTAGGTATTAAAATTTGGTCTGTATCTATATGTGTCGATATTGCTTCGAGTTGGATAAAAAGTGTCGGTGTTCCTATTTGGATTAATTCTTCCATTTCGGTTGTATGTGCCATTTCTATATCCTAAATTGTTATATCCATTGTTATAATTACTATAACCATTGTTGCCGTATTGAGTATTATTAGAGATGTTATTTACATTCTCATTATTATTTTGATAATATGTTGTATTGTTTTCTTTATTAATTGTTTTACCGTTTTTGTATGTGTCTATATTATTTGATTTATTAGACCTTTTATCTGTCTGTGAATTTTGATTATTTGTAATGTTTGATTGATTATTATTGATTAGGCTTTGATTTGTACGATTATATTCGTTGTAATTTGAATTGTTATAATCATAGTAGATATTTTGAGAAGTGCTATTTTGATATTGTGTGTCATTTTTGTCTATAGTGTTGATATCGTTTTGGTTATCTGTAGTTTGCACAAGATTTTCACTAAGAATATTGTCGATTTCCTGTAATGTTGCATAGATGTTGATAAGATATGTTTGTCTTTCATTCATGAGTGAATTGAGTGCATTATAAGCGCTCATCATTTGAGGGTAGTTCAATGAGTTAATTTTAGAAAATTTTTTAATTCTATTAACTTGAGTTTTAACTTCTTTCTTTGTTTCAGATAATTTTGTTGTATTAGATTTTAGAGTGTTTGCAAGCTCGACTATAGCACTTGCATTTTTTTGACCTAGTTTGTATTTATTGCTAGTGTTTGACTTTAAAATACTATTTAATTCTAGTACATCTTGTCTTATTTGGTCTTCACCAGTCATATTGTAATAGGCATTTTCTCTTACTAAAGAAATATGGCTACTAGAATTGTTCGACAGGTAGGAACTGACTTCAGCCACTTCGCTAGTATTTGTTGAGCTGACTTGAGAAGACACATTATCTAATTCATTGTTTAGTTTTTCAAGCGCTTGTGTGTCGGTAGTGCTAGAACAACCGCATAGAGATAGAGTTAAGAGCAAACAAATAGTTAATATCACAATCTTTTTCATATTATTTCTCCTTGCTTTTAGTTTGCAAGAATAATTGTAAAATATTCAAAAAAGTTGAATAAATTTTGTTTTGTGTTTATCATTAAAATTTTTGTCAATAATCAATATGAAAAGCTTTATCGAATTTTTAATTTAAGGGATTTGATTTTGTAAACTGATCTTGATATTTTGCAGAAATGTTAAAATATCAAATTTAAAATTGAAAAATAAAAATCAAACTTTTAAAATTTAAAAATTAGATTTGGTTTGAATTTAAATTATAAATTTAAAATCTTGGAGATAAAGTATGGATAAGGATATTAAAAAAAGAAATGAGGCTTATAACCGATATGTAAAAGAGAAAATTCCAAAAACAAAAGCTTGGCCTAGCCTTTTCAATTCTTTTTGGGTGGGCGGTGTTATTTGTTGTATAGGACAGGGTATCAATGACCTTATAATGTTATGGTTTCCAAATATGGCTGGTCAAAATGCGTGGGCGCTGACTTTGATCGTGCTTATATTCTTGGCTTCCTTTTTAACAGGCATAGGAGTTTATGACAAGATTGGCAAATTTGCTGGTGGTGGCTCGATTGTTCCAATTACTGGATTTTCAAACTCAATAACTTCTCCAGCTCTCGAATATAAGCATGAAGGCGTTATTTATGGTATTTGTGTAAAGATGTTTACAATTGCAGGTCCAGTAATAGTGACAGGAGTTTGTGCAAGCGTTTTGGTGGGTTTAATATATTTAATTTTTTAATTGAAAAATGAAATAGGTTGTCTATCTGATTAAGTTTTTTTTGCTTGAAGACAAACTTAATTTAATTCAGTAAGATTGATTATAAATCGTATGTTTTTGTTGACATATTTGAAAATCGGAAAAGGGGTGTTTAAAATCTTATGAAGAATTATTTAGATATGAAACAATCCAAAAAGATGACTTGTTTAAAAATGAAATGAAATATTGGATTAGGAGAGAAGATGCATAGATTACAGACGGTCTTTTTCAAAAATAGACCTGTTATTATTGGTAGTTACGCGATTGTTGGTCCAAAGGAAGGAAAGGGAAATTTTGGACCATATTTTGATTATGTAATGAAAGATGATTCATTTGGTGAAAAGTCCTATGAAAGAGCTGAAAAAAAGATGATTCATAGTGCTATCGTTGGGGCTATTCAAGATGCAGGTTGCAAAGCTAGTGAAATCAATATACTGCTTGCAGGAGATTTGCTTAATCAAATTATTTCCTCGTCATACGCGGCTAGAAGTTTTGACTTTCCTTTTTTTGGCATGTTTGGGGCTTGCTCCACGATGTCGGAATGTATCGCAGTTGGCGCGTCACTCATCAATGGACATGAATTTGATAAAGTAGTATGCTCGACTGGCTCTCACTTTTCAACCGCAGAAAGACAATTCAGATTTCCGCTGGAACTTGGCAATCAAAGACCGCCAACATCTCAATGGACTGTGACAGGAGCAGGGGCCTGTGTTATCGCTAAAGAAGGCAAAGGTCCTAGTGTTACAATGGCAACTTTTGGCAAAGTTATTGATTGGGGAATAAATGATGTCAATAACATGGGTGGCGCTATGGCGCCTGCCGCAATGGATACCATGCTTGCGCATTTTAAAGACACGAATACCACTCCTGATGACTATGATTTGATTGTAACAGGAGATTTAGGAAAACTGGGAAGTGAAATTCTTATTGATTTAATGGAAGACAATGGCATAAAGCTCGGATTAAATTATAATGACTGCGGTCAAATGTATTTTACGAGAAATCAAAACACACTTTGCGGTGGAAGTGGTTGTGGGTGCAGTGCAACCGTTTTAAATTCTTTTATCATGCACAAGCTTAAAAATGGCGACTATCAAAAAGTGTTGTTTATGCCTACAGGTGCATTGATGAGTACAACCGCGACACAACAAGGTGAAACGATACCAGGTATCTGTCATGCTATCGTACTTGAAAGCAATGTAAAACCTACAAAGAAAACTAAAACTTTGGCTGTAGATCAATCTTTTAAAAATTTGGAGAAATCGAATTTAGGCAATGATATAAATGCCGATAAACCGACTAAAAATAAAGAAAAAGAAAGAACAAAAGACAAGGTAAAAAATAAGGTGGCTAATAAAAAAGTTGATACTAAATCGACTAAACAAGATAAATAGCCAATAATTTCAATGGAGATTAATATCGGATAGTAGAGATTAAGGAGAAAGTTATGTATTATTTATGGGTATTTTTAATAGGCGGTTTTATTTGTATGCTTGGTCAAGTTTTGATTATTTATACAAACATCACATCTGCTCGAATACTTGTAACTTTTGTGCTTATTGGTGTAGTATTGCAGGCGTTTAATATATTTGATCCAATAGCGCAGTTTGCAAAGGCAGGAATAAATGTGCCGATAATAGGCTTTGGAGCGTCACTTGCAAAAGGGGCAATGAGTGCGGTTGAAAGCAAAGGGCTTCTTGGTGCATTTACTGGCGGACTAGAAGCAACTGCAGGCGGAATTGCTGCTGCAGTGTTATTTGCATTCTTATTTAGTTTAATTTTTAAATCTAAAACAAAAAATTAGTCAACTCGATAAAATGGTAGTTGTATGTAAGACAACATACAATATATAGTAGATACGCAAAAATTGTCAAATTTTAGATTAATCTATCATAAATATATTAGTGAATGGATTATGAAAAGGCGTGCTACTTAAAAAAGAGAAGAAGAAAGATGTCAAAAAAGACAAAACTAAGAATTGTTTTGGCTGTTTTTTTGGCAATTATCTTGCTCCTTGTTTTTTATTATCTTAAGGTTATATGTCCTATCATAGTGAACTTAAGTCAAGAAAAGGTACGCGCCATTGCCACTAGTACTATAAGTGAGGTTGTTGGTGATGTCATGATGCAAGATGGCGTTGAATACGATAAGCTTGTAAAAGTGACCTTTGCGAGCGAAAATAAAGTTGAAATGATAGAAATCGACACGGTAGAAGTCAATATTCTGATTAGACAGGTTACCGAACTTGTGCAAGAGCGTTTTAATAGTCTTGGAGAAGAAGGGATTTCAATTTCACTTGGTACATTTACAGGAATTCCATTTCTCTTTGGACTTGGGCCGAATGTTGCAATTGAACTTGTACCAGTAGGAACGGTAAGCACGCATGTAAAATCGGAATTTCAAAGTGCAGGCATAAATCAAACATTGCATAGGTTAAATTTTATAGTCAATTCAAATATTGGAATGGTACTTCCTGGAATGACTCAAAACTTTCAAACAGAACTCGAGGTGCTTTTATGTGAAAGCATTATAGTGGGCGATATACCAAGCGTCTACTTGCAAGGTAGTATTATTTAATGTTTGCTAATAAATTTGTATCAAGAGCCGATTAAATAAATTTTACTTTTATTTCTTCGTTTTAACTTTAATTTCATATCTTGATTTTAACATTATGATATAGAGAATTTTTAGTGATCCAATTGCCTAAAATGTCGTGAAAATAAAAATTTTAGTTATTTTTATATATAAAAAAAGGAATTTTGAAAAGTTTGTAGTATATTTAGATTAAATGGCATTTTTTAGGAGATTTAAAATTGCAGAATAGTGGTTTTTCTACTCAGTGGCTTTATGAACTAAAGCAAAAAAATGATATCGTTTCTGTTGTTGGTAAATATATTCGTTTAGAAAAAAAAGGTGGCAAATATTGGGCATGCTGTCCATTTCACAATGAAAAGACACCTTCTTTTGTTGTTAGCGAAGATGGCTTTTTCTATTGCTTTGGCTGTAAAGAGAGTGGAGATGTCATTTCTTTTGTCATGAAATATGAATCCTGTGATTTTGGACAAGCTATTGAAATTTTGGCAAAGAATGCAGGTATGGAAGTGCCTAAATACACAGGCGAAAATAAAATTTTTGAGAAGAAAGAGAAAAAAGATAGAATATTAAAACTTTTAGATTTAACGCAAAAACACTACCAAGCAAATCTTTATACCAAAAATGCAAAGCCTGCGCAAGATTACATAAAATTTAGAAAGCTTACAAAGCATGAACTTGATGACTTTAAACTTGGCTATTCACTTGGTTATAACGAGCTTATTACATATCTTACATCGCAAGGTTTTTCGCGTCAAGAAATGCTTGATGCTGGAGTTGCTGGGGTGCGTAACGGAAAATATTACGATGTCATGGCTGAGCGTCTTATTTTTCCGATCTTTAATGCTTTTGATGAATGTGTAGGCTTTTCAGCAAGATATCTAGGCAAAACCGATTATGCTAAATACAAAAATACTGCAGAAACGCTGGTTTTTCAAAAGGGTAAAATTGTATTTGGAATTAATCTTGTTAAACACATAAAACAGTCACAAGGAATCAATAATTTGATCGTCGTAGAAGGGCAGATGGATGTAATAGCCATGCATAAGGCGGGATTTAAAACGACAGTCGCCTGCATGGGTACGGCACTTACTAAGGACAATGCCATGCAACTTAAAAAATTATCGGAAAATATAGTGCTTTGTTTTGACGGTGATGGTGCAGGGCAAAAAGCCACTATAAAGAGTATTGACATCTTACGCGAAATGGGCGTGAATTTAAAAATTGTACTTCTGCCTGAAGGAAAAGATCCTGACGAGATTTTAAACGCTTATGGTAAAGACTATCTTGCTAACTTGATTGAAAATGCTCTGTCGCCTACCGACTATTTGATAGAAATTGAAAAGAAGAATGTTAATCTTGAAAAAGCCGATGAAAAAAGTCGCTTTGTTGTTGCCTGTCTAAATCATATTTCTAAACTTGAAAGTGAAAGTGCTGAAGATGTTTATCTTGAAAAATTGCGAGATTTGACTTCGATTCCTATGGATATTTTACGGCGGGATATCTTAAAGTTGAAAAAGGGAACAGCAAAACCGAAAACCGAGGAAAAAATAGATAAAGATGTTTTAATTTCGCGAGAAAATGGGAATATTAGGGCTATAAAGTATATTCTTGCAAGCCTTATATATCAAAAGGACTTTGTAGATAAAAGAATAGATTATCAAAGGTTACTACCTAAATATAGTGAAATCATCAAACTTGCTTACCAAAAGACGCCTATTTCGTCATATTTTGATTTGTTAGATGTAGAGGAGTTTCCACTTTTAAAGGACTGCTTTAATGTGGAATTTGAAAAGTTTAAGGGAAATGAAAAGGGGTATTTTGAGCAATGTTTATGGTTTTTGATCAATCAAGAATACATTAAGTTGCAAAATGAGATAACTGAGGAATTTAAAAATTGTCAAGATTTAGATAAGCGAAGGAAGCTGATGGAAAGACTTGCTAAGATTACTAAATCACTCAAAGAAAAGAATATGGAGGAATTTTATGCCAGATAATAAGATTGATATAGAGATGAAACGCATTTTTGATATGGCTACTAAGAAAGGCTCTATCAATGAATCTGATATTTATGAAAAACTTTTAAGATATGATATTTCTGCACCTGAAATACAGAAATTTATCAAAAAACTTGAAAACAACAAGATTAGAATTTTGAAAACCGAACTTGATGTCGATTTAGAAAGTGACTTAAATGATATAAGCGGTTTTACATCGGTTGATGATCCTGTAAAAATGTACCTTAAAGACATAGGCAAAGTGCCACTTTTGACACCAAATGAAGAAACTGAACTTGCCAAAAGAATTTTGGTAGGCGATGAAGAAGCGAAAGCAAGATTATGTCAAGCAAACCTTAGACTTGTTGTTTCAATAGCAAAGAAATGGGCGGGAAATAAATCGTTAACATTCCTTGACCTTATTCAAGAAGGCAACATGGGACTTTTGAGAGCGGTTGAAAAGTTTGACTACACAAAAGGCTTTAGATTTTCAACTTATGCTACTTGGTGGATAAAGCAGGCGATAACTAGAGCAATTGCAGATCAGTCGAGAACTATAAGACTTCCTGTACACATGGTTGAAACTATCAATAGATATGGAAGGACTGTAAGACAATTGACACAAAAGTTGTCAAGAGAACCGACCACTGAGGAGATAGCCGAAGCCATGGGAATAAGTGAAAACAAGATTGTGGAAATACAGAAGAGTGCACTTGATCCTGTTTCGCTAGAAACTCCAATTGGTGAAGAAGAAGATAGTAAGATGAGCGACTTCATTGAAGACGAGTCTGCAAAGAGCCCTATGGAAGTTGCATCTCAAAAACTTTTGCATGAACAACTTTTGGCAGTGCTTGAAACTCTTACACCACGCGAACAACAGGTTATTCGTGAAAGATATGGTCTTATCGATGGCAAGAGTAAGACGCTTGAAGAAGTCGGCAAAGAATTTAGCGTTACTAGAGAGCGTATAAGACAGATTGAAGCCAAAGCATTAAGAAAACTCAAACATCCAAATAGAAGTAAGAAACTTATTGACTTTATCGACTAATTTGTTTAATTTGCACTGAAAGTAATAAAAGCGTTAACAAAAAAATAGTTTTAGCTAACTTTTCCAAATAAATTTTATATTTGGAAAATTTTGATAGTAAATTAATTGATAATTTTAATTGACAAAATCGTCTATTTAAAATAAAATAATTAAAATTTCCATAAAAGGAGTGGTAGCATGGATATTAGTAAAATATTAGAATATCAAAAACTTGATAGTAATTTATATTCTATTGAAAAGGATATTCGAAATAGTGAACATAAGAAAAAAGCAAACTCAATGCATGAAAACATGAGAAATGCTCAAGCAAAATCAGTAAAACTTGAGCAGAGAGCAGGAGCACTTATCGCAGAAATCGATAAAGTCAAGAAACAACTTAAAACTCAAAATGATAAGCTTGCAGAGTTTATGTCTAAGGACTTATCGAAAATGACAAAAGAGGAACTTGATAATATCGAAAGCCTTAAAAACAAATTAAGTCAAAATCTCAACATACTTGAGAAAAACTTGACAACACTTGCAGAAAATGTCAACTCTGTACTTTCAGATTTCAATAAGACCATTAAAGTATTCAATTCATCAAAAGATGAATACGCAAAAGCAAAAAAATCTTATGACGATCATATCAAGGGAGTGGAGCAAGAAAAGGTAGAGATTGAGAAAAAATTAAAATCACTTGAAAAAAACATAGATAGCAAACTACTTGAGGCATATAAAAAGCGTAGAGGAGAAAATATTTTCCCTATAGTTGTTGCTCTCAATGGCAACAGCTGTGGTGGCTGTCATGTAGAACTTCCGTTTGCAAATATCGTCAAACTCGATAGTGAAGGAATACTTATTTGCGAGCATTGCAGGAGAATAATCTATAAACCATAAAAATATAAAACTTGCTTTGTGAGCTTTAAAATTACATTAAATATTTTAAATTTTTCTAAAATTTGTGCAGAAATATTTTTGCACAATTTTTATTTCGTTAAATGATTAAAATTGCTTTACATTATTTTAAATAATCTTTATAATTAAATCATAAAGAGAAGGCATTATGATTTTTAAAAAGTTTTTTAATAAAGATGCCGATAAAGTACAATATGTTGCTAATAAATTTAATCTGCCTTTGCAGATTGCTGACCTGATTTTGAGTAGAGGGATATCTACTGAAGAAGAAATAGAAGAATTTTTAGATCCTAAAACTTTGCATAATCCATTTTTGTTAAAGGGCATGCAAGGTCTTGTTGATAGGGTCAAAATTGCAAAGGAACTAGGCGACAAAGTGCTTATTTTCGGCGATTATGATGTTGATGGTGTGAGTGCGACTGCAATCATGCTTAAGACGCTTCAAAAATTTGGAATAAAAGCAGATTTCTATTTGCCAAATCGCTACATTGATGGATATGGGCTGACAAATGCGGTTGTAGATAAGATTGCAAAAAAGTATAGTCCAAATCTTATTATTACAGTCGATTGTGGTATATCATGCTATCAAGAAGTCGACTATGCAAAGACACTCGGCATTGAAATAATCGTGACAGATCATCATGAAATACCTGAGATATTGCCAGATACTATCGTTGTCAATGCAAAGATGCAAGATCAGCAGTATCCTTTTAGAGAACTTTGCGGAACAGGCGTTGCTTTTAAATTTGCTCAAGCTCTGCTTGGTGAAAAGGAAGCGGAAGAATTTTTGCCAATCGCTGCAATTGCGACCATTGTTGACATTGTACCACTCAAAAATGAAAATAGAACTATTGTTACAAGGGGGCTAAAACTTTGTGACAAGTATTTGCCAATAGGCTTAAAGATAATGTTTAAGGAATATGACATCTCGACATTAAAGCCAAATTCGACAGATATTTCATTCAAAATAGGGCCAAAATTAAATGCTTCAGGCAGAATGGGTGATGCGACAGACTCACTTAAGATTTATTTTGAGCAGGATCCTGTCAAGGTGCGAGCTTGTCTTGAGAAAATAAAACAGCACAATACTAAACGACAGGAGATCTGTAATTCAATCTATGAAGACTGCGAAAAGGCACTTGCAAAGACCGATATGAAAAGACAGCGTATTATATCTCTTGCTTCGAAAAAATGGGATAAGGGTGTGCTTGGTATAGTCTGCTCTAGGCTTGTAGAGAAATATCATAAGCCTGTCTTTTTATTTGCTCAAGATGGGGATATTTTAAGCGGATCGGGCAGAAGTATAGATGATATAAATATTCACCAGCTTTTGTCATCCTTGCAGGATATTTTGGAAACTTTTGGCGGACATTCAATGGCGGCAGGGTTATCGTTAAAACGAGAAAATTACGAAACATTTGTAAATAAAATAAACGCCTTTGCTCTCAACAATATAAACGACGAAGTTTTTATTCCTATCAAATACTATGATCAAGATATTCAAGAAAAGGATATAACTCCAGAATTTGTCAACAAACTTTCGCTTTTAGAGCCTTTTGGTTGTGAAAATCCAAGACCTAAATTTAAGATTACTTCTCAAAATGTTCAGATTTTTCCTATGAAGAAATATCCGCAACACGCACGCATTTTAATAGGTAATCTCGAACTTACTTATTTTAATATGACAAAGAATATTATTAAGATTTACTTTGCTAGAAATAAGTCCTTTATCTTTGAATTTCAACCGAGATCTTTGAAAGGTATTGTGGATGAGTTTGACGGTGGCAGTTTTATAGTTGAAGATGCCTATAAAAAACTCAACTCAATAGAGATTAATCAGCTTGTCATAAAGGGCAATGGAAGTGCGCAGTACAATCTTTATCCAGAAAGCGAACTTTTGTCTTTTGTTAGTGGAACAAAGACCACTGTATTTGGCACTTGTTTTGTAACATATTCTTGTTTTGACTATGTTGAATTTGCAAAAAACTTTTCAACAAGTGGTATCTATAACTTCAATATTTACAGTGACAGCGAGATAGGCTATAACAGTTTGCTTCTATCGCCGAAGGGAATAAATTGGGTGAAGAATTTTGACAAAATAGTATTTTTATCACCTGTTTGTGACCTAAACTTTATATCTGCAATAAATCAAATTAGTGATGCAAAAATCTATCTTCCATTTGAAAAGAATGAAGATAAGCGAAAGTTTAGCGGTGTAGATTTGTCGCGTATAAGCTTCGGCAGGATATTTAAGGCATTATCTTATAAGAGCGGAAAAAGCGTCTATAATGTGTTTGATCTGTACGATAAATGTGACTTTGGTAATGCAATATCTTTCTCTACATTCTATGTGGCACTTCTTGTATTTAATGAACTTAAGCTTATAAAAATAGATGAGGGAGAGCAAGTAACAATTACAATCAATAAGGATAAGAAAAGTGAGTTAAATCTTTCGAAAATTTATAAACAGATTTTAGAGATAAAGGATGTCTTTAGGGAGGAGAAAAATGGCGGAACAGGAAACAATTAAAGAGATTAAAGATAAAATCTACCTTAATTATTCGCTAGATGATCAAGATAAAACAATCGTAGAAAAATCACTCGAGAGTGGTATCAATTTCGATCGAATAAAAACAATACTTGATTTGATTATACAGATAAGGCTTGACAAAAGCTCGGTTTTAGGGTTTTTGGCCTATCAGCATTACAAGGTTTTTCCTGATAAAAATGAAGAGATTTATAATCTCTTGAATGACGAAGAAAAGCAAATGTTTGCCGATTATAAAACAATTCGAGATATCTCATCGCTTACCTTGAGTGAAGAAATAGACGATATTCGAAAGATGTTTATCATTATGGGGCAGGATCTGCGTGTAGTGATCATAAAACTTTGTGGAATTTATTACGATATTAAGACTCTCAATCTTCCGCTCAATGATGACGAGTGGCATTTTGTAAAGCAAGTCAAGGAAGTCCATGTGCCACTATGCGAAAGACTTGGACTTGATAGTCTAAAACAAAATCTTGCAGATAATGTCGTTAGGCTTTCAAATCCAGACGAATATAAAAGGTTACTTTCAACTGTCGAAAGCAAAAAGGAAGAAAATGAGAAACAGCTCGAGCTTACTCGATCAAAACTTCAAGCAATTTTAGATGATTTAAAGATAAATGGAGAGATAATTTGTCGAATTAAGCATATTTCTTCTATATTCAATAAACTTCATAATAAAAATGTAAGCATAGACAAAATCTATGATATTTTGGCAATGAGAGTGATTGTCGACACCGTTGATGAATGTTATGCAATTCTTGGCAGAATTCATGCAATCTATAAGCCAATGATCGGTAGGGTGAAGGACTATATTGCAAACCCTAAGCCAAATGGCTATAAATCTCTGCATACCACCATAATTGTCGATAATCAGCATCCACTTGAAGTGCAGATAAGAACGCGTGAAATGCATAAGGAAGCAGAATATGGCGGAGTATGTGCACACTGGCTATATAAGGAAAAGAAGGACAAGAAAAACGATTTTGATAACAGGCTTACATGGTTTAGACAGATTATTGAAAATGCCAAGAATATGTCTAACGAAGACTTTATCGACACCTTGAAAAGCGAACTCTATAATGGGGTGATCGTAGTTCAGACACCGAAAGGAAGGGTTATAGAATTTCCTGAAGGCTCGACGGTTATTGACTTTGCTTATGCAATACACACGGACATCGGAAATACCTGCGTTGGTGCTAAAATCAATGGCAAACTCAAGCCACTTACAACGACTTTATCGAATGGTGACATAGTCGAAATACTTACAAATGTCCACTCGAAAGGACCAAGCAGAGATTGGCT
>ERZ1643247.2333-NODE-2333-length-15258-cov-5.904821_pt1 | contig 15258 bp, 21 predicted proteins | sample MGYA00579264_ERZ1643247 | MGnify/ENA primary metagenome ERZ1643247 (study PRJEB29033, sample SAMEA4952262) | chicken gut metagenome | biome: Broiler Chicken; feature: Gastrointestinal Tract; material: Caecum | place: Ireland | collected 2018 | study: Broiler... | reverse complement strand
TGTTAAGCTCTCCGTCCTCATATGGCGGGTGATTGCTGTTTCCGTCTATGAGCGACTGCACAAACACCCCGTATTCCCCAACTGGGTAAAACGTGATTTCGTCTTTGTTATATGTGACATCGGAAACCCAGTCGAGAAACGCCCTTGCCGGATATTTTCCGTTTTTGAGCGCATCTTCGATTTCAATGGTGTTATTCCACGCATTGGCAACCGTACCATTCGAAACATACCCCCCATCCTCCAAGGGATAGCTATCGTTGATTACAAATGAAACTTTTTCACTTGTAAGCTGTTCTGAAAACGTCGTATCGTCCGTAGAATACACTCGGATAGCTAAGGTCATATACCATGTTCCGGGCTTTTGCACAACTTCTGCAGGAATAAGAGTAAAATAGCGGCTCCCGTCTGTTTCTTTGGCAAGCATGACCGGCTCCAGTATTTCCGCTTCTTCATCTTCAAAGTCTTGTGAATCTCCGAACTGCACCCAAAGGCTTTCACGCGTTGCAAGCTCCGTTTCGAGCGTAACGATCAGCCTCTTCCTGTTCAGAGTGTTTCGGTTGATATTGTTCCCGTCTAAAAAAGTAATCGACCCATCATCCGATAACTTGATTTGCATTTTGTCCTCCTTACAAAAATAAAAGACGGTATACCCGCCTAATCTTGTTCATGATATTTGTGCTTATAGTTAAAATAGATCGTTTGGCTTTCATTCGGTTTGCTGTTACGCGCAAGATAAAGCCGACCGTTTTCATCCGTAATTGCCCAACCTATACTGTCCGACGGCAGTTTTCCGCTTAACGTAAGCAAAATACTGTCATCTGTTACAGCCCAATAATTTAACATATTATTGCTGTTAATGTCTGCAACTTTTGACCCGACCACAGAATTCACGACCGTTGCCATTTTGGAAAGCGGTTTTTTCAAGCCCCAAAGCTGATAGGTCAACGACTCTGTCCTGTCTTGAATCAAAGGACAGCTCTCAGCCAACATGTGCCCTATAACGATATCGGGCATTTCGCTTACAAAATGAATTTGGTATGTAAAGTTAATATGCTCCGCAGATGATTTTTCAAAATTGAATACTCCGCTCGCAAGAGTTTGATTTAACCTGTTTTCATAAGTATTCGATTCCGGCAGACTATTCGCATTCAAACTTGTGCCGAGAATCCCAACGCCTAATAAGATACTGCCGGTTTCGATCTCTCCGTTTTCATCCGTATATAAAACGTCTTGGCAATAATAATCATTATCCGGGTCTACTTTCTTGCCTGCCGTCAAATTATTTTGCATCTTTCCCGAAAATACAAGCGATTTCTTTACAGCAAAAGAGGAGCAGGAAACAATTACGCCCTCTGTCGTCCCCTCTCCTCTATAAATACACATGTTGTTTATTTCCGTGTTGACGCTTGTTACACCGCCGGAAAGTGCTTTCGAAATATAAGATCGCCCGCTTACAGAAAGAAATCCGCTGTAATTGGCACTTTTCGTTTCAGATAACTCGATAAAATCTTGATAATGCAGATTTCTTACAAGTATATCCGTCGGAATATTCGTGTTTCGATACTGTTTATTTTGCTTCAAATATTCCGACAGCATTGACCAGTTTTTTGAAAAGGAATGCGTTACCGTGATGTTCTTGTTCGATATCTGCTCATGTTCATTGACCGTTAAAATATAAGTATCCGCACCGTCTATATACGCCGTACCGATCGGCAGTATATTGTCAAGAGTTTTGTATTTTTGCACTGTTTTAATATAGTTTACGCCCATTTGATTGACAGATTTATCTAACTCTTGCCCAAGCGACGGCGCGTCAACGATTTCCGCTCGTTGATTATATGGCAATACATATTCGTAATCGCATTTCTCTTGCTTTACCGCGCGTATTTTTGTCGAAGAATCCCGCGGGATGTATTCTACACGGAATTGGAGAGATCGAGGATATTCTCTTTGAAATGTATAAGGGAATTGAACTCTGTTTCCGTTTACAGTTATATATTTACCTTCGCTATCTTCTCCGCTCGGCGCATATTGCTTATAAATTGCGGAAACAATAAGGTTAAAAATTGCAGAGCGTTCAGTTCCAACGCCCCACCCGCTTGCAAACTCTGTCGGTACCAAAGTCAAAGTCTGACTATCTTCCGTCCAATAGCAAGTGTTATTTTTATATAAATCTGTATTGAATATTTGATAGTCATACGTTCCTAATGTCTCTAAAGATTGATACTTTTTATATTCGGGAAAAAACTCTGTGACATCAAGCATTTCTTCCCCCGTAATATCATAAAGCATCCCATTGTCTGCGCCTAATGAAACAACCCTTTGATTAATATAGATTTTAACAATTTTCTCTATGATACTTGGCGTTTGAATCTCGCAGTTTTGATCGGTCAGCTGCACATCATCCGTTCGCGGTGATATCCATCCGTTTTGACTGGGAAATACAACGCTTGCCGTCCCCTGATTGGTTGCAATGATATTGGCAATATCCGTATCGATTTCTGAACAGACTTGGTTAGCGTCATACCCTTCGGCAATGGAAATATATTTTAACTCGGTTATCGTGTTCGTGATATTATCGGTTTGAAAGAACGATAAGATATATTCCCCGTTATCCCCAAAAGCCACGGAAGGGAAATACCCGCCCATATCTATACCAATCTCTTTTAAACATTCCCACATGAGCGTGCGGCATGACCAAGAATATTCCGGAGAAGGAATTGCTTGCATGATCTGTATTATGGTACTGGATAAAGTCGGAGTATAAAGATTGCTTTCCGACGTCAGGCGAAACGGTGTTGTGTCGCACAAGCGTTTGAAAGTGTCATATAGCGTAATCGAATTATTTGCATTTTGAACGACGCGCATCCCGTCTATAAGCTGACCCTGTACCTTTTTGGCAACGTCGATCAATGTTACTTCATGCCACCAATAATTGGGGCCGCGCTGTTGACTTTTAAAGTATGCAAAGTAATAAAAAGTTTTTGACGTTGTTCCGTCCTCTACAACAAGTTTTGCCTTGCGCATTGGTTTAAAACGTGTTTTTTCCGTTGTGATAATATAACACATGGCGCTTTTAATTTGCCCGTCACAGCGTTCATCGAAAATCGATTGATTATATATATCGTACGATTTCCATTGCCCATTGAGATACAGTTCCAAATGCGACTTTATCATGCATTCCGCTCCTTTAAATTTTTTGTATGAAAAAAGCACGGCGACAACCGTGCTTTTTATTCTTCATTCTATTCTTTATCGACTTTCACGCCGCAATTCCTGCACTTCTCATCTTCCGGAAATATTTGATATCCGCAGGATTTGCATATCCGCATGTTTTGAGGATCTTCTTCTTTACCGTCAAAGCGATCTCTTTTGGGAATGATTTCTTTCTTTTCCAATATCTCTTCCAAATCATTTACTCTGTCGCTCACCTCGCTTAACGACCAAAGCAATACCATATTGACGGTAGACAAAACAAAAGCTATGATCAGATTCACCCAATCTGCCCTTGAGCCCATCATGATCGCATAGATGATCATGCAAATTAACGCAATATTATAACAAATCGTATAAATTGTCGTAATTGTCCTTACTCTGTTTTTTTTCATATAAATATACCTCCTAAACATTATACATTAAAAAGTAAATGAAGTAAAGAAATAATTTAGATAATTTTTTATTGAAATTTCTTTAACTCCGTGATATAATTGATTTAGGAGGGAATTATGAGTAAGCTGAAATCATTCTTTATTAAATATCAACTCTGGTTCAAACTTGCCGCTTGTATTTTGCTTGTTTGTATGATTTTTGCACCAACGATTCACCAAACTATCCTTAATACCCCTTTTACATCAGTGTGGGCTTTTATTTGGCATCGTTTTAGGTGGGGTGAAATCCCTATGAATAGCGAATACGTCTTTTACTTTTATTGCTACTATGCATTTTTTATTATTACAATAGTTCTTATTGTCTTGCTTATCATCAGCATATTTCAGAAAAAGATTTTTGCTTTATGCCAATTTTTGTACATTATAGATTTTATAGTGTTCATTCTCGGGGCTGCCTTTATGTTTTACAATTCTCCGTCATGCCCCCACATTGCTTTTTATATAGCCTTTTTACTATTGATAGCGGATATCGTATGCATAATTAGTTGGCTAAAGTCACATAACTCTAAAAGTAAATCTGAACGCATAGCCGAACTTGAAAAGCGCGTACAGGAATTAGAAGCAAACAAAAAGGACGATTAACATCGTCTTTTTTTTGGCATAAACACTTGACAAACGGAATATAATGTATTACAATGTAATACGAAAGGGAGGTGAGCAAAATGACCGTTTGTTCTGTAAGATTGAGCGACAGGGATGAAAAGCTCTTCAAAAAGTACGCTGAAATGCACGGAATGAATCTTTCCGATTTATTTCGTAACTCCGTTTATGAAAAAATCGAAGATGAGTATGATTTGAAGTGCTTTGACGAAGCCATGAAAGAATACGAAGCCGACCCTGTCACTTATACGCATGAAGAAATCGGAAAAATGTTGGGCTTGATATGAGTTACACTGTTGTTTACACAAAGCAAGCAGAAAAGGCATTGCGAAAACTTGATAAACAAACCCAAGCATTAATTTACGGGTGGATAGGGAAAAACCTCGTCGGCTGCGAAAATCCGAGGCAACACGGCAAAGGCTTGACGGCAAACCGCAGCGGGCAATGGCGCTATCGCGTCGGTGATTACCGCATTTTAGCAGAGATTCAAGACGATAAAATTATAATTCTCGTTTTGAACATCGGACATAGAAGCGAAATTTACGGTTGAGGTAGTTATTATGGTACTTCACCCCAACTATGCCGTACATCCCGGTATTCTTTTGTTGGAAGAAATCGAAGCATTAAACTTGACGCAAAAAGAAGTTGCCGAGAAAGCAGGCGTAAGCAAGACGATCATCAACGAAGTGATCAAAGGCAAACGCGGTATTAACGCGGAGCTTGCCGTGCGCCTTGAGTCAGTCTTGGAAAGCCCCGCCCGCTTTTGGTTGAACGCGCAATCCTTATACGATGAAACAATGGCACGGGCGAAATTGCAACAGATTGAACTTTCCGCTTCCGCCGTTTAAGGAGGTGTTTATGGCTACTGTTTCTTTTGATGAAAAGGTTATCGTAACTGACCCTGATATGGTTGCCAAGATGCGCAAAGATTTAAATGACCCATCTCCTGTTGAATTAAGGTATGGCCACCGTTACACTCACGAAAAAGGACAGGAGAACGCAAGAAAATGGTTGCTGGCTCATGGCGTGAAGAACCAATGATTCCGCTTTCGAAGTAATTTAACCAAAAAGGACGGTTAATGCCGTCCCTTTTTATTTATTAACAGGATACTTCCTATCCTCCAAAAAAATTTATCTACCCTCTTCACTTGAAAACCCATATAAAACAGAATATTGAGCGGCGCGGCGGTTATCCCATTGTCGTTCTTTAACCGTACGGTACACCTGCGAAACACCGGAAATGATAAGAGAGCCTGCCGCGGCCGCAAACGTTATGGGATTTGCCGCAGATGCAGCAAGCCCTGCAATAGTCGAAAAAGCCGAAATTGTGCCCTGAATACGCGACTGCGCGTAATTATTTCCCGTCGCCAATCCGATATTTGATACGGCAGTATCCACTGCTTGCTTGCCCAAAGACATAGCTACATTGACCCCGGCAGAAACTGCCACGGTATTGCTTCCCGCGGATATAGGATCAGATTCATTCGGCTGTCCTATGTTTGTAGGCGCGGAAGGATTCCCCGCCTGTTGATCTGTCGTCGGAGAACCACCCTCGCCATTAAATAAAACATTGATATTTAATTCACCTGTGTTAGGTATCGGCATCCTCTTCTTCCTCCACCTTTTGAAGGATAATATGATATGTTAAAAACGCCCCGGCTTGATGTATAATGTTTCCTCCGGTCAATTTCATTGTATTAGTAAATGTATAGTCCGGATTCCATGGATATATTCGCTTAACGGTAAATAATTGATCGATCTCATCTGTTTCCCCTTCAAGTATTTTGATAAAAGTTTTATCGATATCAAGCCCACGATATAAGATCGTATATTCGACAGTATTCGTACGGGAAATAGTAAAAAGTTCTGTCAATGACGTGGTATCAGAAAGATTAAACACATCATCCGTTCCTTTTTGTATGGTAGGCGTACCCGATACAAGTTTTACCTCATCGTCGTTGATAAACGTCTGTATTCTATTGGAAACCAATGCGCCTGTTTGGGCATTGGATACAAGGCAAGTACCTGTAATTGTGATTTGCTGAATCATAACCCCCGAATCAATACGGGGATTGCCTGACGGCTGTTGCTCTAAAAACGAATCACAATTATAGATCTCTCCATCCGGTGTATGTATCTGAAACCCGACCCAACCGAGGATGCCCTTGATCATCGCAAGGCGCTTATCCCGTATTTCAGTATCTGATGCAATTAAATCACATGTGATTGTAACATTGATCGTTTCCGCATCTGCATCATTAATCGCAAAAGGCATTCTCAAAGCTAAAAGCGTGCAGATCGTTTTCGGGTTTGAATCATCAGGGATTTTATTGGTGTTTAAAAACACTAAAAAATCAAAGGTTCCAAGTAATTTGTTATATTCTGTTGCAAGATATTGTAACTCAATCATGTAATACGCCCTCCAAGCGATACAAGCCATTGTAAAAATTCGTTTGTTGACTTTTCTATATATCCGGGTTTTTTGCTATACTTGTTTGCATATCCGATATAACCGACTTTATTATAGTCGAGCCGGATCCCGGAAGAAGTCATGTAAATACCATTATTTTTCAAATTCCCTGGATAAGGCGAGTATAAATTTGTCCCCCGTTTTCCGACGGCACCGCCGCTCTGCCGCACCGGAGAATTGGATTGGAATATTTCGTAAAGTTTATTTTGCAGCATTGCTCGTGTAATCTTCATTATTCCAACTCCAAAACAATTTCTTTATTTTGCCGTTTAGACGACCAAGTTTTGCCCGCCTGTATATGCGTCATCGGCTGATAAGCCACGATAATAAAAGTAAGACCTTCACAAATTACCTGTTGGGCAAACGGCTTATAATCCAATATTTTTGCTGTTGCAATCGCAAACGTTTGTCCTCCGCTGGCAATGTTTCCTGCCTCGAACGCTGCATCGATACGTTTTTCCCTCACACGGCGCGCTTTAAATGTATCGATCTCTTTTTTTGTTTCTAAGTCGATCAGTTTACAATGCATATCGTATTTAATAGGAAATGCCATAAATCATTCCCCCATATATATTAACGGCGGCGCTGTATTCATAAGCAAATCGACCGCCGCCGGCGCTATTACTTTCTGATATATTATTTTACTTTCTTTTACATCCGCCGTAGTGTTTGCCGTAATTACCGTTCCATTCCAAAGAGATATATCGCCATTATCTAAAATGTACTGCCCTTGTATGATAAGGGCTTTTTTTATATCATTTTGCAAATCTTCCGCGAATCCTTTGATTATCAAGTTTTTGATCGTTTTGCTACCGGTAGAATAGATCAAACTATCGTAAATAAGAGAATGAATCGTATCTAAGAAATTAATGACTTTTCTTTCACCATCATCTCCATCCAATTCTTCCCGTAAATCAATACCTGTATTGTTTAAAAACTCATCTGAGTCCAAAGCGACAGGATATTGATATAATTCGCTTACCGTTGCCATATTTCCCCCTCCTTAAGCCTTTATCGTGCCGAGGAACGGTTTTAGAAGTTCTTCAGCTCGTTCACTCGATAGTTTGGATGTATTTTCTGAAAATGCCGGAACAAGTCCCAATGCAGCAAGCACAACAGCTTTTGATGTCGGTCTATATTCTTTTTTGATAATTCCGAGTGCATTTTCGATTTCTGCCTGCTTGACCTGTAGCGGTACTTCATACGCATTATTGTTGTACATGAGATATATCGGATTGTGCATCACATAAAGAGGCGCATTCATAAGTGTACGCGGAAACTGTAAAGGCCCAGTCCAAATCGTTTTCCGCCCGACAAACGGAAGAGATTCTATCTCAATCATGCTTTTGCGCAAATACTGTTCTTTATACTCATCCGGACACACATCCCAATGTGCTCGCAAAATATTTTTCGGAGAATAATTCTCCTCTATATACTCGGTCGCTTCCTCAATCGTAACATAAGTATTTTTTCCGACTTCGAGCATAGTTCCCTCCTATATACATTCGGGCGGGGATATTCCCCGCCCTTTCTGTATTTTTTACGCTCTGCGCGCTTTCATTTTTGCAAGTTCTTCTTCAAGCCTTGCGATTTTGTCCAACGCCGCCTTGTATTCCGCAGGCGTTACCGTCTTGGTATTGTGTTCCAAAATCTTGCCATTTGCACCGATGACGTCATAGCCCTGCGCGAGATATGAATCTTTCATATCAACAGGCACACGCAGCGTCATATTTGCCCGGCGTACTCTGATAATTTCACTTGCCATAAAATGCCTCCTTATGTCAATTTTGTATCATTATGCCGATTGCGTAATATTAAACGCGATACCGTTTTTGCGGTTATTCAAGATAAAGACATCTTCGAACGACTCTTCATAATAGACATACTTGCCTTCCGACATTGCAGACGGTTCATCGATCTGCGAAAAAGCATATACTTCAGGCGTAATGACTGCCGTCGGATGTACCATGAAGTAGTTGATTTGATCTGCGTCTTCTTCAACGACGGCACCTGCCGTAAAATCAAAATCGGTTTTCATGATATCGGAAGGAACTTCAACGACTTCCATATCGTCCAAGTTAGCAATATACCGGCGAAGAGTAGAATCGGTTCCGTTCATATAACGCGTGACCGCTTCTTTAAGGATCTTATTGACCGTCGGCGTGCAATAAAAAATAACGCCGGATTTTGGAACTCGGTTTTCTGCAAATTTTTCAAGATCTGCATCGATCGTCTGCAAAATATTCGTCGCGGAAAGAGCCGTCGTTCCTGCCGTCATAGACTGCGCTGCCCAATCCGCATATACTTTGGATACGAGATATTTATCTTTTTCCGGGAATTTCTGATATTCGTTGTATACCCGGGTGATATTGGCAATCGTCGCCACTTGATTGGTCATCATGATATCCGTAGGCGCAACAAGAGTGCTCCATTTCCTATGGAAAGAGAGCGTCTTATTTTCCCACGCATTGTCGTAGTTGCGCTTTGCCAACACAATTGTATCGTTATCTGCCGCAACTCGACCGGTTGTGGAAAGCGTAGGGATTGCGATCGTTTTGCCGTCTACCCAACGATACCGGCCATTGTTTTCGGTCGAGTAAAGACGACCGAAGTAAAGTACATAAGGGTATGCCTGTGCCAACTCACGGGCATACTGGGTTGCATAGTTAAGAGCTGCCATTATAATAAATCTCCTTTAATTAAATTATTTCTTTTGCGGCATTGATCTGATCGGTGTAAAACCGAAATTAAAACCACCTTCCCCACTATCGCCGCTTTTGGGTGGTGTAAACGGAGCCCCGCCGGAACCGCCCGATTCCGCCGCAAAGCCTGCAGAATACTTTTCTTTCAGTTTTGCGACAAGTTTATCCCCGTCTTTTACGGTCCCATCCTCTGCAATTTCGACGCCGTCAAGTGATACTCCATTCATGAGCAAGTCAAGCATATCATCCCGCGCATTGTTCTTTTTAAGCAATGCCTTGACCGCATTTGACTGGCTGTCGCGTTTTTGCTTTGTAAGCGTGTCCGTTTCAAAAGTCCTCAAACGCTCGAATTCTGCCGCGTCAATATACTTTTCACCGCCTTTTTCGTACGCCTTGAGTTGCATAGCAAGATTGCTATTTTCACCCTTTAGACGTTCAATTTCACGGTTAAGCGATTCATTGCCGCCGCCTGCTGCCTTCTTCGCGTTCTCAATGTCCGCGCCGTTGAGTTCCATGATTTGATCAATGATCTCTCCTGCATTTTCAACGCCGTGAAGCAATGCCTTTAGTTCCTGCCTTTTCATAAATTCCTCCTACGCTTTTTACGGGGTCGCTCCCGTCAGATTTTTTATGCGCACCGACCTTTTTACGCCTTGCCTTGCTCTGGGCATCAAAAAAGGCAAAGCCTTCGCTTTGCCTCGTTTTTCGTATCAAAAAAGCACGGCAAACCGTGCTCTTTTAATCGTTTTGTTTTAGTAATTCATCATATATCTTTTGTAATTTTAAACTGTTTTCCGTATCCTCGTAATTTTCATCGAGTTCCCCACTTATAACCAGATTAAGTTCATGCAAAAGATCTATTAGTGTCCTTTTACTTTCATATTCATCTATATTTTGAATAAATGGTTTTAATTGATCCTTTTGACTTTGCGTTATTTTGAAATTGGATTGCATTGAATCAACACCCCTGTTTCTGAATTTATTGTTACATCACATATACCTTCAAGAGAAAGCAACGTACTCTTTCTTCCTCGCGAGTCAGTCTTGGTCTGTATCTCTTTTCCCTGTAAAACAGCATTTTGAATTTGTTTAACTGAAACGCCCTCATGCTTAATCTTGTTTTGACCCTGTGGATAAATAGTTCCTATCACCCTATCAACAAAGTGTTTGCTAATACCCCTGATTATTACACCACTTACTGCCTTTTGCCCGACCAATAAACCACACAACCGTGTATTCATACTTTGCCAATCCGAAAAGCCTACCACCGCTGAAACGCTTCCTCTACGCCGCGCCGCTATGTAATGATCCAGGTTATCTTTATCATCCTTATTATACACGATTTCCTGATATTTTTCAAGAGTTTTCGGCAAACTGCCTTTCCCGAGTTCTTCCCTGTATCGCCGCCATATCTGATAATCATTGATCAAATTGTGACTGCGCCTATGCGCAAGGCTGCCCTCTTTCGCGCGATACGAGCGGCGGAACGCGCCGATGTCTTTATAAGGCATCGAAAAACCGAGGGTTTGCCGTGCCTTTTCGAAATAAGCCTGCTCGTTATACACTTGCCTGCGCTCCGCCTGCCATTCCGCATAGGCATTTCGCTCTTTTACGGAACGAGGGTCTGAAGCCTTCGGGATCTGCGAACGCCTGATCTCTTTTTCCAACTCGTCTTTATCCATGAGTTCAAGCCATACAGGAATAAACTCATGACGGCAATGCGGATGCATTATGGCATAACCGTGCCGAAGTGCTGTTTCAAATAATGCAGGAAATCTTTTATCTCGCCCGGATATGCAATAAATTCTCCCTTGATACTTTGCGCATATTTCGCAAGTCGGCCATATCTCCGTGCAACGCACGTAATCCGTGCCGTTTTCCAGGGCGCGACCGAATGCTCCTATATTTACACTTTCCATTCGCGCCGACCGAGCCGCCATATGTGCATAAGATGATATCGATACTTTACGTCCGTTTGAATATTCCACATTCAACAAGCCGTTTGATTCGATATCCTTTTTTATCGCCTCTGTAACGTTATAAATCGTATCTTGCCCTGTTTTTTCAAGGTGCTTAATAGTTTTATTGACACGCTCTAAAAAGCCCGTTCCAGCGGCTTGCGTTGCGCTTTGCAGTTCAATATAAGTATCATATCCAAATTCACGTCCGTCGTATCGAAAACCCGCATTCCGCAAAATAGCCGAAGCCTGCTTTTGTGTTATTGTTTTATGCTGCTCAGGAGTTTTCGTGTCAGTTTTCTTTTTACCATCCGTAAACGCCGTTACTGTTTCTTTTTCTCCAAATGTTTTATTTTTCTTTTGGAGCGTGGACATAACCTCATTGACTACTTGATTTAAATGCGATTGGTATTGTTTTACTGTAAGACGCTTGTTATGAGTAGCTGCAAGTACGCGCTGTTCTGCATTGACATACGATTTCAAAAGGTTTAATACGCTTTTATCATCATCCTTCATCAATCGGTTCCTCACCGCCATTTATAGGTGTTTGATCGCCCTCTCCATCCTCTGTACCCTGCGGGAAAGGCGCAAATCCACTCGCAAAGGCATTTAATTGAGATGACTTTAGAATTTCGGCAATGGCATCTGCTTCTTCTTTGCTTTTGCCGAGATGCTCTTGCAATATAGTGGAAATATCCTCTAATTGCGTATTCCCGGATTTCTTGAGCGCAATATTGACCTCTTGATTTTCCGTAAGCGGCAATCCGTCATTGAATTGAACAGAAATTTCATCCATTGGAATAACCGTATATCCTTTTTCAGAAAGCAAGCTGATTAATTCTTTCAATGGTGTTATCATCAGTGAAGATATACGTCTTGCTTTGAGCCTTGCATTCGTCATGCGTGTTTCAAGCGCCTCAAACCCCTGCGATGCTCCAAAACTGTCGTCATTCAATACTGCGCCCATTTCAGATAATGAATATAAATGCTTTTCCAACTTTTCAATCATCGTATGATTGGCTTGTAATGACGCATCCCATGTTATGTACTGCGGATATGGTTTCCCTGTATCAACCGGCATAACACCACCAATATTAGCCGTCCATTGTCCTCTTGCATCTTGATAGAAATTGGATGCGTCCGCGGCCATTGTAGGCGCAGTATGTTTGTCCAATACAAGCGATTCCAAAGTATACCGAACGCCAAGTTCTGCTATGATTGCAGATATTCTGTCGTAATCGTTGATCCCGAAGATGCTATCTGATGATACCACATTCGAAAAATTTCTAATTGCGGAAGCGGAAAGCCCTGTCTGTATCGGATTGCCTTGTCTCAATAAATTGCCTATCTTAAAACGAGGCTGGTTACAAGTCGTTCCATCCGGTAAAGTGTAATTTCCATCAAGCCGCTTCGCTTCATATTCGCGTGATTCAAATTGCCCCGCAGAATGTATCTGAGTTTTTAATATAAACCGCTGTTTTTGCTCTTCTTCTTCAGGATTTATACATTCTATCCACGCCAAGACATCGTATAGCCTATTTTCTTTAATTTCTCGATCAACAACAGGAAACCACATCTCCGGCGATATGATCGTAAAATTGTTTCGCTCTTTTCCGTCTTTGAGTTCCGAATAAATACGTACCACGGAATCACCAAATCGAGAAATATCTACAACAATTGGTAAAAGTTTTATATATAAACAGGAATTTGAGCAAATCGCATTTAAATTATCTTCTGCTGTTTTATGTGCTTCCTCCGCTATTGATTCACCATCATTATCGATTTCTTCCTGTGTCAATCGCCTTTTTTTCATTGTAATTGTCGGCGGATCTCCCACCGTCAAATCGGCCGTTTTTATAGAAAGAAGCTCGAAATAATCAAAATCCAAAGAATAGATATCATAAGACATTTGAGCCCAGTCTGTATCATTGAATTTATTAATGATTTGGCGAATACGTTCTAAGTACGGTGCATATACATCTTGCAGTCGATGCTCAAACAAAAGTTTGTTTTGCCTATATCCTTCCAGTCTCGGCATTTCCGATCGCGGCGGAAAAATTTTATCTTTTTCAAGAAAACTTAAATCGTATAACATTTTTACCTCTTTTTTATTTTGTGCGCTTCACTATCCGTAAAGACCCCATACCGGATCGCATCCATAATGTCATCGTTGACTTTAACAGGTAAACCTGTCTTTTTATCCCAAACATAAGCATAAATTTCACTTAAAAAATCTGCCGATTGACTTCGCAAAATATATAAATTGCGCTTTTTCCATTTGCCGGCAACGCATTCTACTCCTGCATTGATAGTTTTATTTGCCTCGACAGCCCAAATATTTGCTTTTCTAAATTCGTTTATATTATCGGGCCGCGCCGAATCACAATAAAATTTGATGCCATATCCATATAGGCGAATAATTTCTTGTGCTTGTTCTACCCACCAACTGATCAGCATATGTCTTGCCGCAATCACGCGTAAAATAATATGCAAGTCATCTGATGTTACGCCTACCAATACAATAACACCTTTATGCTCATATCCCCAATCCACTCCCGCGTAAAACCGTACAAATTCATTCTTTGAATAGGCTTGCGAATCATCGATAACATGAATGCTTTTATCAAAATCTTCGTAAACTATGCCGTCAGCCGTCACCCATAGCCCCTTGATTTTTCTATCATAAAAAACCCCGCTCGGCGTAGAATTCTTCAAATTCTCTCGTACTTGCGGATTCAAAAAAGGGTTATCATCAAGTTCCCAATGAAATGTTAATATCCCTTTCTTTTTTCTGTCATCAAATGGAATGGAAATATAATTTTTGTATAGATAATGTTCCGGGCTGTCCGGGTTAGTATCGATAATTACCATCGGAGCAAAATCTTTATCCCCGGAACATCGTTTTAAAAGTTCGTCAAATACTTCCTCTTTGGCAACGCTTGCCTCATTTAAATATAGTCCGAATGACGTCATACCGACAGCCCCGCTGAATCGACCGAGATCATCCGTACCAAGACAACAAACAATTACTCCGAATAACTCAAACTCATTATGCTGATTTAACTTTAATTGCAAGCCATAATGTTGATTAATTTCTCTTATTACATTCCGCGTAATATTGTTAACAGATGCCCCTCCGAGAATATATTGCGGATGTTTAATCCCTCGTGCCTTGCAATACTGATGAATTCGCAAAAGCTCTGACATAAATATGTCATTGTCGACAGTCGTTTTGCCTGTACGAACAGCCCCGTGATTAATAAGCATATAAGGCCGACGAGTATAATATCGCCTCAAAACTCTTTGCTGTTTATGGCTATATAACCTGTTTAACGCCGCTTCATTCATCACCATCATCCTCAACGCCATCTTCTTTCTCAAAGGCTTCTTGCATTAATTGCATACGATCAGTGATAACTTTTTCTTTTTCCTCCAGCTTTGGAACTTCTATTGTTTCATAGATAGCTTTGAATGCTTTAACATTCCCTTTCGCGGCTTGATGAATCATTGCAGCCGATATGGCATCTTGCATCGTCATTCCTTTTTTATCAAAACCAAATTGTTTATAAGATTCAAGCAAGTTTTCGTCTTTCAAAGTCACTTTCAGTAATTCTTCAAAAGTATCCCGTAAGGCTTTTTTTTCACGACGGACTTCTCCGCTTCTTATGCCGCCCTTCTTTCCTTTTTCCCTCGCTTCTTTCTCGCTTCGAATAGGAATTAAGTTGTCCTTGTTTTTCTTCGGCACATTGCCTCACTCCTTAAAAAATGTATAAGAAAAGCGCCTTGGCAAAACCTTGGCGCTGTCTTTTGCTTACCCGCCCCGTAGGGCGGGCTTTTGGAAGAGAAAAAATCAAAAAAGC
>ERZ1643247.2332-NODE-2332-length-15264-cov-3.804984_pt1 | contig 15264 bp, 13 predicted proteins | sample MGYA00579264_ERZ1643247 | MGnify/ENA primary metagenome ERZ1643247 (study PRJEB29033, sample SAMEA4952262) | chicken gut metagenome | biome: Broiler Chicken; feature: Gastrointestinal Tract; material: Caecum | place: Ireland | collected 2018 | study: Broiler... | reverse complement strand
CTGTTCAAATTTAACTTCATATTTGGTTGTATTTAACACAAGACCATCTAATGTATTTGTTTCTTCAATTTCATAAGTTCCCATTTGTAAATCTGTAATTGTTAATTTTCCATCTTTACTTAAATTAAAAGTTTTAATCTCTTGTCCTTTTTTATATATAACACTTCCATCTGCTTTATCTATTATGTCTTCTTTTGCTGATAGTTTAAATTCAATACCAGATAAATCTGATATATCAACTAATGATGTATCTACATTTTCTCTTATTGCTATTGTTTTATCTAAATTAATTGTTCCTGTTGGTTGTTCATTTTTTATTACTATCTCTTTTATGAAATCTCCATCTTTATCTGTATCATAATCTTTGATATTTTTAATTTCAAAAGTGATAGGACTATCTAGTTGTAAAAATCCTTCTGGTACTTTTATTTCTGTTATTTCATAACTTCCTACTGGTAATTTTAAAGGTGTTGTAACCTCAGCTTTATTATCATTTTCAGAATTGTATGAATTATCTGGAACAACAATATTATCTGCATTTGTTGTAAACGATGTATATGTTGTATTTCCGACTTTTTGTGAAATAACTTCTCCCTCTTTGAATAATATTTTGTTTGTAGCTCTATCATAAATATCTTCTGTTGCTTTTATTTCAAAAGTTGTAGAATTTAATGTTACTGGTTTATTAGTTTTTAAGTCTTTCTTTATAAGTTTTATATAAGTTTCTAATTGTTCATTATTTACTACTATATGTTTTGTTTTCTTTGCAATCTCTTGAATTTCTGATTCATCATCTGTAATTGAAAAAGTAAAATCTATTGCACTTTCATAGTCTGCTGGAGTTTTAGTTTCCTTAACTATATATTTTCCATAAGGTAATTTGTTTTGAGTATACGCATCTCCGTTTTCATCTGTTACTATTACTTCTATTGTTGGTGCAATAACTTGTGCCTCTGCTACTCTTTTGCTATTCACTTCTACTTTATTTCCATCTTCATCAATACCATTCCAAACTTCCTCATATGTATAACCTTGTTTATATGCTTCTTCTACTGCTGAATTTAATTTTATTGTAAATTCTGCACCTGCAAGTCCTGGTGTTACTCCTGAATTTTCTTTAATACCAGATTTGAAAATATGAAGTCCCATTTCTTTTACTTTTTCTAAACTTGTCGTTGTGTTTGTAATTATTTCTTCATATTGATCTTTATATGATAGCGTAACATCATACTCTTTAGTATCTAACATATAACCTTTTGGAGCAACTTCTTCTTTTACTACATATTTTCCTAAAGGAAGATTTGTTATATCTTCTGTTGTTCCTTTTTCATTCATAGTTCTTGTTGCAACTAAATCCCCACTAGAATAGAATTTTTTAGTTTTTGCTTTATTATATATATCTTCTTTTGCATAAACTTTATAAACTGCTCCTTCAAAAACTGCGTCTCCTTGTGTGGTTGTTCCAGTCTTTGCGTCTTTTTTTATTATAGTTATTGTGCCTGTTGGTTCTTCATCTGTTCTTTCTGCTGACGCAAAAACTACTGCTGTGTTTTGGTCTTTATATTTTAATTCAAATGAATAAACGGTATCATCGATTAAATATCCCTCTGGAGCCTTAGTTTCTTGATAATTGTATTTGCCTAATTTTAATCCTTCTACTTTTATTTCTCCATTTTCTTATGTTGTGAATGTCTTATCGTAATTATCATTCCATATTCTATATTCTGCTCCTTGTAAGTTCGCTGATTTATCTGCGTTTTTCTTAACTAATGTAAAAGTACCCGTTGGCTCTGTATTAACTACTGCTTGAGTTGCAGTCTGATTTACTTTGACTTCTACATTATATGTTTTAGTATCTAATAAATATCCATAAGGTGCAGATATTTCTTTTATTGTATAAGTTCCCTTCTTTAATTTATCTAGTGTTATCTTTCCATTTGTTACAACTACTTCTTTGTTGTAATTATCTGGACCTGTAACTTTAAACACAGCACCAGAAATTAAATCTCCTTCTTTGTTCAATTTTGAAAGTTCCAATTTTCCAAAACTATCTATTTTTAATGAAAAACTTAAAGTTATAGGATCATTGTAAGACATTGAGTATAATTGATTTTGTACTCCATCTTGAAACTCAAAAAATACCATTGTATCTTTGTCCTCTGTTCCATCTTTAATCATTCCCCATGATTTAAATTGAGCATCTGTTATAGTATAATTTTCTAAAGTAGTATTTTCATCAACTAATATAGTCATTGAGTTGCTTCCTTTAGTATGTGTAACTCTAATACCATTAACTGTTTTATCTATACTAGGATAACTTGCTAAAACACCATTTGAATCATTTATTGTTTTACTTTCTCCTGCTTGAACATTTATTGCTGTTCCATCAAAACTTGGTCTAGTTTCTATTTTAGCCATTTCTTTGTTTATTTCAGATTTGAAAGTCTCATATTCTGCTTGAATTCCACTATCTAAAAATTTAGCATTTGTTTGCCCTAATACTTCCCAAATATATTGCTGAACTAAAACATATTGTTTTTTGTCTGCGTTTGATATTCCACCGTCAACAACATAATCGCCTTTATCTTTGTACCATCCTAGGTATGCTATTTTACAAGCCTTTCTAACATTTGAATCTATTGGTGTATAATAACTTCCATTATAGACTACATCTGTTTTAAAATCCACTCCATGCTCTGCACAGAAAACTGTTCTTTTTTCTCCAGTTGTATAGTTTATCAATTTTCTTATTAAAATTCCGAATTCAGAATTTGCATTATCTTCTGTTCTGATATATGAAGCATATTGTCCTCCAACCCATTTACCTGTTCCAGATGCTGCAAAAATAGGTTGTGCTACACTTAACATTGTTATTAGTAATAAAATAAAAGCTAAAATTCTTTTATATTTTAATTTTTTCATCATATAAAAATTCCTCCTTTTTTAATTTCACAAAAAAAGAACAAGTTAGTTACTTGCTCTTAAAAATTTTTTATTATCTTTTATAATAATTTAGAGTCCATTTGCCACAATATTGACAACTCCAAACTTCATACCCATAAGGACATAATTTATAGTATTCCTCAGAAGTTATCTCCCCATTATGCACTTGATCACTATAAGAATTAATTAAATTATCATAATATGAAACTGCTTCTTCATAACTGTTAAACCATAAATTAGAATTTCCTACACCAACTCCATGTTTAGTATTAGTACATTTAGGCGTTTCTTCTACTTTATTATCGTTGTTATTCTCTTGCACAGATTCCTTTACCTCATCTACTTTTTGTATGTTTTTTTGTGGTGTAGTATTCTTTTCTGGTGTCTGCGTTGTTTTATTTTTTTCTGTTTGTTTTGGAGTTTCTACTACTTTTTCTTGTGTATTTTTAGTATTATCTTTCTGTTTATATTCTACATTTTCCTCTACTTTAGTTTCTTCACTTTTTTTATTACTTTCTTGTTGTATTTCTTTATCTTTGTCATTTTCAATTAAAACAGTGTTTTCTTTATTGATTTCCTCTGTTTTTTGAATTTCATTAGCATTTTTTATTTCATCTACAAACTCATTCACATACTCTATATTACTTTTATTTTGATTATTTTTAACTTGATATATTATTAAAGCTATTATAACTAATGCTATAACTAGAGCTATAATTACAACTATTTTTCTTTTCTTCATACTTAATTCATCTCCTTTTGCTTTAATTATACTGCTTTTAACTAAAATCTCAAGTGTATAAATTATATTAAATTTTAAATTATTAAAAAATAAATATATATTCTTTTAGTTTGTAATATAGTATGTATTTGAAAGGGATTGTAAGGGAAAACTTTGTAATGTGTTCACACACAAATATATTATATTTTTCGTATATGTTCACACACATTATCTGGCACTTCTTTCCTGTCTTAACTTTTCTCTTTTATTATGTTCTTCCACACATTGAATAATAAAATCTTCTACTTTACCAGATTCTTTTATTTTTGTTGGTATATATTTTTCTATTTTTTCATTATGAATTTTTATAAATTCCTTTTGATTAGGTTTTTCTTGTTGCATTATTTCTTCAATTTTTTCCTCTGTTAGGTTGCCCTCTTGTTCAAGTTTTTTAAGCCTTATTGCTTGACTAAGTGATGGTGTTACCTCATCAAATTCAAAAATATTTAATAACACATATTGATTATCTTCACTTAAATATGAAAGTTCTACTGCTGGTCTAAAAGCAATTCTTTTTATATCTACTTGTTCTAACAATTCTGGAATAAGATAAGTAAGGCGAATATATCTTCTTATTTGTTCAGCACTTTCATTATTTTGTTCTCCTAACATACCTACAGATGTTTTGCTTTTTAACTTCTCCACCATTGGTGTAGAAGTTTCATCCTCTAATAAATCAATTCTTTTTCCCTGATGTTTCATTGCTTCAAGTTTCATTTTATATGCAAAGGCTTTTTCACTTGGCAATATTTCTTCTCTTTGTATATTACTATCTACCATTAAGATTACTGCTTCATCATCTGATAAGTCTTTAACAATACATCTAATTTGCTTTATTCCTGCAAGCTCACAAGCTCTTTTTCTTCTATGCCCTGAAATCATTTCATAAGTTCCATCATCTTTTGGTCTAACAATTACAGGTAATATAACACCATATTGCTTTACACTCTTTACCATTTCATCCATTTTATCGTCATCTTGCACTTTGAATGGGTGGTTTGGAAAATCTGCTATTTTGTTTATATCTATTTCTTCCACTTTTTCAGCTTTTTCGTAATCTCTTTGAGCCTGGCTAGTAAATAAATCATCTAACTTTGGAAGTTTCATTTCTTGTTCTTGCTCTTTCATCTTCTAAAACCTCCTTTGCAAATTCTTTATAACTTAAAGCAACAGGGCTATTTTTATCAAACTCAAAAATGCTCTTGCCTGTTGAGGTGGATTTTGCTGTGTTTACTGCCTTTGGGATTTCTGTATTATATATCTTCACAAACTGACCATAGTTTTCATTTATTGTATTTCTTACTTTTTTCGACAAGTTTGTTCTTTTATCTACAAGAGTTAGTAATACCCCTCCAATTTTCAAACTAGGATTTATTTGTTTGTGTATCCTATTAACTGTTTTTAATAAATGTCCCATTCCTTTTGCAGCAAGATATTCTCCTTGTACTGGAATTATTATCTTATCACTACAAGCTAGTGCATTTATTGTAATTAAACCCAAACTTGGCATACAATCGATTATAATGTAATCATAATTATCTTTAATGTCTTTTATAGCATTTTTAAGTGTGAACTCTCTACTCATTGCATTAACTAGAGAAAATTCTATTGCAGATAAATCTAAATTAGATGGAATTAAATCTATTCCCTCTTTATGATGAAGTATGCTTTTTTCTGCATCAAATTCGTTATCACATATTGTATCAGACATTAGAGTAGCAATAGTATTTTGTAATTCTTCTTGATTATAGTATCCCATACAAGTTGTTAAATCTCCTTGTGGATCTGCGTCAATAAGTAGAACTTTATTTCCTTGCTTTCTGAGAGCAACTCCTAAAGAAAAAGCAGTTGTAGTTTTACCTACACCACCCTTTTGGTTTGCTATTGCTATAATCTCACTCATTGACATTCTCCTTTTCTGATTTTTTTATGCTATTTCTATAACTAACAAATTGCTCATACAATTCGTGATTTTGTATATCATCAATATATTCTTCAACATTTTCAACAAAATCCATGATATTCTCATTCATAATTTTGCATATTTCTTTATAACTTGGTGCTTCATATAATTCTGCAAATATAAATGTTAAACTTTCTGCAATTTCTTCTTCCAAATCTATCATATAGTATAAATTCCTATACATTTCTGGAATATCTTGTTTAAATGCGTGTTTTATTTCATCTGATGATAACATTTGATGTAACACAGTATATAAACTATTTTCAGAAATTTTTGTAAAATGTAATGAATTTCTTAATCTATCTTGTGCATTTTTTAGTATTCTTAAATCTTCTTCTGTTTTATTTTTTTGTGCTAACAAATTCATTATTTTAGCCATATCTGGATCCATCCAATTTTCGTATTTAATACAATCTTTAATTGTATTTATTAACATTGCTTTTATTGTTTCGTGCAATGTCCTTTCATCAAGTCCTTCTAATGCTCCCTCGTTTAGTAATTCATTTTGAACTTCATATTTCCTTTCAAAATCATAAATTGTTTTTTTCATCTAAATTTACCTCCTTAAAATTATTTTTGAGGCAATAAAAAAGAAGCTAACTTATTTCTAAATTAACTTCTATATGTTAGATATTATTTCAATAACTACATTTTTTATTTAAATCTTTTGAATAATATATTAAATCTGTACAAACTAAATCTCCGTCTTTTATTTCTTCTTCATAATTATCTATAAAGAAATTCTTTACTGTTTTTTCATACTTATCAAAACCTTGTTTCACATAGAATGGGATATTATTTTCTGTTGTTCCAACTATCATTTTGTTATACCTTGTCTTATAATTATCTGCTAAATACTTAATCATTTTTTTTGCATAGCCTTTTCCTCTGTAATTTTCTTTCGTAGCAATATTTTTTAGTTCTATTGTATCATCATCTTTTTTTATAGTTACTGCAATACATGCTAATTCATCATTATAGGTTAATACAAATAATTCTCCCTCAGATAAGTATTTATTTATCATTTTTTCACTAGGATCTGCCTCAAGAAGCAAATCCATATACTGCTTTTTATTATCTTTTTGTTTCTTTATATTGATGGAATGCTTAACTGGTAAAAACTCAAAACCTTCAGGTAACTTTGGTTTATTATTTGTGTGGGTTAAAATTATTTGCTCCTCTGAAAATATACAACCACAATATTTTTGCATGTATAGTCCCAAATCGTGTGCTTTTTGGTGTCCTTCCCAAAAGCCAACTCTAAAATCTTTATATAGAAAATTCAATCCATATTTTGCACAAGTTTCTTCCATATATTTTTTTATAAATTCGTGATTTTGATATATGCTATAAAGTAGAGTTGTTGTCACAGTATCAAATTCATTTTCTTTAGCAAATTTACAAGTTTGTTCAATTCTAACAGGATAACAATAATTTGTGCATCTATTTTTCAAATCTTTTACCGCTTCAGTGCAAAATTTATCTAATCCATAGTCTTCATCGATAATAGCATCTAAGTTCAAACTTTTTGCATAATCTTTTAAACAGTCTCTACGAGATTTATATTCTGTATATGGATGTATATTAGGATTATACCAATAAAGTGTTGGCTTAATATTTTCTTTTTCCAATTCATCTATACAGTAAACACTGCAAGGCGCACAACATGTATGCATTAGTAATTTCATAGTAATCCCTCCTTCAAATTATGATTTAGCTCAATAAAATTATTTTTCATTTTTTACTAACAGTCCACCAACATCATTTGAATACAATATTGTAGAATTTTCAAATAATTCTTCATTTAAGTATTTATAACCTAATGTATATTTAAAGTATATCACATATTTTGCTTTATTTAGCAAATTATCATATTCTAAGAAAGTTACATCAAATTTATTTTGTCCTCTTCTATTTTCTGTTTCGTCATTTTCTACAATATACTGAGTAAATGAGTATCCCCATGAAATTTGTTCTGGATTTCCAAATATTAAATAATTATCTTCTAAATCATAATTTTCAAGTATGTATTTTAATAATTCTATTTCTGAATGATTGAAGTCTTCTTCACAATCTTGAATTATATATTTATTTGATCCATATATATCCATTAGAGTAAATATATTTTCACGAGATGATACTTTTTCCCCTTTTTCTAACACAGTTGGCACCGATATTAAATATACAACTAAAATTCCAACATACAGCACAACTAGCATAATTGGAAGTATCTCTTGTTTTTCAGCTAAGTACATTAGTCCTCTAAAATTTAATATGAATATTATAATCCACAATGTAAAATAGTTTTTTGACAAGTAATAATATGAAACTTTATCAAAAGCTCTTCCTATTAGGAGCAATATTATATACAAAACATTTAAAATGAATAGTATTGATAAGAATTTGTTCTCTTTGAATTTCCTTATTACTACATACAATGCTAATGGCAAAAGTAATATAAAATTTGAATATAAATTTGTATATATATATCCAAACCCATTGAATCCACTGCCTATAAGTGATTTTGGTACATCTAAAATTTCTTCTGTATCTATACTATTATTAATTAAAATTTTATATATACTTGGTTCCATATGATAAATATATCCTAAAAAAAATGGAACAAGCAATGTTACTGTAAGCATGATTATATTATTTTTACAAATTATTTTCTTTTCTTTCTTATAAGAATATATGCACAAATATATCCATTCTGCTGAATATACAAAAGGTACAAACATGTAATAAGAGCAGAATAAACCAAAGTTTATTAAAAATAGTATTATTATGCTATATGAGAATTTTATTTTATCCTCTTTTATCATGAACATCATTGCAATAATCGCTAATATTATTGTAAATGACATACTCATATATTCGAAACCAAATAATAGACTATTTAGTGGATATCCTAAAAGGCACAGTATACTTACAATTAATGCAAGAATTTTATTTTTTTCGTTTTTAGTAAATCTACACAATATGAAATATATTAGGTAGCCTGTGAGATACAAAATAAAAATTCCAAATGTAATGAAAATAACATAGTTATCTATTACATTTATTTTGCCTTCAAAACATTTCATAAGTAACCCAGAATTAACATATGATGCAAATTTTCTTGTTTCAAAATTTCCAAAAGCAAAATCTTTTGAATTTGTTAAAAGCTTTTCTTCTTGCATAAATTTTATTGATGTCAAGTAGTGTGTTGCTGGATCCCCTGTTTCATACTTAATATTGAATGGAAATCTAAAGTTCAAAAATGTCACCAAAAGAGTTATTATTAATATTACTACTGCTGAAAAAGAATCGACTCTATTTATCGAATACTCTTGTATATTAAATTTATTGTTTTTATTCTTTCTTAAAATTTTTATAATTAATATTATAGATATTACTAAATTTATAATTGCCAATATGTATAATTTGTTTGGTATGTTAAAAAAAGTAAGTACATAACAAATAAAGGCATTATAGCACATATTTATAACTGCTGTTATTCCTATAAATGTTAATATACTTATCTTTTTATCTACCTTTTTTATTAAAATAAAACTTGCATTCAATATTACAGTTGTTATTACAAATATTATTCCTTCTAAATTCATTTGTTTTATTCCCCATTTTCTTCATAAGGTATATTAAGATGTTTATATGCCTCTGGCATTGCTATTCTTCCTCTTGGAGTTCTTGAAATATATCCTATTTGTATCAGATATGGTTCATACACATCTTCAATTGTCGTTATTTCTTCACCAAGTGTTGTTGCCAAAGTTTCAATTCCAACAGGTTTTCCCATATACTTTTTAATTAAAGTTTCTAATATTCTTCTATCTATAGAATCTAGTCCCATATCATCTATATCTAGCTTATTTAATGCTATCTTTGCGATATCTAATGTTATTGTTCCATTTCCTAAAACTGACGCATAGTCTCTTACTCTTTTTAATAGTCTATTTGCAATTCTAGGTGTTCCTCTTGAGCGTTTTGCAATTTCTATTGCTGCATCATTGTCTATTGCTATTTCTAATATATTAGATGACCTTTTTACTATTGTGGTTAATTCTTCCGCATTATATAATTCTAATCTTTCAACTATTCCAAATCTATCTCTAAGTGGAGTTGTTAATGCTCCTGCTCTAGTTGTTGCTCCAATCAAAGTAAACTTAGGTAAATCTAATCTTATTGACCTTGCACTAGGTCCTTTTCCTATAATTATATCAAGTGTAAAATCTTCTAATGCTGGATACAATATTTCTTCAACACTTTTGTTTAATCTATGTATTTCATCTATGAAAAGTACATCAAATTCTGATAAATTTGTAAGTAGCGCTGCTAAATCTCCTGGCTTTTCTATTGCAGGTCCTGATGTAATTTTTAAATTTGAGTTCATTTCATGTGAAATTATATTTGCAAGTGTAGTTTTTCCAAGTCCAGGTGGTCCATACAAAAGCACATGGTCTAGTGGTTCTTCTCTTTTTTTTGCCGCTTCTATATATATTTTCATATTTTCTTTTACTTTTGTTTGTCCTATATATTCACTTAAAGTTTTTGGTCTTAGAACATTTTCTTGCTGTGATTCCATATTATCTAAGACATTAGGACTTATTAAGTTTTCTTCATCCATTTTTGCTCTTCCTTTTTATTTAGAATTTTTCTTTCTATCTTTTATGCTTTTTATTTCTTGATTTTTAAAGTTTTTTAACTCTTTATATCCAATAGCTATAATTGCTATTACAATAAGTGCAAAGGATAATGCTTTCCATATTCCATCATCTATTAGTATAACTGCAAACATTCCAAGTGTAGCACTTGCTCCATATAAAATAGTAACTGCTTGCTTTTGAGAAAATCCTTTTCTCATTAATCTATGATGTAAATGTCCTTTATCTGCTTGAAATACCGCTTTTAATGATTTTCCTTTAATTATTCTTCTAATTATTGCAAATAATGTATCAAATATAGGTAATGCTAAAACTAATATTGGTGCTACTAAAACTACTAATGTAACTGTTTTTGCAACTCCTAATATTGATATAGTTGCTAAGCAAAATCCTAAAAATTGAGCTCCAACATCTCCAATAAAAGTTTTTGCTGGGTTCAAATTAAATGGTAAAAATCCGCTGATTGCTCCTGCTAGAGCAGTTATTAATATTATAGATATAATAGGTGATTCATTTGTTGCAAATATTATTAATAATGATATACATGAAATTAATGATGTTCCTGATGAAAGTCCATCTAAACCATCTATTAAGTTTATTGCATTGGTTATTCCTACAATCCAGCCCACTGTTAGGATAAAGTTAAGCGCTGGGTGTATTGCTATTTCGTTTATTGTATCTATTCTTATTCCAAACGAATACACAATTACCGCTGCTAATACTTGTCCTATTAATTTTTGCCAAGGTTTTAATGTTTTGATATCGTCAATATATGCAAATACGGATAGCACAATTATTCCCAATAAAAATCCTAGTAATTTCATTTGATAGTTTTCAGAATCATTTAATACTAAGTTTCCTTCGATTGTCATAGTAATTATTAAATATACTGCTGAAACTAAAAATCCTATAATTACTGCAATTCCACCAATTCTAGGTATTGGTCTTTTATTTACCCTCCTATCTGATGGATAATCTATTGCTCCTACTTTTTTTGCTAATTTTATTGTATAAGGTACCATTACAAATGAAGTTATAAAGGCTAACAAAAATGCTATTGCGATATCTCCCCACATAAATTAGTCCTCCTGTTTTTTATTATTTTTTGATGTTACTTTTTTCACTATATTTTTAATCCATTCACAAGTTTCTTTTATTCCTATGCTTGCTATTGGAATTAGTATTATTACATATGGTATTATGTACCTAGATTTAGCTTCCCATAATATATGAAACAAAAATCCTCCTATAAATATAAGTATTAATAGTATTTGTTCATTTGTAATATTGTTATTTCTTAACATAAATATTAATACTGCTGAAAATATAAGTAATACTAATATTTTTTCATATGTTTTGTTAAGATTATAAAATTCCAGAACTTCTTTGTCAACATTTTCATATTCAAGTATTTGATCTTCAGTAGCTGTTCCTTCATTTACAGACATGTCTCCAAAATTAAACGATAAATTATACCACACACCAGCAAATGTGCATTCTGCCCACATTGAGGCAATCTTTTTTGTGTAAAATTCTATAAAGCTTTCTGGATTTTTGAACTCGGCTAATTTTTTTTGAAAATCCAGTTTATAAACTTCTTTTGTAAATGTTCCATCTCTCCATCTATCACCAAAAAGGTCCGCATACCAGCCATAACCTCTTGTTGCTCTAGTTATTCCTATATCTAAAAATCCTATAGTTGGGAATGCCTTTTCTTTATCTAGCCCTAATTTATTTTGCATAAATGCTTTATATAAATTTGTTGGAATTACGCTGACTAACACAAAAATTATGATAAATCCTACTTTTAAGGTTGATTGTAACACTTTGCTTTTAGACGGTATCTGTTCTTTTGAAATTTTTGCTATAAATTGTATTAAACCTAAAATTAAATAAATAGTAATTGCTACAACAAATATTAGCATATTCATTCTTAAGAAATATGACATTGACATAAGTAATGCTGATGCTACCAGATATCTTGCCTTATTTTCTCCAGAATATTTCATAATATAATATATTGCAAATATTGCAAATGGTAAACTTATAAAATCTCCATATATAAAGGTTGAGAGTAATGGTAGCGCTGTAAATGTAAACGCATATATTATAAATGCAAATGAATTTAACGAATTTTCTTTATTTGCAATTTTCTTTGCTATTAAATACAATCCTAAAATTGTAAATGTATTTGCTATTGCATTAACATACTGCAGTACTTTTACATTGTTTGTATTAAATAGTTTTAATATTACTGCGTAAAAGCTTGCAGTAGATATTTGCTGAGGATACATTTGCAAATATGAATCTCCCATTAAACCTGTATTACCATCTTTCATTTTGACTGCAGTGTCATACATATAATATTGGTCATAATTTGGATTTGCACTTCTTATATTAATCCATAATACTTGCATTATAAAGTATATAACAAATAATGAAATTAATATAATATTCTTCGTTTTTTTACTTAATTTTATGTTTTTTGATTTATAAAGCACATAGTAAATTGCAATAACTGAAATAATATAGCCTAAAATTAATATTACATCATTTGAATTAATAACAATGTCTTCACTCATTCTGTTATTTAGACTTACATTATAAGCTAAATTAATCATTATTATTACTACTATTGCAATTAGTCCTATTAATTCTATTATGCCTTTTAAAAACTTATTTATCTTCATACTTTCTTCCTTTGATTAGTCGTTATTTTCTCTTTCTCCATTATATTCATTTACTAGATACAATGGTCTATTTTTTGATGCATTAAATATTCTTCCTAAATACTCTCCAATAATTCCAAATAATAGTATTTGTACTCCTGAGAAAAATAGTACTAAAAGAATAATTGCTTGAAATGCTTGAATTGCAACATCTTGAGTTATACATTTGATTATTACATATATGAAATATACAAACAAAGCTAAAAATGTAGGTATAGCAATATATGTTGAAATTCTAAGTGGAGATGTTGTAAATGATGTAATTCCATCTATTGCAAGATTAACTAGTTTTTTATAATTCCATTTTGTTTTTCCGGCAACTCTAGGGTCTCTATCATACATTACTGCCTTTTTCTTGTATCCAATCCAGCTAAACATTGATTTTGAATTTCTATCTGTTTCTCTTAGTTTTTTAAGTGCATTTACACATCTTCTATCTAATAATCTAAAGTCTCCTGTATCTTTTTGAATAGGAACTGGAGTTAAAGTTTGTAATACTTTGTAATACATTTTTGATGTAAATTTCTTCAAAAATGTTTCTCCTGCTCTACTTCTTCTTTGAGCATAAACATCATCATAGCCTTTTTCCCAATATTTTATCATTTCTGCAATAAGTTCTGGTGGGTCTTGAAGATCTGCATCCATAAAAATTACTGCGTCACCGGTTGCATAATCTAATCCTGCAATCATTCCTATTTCTTTTCCAAAATTTCTTGAAAAATCTACATATGATATTCTTGAATCTTTTTCTCTATATTCTTTTATTAAATTTAGTGTATTATCTTTTGAACCATCATTTATAAATAAAATTTCAAATTCATAGTTTGTAATACTATCCATCAATTTTTCTAATCTTTCATACAAAAATGGTAAAGATTCTTCTTCATTGTATGCTGGTATAATTATTGATATTTTTTTCATTTTAGATTAACTCCAATCTTTTTTATTATTTTTCAAATTGTATATTTTAAGTTCTTGTCACTTGCGGTCGCTTCGCTCCAAACGCACTTCGCTGGAATCCTTCCAGCTCGTTTAAACGCTCACGCGTGACTGCGAATCTTTAAAATATACAATTTAAAGATTATAATAAAAAAATTTATTTAATATTAATTGTTTTATCTACTATATATTGTGGTCTTTGCTTTGTTTCATCATATATTCTTGCTATATATTCACCTATCATCCAAAGAGAAATTAAAATTACTCCTCCTAAGAACGTCATTGTACACATAAGGGATGTCCATCCTGGAGTCAAATTGTTCCAGCTAAATGCGAATGATAATATAGAATATAACAGTATTCCTATAGAAATTATTACTGATAATATGCCAAGTCCTCCTACTATTTTTAGAGGCTTTGTTGAAAAACTTAATATTCCATCTTGTGCTAATTTAAGCATTTTTTTAAGTGGATATTTAGTTTTTCCAGCAAATCTTTCTTTTCTTTCATATTCATAAGCATATTGTTTAAATCCTACCCAACTAAACAATCCTCTTAAAAACTTATTGTGTTCTGGCAAAGAATTTATTACATCTACAACTTTTTTATCTACTAATCTAAAATCTCCTGTATCTTTTGGTATTTCCACATCTGATAGTTTATTTAAAGTTGTATAAAAAGCTTTTGCAGTAAGTAACTTAAATGCAGATTCTCCGTCTCTTGTCTTTCTTTTTCCATAAATTACTTCATATCCTTCTTCCCATTTTTTAAGCATGTCCGGTATTAGTTCAGGTGGATCTTGAAGGTCTGCATCCATTATAACTATTGCATCTCCTGTTACATATTTTAGTCCGGCAAGTTACTGCAGCTTGATGGCCAAAATTTCTTGAAAAAGAAATAATTTTTACCTTGTCATCTTCTCTTGCAATTTTTTCTAGTATTTCTAATGTTCTATCTTTGCTTCCGTCATTTACAAATATTATTTCATCTTTTTAAGTACTTCTGTAACTCTTTTATAACATTCTTCTGCTACTTTTTCTTCATAATACATTGGTATAACCATAGATATCTTTTTCATTTATTCATCCCTCTTTTCTTTTAAATTTTAATTGAATCTTATTTATACAAATTGTTGCAACAGGTATTAGTACAATTATATAAGGAATAATATATCTCGATTTTGCTTCCCACATTACATGGAATAAAAAACCACCTATAAATATTGTAACTAATAAAATTAATTCA
>ERZ1643247.2328-NODE-2328-length-15281-cov-7.594903_pt1 | contig 15281 bp, 16 predicted proteins | sample MGYA00579264_ERZ1643247 | MGnify/ENA primary metagenome ERZ1643247 (study PRJEB29033, sample SAMEA4952262) | chicken gut metagenome | biome: Broiler Chicken; feature: Gastrointestinal Tract; material: Caecum | place: Ireland | collected 2018 | study: Broiler... | reverse complement strand
CTTCGGCTCGGTCAAAGTTTCGGGGTGGTTTTTCTATGCTTAAAACACTACTTGAGCCCTATAAATTCTCCCTTAAATAACTTTCAATGTCTCCGCTCCCCATTCCACAGGGGATTTTTCAGCTTAGACGCCGTCCTGCTGCTCTCTATTGAACCTTGCCGCCAGTTCTGCCCGCTGTTCCTCCGTCAATCGTCTTTCCTTTGACCTGATAGAGATAAGCCTTTTCGTGAACGTGTACCGCTTCGCCACAATCTCACCTTGATAGGTTTCTACCTTTCCCGGCTTGAATTGTTCCGGGTTCTGCTGCACCAGCTTATCCATTTTCCGAATCCATACAGGGTCAGCCGTGTAAATCTCTGCTGTAGCCTCTGCCGCATTAAAACCTATGGTTACTTCCTGCTCATACTTTTGGTTACTTCCTGCTCATACTTTGATTGATGATATTTTCCCATGCTCAAATCTCCATTTCCTCTTGGTTCATGCTCCCGCGCATATCGTGTTTATAAATTCTTTTTGTACGCTTTTTCCCCGCGCGTATCGTGTCCATAAACTCCTGATTTGCTCCGTTTCCTGCTACAATAAAGGGCCTATCATGCCGCCATTCCAACTATTTACCACTAACCCCGTACTAAATTTTACTAAACATCTAAGTTTTACTAAGTTCCCGGCCCGTTTCCTGCTGCTTTAGGGATATTTAGGGGCAATCCGTAGGTTTCCGTAAGTCCTCCACACGGGCATGAGTATAACCAGTATGTGAAATGCACCTTATTTCCTCCCCTGGCTCTGGTATTCCTATCACCGTTTCTTCCCGGACGGGATAGAGCAAATTATATTCCTGAAGCATTCGCTCCAGCGTTTCCACATTATTCGCATACAGTACCACTCCCAACGGCTTATTGTCCCGTCTATCCCGTGTCCAATGAAACATAACCATAGCAGTAAAAGCCCTGCGCTCCCTGTCCCACTCCACCGTGACAAATTCAATCCGCAGATATTTCCCCCTTGCATATTTTCTATGCTCCAATATGATTTCCTGCATTGCGTCCCGTCCTCCTATCCCTTATAATCGAAATAGGCCAGACCGCCGCCCCTGCTGCTGTTGAGTTCGCCTGCTCCCGGCAGAGGGGCTATTTTAGTGCCTCCCTTGCGAAATATTGAATAGAAAAGCTGTAATCTCCATAGTCCAGTTTCGTTTCCTGATAGGCTATGCCCTGTTTCGTGAAGTACGATAAGATATGATCGTTTTTCTTTTCCCGGCTGTCCACCAATATAATAAGGCTCTTTGTCAGCTTCTTTAATTCCTCTATCGAAAATCTGTACTGCTTCACGTCCTCTGCCCCTCTCATAGCCTTTTCCTTGCGCTCTAACTCGCCAATGACCGCCAGAACCAAATCTTTACACAATGGCAAATTATTGTACTTCTGCACAATGGCGCTGCTTTCTTCCACGACCGCCTCCCAATAATCATCATCCGGGCGCACATGGTAATATTTCTTGAAGAATGTCCAGACATCCCCGAAATACTGAAACTCCGTAGACATCTCCTTATTTGTTGCCGTCACCTCTGCACCTTCCTTTCTGTTTTGGCTCCTGAAATTTCTTGATAAACCCTTATAAATACTAGCTTTTTTATTTACTACCCCAAGGAAAAACCTCTCTAAGAGAAATCATTGGCTATCAGGAATGAATAAAACGCCTTGTCTTGTCCGTATCCCACGGACTTCATGCCTAAAATGTTCCGCTCCCGCAGCTTTGTTTTTGCTCTCCCCAAAGTGTTCTTGCTTATCCCTGCTGCTTTCGCCGCCTCATCCAGATCACCGGTTTTCTGCTTACCGTTTTTCAGCTAATCAATTATAAACTTCTCTGCGTCCTGCTGTTGTTTTCCCGCTCCCGCCGTCTCCGGCCCAAATGTTTATCTGCCCTCTCGGCATATAGCCCGGAACCAGCAGAGGCTTATTCTTTTCGTCATTCATAATTCCCACCCCTCCGAAATCAATATGGCCTCCTGCTCCCTCCTGCTGCCATATATGCAAAGCACATCCAGCTCATAAGATACCTTCTGCAATTCTCCGACTGTGAATGTCTGCAGATCAGACAGGGGAGGGAATACCTTTTCTGTAATGGCCCGCTGATAAACGTTCTCCCATGTCTTGAGCCTGTCCACCTCTGCCACCCACGCTGCTTTAAATCGCCGTTCCTTTTCCTGCTGCCGCTGTCTCTCCTGCTCACGGCGGCGTATCTGCCCCGGTTGTCTGTATGACCTGATAGAGAGAAGGGCAGAGAAAACGCCTCGATAAGATAACGGCAAGCCTCCCAGTTGTTTAAACCCAGAACGGCAGAGGCAAAGCGGATAATATCGCCACCTATGCCCGATGAAAAATCACAGAATGACCGGGGATAGAGTTTGCAAGAGGCTGTTCGTTCCTCCTTGAATAGTAATATTTTCCAATCAGTATTAGAATCGGAGAAGCCATCGCTAACGTCATAGTCAGTGCAGCCAGCCACAGTACATCCCCACAAAGTCGTTGAAGAAGCAGTCCTAGCATTCCGCAGAATCGCCAGCCAGAAAAGAATCCACAAACGCTTTTCCCAAAATTTCCATCGTTTTTTCGCTCTGAGATTGCAGAGTGCAGCTTTTCGCTGTCGCTTTCTTTCCTCTTTCTCACAAACAACTGCCTTTTTCATCTCCTCATTCCTCCCGGGTCCGCCTGATCTACCTTTGGATTCCTTCATCCGGATAGGAGAGAAGCTTTCCCAGTCTCCAGACAATCTCATACCGCTTTTTCTCATCGTAAGCGTTGGCCTCCCACTCCTTCCGGTCCGGGCAGGGATGGCTCATTGCCAGACTCTTTAAGCCCGAGGCCGTCATCTCGCAGAAACAGTCCATAACGCCAAGCTCATAGGAATAATGGTCAATGATTTATTCTTTTTCATTTTCCTACTACCCTTTTTCCTCAAAAACGTTTATAATAGAGATTATCACCAATGAAAGGAAGGTATGACAACTATGGGTTTTCACAGAGGAGCACCTACCCCTCACAATGAGGCAAAGCCCGGCGATTTCGCCAGAACGGTTCTGATGCCCGGCGACCCCCTTCGGGCCAAATTTATTGCGGAGAATTATTTAACTAATCCTGTCTGCGTCAATCAGGTACGGGGAATGCTGGGATATACCGGCGAATATAAGGGACAGAAGATTTCCGTTATGGGGTCCGGAATGGGTATGCCGAGCATGGGAATCTATTCCTATGAGCTGTTCGCCTTTTACGGAGTAGAAAACATCATCCGCATCGGCACTGCCGGAGCCGGTTCTCAGGACATCAAGATTATGGATGTGATTCTTGCCGATAAGGCCTATTCCGAAAGCAGCTATGCGTTGGAGCAGCACGGTTTTACCGGGAACTGCCTGCCGGCCAGCCAGGAATTAAACGATATCATTATCCGGACCGCCGCTGATACGGACCTGCATATTGTGGTTGGCGCCGTTCGCTCCGGAAGCGTATTCTACAAAGAGGATATGCCTAGAGAGACCCCCGCTTACATGAGCGAGGTAAAGGGACTGGAGATGGAGGCCTATGCCCTGTTCTGCAACGCCAAGGCCCTTGGCAAGAGAGCTACCTGCATGGTAACCGTAACCGATAACCAGTGGACCAAGGAAGCCTTGTCCCCTGAGGCCAGAGCAACCCATCTTGGCAATATGTTTAAACTGGCTCTGGAATCCGGAATCAAGATGTAATATTTCTAAATGCAGTACACACAAAAAACCTCCGTGAAAAGCCGTCTTCGGCCCCCTGCGGAGGTTTTCTCTGTTTCTTATGCAATATCTAATTGCCTCTTAATCGCATTGACATCCCCTTCCAGTATATTTCGCACGTTTCCGTTTCTCTGTTGAGAAACTCCAACGTACTCAACTGGGCCTATCCGACCCATAAAAATAAGCCTACACACGTTCAAAAGTGTGCATAGGCCTATCTTTTTATGGCGTTCGCTGCTCATGAGCGCTCCGCGTCGGACCCCGCCGGAATAAGATTGCTCACATAAATATATACTTCGTACATTCAATACTTATTTTGAGTGCAGCGTGTCATTTTTGGCAAGGAGATAAACACAGTATTGATTCATGCTGATCCCCTCTCTTTTGGAATGTTCTGCAAGAGAACGGTGCAGGCTCCGAGGTATCCTTAGCTTGAATTGTCCTGAATAACCTTCCAGGCTATCCGGCTCGTATATCTCTAGCCCTTCTTCCAGCGCGGCTTCGAGCCATGCCTTTTTCGCGTCCTTCGCGTTTGAGACCGCTTCCTCAATGGTATCGCCGCAAGTGATGCAACCAGGCAGATCCGGATAAGAGGCTACATAACCGCCTTCTTCTTTATCTTCTACTAGTTCCAAGCGGTAAGACATTTCCATATAGTCATTCAGTGTCTTCATCATTTTTCGCCTCACTTTCTACGACCTGTCTCACAAGTTCTACGTGGACCTTCTTGATGGGTTCATGCTTCAGTATGGTGATCGGTTGACAGCCCGGTTTGCGAAACGTGTAATGGCTGCTGCCGCCTCTTGGCGCATGCATTTCATAACCATAGCTTTCCAATACCTTTCTAAACTCATCGAATCGAAGATCTCGCGACAGGGAATGTATACGTGTTAATAGTTTATCCCATTGCGACAAACAAATTCCTCCTTTATATTATACGTGGTATCGTATATGGTGTCAATAGTTCACGTTTTGATTTAATGATGAGATCAATATAGACCCCTGGGTGCTCTGGGTCCGTAGCTTTATAGGCAACGATACCTCCTAGAGGAGTCTCTGCTGTTCCCCGGCTCTCTGCACCATTTACATCCCCCCTCCCTGCCGTGCAGTCAGGAAACCGCTGTTGTGTTTGTTCATCGCTGTTTGGAATAGATATTCCTTTTCGTTGGATTTAGGTTCCGGAATTTAGAACCAAAGGCCGGTCCGGCAGCCGGACCGAAAGTGAATCGATAGAAATCAGAATTTTGTTATCAGAGTTGACCTAATCGTAGCACAGGCAGATGAAAAAGGCAATCATAAGTTTCCGAAAGCAAGGGGGCGTCATAACGTTCCGCAAACGGGGATGCGAAAAGCCCTCGAAAAACCACATCCTCAGTCCTTTACACTGCTGCTGCCGTTTTCCAAAGGCTCTCATTTTTATGAATTGTATGAAATTTTTCTTTTTTTAATCTCCTCCATCACTGTTTCATAAGCTGCAGCCGGACTTGTGAGCACTCTGGCCCGTCTGGTTTTCAGTCCGGCAGCGCTGTCCGCCATAGACATCTGAGCTAAAACGATTTGGTCGTAATCCCCCTCAATTTCCAGAATTTTTTCCCGAATCATCTGATTATGAACTTCCAAATTGGATTTCTGTGCCTCCTCATAGGCCTCTTTGAGCACAAACGGGACAATTTCATACGATTTTCCGCTCAATTCGCAGTAAAGCTTTAAAAGCTGGTAAGAAATTTCTCTTGTTCCCTCAAAGGTACACAGAAGAGCGATTCGTCCCCCCGCTTTCCCCGCCTGCTCCATCATGGCCTGGTCCGCCGCTACAATGGGTGCAGAAAACATTTCTCTGAAATATGATACATATTTTGAAAAGATGCTTCCGGCGAAAAACCGGCAGAAAATAAGGCAGGAAAAAGGAGGCCCTGGCATGGGACATGCCCAGGGTAATCACTCCTTTCTTTCCTTTGGCTATCTCTGATAATTCCTTTTTCAGGCCGGAAGCCAGCTCCAAAATCATCTGAGCCGTCTCCACATACTTCTCCCCCGCAGGGGTCAGGGAAAGGGGAGTGGTCAGGCGGTTAAACAGCTGCACGCCCAGCTCCTCCTCTACCCTGGCAATATAGTGGCTTAAGGATGGCTGAGTGATGTAAAGGGCTTCCGCTGCCCTGGTCATATTCTGCAGCTGGGCTACCTTTAATACATACTGGTACTCTCTCAGATTCACCTAGCTCTCTCCCTGTCCGTTCCTTTATAATAATTCATCAGACATCCGGCCAGAAGTATCCGGCGCTCATTCTCAGTCAGATGATCCAGCTGGCAGGAAATAACCCTCTCCGCTCTGCCGTCCCGGGGATTTAAAACCTGCACCGCAATCTCTTCCGCTCCCTGCTCCAACGCCTTTCTCACATCCGGAACCAGCAGGTAGGTTCCCACCGGTATCCGGAGTGTCTCCTCCGTACGCAGAGGAAGCATTCCCCAGTTGATCAGATTGGAGCGGTAGCGCTTGGTGGAATAGGTATTGGCCAGATTGGCGAATCCTCCCAGCACCCTCTGGCAGCTGGCCGCCTGCTCCCTGGAAGAGCCGTCCCCAATCTGATCGCTGACCATAAGACTTCCCAAGGTAATCTCTTCCGCTAGGCAGCCCAGCCGTTCCTTTAAGCAGTCCAGCAGATGATTCAGCTGCTCATTCGAGGTATAGCCGTCCATTTCACGCTGTTCCTCCTCCAGACCGCGGATCTCCTTGGCCCTTCCCACATACTCCCGATCACGGCTGATCATGGTATATCCGGATATTTTTTCCGGATTGGAACGATAGGATGAGGCCTCTCCGGAAGGAATCAGCTCGTCGGTGGTCACCGAGCCTTCGTAGGAGCCCGCTGTCTTTAACAGCAGATGCTTTCCCGGACCATACATCTTCGGCCAGTCGGCAATGTTGGGTCCCATAGCAAGCTTCTCCTGAGGATTTCCTTTTTCGTAGCAGTCATATACCTGTCCCTTATAAATGGAGCTGTCAAACTGGTGATGCCAGCTGTGATACTCCACTTCCATCTCAGTTGCGGCCGTAAGCCTTCCGCCGTTTCTCATCGTAGCGGCAATGGAGCGGGAGTCCATCAGGAAAGCGGCGGCCATCTGTCCCTGGCCCGGCTTGGAGCCCTCCCGGTTGGGGTAGTTTCGGGTCATATGGCGAATCGAAAGCCCGTTGTTTGCAGGCACATCCGTTACTCCAAAGCAGGGACCGCAGATGCATGGGCGGATGGTAACCCCATTTTGCACCAGCCGTCCGGCAATTCCCTGGTTCATCAGGTCAGACATCACCGGCAGGCTGGCGGGATTAACGCCCAGGGAAGGGCCGCTTCCCGGAATGGTATAGTTTCCCAGAATATCGGAAACCGCCGCCAGATTTTCAAAAAGCCCTCCGCAGCAGCCGCTGATCAGCGCCTGGTCTACCGTAAGCTCCCCGTCCCTTACATGATCCATAATCGAAAACGGCTCTCCATGGCTTCCTTTAATCTTCTGCCCCTCTGCCTCCACCTGGCTTAGTATCTCCTCCAGATGCTCTTTAAAATAATGAATGGGCATGGCGTTGCTTGGATGGAAAGGCAGGGCGATCATACACTCCACCTGGGAAAGATCAATTTCGATCAGGCCGTCGTAGTATGCTCCTTCTTCAGGATGTAATGGAAAATACGCTTCCTCTCTTCCGTGTTCTTTCAGATACTCCCTGGTTTTCTCATCGGTACACCAGATACTGGAAAGAGCCGCGCACTCGGTGGTCATCACATCCAGCCCCATCCGGAACTCCATAGAAAGCCCCTCGATTCCCTCTCCTATAAATTCCAGGATCTTGTTCTTCACAAAGCCGTTCCCAAACACGTTTGCCGCCAGGGCCAGGGCCACGTCCATAGAGCCTACCCCCGGCTTGGGGCTGCCGGTCAGACTTACGGCGATGATTGGCGGCCTGGTCAGATCATATGTCTTCCCCAGCAGCTGTTTTACCACCTCGCCGCCGCCCTCGCCGATCCCCATGGTTCCCAGCGCGCCGTATCGGGTATGGCTGTCGGAACCCAAAATCATTTTCCCGCAGCCGGCCATCATTTCCCTCATGTACTGATGAAGAACCCCCCGATAGGGCGGCACGAAGATTCCCCCGTACTTTTTCACATTGCCCAGTCCGAATACATGGTCATCCTCGTTAATGGTTCCCCCGATGGCACATAGGGTATTGTGACAGTTGGACAGGACGTAAGGTACAGGAAAACGCTCAAGGCCGCTGGCCCGGGCAGTCTGGAGAATGCTGACATAGTTGTTGTCCGGGGAAACCAGGGCATCGAATTTCAGCTCCAGCCGTTCCATATTCCCGCTGTGATTATGGGCCTCTAAAATCTTCCAGGCCATGGTTTTCTCTCGCGCTTTCTCCTTGGAAGCTCCGAAACATTCCGAAGCAAAGTTTCCGTTCTTTAAAAGGAATACTCCATGGTCATATAGATGAATCATTGTCTCCTCCTCTCTGAAAATGAAAATCCGAAAAAGGCGGCCAGAGACGCTTCCCGCCCCTGAACCGCCCGGACGTGCAATCCCCTGGCTATGGGTTTCTTATTTTTTCTCCTTCAGCCGGTCAATGGTCTCCAGCAGATAGTCCGTAAACTCCTTCGTGCTGGCATCCTCCTTCATGGTAGTTACCACCACTCTCCGCTCCGTAATGGTGCAGATATCCAGAGCCTCGTCCAGAATCGCCTTCCGGTCTGCATAGCCGATGTGGGCCATCATCATGCCTACGGCCCGGATCAGAGAGCAGGGATCTGCGTACTCGCCCCGTCCATGCTCGATGAGGAAGGGAGCCGTTCCGTGAATGGCTTCAAACATAGCGTACTTGTTGCCCAGATTGGAGGAGGAAGCCGTTCCAAGGCCGCCCTGGTGCTCCGCCGCCACATCGGTTACAATATCTCCGTAAAGGTTTGGCAGGACAATGACTTCAATGCCCTTGTTGAACTCCGGATCCATCATCTTGGCCGCCATAGCGTCCACCAGGCGCTCCTGGATCTCAATTTCCGGGTACTCCTCGCCCACCTTGCGGACCGCCTTAATAAAGTTACCGTCCGCCAGCTTTACAATATTGGCCTTGGTGACAATGGTAACATTCTTCTTTCCATTCTTTCTGGCAAACTCAAAGGCGGCCCGGGCAATACGCTCGCTGCCCTGCTTGGTCTGCACCTTAAAGTCCACCGCCAGATCCTCGTTGACCTGGATGCCCTTGTTGCCCCAGATATACTCTCCCTCAATATTCTCACGGAAGAAGGTCCAGTCGATGCCCTTCTCCGGAATCTTAATGGGACGCACCGCCGCGAACAGCTCCAGTCCCCGGCGCAGAAGGCTGTTGGCGGAAATCAGGTTGGGCCATGGGTCGGAAGCCCTGGGGGTTACCATGGGGCCCTTTAAAATCACATTGCACTTTTTCACTTCCTCGAAAACCTCATCGGGAAGGCTCTGCATCTTGGCTGCCCGGTTCTCGATGGTCATACCCTCGATCTCCTTAATTTTCAGCCGTCCGCTCTCAATCTCCGGAGCCATCAGGTCCTTTAAAACCCGCAGGGCCTGCTCCATGATAATGGGGCCGATTCCGTCCCCCGGAAGCACTCCCACCACAATCTCATCCAGCTTTGAAAAATCCGTAATCTCATTGTCCGCTTTCATCCGCTCAATCCGCTCAAATTCCGAACGAATCAATTCCGCAAACTTTTCCTGTGCAATCTGAATGGCATCCATATTCTCTTTCTCCCTTTCATTTTTCAGCGTATCCGCCGCACTCGGTTCCCTACTGTTCCATCTCTTTCAACTGCTTCTGCAGGTGGCGCAGCTGTCCGCCTGCCATAATGACCTCCAGCTCGCTGTCGGAAAGGTCCAGCTTCGCTTTAAAGGTAAAGTCCTTTGTCACGTCCTTAATCTCAATCACGCGGCTGGGCATCTGGTCCAGCAGGCCGTTGATTTCCAGCTCGTCCTCCTGGTCCAGCTTGTCGTAATCCGCCGGGTCCGCGAACAGCATGGGAATCACGCCGTGGTTGATCAGGTTTCCTCTGTGGATACGGGCGATATTTTTGGCGATGACCGCTTTTACTCCCAGGTACATGGGATTGATGGCCGCGTGTTCTCTGGAAGAACCCTGGCCGTAGTTCTCTCCGCCGATGATGAAGCTCTTTCCCATCTCCTTGGCTCTCGCGGCAAAGGTAGGGTCATAGCGGTGGTAGCAGTACTGGCTCATCAGCGGAATATTGGAGCGCATGCTGGAGAACTCGGCGCTGGCGGGGGTAATATCGTCGGTGGATACGTTGTCCCCTGCTTTTAAGCTGATTTGGGCTTTCAGGTAGTTCTCCGGCGCGTCGGGAATGGGAAGGGGCTGAATGTTGGGTCCGCGGACAATCTCCACCTTCTTGGCCTCCTCTTCCGGAAGGGGCTTGATAATCATGGAGTCGTCGATGGGGAACTCCTGAGGCTCGCGAATCTCGGCAAGCTTCACCACATCCGCTCCCATAATCTCCTCGGCGCTGGCGAAGGTTCCCATAATCGCCGTAGCAGCGGCGCTCTCCGGGCTTACCAGATAAATCTCCGCAGTGGGATTGCCGGCCCGGCCCTTAAAGTTCCGGTTGGTGGTCCTTACCGCCACTCCCTTGGTAGCAGGGGACTGTCCGATGGCGCAGCAGGGACCGCAGGCCAGCTCCAGCATACGGACGCCGGCGTTCAGCAGCATCTCAATATACCCGTCCCGCATAAGCTGGGTATAGATCTGCTTGGAGGAAATGGCGCAGGTGCAGCTGACGTCCTCGTTTACATGACGGCCCTGGAGTACCAGCGCGGCTTTGGCAATATCGGAATAGCTGGCGTTGGTGCAGCTTCCGATGAATACCTGCTGAACCTTTTTCTTCTCCACATCCTTTAAGGGGATCACGTTGTCCGGCTGGTGAGGACATGCGCACAGGGGCTCCAGACTGCTTAAATCCACTTCCATCTCCTCATCGTAATCGCAGCCCTCATCGGGAAGAATCTCCACGAACTCATTCTCCCTTCCCTGGGAGCGCATGAACTCCCGTACCCGCTCATCTGCCGGGAAAATGGAGGTGGTGGCGCCCATCTCCGCGCCCATATTGGTGATGGTTGCCCGCTCGGAAACCGTCAGGGTCCGGGCACCCGGTCCCACATACTCGAATACCTTTCCCAGGCCTCCTTTGATACCTACCCGGCGCAGCATCTCCAGAATCACTTCCTTGGCATTGCAGCCAGGCTTTAAATGTCCGGTCAGATTTACCTTCACAACCTTGGGCATGGTCAGACGCATGGGAACTCCCGTCATAGCGGTGGCCACATCCATTCCTCCTACACCGATGCACAGCATACCGATGGAACCGCCGTGGGGCGTATGGCTGTCGCCGCCCATGGAAAGCTTTCCGGGAGCGCCGAATCTGGCCACATGAACCGCGTGGCAGATTCCGTTGCCGGGTCTTGAAACATGCACGCCATACCGCTTGGCAACGGACTGCAAATAAATATGGTCGTCCGGCGTCTTATTATCCAGGTACAGCAGGTTGTGGTCCAGATAGCTAACGCTGCACTCGGTCCGGATCCGGTCCAGCCCCACCTGCTCGAAAGCCAGATAGGTCATAACCGCATTGATATCATGGGTCAGGGTCTGATCCACCTTCAGGAAAATGTCCTGCCCCGGAATCATATCCGATGGCTTTGCCAGATGGGTTGATAAAATCTTTTTTGTAATGTTCATCGCCATAGTTTTCATCCTCTTTTCTTTGATATAAATTGATTACTGTTTTTTCATTCTGGTACGAAGGATTCCGGTACGTTCCATTTCCCGGACTGCCTGTTCCTGGGCGGCCCGCTTTTTCTCTGCCTTCTCCATGATGACCTCCGCCTCCTCAGGGTCAATGACGCAGACGCCGTTCTCATCCCCTACAATGATCTCTCCCGGACGGACGCACACGCCTCCGCAGCTGACCGGAACATTGATGGAGCCGGTTCCCTTCTTTGCCGCCGTAATGCAGGTCACCGCCCTGGCAAATACGGGAAGGCCGATTTCCCTGCATTCCTCCACATCCCGAAAAGCCCCGTCGATGACCACCCCGGCGGCCCCGGCAGTCCTGGCGCAGAAGCTTCTGAAATCGCCCCAGTAGGAGTAATCGCAGCAGCCCTTCCCCGCGATTACCAGCACATCCCCTTTCTTCAGCTGCAGGATAGCATCAGCGATAAGATCGCCTTCTCCTGCCGGCACATCCACCGTCACTGCTCTTCCCACGATTCTCTTATCACCCACCCAGGGCTTGATATGATAGTCCATGGTCCGCGGAAAGGAAGAACCGTCGCAGAGCTCCGAGGTGGAAAAGCCGGAAAGCCTTTCAAGCATCAAAAAACCTCCTCTTATATAATCGTTCTAAGACCATTATAAGAGGAGGAATCCCATTCGTAAAATTTTAAATTAAAATGAACCCAATAACTTTTTCTTATGAGACTGCAAGGTCTCCCGGACAATCCGCAGCAAATCCCGTTCCAGCCGTCCCAGATAGATATCTTCCCGATAGAGGGCGTCCACCTCCCAGGTAACAGGATACTCCGCCAGATGATAACACTCCATATTTTCCGTATCCCTCAGCATGTCCACCGTAATCTCTGGCACCACCGCCACCCCCACTCCCTGAGCGGCCAGGCGGCAGGAAAGCATGTTGCTGTGGGACTCCATCCGGATATTCGCTGTGGTCCCCGTACCTTTCATCAGGGTGTCCACACAGTTGCGCAGCACATGGCCCTTTTCCAGGGTAATCAGGGGCAGATGAGAAATCCGTTTCCAGTTAAAAATCCGTCTCTCCCGGTCCAGCAGGTCCTCATCCTTCAGGTATCCTTTGGCCGCAACCAAAACCAGCTCCTCGTCGGAAACCTTGTACTGGCCGATTCCTTTTCTGGTATTCCACACGGGCATGAAAACGAAATCCACATCTCCGGTCATCAGCGCCTCCGTCAGACGCTCCCCGGAGCCGTTTACCGTTTCAATCCGCACTCCCGGATATTCCTTCTGAAATACCGGCAGCAGCAGGGGCAGCATGTAGATAATCCGCTCGCTGGGAAATCCCAGTCGGAGGCGGCCGGTCTGATTCTGTGAAATATCCCGCATTTTCCGCTGGAGGCCTTCCACCAGAATCTGTCCGTTTTTGGCGTACTCCAGATACTGCTCCCCGGCATAAGTCAGCTTCACCGGAGTCACGGAGCGGTCGAACAGACGAACCCCTAAATCCTCCTCCAGCTTGTTGATATAATTGCTGAGGGCAGGCTGGGTGATAAACAGCCTTGCCGCCGCCTTGGTAAAGCTGCCGCACTCGGCAACCATGCTGACGTAAGTAAACTGGCGTATTTCCATGATGATCCGGCCTCCGGTGTCCCTTTCTGCTTATGACCTTATCATATCCGGAATTCAAAGTCAACAGCGCGGTTTCTCAGTTTCTTCTGCTTCCGCTGCCTCTTCTGTCTCAGTCTCTTCTGCCTCGGTCTCATCCTTCTCAGTTGTATCCTGGTTCAAGGAACGCAGCTTCACATCCATATCAACCGCCGTTGTCCCCAAAATGGTAAAGCTTCTGCCGCTGTAGCGGGCCTCGCCCTCATTTACCTCATAGTACTCGGAACCGTTGGTAATCCATCTGTAGCCCTCCGGGAATTCCAGCGGAATACTGGTACGCTTTTCCCCTGTTCCGGTCTGGACGCCTACCTCATCCCCTGTTTCAATATCGATAAAGTGAATGGTATACGCAATCTTCTTGCCCTGTCCTTCCTGATAATAGAATTTTACACTTTCGTGAGCATAGTAACAGGACTGCGCATCGACCTGGAGGTAAAGGGATATCTTAATATCGCTTCTCATCACATCTTTGTATTTCTCATTCATTTCTTTATTTACCTGATCTTCAATCTCATTATTTAAATCCACAAGCTTGCTGTAATTTCCGGTCACAGCGGCGCTGTAGGAATCCGGATACCGCACGACAAAGGAAGCGCTCTCCGCCTTTTCATCCAGCATGCGTTCCAGGTACTTGATGATCTGGTCTGCTGTGCCGTCCACTCCATCGTACTCGAACATATTGCTGCCGTCCTCGTTTGCCGCTTCATCAAAGAAATCGTCCATGGAATCCTCAAAGCTCTCCCCCAATGAAGTATCAATCTTACCGCTCTCCAGGTACTCTTTTACCACGTCAGGTCCATAGTCTGTGCCGTCAGCACTGATGGAATCCGGCGACCAGGTGTGATGGGAGCTGTATCCCCGAATCCGGCTGTCTTCCAGGTTGATGTATTTATTTCTTAAATTTCCAAATCCATACTTATTGCTGCTGCCAATGGGGTCTTCCCAGGTTACATCCACATGGTACCAGTCGCCGTCCAGTTCCACCAGATTCCAGGCGTGAGTGGCATTATAGACGTATCTGGCTTCGATTCCACAGGCCTTGGCCGTCTGCAAAAATGCGTCCGCGTATCCGGCGCACTGAGCCTTTCCATTGACAATACAGCTGTAGGCGGTAGCATTCTCCCAACCGTCACCAGATTCATATTTGCAGTTTTCCACCAGCCATTGAATCATCACCATTTCCTTCTCGAAGTCGCTCATATCATCGGTAATATACTCATCTATAAAATCCTGGATGGCGTCTTCCACCTCCGCACGCTGGTCAGCAGTCATCATTCCGTAATTTCCGGTTTCAAAATCATTTGCCCCATAGCTGACGGAGGAATCAGAATAGTCATCCCACATAGAATCGCTGTAACCGGAGCTGCCGGAACCACCGGAACTTCCGGATCCGCCAGAACCGCCGGAACTTCCGGAACCACCGACGCGAAAGCCTGACGAGCCCTGAGAAACTGCAGTAGAGATTCCTCTCCCCGCTTCATATACCGGATTTCCGTTGGCATCCACCCAAGCGCCGTTTGCATCCACCGTATACCCGTCCGGCGTCGTTGTGGATACCAGCAGTGCGCCTCCCTGGGCCGGATCCAGATAATAGCATTTTCCATCAATCCACTGCCATCCCGTCAGCATTGCACCCTGGGGGCCTCCTGACCTGGTATCCAGAAAATACCATTTTCCATCCACCATCACCCAGCCCGTTGCCATTGCGCCCTGGGGGCCTCCCTGATTGGGGTTCAGATAATACCAACGTCCTCCATCAGCCTGATCCTGAAACCAGCCCGTTGCCATCAAACCGGCATCATCGATCCGATAGTATCTTCCGTCATCCTGGACCCACTCGGACTGTCCCGTTCTTCCGTCATCGTGAGCATACAGCCATCCTCTGCCTCCCTGATACCAGCTTCCGGCAAAAGCCGTGCCGCACATCACGCAGGACAGCAGCGCCGTGGCTGCCAGATACTTTCCCGCCTGTTTAACAGTTGACTTCTTCGCTGTCTCTTTCCACAATTTTTTCATTGCTTAACCTCCTGATTTTCAAAGGTAGTGTCAAATACTACCTATTTTTTATGTCAAAATTCTTTAAAAAACCTTGAT
>ERZ1643247.2326-NODE-2326-length-15286-cov-14.068085_pt1 | contig 15286 bp, 19 predicted proteins | sample MGYA00579264_ERZ1643247 | MGnify/ENA primary metagenome ERZ1643247 (study PRJEB29033, sample SAMEA4952262) | chicken gut metagenome | biome: Broiler Chicken; feature: Gastrointestinal Tract; material: Caecum | place: Ireland | collected 2018 | study: Broiler... | reverse complement strand
GGGTGAACCCCTAAAGGAGATTGTTATGAAAAGAGAAATGGAAGCCCGAATTGCGGTGTGGGCAACGGTTATTGAGTATTATGGGTCAGATTATAACCAGTGGGCTATTAGATGGCTTACGGAAGATCAAGAAGATGCAAAGATTGGTGACGTTTTGCGTCCATCCTATGAATGGGACATTGAAAACGATGTTTCATGTCATGCGACTACTGGCGAAATGTTGCCGGGTACTTGCGGTGTTGAACTAATTGAAGGAACGCTGGATGAGATAGAAGAAGCAATCTCAACTGCCCCATATTGTGGAAAGATTGCTTTGATCGCTGGGGATTTCGCAGGTTATGGCAATGACCCGAAAGAGGTATATTTAGAGAATGCGAGAGTGATGGGATTATGAAAACATTCACCCTTAAAGAAATTGGCGATAAATGCGCTGAGCTTATGCCCGAATACATTAAAGAGCCGGGCATAATATACTTTGAGTTTTTACCATTAAAGAATTATTGGGAAAGAGTTGCCTTTTCATCAATGGCAGAACGAGCAAGAAATGGATATTTTAACAATAGAGAACAAAAATATTATTGTTTTGGCATAAAACAAGAAGGGCTAGACACATACATAAGATTAACGCCGGCTGAATAGCCGGCATTTTTATGTTTTTGATCCTAACGCATTCGAGAAGAGCAGACATGATGAACCTAAGTTGACATTTCCTGTCTTCGAACTGTCGATGAAGCAGATAGATCCTGAAAGAATGTTGAAAGATTGATTGCTTAATCCAGTGAATTCACCGGCATCAACTATTTTTACATCGCTTCCGGTTGATGCGTATACATTTGCCATTGATGTGTTCCCGCTACCCTTGCATTCCGTTACGGTTGCTGTGGTGTGGAATAAAGAAAGGGCATTCCGTGTTGAACTTGGAGAAAGTGTGCACTGATAAATTTTTGCATTGCTGTCTTGAATGCCCAACATGAAATCATTTTCGCGGGATGGGTCGGCATATCGGTTATTTCCTGTAACCCTTAAATTCTTAAATTCTATACGTGTACATCCCTTGCATTGTGTTACGTCAAGATTAACATTTGATGCCCCTGTCTGAGGTTCTATTGAAATTTCTTTGGTGCATTGCGGGTAACTCATTAGGTAATTCCCGTTAGCCAGCCGAATGCGCGTCTGGCTAATACCATTATTTGGGCACTCGACATGCTTTATCGCTTCATCGATCGACAGAAACGGATATTCATCTGACCCGTCGGCCGGTCCTATCATATCTGAGGACGCGTCTACATACACTGTTGGCTCATAAATTGAAGTCTTTGGCGAATCGCTGGAAGTTGAAGGCTGTTGTCCAAATAATGAAAATTCTGCTATGTCTGCCCTGCTAGCAACGATATTTTGGTTAAGCACATGATAAGAGTACAGGCGTATTTTATCGCCACATCGGCACATGTCTTGCGGCTCGCCAATCCAGTAATTCGAATTGCCCCACATACCAATATCCATACCGGATGTATCAAGAATTTCACCGCTGTTATCAACCCTGAAAACGTGGATGAAATTAGGCTTGAAGCGTAACACCCCGAAATAACCGCCACCCATGTATTTGCATGTCTGAATAAGGTTTTCAGCCGCGGATGTTGTTTGTAAAGGGTATGAAAGAGGGATATATATTACATCGGAATTGAGCGGTGAAAGAATGGAATAAGAGCCAAATGTTTGAAGCTGTGCAGGCACAAGAATCAGCGCGCCGCTTGATCCATCATTGTTGATGAAGCATGCAAATTTGTTGAGATCTGTCACATACTCTACTGAATTAAGATTAAATGTTGATGGAGCGTTGCCGTGGCTTTGCCAAATCGTGGACAGCCATGAAAGGTCTAGCACCCCTATTCTTGTAATGGATGATGTGGTCACATTGTAAACGATCACATTAGAAGTTTTCACAGTTCCACCGGATGAGTTGAGTGTGTAAAGCTGAGTAAGGTATGCCGCATTCGCGGTAGATCCCTGAGTGTTCCGCTTGACGTAGCACAATGAATTTCCATGCCCGCCATATGTGCTTTCAGTAAATGAGGCAAGCTGTGCGCTGTTGTTATACAGCACTAGCTGGTTAGAGTTGTTCCAGTCGGCGGCCGTATCATCATTGCCCCAATTATCCCAGCATGTCAAAGTGAGATTGCTTTCGCCGTCTACGTTGTCGCAATTGGTCGTTCCCTGCAATTTGATGTATGATCGGCGCGGTGTAATGGTTTCTGCGTTGCCTAATTTGATTAGACGAAACACCTGAGAAAAGCACGGCATAGTAGTTATGTTTCCTTTAATTGCGTTTACTTTTTCGGTGATTTCTTCCTGAAATTCCTCGTTACTCTGGTTGATCTGCGTGATCGATTGATTTACAGAACTTTCAAGCGTGTCAAGCTCTTGTTGAATTTCTGAGTAGTCTACGCCATAAGAGTTAGCGTTATCGCTGATGGTTTTAAAGTTTCCAATTACCGCCATGTTATCCCTCCTTGCTTGTCGCGTTCGTGGTCAATGAGAATTTCAGGTCTTTTATCTCCTCATTGTATGTAATGTTAAGCGTGATTGCCCCGGAAGCAAGCAGGCTATTCACCTGATTGATCGTATATTCCTCTATCTGCGCGTCTACACGCTGATAAAATTCGTCCATGGCCGCGTTCAGATTGTTTATTGCGGCTATGATCTCATTTGTTTTTTCAGTAACTTTTGCCAACAAAATATAGTCGGTCGGCGCATCGATGAAGGCAATGTTATTGATCGGGTTGAAGTTGAAAGGAAGCTCCCGGACAGTACGCCATTTTGCGATGTGATTATCGGGGCCGTTAAGCGAGTAAGTTTTTTCTTTTTCCATGCTTCTGTCTCCTTTCTATAGTACACTGAAAAATAGGTAGCTCATGCTCTGCCACAGGATGTTCATTTTTGGGTAGACGCGCATAGCGGATTCATAAATATCACCGCTTGATAGCCCGCTGATGCCTGAAGTGCGGCGGGTGGTATTTTCTCCCTCGTTTAAATTCTCAGTGTTGTTATTTTTTGCTGTGGTGTCCATCGTGTATGCGCTGGTGTTCGCTGTTTCGGTTTGATCGGACCCGCTCGCATAGTCCAAGCCGTTAAGCGTTGCCTGTGGGAAGGTGGAATTTACGGCCGTTACATTTGACGTATCTTTGCTGTCAGTGTTCTGTTGGCTTTCGCTGATATTTTCAGATTGCCGCTCATGCTTTGTGATTCGCTGATAATCTTCTGACACGTCTATGTTGCCGAAAATATCGGCAGATCTTGCGGCTGATTCGATAATGTCGTTGATGAAACCGGCGTTATTGTAACAATATTCTTCCAGGTATGCTTTCCAGCGAGAATAGGGTGTTACGGCAATTTCACGAAAACGGAAGTGAAGACAGAACCCTACCGCGAAAAGCGCGGGCTGTGAAATGTTGTCAAGGGGGAAATCAAACACCATATATGATGCCTGTAGGATTTCATCGCGGTTAAGAACGTGTTCCCAGTCTGTTTTCAACAGTCCTCGCATGATTTCTTCCAGCTGAATAGTATATTCAGAATTATCATGATTGATCATGTTCATCACCTCGCGGCATTTCTTCATCAGGCGTAATATTTCTATAGCGCTCGCCCTGCCCTAAATTTTCGCGCGCATCCTCGTTAAATGCGGCATTGAGCAATGTATAAAGGTCGCTGTTCCAAATGACTGAAATATCAATTCCCAATTTATTTTTTGCTTGTTCGCATAGCTGTTGACGGGGAGAAAGCGCGATGTCACGAGCTATTTCTATCGCACCTATGTTCCCATTCGTCTCTGACGAGTTAACGCGTTCTCGCTTATCCATATTGCTATTTTCTATTCCTACGGCCGTTAAAAATTCGTTTAATAACTGCTGTTTTTCGATCTGAATCTTATCAGCGATAAAAGGGACGTTGAAGGAAAAAGTGGTTAGCTCGTTGCCCTTTCCTGTCAGTGCGGCATTTTTCCACATGTCCTTATCCACAGTGATAAAAGCATTGTTTTCCGCAATCTGTTTGATCGCCGCCACCATGCTTTGCTTTTGTGCCTCACTGCCCACAACCGCCCCGGCGCTGGCTTTCTGTAAAAGCAGATTGATATCCGCGGTGCGTTGAAGGTCGGATAAGCGCATAGCATAGTAATTGCACAGCGAATAATCGCTTACGCGCTGTGTGTTGGCGAACGCTACAGCTGCATCTGAAAGCGGTATAAGCCCATAATTAACACCGCAATAGAACGAATACGGTTGAATGTAAGCGGGATATCCGTAAATATTGAGGGGTTGAGCGTTAGTGAATGGAAGGGAAACCGCACCTATAATTTCATCCTTGAATATGCAGGCACGGCCAGCGCGGAAAAATGCACGTTCGATCATGTCCGCGTCACACGTTTCTGGGATGTTCCACGTGAAACGATTTTGGCAAATGTTGGCCAAACGGTCAAACCATACTGTGTAGCTGATGTCATTCATCAGCCGTTGCTTTCTTCTGCTATTTCTTGACATTGTTTTTCACCCCCTGCGGGTCAAAATGAACCGGTTCATATAATCTCATCGGCTCAGCCTCTAATAGTGTCCTGTTGTCAATGGAATAATTCCCAAATAATGCTTCACTGCGCCACCATCTGATACCCGCGTTATAGCGTGCTTCTATCTGGCTCATGTACTGATAGGGAATCACGCCGGAAAGCATGATTGAAGCCGTCTTTGTGTACCAGTAATTCAGCCGGTGATCCTCGTTAGGAATTCCCAGCCGGTCTACCTTATAGCCATACATATCATAATAGTTGTCTAACCTCACGGCCTGGTCATACTTGATCGATCTGCGCTCAAGAAAGAAATCACCCATGCCAGCGTTAGCGGTGCCGGAACCGGTAAAAAACATATACTGGAAGGGGGCATTTCCACCGCTTCCACCTCTTGGGGTCATCGGCATTTTTTCCGCGTCTGACATTTTTGCGTTAAGCGAACGTACAGCCATTGCCGATGACGCGCCGGCCTGAATTTTTGCGTTGGTATAAGAATTGTTTGCTTCATTCTGGCTACCTATCGCGCCAGTAAGCCCGCTAACGCCTGAACCAATAGCGCCGATCACATTGCCGGTTGCTAATCCACCGATGACACCACCAATGGAACCAATGGAATTGAGAAACATATTTTGATCTGCAAGCGCCCGATTGTTACCGGCTATTTCCATCGTAGCGTTGTAATTGGTGAGGTTATTCGCATACTGAGCATTGATCTGGTTCGAATTGAGTGCAAGCCATGCCTTATAAGAATCTATCGCATATGCACATTGTGGATATGCATCAATCTTTATCGCATCGTCTACATCATTAGCCATATTCCGGTAATTTTGAGGGAACATGATAGCTTGAGGTGATGGTGACAGCATATAATAGCACAAGCACGATATGTTATAAGTGTCTGCTAACTCAAACATTAATTCGCTTGATGCCCCAGTATTACTTCCAGCTACACAGAATGTATATGGATATGACAACAATATTTTGTTGCGCGGCGTGTAGTTATCCACCTTTTCCGGCGTGTCGATCGTGAGCGTATAAGGATTAGTGCCATAGAAGGTATTAGGAACCTGGCATATTCCTACAATGGAATCACCGGCGCCCCCTTCGGTTAGGTCATTAATATAGCTATTTATCGCATTGGCAAAAGCGTTATCATTACCATATGATGAACGGTTGATTCGATGACCATCCACGCCATTATATAGCCCATAATGCGTGCTTGATGTTTGAGCGCCGCTCGCGTTCTGCGCTGACCAAACGATGACCGAATAGCCGCTTAATCTATTAGTCACTCGTTCATCCACGATGTAGTCCCCGCATTCCAATTGGTCTTTTAACGCGCTTCGCCCTGTGTAAATGTTCTGGACCGTATCATTAGTGACATGTTCACGCTCGATGTATGCCTGCACGATACCATAATCGAAAAGATACGTCTGTAGTGCGTCAACCTCAAAGGAAACTGTTGAGCTGTTCACGCTATTCTGAACTGCCCCTGTCAAGTAGCAATAATACCACTTGTTTCGGTTTTTTATCATCAAATAATTTGCGCCGTTTAAAATGGTCTCAGCATCATAGTTAACGATCATGGTTCCCTGCATGATGTTAATATTCGTGTAGGTGTCATCGCGTAATGAAAGCGTGGGGCTTTCATGTTGACGAAACCATATTTCCTGAGTATAACGATCATAGAAGAATATGGTGTTTTCACCGCTAATATCGGGAATCCCCGCCAGGAAGATAACTTCCGCGGCGGGGATAACATTTGAGACATCACCTATCTGAATCATACAGCTAAGACAGTCACATTGACGCTTACCTTTTTCGAGCTGTCCTGCGTGCTTGTGATGCTCAGAACTTTCCCGCTGCCTGCTTCTAGTGCGGTGATTACGCCGTCAGCAGACACGCTGAATGTACCGGAAGCAATACCGGATGACGTGAATTCAACAGCCTTGGAATAGATTCCCGTACCTTTGACTTCCCATGTAAGGGGGAATGAAGAACCTACCGACAAAGTGATGGTCTTTCCGGAATAAACGGAAGTGACTGATGTCACTGTGCCCAACGTGTTGCCAGAACTCTGAACATAGGCAACTGCATTTGCAAATGGGCTGGAAGCTAACAGCGCCCAATAATGAAGCCAATTCTGCCATTCCATTGACTGGCCATTAGGTTCCTCATGCCATTCATAAAGGCGGTCATACCACTGTACTAGCCCATTATCGAAAGTAATTGCAGCAACGGCGTCCAACGTTTCAATTTCATCCTCAGTAAACTCTTTCACGTTCTCGCTATCGTCAAAGAAAGCTTTCAGACGTGTAAAATCAATATTGCTCAGGCTGTCAACCTTTTTAACCTGACCCATAAAATTGGCATAATCAAGATTGAAGGCGGCGGCCAAAACTGAAATATCATATTTTGCGCCAAATGATGTGGTGAGCATAAATGTAACATCGCTTGGGGAACTGCACCAGTTTACCACGCCTGCGCTATTGTAGTCAGAGCGGGGAAACATGAAATTATCAAAGTCTTCCTTCATCTGCATTGCCGCGGCCTTTGCATTCGCTTCGGTATCTGCCCCGGACACCTGCGAAATAGGCACTGTCTTGATCTGTCCGTCTAAGATTTTTCTAGCAAGCAGATACTTAATCGCACTCATTTGATCTACTTCACAGCCTGCGGCCATCGATGTGAACACCTTGCCAATGAGGTCGGCCATTCCCCCTTCTGTCGTGAAGGCCATTTCAATCATCGGGCGGTTGATGGTTGTTTTATAAAATGTTTTAATATTGATGCGGTAAATCGCTGTTCTAACATCCGCGATAACACGCTTGAAAATTTCCGTGGCGGCGATGTCAGGATTGTAATTGTTTGGTAAAGCGATCTGTACGAAAAATTCTTCAACCAGTTCGCCTAATCCGATCAAACCTTTCTTGAAGTCGCGCCACTTGTTGTAAAACATTTTTGAAGAGCCAAAAATGAAGGCAAACTGATTAACCATAGCGCTATAGAATTCATTGAGCAGGCTTGAGTTGTTCATCACGATCTGTCCAATTTCTCTAGAACTTGCAACGCCATATTCAGCAAGCGGCACAGCGTTCTGGTATGCCTCGCTGGCCGTGCTTCTAATCGCGTTAAGGTAGTCGGCGTTCTGAGCGGATACATTCATCTGGACGTTTTTAGGTGTAGTAGCCATGTCTATTCACTCTCCTTTTCAACAAAAAGTTCTTCCATCGGAAGTGTTTCCGGTTTATCGTCACCTTGCGGTTCATCGTCACCTTGCGGTTTCGCGTCTGTTCCTTCGCTGTCATCAACCGGTTTATAATCTTTATCATCGCCAGTTTTCCATCTGTCGATGTACCGCTGGCGCATATCCTCATATTTTTTGTGCCAATCAGTCAGAGGATTTACCTTTGCTTTAACCGACCCATCCTCAAGGATATCCACATAATCCTTCAGGTAGCCGTCACGCTCTTCAATTTCGTGTCGAATTTCAGAAAATAATTCTTCTGTTCTCGCCAAGACGGCATTGTCCTCGATGCCACCCATATAGTCGGCCAAGAGCGTGTTAATTTTGCTTGAATCTCGCATATTTTCATCTCCTTTTTAAAGTATAATAAATAAAAGGCATTGAAGAAAATTCCGGCTCAGGTCCCGGCCCCGGTCCCGGCCCCGGTCCCGGCGTACCGCCATCATATGTTTGAAATGACAATCCCATGCTATTAATGATAGTGGTATCATTAATATAGAATATATCGGTGGGTTGCACTGAATCATCCAACGCCCAACACTCATTACCGCCGGAACATACAATGCCATAATCTACCAGTGTTTTTCCTGTTCCGTGTGCTTGATCTATATGGACATGGTCACCGGTCACCATACCAGCTGTTCCGGTATGACCAATCAATTGTCCTTGTTTGACGGTTGAACCAACCGTGGAATACGGTGGGTTGTTGTCATGGCCAAATTCAATACACACATACCCAACACCGCCCGGCGTTATCACTTTTTGCTGAGACTGCCATATGCGGGGCATTCCGTTAGCGGCCGGCCCCGCATAAATTAATCGCATATCACAAGGGGCATAATAATTAGCGGCTGTGGTAGCTCCTACACAGTCGAACGGATGACCGCAACAATGTGAAAAACTGCCGGGGCTGGATGTCTGAGTGACATTGAGTACGGGCAGGGGAAACAGGCATACCTGTAACCCTCCATCCCCGGTAAGCGTCTGTCCCGGTTGCATTATCCCCCCATGGGATTGATTACTTCATCCGGGGGGATCGTACACAGCATATCGACTTTTCTTGCGCAAACCCTCAGATCATACAGCAGTTTTTTCAACCTATCAGGATCTTCTTCATTTTCGCACTGCCTAAGGATAATATGCATATTCCGGTAATATACCCGCATTGCTGATTCTGCCGTCAGGTTATACGGCAATTCATAATCGCGTGTCATGATAGGTACGCATTCACAGCGGCCTGTACTTCTTCATAATCATAGCCCGCTTTTTCAAGAGCTGTTTTTCTCGCGCTTCCGTTGCCATAATCACCACGAATTACAGCGTTGACTACCTCAGCCGTTACAGCTTTTGCACCGCCGCTCAAATAATCGTTAACTGCATCCTGCACTTCGTCATAATCATAGCCCGCTTTTTCCAGCGCATCCACACGCGCCTGTCCATTCCCATACTTTCCCGCAATTACATCTTTTACGAGCCGTGATGTAACTTCTTTTGGATTGCTGGCATTCAGCGCGATCGGCCGTAGGAATCCTAACAGACCATGAGGGGAAATCGTCACGATTGATGCGTCGCGTTTTCCCGCCTGATTGTAGCCGAACGCCATAACACGTTGACCATTCCATCCTACGAACATAGCCACATGAGAATCCGGGCAGTCAAGCGCCCCGCTATTCCACACCAACCAATCACCATATGTCAGCGTTTTAGAACCGTATGAATAGCGTGTGAAAATCTTGGAAAGACCCAAGGCTGAAAAGCGTTTATAGATTTCTTTTGCATATCCACTGCCGCCAATAGCGCCTAAATTTTTCCCTAACGCCTTACACTGGAGTTTAAAAAGGTCTACACACTGCACCCCGGCCACACCGTCATAGTCAATCGCTGTATTTTTGTATTTGTTATAAAAACTTTCGCCGACGATCGCCATTATTCATCACCTCCCGTGTTCATTTTGGCCATGTAGTCCATAAAGGTCTGAATCATCGTTTTAATTTCGCTGATAGCCTCAGTGTTTCCCTTGATCGTATCACTCAAGGTACTAACCTCGCTCTCATGGCGGTTTTCCTGCCGCACGATGAACCAACCGCAGAAAATAAGGCATGCCACCGGAACCCCTAAATTCTGCACGATCTCAATAATTGTTTGAACATCCATTTTTTTCACCTTCCTTTACATGGCTATTATAACACGTCTACAAAAAATTTGAAATAAAGGATAAGAAAATTTCTTTTGTTTTTACGCTGTCATACCTTATTCGCTGTGCCATGTAATACTTTTTCAAAATCACAGCAAGAAATGTATTCCGATATAGGGCAATTTCAGTCTCGCTTTCCACTTCTCGGGAAAGAGCAATCACCTTAGAAAACTGGGGCTGAGCGTGTTCGCTAACGAAAAACTTATCGCCGTCAAAATAAACACCCATCACCGCGTCGGCCTTTATCGTCAGATAATATTTTGCCCCGCGCGGGGGCTTTTCAATGTAAAGGTCATTATCATAGCCAAACTGATTATAAAGGGCGAAAGCTTCATAGCTAGTACCATGCATCAGTTCACCCGCCAATGTATTTTTACGCTGTTCTATGAATTTTTCATTGACACCGATATACAATAGTATTTTCTTATTATCGCTGATAGAAATGTTGCCTTTCTTAGGCAGCCTCAACGACCAAAATAGCACATATGGATTATATAACACAGACGCATTACCCGTCATGTACATTTTTACGTCATCCCTGTTTCGAGCTACAGTGTCAAAAAGATTCATCAGCTTTTTCGGCTCGCTGTATAAGTATTTTTCCTGACTGTCGTTTTCAATCAAAAACTCATCAAAGATAATTATGGAAACATCGGCAAAACTGGCCGGTTTGAGATTCTGCGCCTTGCTCAGCTCAGCCACATACCCCACCTGTTCGCCATTCTCAAAAAAGCCCTTTTTCATCGTCTTCACATCGCGGCCGCTATCTGCATTTATGTCTGCAAATATCTGCATTCCCTTTTCTGTAATATCCTTCCAGTTCTGCGGACGCCTCACCACGTATAAGAATTTCTTGCCCTTCTTGATTGCTTTTAGTACCTTTTCTTTCCACCCATAGGTTTTGCCGAAACCTCTATTAGTTTCGAGAATATTCACCGGACAGGCGTACCCGTCTATTTCTCGCCACTTTATATAATTCATTTTTTCACCTCGCTTTGTTTCACGTGAAACATAAATAAAAAGGAGAAACAGGGGCTGAAAGATCCGGCTAAGCGGCGGAACCACCCGCGCATGCGCCCGGCCGCGGTCAAGCGGTGGTTATCCGGCACGCATCACCTAACTATTATAATCTTTGCCCGTGTTTCTCCTTTAGCCGGAAAATTCCGGCACACCCATATCTTAAACCATCGTCCATTTTTTGTCAATCTTCCTTTATTCGAAAGGTTGTTTCCTCTAATAATATGCCTGTGCTTTTCTGCACCGGTCGTAACTTTCCTGTATATACCGCACCTACATGGAAATTTTCCCATGTGACCTGCTCACGGCAATTTTTTGGTAGTCCAGCAATGGTTATTTTCATCATACGTCCATCCCTTACAGGATAGCCGCCGCGGTCAGCCTCTTTTTCGTCAGCGTCCATTTCCTCTATATAGCACTTTGGATGAAGGTAGCGCGCGCGGTAGAAGCGCCCTTCAATTTTCATTGCGCCCAATCGCACATCATCTATATCAATGCCCACCGGATCTTCATCGCCTAAAAGATGCAAGCTATCCGTGTCCATATAAAGAAAACGATCATAATTTTTCTGCGCGTCCCGGATAATGCCCGCCCTGCCATATGCAGTGATGAAAGCAATCACAGGTACATATCCTTTGCGCGCTTCGTCCGGTTCTTCCACTAATCGATGCTTTATCTTCCCATCATAGTATGGCTCTTTCTTGTACATCAAGCGCTTTGTGCCAAATTTTCCCGACAGCTTATTTTGCATGTCTTTTGCAATCTGCCTTCTGCCTTTGTTTCCTTCCTCGCTGGCCTTTACTTTTTCGGCCGCCCACTTGTCTACAAAACCCGCGAAAAGCTGGCGGGAACCGCAAAAGGAATAATAGTCAAGCCACGTTATGTTAGACACCTCATACTGTTCCATCATCAGATCTATATCAACATTAGTAAGCGTCAGCTCTATGATACCGTCCGTTTCCTCGATAAATTTTACATCGCGAAAGCGCGAAACACGCTTTCCCATCACAGACGGAATATGATCGCCCTTAACTTTCAAGGAGCATGTCAACCGCTGAATATATAACGGAAATTCTTTCGTGACCTGAGCGCGCCCCTTCCCACACACCGGCTTCCCCCATGGCAAAAGCTCAAATCGCATCTTTGCAGGGTACATGGAATTATAGTCAAGAACGATGCCAGCGCCAACGCTTAGCCCCTTGAACTTTTTACCAACCTGAGAAGATCCACCATAGTACGCCTTTCTGCAATATTCATCCTCTTCACGGGTCAATAGTGGAAACCACTTTTTGAATTTTTTGTAGCCTATCTGTTCGGCATACTGCGCATAGGCGTTTGCGCTCTGCGTCATCTTGTCCAGTCCGGCGGCAAAAATCACCTTCAAGCCCTTGTATACAATGTCGCAATCTCTGTGAAGATAGTCCCATTCCTCAATAGTTGGCACATATCCGGGCGGGCGTGGTTTTTCATAGTCTATTTCACCTTTTGACACTGGGATGCCGAACGCGCCGCCAATGTCTGCAACCGGCAGGGAAATAATTTTGAAGCTATCATAAATCGTTATCGCCGCGTCATCTTTCCAAAACCTCAACATGTAGTATTGACCGGTGTCCGATATGATTGATGTAAAACAACGATCACATTTTTCCCATACGTGTTTCCACCCATGTGAAAAAGCCCAACACATAATATAAGAACTATCAAATTTCATGTTATGAAAATACAGCACCTTGGAATCGGAAAAAGCCCACTCAACAAATGAATCTATTTCCGTACCGGTACATTTTCCATCATCCCCCAGCGCTTCCCAAGCCCACACGCGCGGGACTTCCTCAACCGTTGTTTCAAAATCACACATATACCAGCTCATGATACATAGTTATTGATGAACATTTCCCAGTGAGAAAGCAAAGATTCATAATAATCCTCAAGGGCATCGTCCATGTAGAAAATCTGAAAGTCCAAATATGGGTCGGCATAATATGAAGCGGCAATCATTGCGGCGTCCACTTTTTCAAGCATCTTTGCAATAGGGTTATCCTCGCCAAAAACTTCTTTCAACTTACTTAGATAATTTGCTTTATATCTATTGTCACTTTCCTGTAGCAATTCAAGATTATTTGTGCGTTTAAGCGCATCCATATACTTCCTTGCACCCTCGCGCCCCCAATTTTGAAAATCCGGCTTAGTCATCGTGGCCATGTCATGTAACCGCTCTGCTTCTATCAACTTTCTGCGCCGCGCCTTGCCACGCATCTTCTTTGCTTCTTCCCTCGCTTTTTCAGCTGCCGATATTACGCGCCTATAATCCCTCCGCGCCTTCAACTTTGCTTCATTTAATTCCCATTTGCTGACGGCCACACCCTTTTCATTCATCACAGGCTGGAAGGCCCCCGGTCGTGTGGCACGACGGATGGAGTTCAGAAAGTCGTTCGCCTCCTGAGCATTTGCAAACCGCGTCGTGAAAAAGAAATCTGAAGCAGGAATGTTATCTGGAAGATAAACAGCGCCGTATGGGTCATTACGGCGCTGTTTATTCAAGGCGCGGTTGTAATTTCGTATGGCGTTGCGGAACTTCGGTATGTTCCTACTAGTCCACTTGTATGCCATAACCACACCCCCCTTTTATTTTGATAACACTTGGAAATTGTAGTACACCTTTGCGCCCTTCTTGTTTTGAATTGGTTTCAACGTCAAAGGATTTTCAGGAGTCGGTGTGCCCTTGAATCTCATGATTTTAGACAACGCGCTGAAAGCCGTCATGCTCACACAGGATACCGTCCGGCCGTCCTTGCACATCATTAAGATCCTTGGGAGGATACGCATCTCGCCCGTGTTTTCATCGGCAATCTGCACGTTCTCAAGATAGATATCTGTTACGCTGATCTGTGTGTTCACCACATCAGACAGCGCGACAGTTTCACCAGTAATGCGCTCCAGCATTTCATCATTTCTTTCTGGTGTCCAGCTTGCCCAATCCTTACCCACGGAACTTTCACCGCTCCACATTGCCACATAATTCTTTTCATTTTCAGTCGTTTTTACTTCTACTGCTACTGCATTTCTTTCTTCCATGTTCTTCTTTTCTCCTTCTCAATCATACTTTTTTCTTAACTCTGTTTTAACCAGTTTCGACTGGCTAAAAAATTTATCGTCATCCATGACATATTCTTCCCGGTATACATGAGATGAAATCATCATGAACGGCTTTCCCTCCGCGACATTATTCTTTACGTATGTCGCGGAACTTCCGAAATTGAGCTGTCCAGGCGCTGTAATTTCGCGCTCTGGCTCACTTTCAACCCGGAATTTGATAATAGTATAATATCTATACCCCTTCAATGACCGCATTCACCACCTTTCTAAACAAATTATAAACTACTTTCTAAACATCTTCAAGCGCTTTTACCAAATCTTTTTCGAAAAAACGCCCTACAACCGCAAATCGACCCCATCCGTCACAGATGTAGACATTTCTTGTGGAATATCGGCCGCGGTCAAGCCTCTGTCGCTGAGCTTCTTTTAAACCCCATTTCAAAGACTTAAGCATAGCATCATCAGTAAAACCAAAGTTTGGGCATTCGACCAAAATATCATTTTTCCGCAACTTTCCTGAAAAAGTCAAGCATGAGGCATAATAACCCTCAGTCAAAATCAGAGTCACTGCCCCGCATTTACGCAAAGCGCGCAACGCTTCATCTTTTTCCCTCATTTCTTATTTCTCCTTTCTTCCCTTTCGATGCTTTCCATGCTATCCTGATATATGCGGGCAATTTCAAGGCGTTCATAATTTTTGTGCCGTCTGAAATGATCGGCTATCAGGACAGCCACGGCGCGCGGCGGGAGACGCACGCGCCGTATTAACATCAGCAGAGAATATTCAAGCCTACTTACTTGCACTTGCTTCACCCCTTTACAATGAGTGATTCTCTGATGTAGTCAATACGATTCATCGTATCTTTCCAAATCTCCTTTGCTTTTTTAGCGGACTTGTTAACGCTGTTCAAACCTGCCGCAAATTCTGCGTATTTCAGTGCCCATTCAAGCGCCAGCATGTCATTGTAATCAAGTACAATTTGCTTGATATGCTTGTCATCTGTACTAACGTAAATTTTCATTCCCATATAACAATCTCCTTTAGGGGTTCACCCTTTCTCTTTACGATTATATTATAACATAGTTTTATAAAATGTCAATAGATTTTTTGAAAAATGTTTTGGCTTCCCTTTTCGTATTTTTTAAAGGGGAAATGTTTTTTATACAAGAG
>ERZ1643247.2324-NODE-2324-length-15295-cov-8.030315_pt1 | contig 15295 bp, 2 predicted proteins | sample MGYA00579264_ERZ1643247 | MGnify/ENA primary metagenome ERZ1643247 (study PRJEB29033, sample SAMEA4952262) | chicken gut metagenome | biome: Broiler Chicken; feature: Gastrointestinal Tract; material: Caecum | place: Ireland | collected 2018 | study: Broiler... | reverse complement strand
AAAGTGCTCCGGGATCCTCCACTCATTTGCAGAAGCCCAGCCTAATACATGGTCGATGATCCTCCCTGCCCTTACCCGGTATTCTTCTTTGCCCGCAGCGTCAGCTACTGCCAGGAAAGCCTCTACCGTGTGCATATTGGCGTTCAGTCCCCGGTAATCATCCAGTACTGTAAACTCTGTATTCCATGTATCACAGGAAAGACCCTCTTCCTCATTCCAGAAACGGAGATCATAGAGTTTCAGGGCATCCTCCAGAAGTTCCTCCGCTCCAGGCCGTCCTGCCAGAAGGGCAGATGTAGCTGCCAGGATCACAAAGGCATGGGCATAACACTGTTTATTTGGGAGGATCTGGTCATCTGCTGTAAGGCCTGCATACCAGCCTCCGTTGCGTGTATCGTGAAGTTCTCCCCGGAGGCCTTTAAGACCTGCATCCGCCAGTTCCTCACTGCCCGGATGGCCCAGGAAGGTGCCGATGCTGTATACATGGGTCATTCTGGAAGTGATCCATGTCTCCCGGCTTCTATCCTTCCAGGGTGTTCCGTCATCTCCCAGATAATAGGAGCTTCCTCCCGGAGAAGGAAATCTGTGGCCGAAATTCAGCAGATTCTCCCGGATCTCCTCCTGAAATTTTCTGTTTTCTTCTGTGCCGATCTGATATTTTTTCTGTAATTCGCTCATTTTCATTACCTCGCTGCTTTCTTTAACAATTCTTTGATTTGTGAGGGCTATTTTTGAAATCCTCATTTTTCCCTTATTATACTATCCTTCCTTCTGCACTTCAATTGGCTTCTTTCTTGAATTAATGAAAAAAATCAATCGGATCGAACATGTAAGCTATTCTGCTATTACTCATATCTGTTCTATAAGATTTTGTATTTCTGACTTTAACCAATAAATTTTCTAAAAAAAGGTCGGGTACCTGCCTCGTTAGAGGCAGGATCCCGACTCTTTTCCTAAAGTAATCATACTTTATCCGTTTTTACTATCCTTGGTCAGAAGACTATTTAGAATCTTTTTTTCTTCTTTTTCCAGTTCCCAAAGCAATGACTCCTCCAAGAGAAACTACTCCCAATGCAAGCCATAATTCTATAGGTGAATCATCGCCTGTCTTAGGTCCTCTGGCAGATTTCGAGCCATCTGTTTTACCGCTTTCCGGCTTATTGCCCTTGTCTTCTGTAACTCCTGCAAAATTATCTTCTGCTTTAAATGTTACTGTAAAGGTCATATTCCGGTCATATGTCTGTGCGATTGCCGGAGCTGCCTGACTTCCAAAAGTATTTCCGTCTTCATCACTCCACATATCTACAACATATCCTTTTTCTGGAACTGCCTCTACACTGGCATATGGGATTACCGCTGAAGGTTCCACATAATTTCCGTTTTCATCTTTAAAGGTGCGAACTTCCACAGTATTACCTGTTACAGATCCATGATCTTCTGCCACATACTGGAAAATAAGCTGGTAACGGTCCGGAATGCCGTCTGAACCATTTCCGTCTTCTCCACCGCCCAATGTATCCTTAGTGAAGTATACCTTCAGAACAAGACTTCCGTCTCCTGCAATATTTCCTTCGAAAATATTTGCTGCTGTCTCATCTAAAACATATCCGGTCAGAACAGGCTGTTTATCAGCTTCCGTAACACTTACTTGTGTATCTGTAGTTCCAGTACGTTTTAATGTCTGGGCAGGTTCTTTTCCATAACTGCCGTCCTTATCAGAATAATAAAATTCTACAGTATATGGAGTATCTTCATCTGGAACAAATTTAGCCGTATAGGTAGCAGACTCATAGATTCCATCTGCGTTCCTCTCGGGAACAAATATCAGTTCCTGACTTACTTGTGTTTCTCCCAGATACCAGCCGTCAAAATGATAGCCTGCATCCGGTGTTGCTTCTGAACCTTCCGCTTTTCCTGTAGCCGGCGCTAATGTCTCGCTATCTGCGCTGACCTTTCCATGTGCTTCTGCTTTATAGTAAATAGTCACATCACTATTTTCTGTAAAGCTTACAGTAAAGGTCTGGTTTTCGGTATATTGGAAATCACCAAATTCTGGTTTTTCACCTGCTCCCAGCGCATTATCTGATTCATCAGTCCAGTTTTCAATGTGATATCCAGCATTGGCGGAAGCCTTTACATCCGCTTTTGGCGTAATCGGTGTTGGAAGAATATATCTGCCATTTTCGTCCTTAAAGGTATGAACTTCTGCAGTAGTGCCTGTTACCTGTCCATTATCTTCTGCTATATAGCGGAAAATAACCTGATAACGATCTGGAACAGAATCTGGCTGATCGCCCTTCTCTCCACCGCCATTTACATCTTTTGCAAAGTACAGCTTCAATACAAGACTTCCATCTCCTGAAATAGTTCCTTCAAAAATGTTTTCCGCAGTCTCGTCAAGGATATAGCCTTCTCTTGCAGGCTGTTTATCCTGATCTGTTACAACAGCTAATGTGTCCGTTACGCCAACACGTTTCACCACTTCATCTGCTTTTTCTGGATAATCTCCATTTTGATCTGTGTAATAATATTCTACCAGATAAGCAGTATTATTATCCGGAGCAAATTTTGCTGTGTAAGTAGCTTCTTCATAAATACCGTCTGCGTTTTTAGCAGGTACAAAACTCAGGTTTTGTCCTACAGATTCATCTCCACGATACCAGCCGTTAAAATGATAACCTGGATCCGGTGTTGCAACTGAACCTTCTGCTATTCCTGTTGCTGGAGCTACAGTTTCACTGTCTCTGCTTACAGTTCCATGAGACTCTGCTTCGTATTTGATAGTCACATCAGCATTTTCAGCAAAACTTACGGTGAAAGTCTGATCCTGGCTATATTGATGTTCTCCAAATACTGGCGCCGTTTCCGAACCAAGATCTTCTACAGACTCATCTGTCCAGGCAACAATGTGATAACCTGCGTCAGGTGCGGCTGTTACTTCTCCATTTGGAGTGATTGGAGTCGGCAGAACATAGCTGCCATTATCATCTTTAAATGTATGTGTCTCTGTAAGATTTCCGGTTACACTACCATTTTCTTCAGCCTTATATTTAAAGATTACCTGATAACGGTCCGGAATATCATCCGGCTCATCTCCATCCTCTCCTCCGCCTTTTACATCCTTTGCGAAGTAAAGCTTCAGTACAAGGCTTCCATCTCCTGTAATATTTCCTTCGAAAATATTTTCAGCAGTTTCATCAAGGATATACCCTTCTCTTGTGGGCTGTTTATCCTGATCTGTTACGGATGCCAATGTATCTGTTACACCATTGCGTTTCGCTGTTTCAGTAGGTTCTTCAGGATAATTTCCATCTTTATCCGTGTAATAGTACTCTACCATATAAAGAGTCTGTTCATCCGGTGCGAATTTTGCTGTATAAGTGGCTTCTTCATAAATACCGTCTGAATTCTTAGAAGGTATAAAATTCAGATTCTGGCTTACTTCTTCATCTTCCAGATACCAGCCTGCAAAATGATAACCTGGATCAGGTGTTGCTTCCGAACCTTTTGCAGTTCCTGTGGCAGGAGCTACTGTCTCGCTGTTTCTGCTCACAGTTCCATGAGATTCTGCTTCATATCGAATCGTCACATCATCATTCTCTGCAAAACTTACGGTAAAGATCTGGTCAGAATCATAAGTCCGTTTTTCAAATTCAGGGGCTTTATCATCTCCTAAATCTTCTTTTGCCTCATCTGTCCAGCCTGCTATATGATATCCCGGATTTCCTTTTGCTGTTACGTTTGCATCTGGTGTTATAGCTGACGGTAATGTATATCCTTCCTGGGCGTTGCCGAAAGTATGAACCTCTGTTACATTTCCGGTAACCACTCCGTTTTCTTCTGCCTCATATTTGAAGATCAGCTGATAACGGTCCGGAATATCATCCGATTCTTCTCCATCTTCTCCGCCGCCTTTTACATCTTTTGCAAAATATACCTTCAATACAAGACTGCCGTCTCCTGTAACATTTCCACTGAAGATATTATCTGCTGAAGGATCCAGCACATAATCCGGTCTTACAGGCTGTTTATCCAGATCAGTTACTGAAACTTCTGTATCTGTAGTTCCCTGACGAATAGATGTAAGGTCTGCTTCTTCCGGATACTCGCCATGATTCTCATAGTAAAATTCTACTGTATATCTGGTTGTTTCATCTGGTGCGAACCGTGCCACATAAGTTGCCGTCTCGTAAATACCGTCTGCATTTCTGCCAGGTACAAATTTCAGATCTTCTCCTACCTGTTCACCATTTCGATACCAGCCTGTGAAATGATAACCGGTATCCGGTGTTGCAACAGAACCTTCTGCTGTTCCTGTTGCCGGAGCAAGGCTTTCTCCATCATTGCTGACTCTTCCGTGTTCCTCTGCAATATACTTGATATAAACATCCGCTTTCTCTGCAAAACTTACTGTAAATATCTGATCCTCACTATACTGCAGTTCTCCAAAGGCCGGTGCAATACCTGTTCCAAGATCCTCTTTGTTTTCATCAGTCCAGCCTGCAATGTAGTAACCCGGATTTGCTGCTGCCGCTACCTTTGCCTCCGGTGTGATCGGAGTCGGACGGCTATAGCCTTCTTCCGCATTTCCGAAAGTATGAGTTTCTGACAAAGTACCTGTCACAGTTCCGTTGTCCTCTGCCACATATTTAAAGACTACCTGATAGCGATCCGGTATTTCATCCGGTTCTTCCCCATCTTCTCCGCCGCCTTTAGTATCTTCTGCAAAGTATACTTTCAAGGCGAGACTTCCATCTCCTGCGACAGTTCCTTCAAAGATATTTGCCGCTGATTGATCCAGGATATATCCCTCTCTCTTCGGCTGCTTATCTTCTTCTGTAACAGAAACCTGTGTATCTGTAGTTCCTGTTCTGTTTACGATTTCTGTAGGCTGTTCCGGATAATCTCCATTTTTATCCGTATAATAAAACTTTACTTGATATTTTGTATCTGTATCCGGCGCAAATTTTGCAATATAGGTGGCTTCTTCATAGATTCCCTCTGCATTCTTGGAAGGTACAAAAGAAATTTCATTACCTACCTGATTTTCACCCAAATACCAGCCTGCGAAATGATAGCCTGGATCAGGTGTTGCCACAGATCCCTGTGCAATTCCTGTAGCCGGTGCTAATGTCTCACTATCTGCGCTGACCTTTCCATGTGCTTCCGCTTCATACCGGATCGTTACTTTGTCATTTTCTCCAAAGCTTACCGTAAAGGTCTGATCCTGTACGTATCGATGCTCTCCGAAATCCGGTTTTACATCTGTTCCCAGCTCTTCCTCAGATTCATCTGTCCAACCTGTAATATGATAACCTGGGTTTCCTGCTGCTGCTACATTTGCATCTGGCATAGTAGCCGTCGGGATAGTATATCCATCCTCCGGATTACCAAAGGTGTGGACTTCCGTTATAGATCCGGTAACCGTTCCGTTTTCCTCAGCCTCATATCTGAAGATAATCTGATAACGGTCTGGTATGGCATCCGGATCTTTACCGTCTTCACCGCCGCCTTTTACATCTTTTGCAAAGTATACTTTCAGTACCAGACTTCCATCTCCTGCGATATTTCCGCTGAATACGTTATCTGCTGAAGGATCCAGTACATAATCTTCTCTTGCCGGCTGCTTGTCCAGGTCTGTAACAGAAACTGATGTATCTGTAGTTCCTGTACGTACAGATGTGTAATCCGGTTTATCAGGATATACTCCTTCATTCTCATAGTAGAACTCTACCGTATAAGAAGTTGCTTCATCCGGAGCAAATCTGGCTGTGTATGTAGCTTCCTCATAGATTCCGGCATCATTTTTAGAAGGTATAAAGTCTACTGTATCGCCTACTTTTTCTTCACCTAAATACCAGCCGATAAAATGATAGCCTGCATCCGGTGTGGCTACAGATCCTTTTGCTTCTCCTGTTGCAGGAGCCAGGGTCTCGCTGTCACGGCTTACATCTCCATGAGCCTCTGCTTCGTAGCGTATCGTTATATCTGCATTTTCTGCAAAACTTACAGTAAAGGTCTGGTCTGTACCGTATGTCCGATCTCCAAATACCGGGGCTGCTTCTGCTCCCAGATTTTCTTTGGTCTCATCGGTCCATCCTTCAATATGATAGCCTGCATTAGCTGCGGCCTGTACCTCTGCTGTAGGAACCACAGGTGTTGGCAGTGTATAATTACCTTCCTCATCCCGGAAAGTATGTGTCTCAGAAATAGTTCCTGAAACGCTTCCGTTTTCTTTTGCCACATAGTTAAAGACTATCTGATAACGGTCTGGAATATTATCCGGCTCATCACCCTTATCTCCGCCGCCTTTCACATCCTTTGCAAAATACACTTTCAGGACAAGGCTTCCATCTCCTGCCACAGTTCCCTCAAAGATATTTTCTGCGCCTGTATCAAGAATATATCCTTCTTCCTTTGGCTGTTTATCTTCTTCTGTTACGGCAACTGTAGTATCTGTCTCAGCATTTCGCACAGCTTTGTCGGTAGCTTCTTCAGAATAAACACCGTCTTCATCCGCATAGTAAAATTCTACTGTATATTCCGTCTGTTCATCTGCCGCAAATTTTGCTGTATAGGTAGCTTCTTCATAAATGCCTTCGCTGTTTCTGGAAGGTATAAAGTTCAGATCCTGGCTTACCAGGTCCTCCCCGTGATACCATCCTGCAAAATGGTAGCCCGTATCTGGTGTTGCCACAGAACCTTCTGCTTCCCCTGTTGCAGGAGCCAGTGTTTCGCTGTCACGGCTTACCTTTCCATGGGCTTCCGCTTCATACCGGATCGTAACCTTCTCATTTTCATCAAAGCTTACGGTAAAGGTCTGATCCGTATCGTAGGTCTTTTCCCCAAAATCAGGAGCTGTTCCTGTTCCCAGGTCTTCCTTCTCTTCATCGATCCATCCTGTGATATGATAGCCTGGATCAGCCTTTGCTTCTACTTTTCCATCTGGTGTTAAAGGTTCTGGTAATGTATAATTTCCTTCTTCATCCTTAAATGTATGTACTTCTGCTGTGGTTCCTGTTACAGTTCCGTTTGCCTCTGCTACATACCTAAAGACAATCTGATAACGGTCCGGAATATCATCAGGATCTTCTCCCTCATCTCCGCCGCCTTTTTCATCTTTTGCAAAGTACAGCTTAAGAACAAGGCTTCCGTCTCCTGCCACAGTTCCTTCAAAAACATTATCCGCAGCCGTATCCAGGGCATAGCCCTCCGGCGCTGTCTTATCCGCCTCAGTTACAGAAACTTCCGTATCTGTCTGGGCTGTTCTGGTCACTGTAGTGTCCGGTTTCTCCGGATATGTCCCGTCTTCCCCTTCCAGATAGGTTTCTACCTTATACTCCGTATCCGCCTTTGCGCTCCACTGAGCATATAAGGTAAGATTACTGCTCAAAGTTGAGATCGTGCTGCCCGGATTATAAGTGGTTCCCTGGCCATTGGCTCTGGAATTCCAGCCTGTAAAGGTATAACCCGGTCTTTCAAACATATTCTCCTTAACAGTATATCTATCGCCCTGGTCATAGCGGTCTGCCTTTGGAGCATCACCTGTTCCTCCATTAGCCTGATAATTGATCTCGCCATAAACTGTCAGAGTTCCATAGGTATACTGAATAGAATAATTATTTGTTACCGTCATCTCCCCGGAACTTATGATTGCTGTGAACAGGTTCTGGCTGGAACCGATTTCTGTCTGCATTCCGGTAAAGTTATAGGAAATTTCATCTCCTTCTGCAAGTTCTCCATCTGTTATGGCAGCTTCGCGAACACGAAGAGCCCGTCCATTATAAAGTTGTTCCCCGGACTCAGAAGAAACTTTCAGTTCCAGGGGCTGAATAGTAATCCAACCAGGAATGGTGATAATGTCATAGTTTGCTGTTACGTCCTGTCCGTCTTCTGTGATCTTTACATCAGCTGATGCCGTAATTGTTCCCGGAATCCTTGTGCCCACGTTCTCAGAAGAAGCTTTTGCAGTCACTCCACTTATCTGGTGGTCTTTCAGTAAGCCTGTATTGCTTCCCTCTGCTGCCTTGTTTACTGTGTATCCTTCTACTGTCTGGATCTGGCCGTTATAAGTAAAGGTGTCATCCTTTCCGGTAATCGTTACCTGACGTTTCTGGATCGTTAATACTCCAGTTGCATATGCATCGTTATAATTAGGATTTACTGCCTTTACATATACTGTATGTGTTCCCACATTGGTAAATTCCGGCATCTCCTGGCTCCAATCACTGTCAGAAGGATTCTGCTTTGTCGTATAATAAATTGTCGTACCTTCTGTCACTGCGGAAGAAGCTGGATCTAAACTATGGGCTTTGCCGTCATAGATCAATGTTTCACTGCCTATAGCAACTTTATTCTGATCTGCGGCCGCCTTTGTCACTTCCAGCCTGCCTGGGATTTTAGTAATCTTATAGTTTTCTGTCCTATCCTCATTTGTCTGCTTATCTATGATCTTAACAGTCCCTACCGGATTTACACTTGTTCCCACTTCTGTCTGGCTTCCAGTAGCCTGCGGCTGTTCCTCAAAGGTATCTGTTTCTGCTAAAGTTCCCTCTTGAGATACCGCCGACGCTGTCAGGGCTGTTCCATCATATACTTTCTGTGCGCTGTCTCCTGTCAGAGTAATCGGCCGCTTTGTTACTTCAAGATTTCCATCTACGGTCTTGATGGTATAAGCCTCTGTGACATCTACTCCGCTGTTCATAACATGGACAGAATCTGCATCTACCACATTCTTACCGGAGCCTGCCAGAGTCTGGCTTCCCTGGATCTTAACCTGACTTCTGTCTACAAGACCATTTAAAGTTTCTCCTGTTACCTGGAAAGTCGGATTTGTAAGTGGCTTACCATCATAAGTTTTCTCTCCAGAATTTGCGGTCACCGTTATCACACGGTTTTCTTTTTCGCTATTAGTTACTGTAAGAGTTCCATCTTTTATAGTAATTTCATAGTTCTGATTTGCAGATGTTCCAGAAGCATTCTGGATTGCTATAGAATTTTTTTCTATCGCATTTTTGCTGCTGCCCGGCGCAAGCTGGGAACCAGTGATCTGGATTGCTGTAATCTTGTCTTCCCCTTTAAGTCCTGTAACCTGATAAGAATCTTTCGTCAATGGTGTTCCGTCATACTCTTTTTCTGCAGAATCGGCAGTAAGTATAAGTGGGGCCTTGGTAACTGTAAGAGTACCAAATGTTACATTGACCTTTGCAGTATTTACAGGATTTCCTTCTTTATCCAGAACTTTCAGATTATCCGGTTCTGCAAAATATACATTTGTAGTTCCTGCATCTGTTCTTCCAGTAGTGATCTCTGTTCCGCTAATCGTCCAGCCGGTGGTATCCAGTCCATCTGCCCCTTCAAAGGTCACTGTGAAATCATCACCTTCAAGATCTGTAAATTTCTGTTCTGCTCCATTATATTCCGTTGTCTTAGAGGCGATCTGGATTTTTGCTGTGATTTCTGCATCAATAGCATTGATCCTCAGGCGTCCGTTTTCCAAAGTAATCTCATAATTTGCGGTTACATCATTTTTATCTGCATCATAGATCACAACATTGGAGATTACGTTATCTGCAGTCTCATTCTGTTCCTGCACAGACCCTGTAACGATTGCTGTATAATCATGTCCCTCTGCTAATTTTCCTGAAGTTACTGAGGATTCATTCAGAGAGTGAACTTCTCCATCATAGTCCCAGCTCTCTGAATCGGCTGTGATCGTCACCGGAAGTTTATTAATAACCAGGTTTGCCTGTTCCACCTTTACGGTAAACTGGTTTGTCACATCATTTCCCTGGGCATCTTTGATCACTACGCTTCCTGTCTGCTGTACCGGATAAGTAGCTACATCTGTGCCTGAGGCCTGGAAAGTTACGCCTTCTACTGTATAGCCGGTAAGATTTTCTCCTTCATTTGTGGCAAATACAGTATTTCTGATTCCCTTTGCAGTCTGTTCCTTCCCATTATAGGTCACAGTTGCGCTATTCGGCGTGATGGTCAGTACATATCTCTGGTCTTCCGGCCGATCTGTCACGGTAAGAGTTCCCTCTGCAAAGGTAAAGTTATAGTTGGTACTTTTGGTGTTGTCTTTCAACTGCGTCAGGGTCGCACTTTGATCAATAACATTCTTACCCGTGCCTGTGTAAATACTGCTCTCTGCAGTGTACACATAGTAATTGAACCCTTCTTCTCCTACAAACCCATCTCCGGAAACAACTGCCGGCTGATAGGCATTTGTATTGTACCAGGTATTCAGAGGAGTACCGTCATATATCTTCGTGGCGTCAGGAGCCGTCAATGTCACATCACGTTTCTGGATGGTAATATAGTGTGTCTCAGGTTGGCTTGTATAAGTTTCTGTCTTACCACCAACAGTTACTTCTGTTTTTATCCTTGTATATACGGTATATCTCCCATCTGCATCTGTGCTGACGTCTGTCCGTGTAATAGGAGTCTCACTCCATGCCTGTCCATTAATGGAATACTGAATCGTCTCCTTTACAATCTCTGTGTCAGAAGGTTTTCCTGTCACAGTTAGCCCATGCGCCTGTCCATCATATTTTCCGATATAATCCTGGATTGTCAGACTATCTGCTCTGTCATACTTGATATAGATATTCAGCCCACTGTTAGGATCTGCAGCATTCGGATTTGCTGTCACTACGCCGGAACGCTCAAGAGTTGTAGAAATACAGGTATAACCTTCGTAAATCTTAGGCTCTGCAGTTACATACTGTCCTACCTGTCCCTCTTTGCTTTCTGTCTCCACAGTAACATAAGTTCCATCCGGCATCTGAAGCTGATGGTAGACTACATAGGTCTGCTGCTGTTGGATATATTCAAAGGTTATTGTATAAACCTCGCCTTCTTCTCCAGCAGTGGCCGCTTCTTTTGTCACTGTCACCTGAGGATCCGAAACAATGGTATACCCATTAAATGCCTCTGCATAATCGGAATCCTTCACGCTTGGAGAATTTACGATAATCTGACTGGTGTTCTCCGGTACTTCCTGGGTTACGGGATCGATAATATCCTTCCTTGTATTTGCATCCACATAACGAATACGGAAACTCCAGGTTGCGTCCTTTTTATAAGTCACATTAATGACTTTCTTGTTCTCATCCAGCAGTGTTGTAAAAGAACCCGTGGTTGCTGTGTATCCCTCAATCTCTTTGGGTTCTACTAAAATATAGGTATTAGCCTCCGCCGTACCTGTTGTAGCATCCACCCCTTCAATAGGCTGGTTGGCCTCATCTACATATTGAATGGTGTAAGAATATGTATAAGCATTCTTCCATTTCGCATAAAGGGTGATATCCTCTGTGATCTGGGTATTATGGATAAAGGGCTCTGTACAATCTTCATCCAGATACCAGCCAAGGAAGGTATCTCCTTCTTTTGTCGGTGTGGGAATCCGATTTTCGATAGATTCATATTTTGTAACTGTAATTGAAGGAATATCCCCTGCTCCATTGGATTCAAATCTTATTGTATATTCCGGAGCCTCCCATTTTGCATAGAGCTGCAGGTTATGAGATGGCATTGTAGAATTCCAGTTTACTTCTGTGCCGTCTTCACAGGCCGGTGACGTATACCAGCCGGCAAATACATAATCCGCGTCTACACCGGCAGGCGGTTTGATATTACTATCATTTGGCTTTGCGTTTGAAAGCCTGGCTTCATACTTTAATGTAGCATCATTCACTCCTGTACAATTCTCGAAAGAAATCGTATAAGAATTACGGGTGTAATAAAGCCAGAGTGGCTTATTTGTATCTCTCCAGTCATCAAAAGTAAATCCATCAATTGGTGTTTGATCTTCTTTTGTAAGGTGAACACCGCTTGCAGCAGTTAACTGCTGGTATACTTCTCGCTGCCCATTCAGGCCTTCAATATAATAAGTAATGGTAGTTCCAGTTCCTTTGTCTGCCTGATACACCTTAATATTTTTTGCATCCATATTGGCCAGAAGTGTATAGGAAGTACTTCCATTTGGTTCTGTATTCCACTCATATGCAGCATGGGCACGATCGTTCCACTGATCTGCAATATAAGCGCCATACTTGGCGGTAATCCTTAAATCTTCATCTTCTACCCATTTCGTGCCGCCCCAGCCTCCGGTTCTTTGTTTTGTATAAAACTGTATCATAAATGTCTTTCTGTTATAATAGACATTTTTTACAGCTTTACCGTCAGCAGTAATTGTTACAGTCTCATCTTTATCGGTATCTCTTTCTACACCGTCGGGATCCTCAATATTTACATTGGTCCAGTCTCTGGCTGACAGATTACCTGCCTGGATCACATCTCCCACATTTCCTGTGCCGGTTTTCTGGGTAACATAGTCATAACCGCCTTCCAGACTTTCCAGCCAGTAGATCACGGTATAGCCTGCTCTGGTATTGGCTTCCCATTTTGCCTGAAGGGTATAATCTCTTGCCGGCATAGTGGTATCTCCAATTTCCGTCTGCCCGTCTTCCAGGGTCCACCCCTCAAATGTATATCCCAGTCTGGTAGGTGTTCCTACACTTGCAAGACTTTCCTGAAGAGATGTTCCGTATCTTACAGATTTTGCTGGGATATAGCTGCCATTCTCTCCTGTATCAAAGGTAAGCTGATAATTGTTTCTGGTATATTGAATCTTAATAGAAACATTATCTGCGGTTGTAGTTGGTGTGATCAGGATATTCTGATAATTTCCCGCTGTAAATCCTTCGTATGTTTTCGCCTGGGCTTCTGTGTACTGTCCGATATATCCTTGTTTTGTCTCTGTCTCATGGGTAACATAAGTTCCAGGATTTTCCAGGCTCTCCCACTGATGCTCTACGGTATAAGTCTGCATTTCGCCGGAATATTTTACTGTAAAGGTTTTATCCGCCTGGATATTACTTTCATTAATCTGTACAGTTTCCTGATCTGCTGTATATCCGGCCAGCTCCGGTGATTCTACAGTTGCGGTATAGGAGCTTCCTTCCGACACCTGAACAACATATGGTTCTGCCGCTTCCTTCCCATCATTTCCATAGACATATTCAATCTTGATGGTATAGGTTGTCTGAGAAGTATAATAGGCATACCATGTAGCATCTGCAGAGATATTGGTAAAGGATTCATCTGTTGCCTGGGTTCCTTGCCCCTTAGGTTCACTGAACCAACCAACAAACTTGTGATTATCATCATTTATGACCGGTCTGTGAGGCGGCTGGGTATTTCCCCCTGCTGCTACATACTGGACATACTGTGCATCTCCTTCCGCTTGGGAATTTACCGGAATCAGCTCTCCATTTTCATCCATAAACCGGATCTCATAATAAGTTTCCTGTTCTCCTTGCGGCTGTTCCGGATCCAATATAGAGTTGGGAGAAATTTCCGGTTCAGATGCTGTAGTTTCTTCCGCTTGTTGTTCTGTCGCTTCTTCCTGCAGATTGTCCTCTGGCTGTTTTCCATCTTCTTCCTGGTGATCCTCTGTCGGTTGTTTTTCCTCTTCAGCTTCTGGCTGCTCCGCCGGCTTTGGAATTTCCTTGTACTGTGCATACAAAGTTAAATTCTCTCCAGGCTGGAAGGAATCTCCCGGATTATAAGCCGTACCATTTCCGGAAGGATCTGTGTTAAAATTTACAAACTCAAATCCTTCTTTTGTGAAACCGTTATCCGGTATCACTGCCTGGCCGTCTTCCCGTACAGACAGGGGATCCATCGTTCCTTCTCCGCCGTTTCCGTCAAATGAAATCTGGAAATACTGCAGTGTTCGTACTCCGATTTGTATGCTGGTCACCTGACCGGCCGGAATTTCTGTTCCTGTAGGATCCTGAGTAAGCGCATATCCATCTGGTATCTGTACACCGGCAATCGAAGCACTGTCTTCAAAATATACGGTGGTTGCTGTCTGTGTGCCATCATCCAATACTTCCGTAATATCTGCCTGTGTAAGAATCAGGTCCGGATTCTCTGCTGTCAGAGCGTCTGCCTGTTCCTGAGTTAAAGAAGACGTGCTGAACTGAACTTCTGATACCCCCAGGTTGATCTTCTGATCCTCGCCTTCAGCCCGGACACGTATACTTCCAGCTCCTGTCAGGGTATAGGTCAATATCATGACCATGGCAAGAAACAGAGATAGCAGACGCCGATAACCTTTCCGCCAGGAAAGATGTTTGTCTTTTGCTTCTCCTTTCATAAAAATCCTCCTTACTGCTTAAATTTATATATACTCGAAAGTATTTATTTTGCTGGAAAGGATTTTACTTTCGAGGATATATCTCTCTTAATCGTTTCCTTTTATTCAGATACTATTTCTTCCGTTTTTTCCTCATCTTCATTTCCTCCTATTTCTTTTCTGTCTAGCTGGACTGCCTCATCTATGAGGCTCAACATCTCCAATGTGCTGCGGAAACATGTTTTTTGCTGCCGTTCCGCCCACAGGATACTTCCCTGCCAGGTAGCATTTTGGCAGTCATATATACGGATTAAAAAGGTTTCTTCTTTTCTGTCAGGCATACTTTATCCAGACCTCCTTTTCTATTTACAGTCGGGAAATAAAGGCCTGTCCGCTGGTTTTATTTCCCATGGAATTACAACATAATATCGATTATGTGGTAAAAAATTTAATGAATTTTTAGAGATGCATTACACTTTTTATGGGTATTGCAAATTATTTTTGAATATGTAATGGTTTTGCTTATAAAACACCTCAAAAGCCGCTTGAAATAAGGTGGAGAATGATTGACTTGATTATTTTTTTGGTGTACACTTAATTAAAATATTATGAAATATTTAGAATTCTGAAACTTTTAGAATTGAATTACCACATAATCGATATTATGTGGTATTATTTTTTTTGTATTTATTGAATGTTTTTCTACTTTTACATATACTAAATGAATTAGATTTTTTTGCACAAAAACGCGGAGACCTCTCTAATTCCAGAGAGCGTCTCCGCGTTTTCTTTGTCCAGGTGAAAATTCTCTATCTCTTTTCTACCCTGATATTTCATTTTTATTAATAAGGAAATTTCAATTTAGCTATATTTCCCCGGCAGTGGAGTAAAACCTGAAAGGTAATCTCAAAAGAAGGGGCCTGGTGTTTCTACATCCATTCCCGGTATAATTCCGCTATAGAACTAAATATATAATCCGGTCCGTAGTCACAGGCCTCCGCCTCTTCTCTTGTGGCCTCTCCTGTGAGGACAAGGGCGGTTTCCACCCCGGCATTATGACCGCAGAGGATATCTGTGTAAAGCCGGTCCCCTACTACCAGGGTTTCCTCCCGGGAGAAATGGTTCAGCTTCAGAGCATAATCTACC
>ERZ1643247.2322-NODE-2322-length-15316-cov-5.165258_pt1 | contig 15316 bp, 18 predicted proteins | sample MGYA00579264_ERZ1643247 | MGnify/ENA primary metagenome ERZ1643247 (study PRJEB29033, sample SAMEA4952262) | chicken gut metagenome | biome: Broiler Chicken; feature: Gastrointestinal Tract; material: Caecum | place: Ireland | collected 2018 | study: Broiler... | reverse complement strand
TTACCATAGAAGAACCTCTTCAATTACATATTTACAGAAAAAGTTTCACACTGCCAAAAATCCAATCAAAACCTAAGAAATACCGGGAATGATTCCTAGAAGATAAATCACATTGGGTATCTGATAAACAAATCTATCCATTCCAGACACAACGATTCCTACACTGATTAAATTGTTTTGCTCTTTCGTAATAAACTTCTTTCGGATACAAGCATTTATCTCATACAAGCATTTATAAATTTCAAAGGCACATCCATGCGTTTTGCAACTTGTTCTGGTGTCATTCCACTATTTAAGAAACGTCTGCATACCATTTTCATGTTTTCCCCAACTTCGATAATATGTTTATCTGGGTCATAGAAGCGAACAACACGCTGTCCCCACGAATGTTCTATAATAGGGTGGATATATTCAATATCACATTCTTTCAGCTTATCTGCAAATTCATCAAAATTATCTTCCTCAAAGTAAATTTCAAAGTTATTGCCACCAAAAGAAATATCACTTTTACCAATAAATGTTTTGTATGTTTCTACTGTCTGCAAAGCCAAACCACCTGTTAATGTTTTATTTGCTCCAAAATCCATAATAACATGAAGTCCAAAAACTTTTTTATAAAACTCAACTGATTTGTCTATATCTGTCACTACCAACATAGGATTTTTCAATTTCATTGTCGTTATCTCCTCAAACTCTAATTTGTTCATTTGTCTGCTTAGATGATAATACTCATATAGAAATTTTCCTATCCTTTCCCTGTTTGTATGAATGGCATTCCTCCCTATCTTTTTATTTAGCTATGGAAAATTCAGGCGCCATTTGGGCATCCAAACATGGAAGTTCATTGCTATTTTTGGTGCTCAGGTAAAAGCGGCTGTTTCAATCAGAAATCCACTGCGGCTTGCTGAGGTAAATTGTGAAAAAGAAACAGAAATATCGGAGAATGAATATCAGAAAAAAGAAAAAGATACTCGCTTGACGCACTTCGGAACGAAATTTTTAGAGATGTTTGTCATAATGTATGCCCAGCCATTTGTGTAATGCAGCTGCGTCATTTTCCCGAATGCTTTTGAGGATCATTTGATGTTCTAAAATGTTGTTGTGACGATCATCTTCTCCGCGCTGATGGCTGTAAAGTGCCATAAGATAAAAAATATCCTCAATTCGTTCATAAATAGAAAGCAAATAGCTATTATTGGCACCGATGACGATGCATTTATCAAATTGCAAAGCATATTTGACCGATTCTGGAATATTCCCTGCATTATGATATATTTGCTGCATTTCCAAATGTTTTTCCATTTCTTGCACGACATTGCCAATGGTTCCAAGACGTACACAAAGATCATAAGCGCCATATAGGACTACATATAATGAAGAGGCGATTTCATGATATCCCAATTCTGAGAAAGAGATCACACGGGCGCCATTATTAGGCACCAGCTCAATCAATCCGTCTTGGGAAAGCATCATCAATGCCTCTCGAATAGGGGAATTGCTGATTTTCAATTCTTCTGCCAGTGTATCAATATTCAGTTTTTCTCCCAGCTTATATTCTTGCTGCAGTATTTTTTGTCTGATGATTTCGTAAACTTGTGTCTTAAGACTTGTGCGTTGCAACTGCGGCATAGTATACCCTCCGTTTTTTCAGAATTTCCGCTATGACTTCTATTATTTCAAATTTGCGTGAAAAAAGCAAGCAAAAACGGAAAATATGACAAGTTTGCGGATAAAATGGCAGGAAGGGATATGATTGATTGGATAGGGGAAAATATGATGTGCAAGAGGAAAGAAGAATGACTGTTTTTTTGAAGAAAATAAAAAAAGGAACGTGTTTTGACAGCCAGAAAAAAATATTTCAAAAAAATAGGAATACTGGTATAATAACAGTAATCCATGGAAGAACCAAAACAGGATATACGGCAATCGGAATTTGGAATCGGAGGTTATCTCAATGACAGCAAAACTGGAAACTGCATACGGCATCATCCGTATAGAACATGAGGTGATTGCCAGAATCGCTGGATATGCAGCAATCGAATGCTATGGGATTGTCGGCATGGCGGCGAAAAATGTAAAAGACGGACTGGTACAGTTATTAAAGTTGGAAAGTTTGACAAAGGGCATTAAGATGGAAATTAGCGCCAATCAAGTCAGTTTGGATTTGCATATTATCGTAGAGTACGGGACAAATATCGCAACGATTGCGGATAATATTATGCGTACGGTACGATATTCCGTGGAAGAATATACCGGTCTAACGGTGGAACATGTAAATGTTTTTGTAGACGGTGTACGTGTCGACGGATAAAGAAATGAGGAGGAACCATTGGTGAGTATAACAAAACTAAACGGCAGCCGTCTGCAAAGAATGTTGATTGCAGGAGCCAACGAATTGCACGAGAAAAAACAAGAAGTAGATGCGATGAATGTATTTCCGGTACCAGATGGAGATACAGGTACTAATATGTCTCTGACGATGTTGGCGGCGGCGAAAGAAACCCAAAAAAAAGCAGCGCTGCGTGTAGATACGGTGGCGAATGATGCGGCGATGGGGGCTTTGCGAGGGGCGCGCGGGAATTCCGGCGTGATTACTTCACAATTATTACGGGGGTTTGCCAAAGGTTTGGAAGGATTGGAAGAAGCCGATGTCAAGGCATTGGCATCAGCACTGGAGCAAAGTGTGAAAACGGCATATAAAGCGGTGATGAAACCAAAAGAAGGAACGATTTTGACGGTAGCAAGAGCATGTGCAGAAGCTGCGGAACAGATGGCAGAAAAGACGGAGGATCTGGAACTGTTTTTGCAGGAAGTAATCCAAGCTGGGCGAGAGATGTTAAATCAAACACCGGACATGTTGCCTGTGCTCAAACAAGCAGGCGTGGTGGATGCCGGAGGCAGAGGGTTGCTCTATATATTGGAGGGTGCAAGAAAGCATATGTGCAGCGAGGAAGCACTGATATTAAACCAACGGTACGAACAAGGTGCTACAGCGCGCAGTATGCTGACAGCAATGCAACCGCAAGAAATATCGTTTGGGTACTGCACGGAATTTTTTATTCGGGTCAACAGGCATCCGATGACCAGATAGAGCAGTTACGCGCCTATTTGGGAACGATGGGAGATTCTGTAATCTGTGTCAGTGATGCGGATGTCATCAAAGTACATGTGCATACGGATCATCCAGGGTTGGTTTTGGAAGAGGCACTGCATTTGGGCAGTTTGAGTGGATTGAAAATTGATAATATGCGGGAACAGCACCAAAGTCTTTTGGATTTTTCTACCGCAGACTCCAATATAGAGATGCGGCAGGCACTATCAGAAAAGGAAATCGGATTTGTATCTGTTTCTGCTGGCAGCGGATTGACAAAGATTTTTCAGAATTTGGGTGTAGATGAGGTGATTGCAGGCGGTCAGACAATGAATCCTGCTACGGAAGATATTTTGCATGCGGTAGAGCGGATCGATGCAAGAGATATTTTTATCCTTCCGAACAATAAAAATATTATTTTGGCGGCGGAACAAGCTGCTGCGCTGTGTGAAGAGAAAACACTGCATGTCATTCCCACAGAGTCCATACCACAGGGGATTAACGCAATGTTTTGTTATGGATTAGGGGAAAGTCCCGAGCGGCTGGAGGAAGCCATGAACGAAGCCATTGCGGCAGTAACTTCGGCGACAGTGACATTTGCCGTGCGGGAAACGGTATGGAATGGTCAGGAGATTCATACTGGAGATATCTTAGGAATGCGGGAGAATCAGATTGCTGTCATTGGAACAGATGTTGCCCAGAGTGCGAAAGATCTGCTGGATCAGATTGTTGACGAAAATAGCGAGATGGTTGGAATTTATTACGGTGCAGAAGTATCTGAGGACGAAGCAGCAGAACTTGAAGCGTATGTGGAAGCGAAATATCCTGACTGCGAGGTGGAGCTGCAAATGGGTGGACAACCATTGTATTACTATATTATTTCTGTGGAATAACAAAAAAACAACAGGCGTTGGTATAGCATCTGTCTTGGAGTGTCGGCGGCGGAATCCGTCTTCTGTCGATGTATGGAAGCAGCTTTGAGCATAGCAGATGTGGCGGTTCTTTCAGGCAGATGCAAAATACTGCGCGAACCGGTATTCCCAACGCCTGTTTTACGCGGAAAAGGAGCGTGATAACCTTGGAGTGGGAAGATTCAGTAATTAATTTGAAACATGTAGGAGAGCAGCGGCAAAAAAAGCTGCACCGAATGGGAATTGATACCATCGGTGCATTATTGGAACATTATCCAAGGGACTATAAAGATCGCAGCCGAATGGTATCGATTGCAGAACTGTCAGAAACAGAGGAGAATACATTCCTAGCGCGTGTCAAAGGAGAGGGAGAAAACGGACGGCATGGCAGGTTGACATTTACCCGTCTGCCGGTGTATGACCAAACAGGAGAAGCAATCTTGCTTTGGTATAATCAGCCTTATATGAAAACTGCTTTGAAATCCGGAGAACTGTATCTCTTTACTGGAAAACTGCAAAAAAAATACGGACGAAAGGAAATTGTTTCACCGGAATATGAAAAAATTGGAGAATCTTTCGCCGGAGGCAGAATTGTACCAGTATATCCGACGATAGAAGGTATTTCACAGAAAATGCTTCGAGGATATTTGTCAGAAGCATTGGAACAGATGCAGGGAACACTGCCGGAGGAACTGCCTATGTGGCTGCGGAAAAGATATTGTTTAGCAGAAAAGAATTTTGCTGTTCGAAATATTCATTTTCCGCAAACAGAGCGGGCGTTTTATGATGCGCGTCGACGATTGGTGTTTGAAGAGTTTTTTTTGCTGCAGACAGCACTGTATGTTCTGAAAAAAGAATGGATATACCAAGACGACGGGATTTTGATGAAGCAGCCGCAAGCGCTGGCAGAATTTCAATCACATTTGCCGTTTGTGATGACACAGGCGCAAAAGAAAGTCTTAGAGGACATACAAAAGGATATGGAAAGCGGCAGAATCATGAACCGTCTGGTACAGGGAGATGTAGGAAGCGGAAAAACGGCAGTGGCGATGGCAGCTGCGTACTGGACGATTCGAAATGGATATCAAACAGTTATGATGGCGCCGACGGAAGTACTGGCAGAACAACACGGGAAGTCTTTTCGAGAGATGTTTGCTCCGTTGGGATTGGAGGTTATCTTGTTAACTGGCAGTATGACTGCAAAAGAAAAGCGAATCGCATTGGGAAAAATTGCCGATAGTAGTGGACAGATGATTATCGGTACCCATGCAGTGATTCAAAAAGGTGTAGTATATCATCGGTTGGGATTAGTGATTACCGATGAACAGCATCGTTTTGGCGTTAGACAGCGGAGTATGCTGGCGGAAAAAGGAGATCACCCACATGTATTGGTGATGACTGCCACGCCAATTCCGCGGACATTGGCGCTGATATTATATGGAGATTTGGATATCTCCATCATTGATGGACTACCTCCTGGCAGGCAAAAAATGGATACATTGGCAGTCAATACGTCTTATCGGGAACGAATCTATGCTTTTTTAGGGAAAGAAGCAGCAGAAGGGCGGCAAACCTACGTGATTTGCCCAATGATTTCAGAGAATGAAAAATGGGAAACGGAAAATGTGTTGTCTTATACAGAAAAGCTGCAAAACTTACTGCCGCAGTGTCGGATCAACTGTGTACATGGAAAAATGAAAGCAAAGGAAAAGCAGGATATCATGGAGGCATTCGCTGCAGGGAATATAGATATTTTGGTATCGACAACGGTCATTGAAGTGGGAATTAATGTGCCGAATGCCACGGTAATGCTGATTGAGAATGCGGAGCGCTTTGGATTAGCGCAGCTGCATCAGCTACGGGGACGCGTGGGCAGAGGGACACAAAAGTCTTATTGTATTTTGGTCAGCGATGCAACGACAAAAATTGCAAAAGAACGTTTGCAGGCAATGGTGAAAACGGCAGACGGTTTTGTGATTTCGGAATTGGATTTGAAACTGCGGGGACCAGGAGAATTTTTTGGCACCAGGCAGCATGGACTCCCGGAGCTGAAAATTGCGAATCTATACCGGGATATGCCGATTTTGAAAGAAGCGCAGCAAGCAGCGGCAGAACTGATGGAACGGGACGCTATGTTGCAGCAGGCGGAGCATGCATCGTTAAATGCAAAGCTACAGACATGGTTCCATGGGAAAAGTTTGGAACTGTAAACAGTTTTTTATTGTATTTTGAGCATTTATTTGTTATACTATGGCTGTATGTAGAGAAATCGGTCTGAAGGGTGAGGAGCATGCGGGTGATTGCCGGCGCAGCAAAAGGTCATAAACTGCAAACTGTGGATGGGCTGAATACCAGACCAACCACGGACCGAATCAAAGAAACGCTGTTTAATATCATTGCGTTTTCTTTGCCGGAGTGCAGGTTTTTGGATTTGTTTTCTGGCAGCGGTGCCATTGGAATTGAAGCGTTGAGTCGTGGTGCAAAAGAAGCTGTGTTTGTGGAAGAAGCAACGGCTTGTCATGCGGTGATTTTGAAAAATTTAGAGCATACCAAACTGATAGAGCGTGCCCGTGTGATGAAAAGCGATGTAATGACGGCTTTGGACAAGTTGTCGGAAGAAGGTTTGACGTTTGATATTATCTTCATGGACCCGCCTTACGCAGCAGGGCTGGCAGAACCGGCGCTGAAAGCTATTGCGGCTGGAGGGCTGCTGAAAGCAGACGGTGTTGTGATTGTGGAACGTAGTGCAAAGATGCCTTTTCTACCTGTAAGCGGATATTATATAGACCGAGAGAAAGAATATAAGACGACAGTAATGACGTTCCTGCGTCCGGAGGAATCAGCAACATGAAAAAAGCAATATATGCCGGGAGTTTTGATCCGGTAACACTGGGACATCTGGATATTATTGAACGCGCCTCTAAATTGTTTGACAGTTTGGTTGTGGCAGTGCTGGAGAATCCCAATAAAAAGACGCTCTTTACAGTAGCAGAACGAAAAGATCACTTAGAGTTGGTGACCAAGCATCTGACAAATGTGGAGGTGGCATCCTTTTGTGGGCTTTGTGCAGAATTTGCAAAAGAAATTGGGGCGACAATCGCGGTACGCGGACTGCGTAATGCAGTGGATTTTGCCGCAGAGTATCAGATGTATCTGATCAATAGAAGACTGGGAAAAGAACTGGAAACGATTTTTTTGGCGGCGGATGAAGAGCATCTGGCATTGAGTTCTACCAATGCAAAAGAGGTTGCCGTTTTTGGCGGCGATATTGATTTTATGGTACCCAAAGAAATCCAACCATTTGTCATAGAAAAATATAAGAAGTGAGGGAACAGAATGGATTCGGTATTACAATTATTGGATGAATTGGAAGAAATTTTGGACAGCAGTCGTGCTGTACCATTTAGCAATAAAGTTTCTGTCGATAAAGAAGAAATTTATGATATTATCAGTGAAATTCGTATGAAACTTCCCAATGAATTAAAACAGTCTAAATGGGTAATTGAAGAACGAAATAAAATCTTGATTGACGCGCAGAAAGAAGCGGACGAGATTGTGAAAAATGCGGAAGACCGCATGGTACGCATGATTGATGATAATGAGGTTACCAAGAAGGCATATGATCAAGCGGCTGCAATCATTGAGTCTGCGAAAAAGACAGCAAAGGAAATGCGTCTGGGTGCAATGGAATATTCCGAAGGTGTGTTGGCAGATGCGGAAAACAAGCTGAAAGAATTAAAAGCTGTAGTATACAGCGAAAGTATGAAGACCGATGATTATTTTGCTCAAACTTTGAATGTTTTGGCGGAAAATATTCAGGAATTGCGTATGGGGAAATAAGTCAATGTTTGACAAGCATCCGCAGCGTAATCCATAGCAGACAGAATGCAAAAACCGAAAACAACAGAGGAAAGGCAGTTGCCGTATGTGCGGAGAATACGGGAACTGCTTTTTGTGTACAGGTTTCAAAAAATGGAAACAATCCGTACATCAGCAGGGCAGAGAAGCCTGCATTGCAGCACTTTGCACCAAGATACGCGCGGAAACGAATGGGGACGGATTGCAATACACTGCAAGTTTGTCCCAGTATGGATAAACCGCCGAAAGACAACAATGCAGCAGTGGCAGATAGGCGCAGCCGCAGGTTGTCTGGTGCAGTACTAAATTGGAAGGCACCATTGGTCATTTCCAGACACCCGCTAACAGCAGCCTGTAGAAATGCTTCTGATACAGGCAGCCAATGAAATCCTCGTGCCAACAAAGAAAGAAAGCCGCTTTGCAGCAGCGCTTCACTGCAAACGCAAAAAAATACCAAGCAACCGCCGATTTGTGCGCATGTAAAAAGTGCGTCAGTGACAGCATTGGAAAAGAGTGGGAAAAACGGCTCTTTTTTTGGTTGAGAACGTATATTTGACAAAATGGGAGCAGAAGGCACAGAGCGGAAGCAAATACCCGTTAGGATGGCACCGCAGGAGGTTGCCAACAGTAACGCGTATCCGAATCCGGCATTGCCCAAAAATCCTGTACCGACTGTTCCAATGATGAACAATGGACCGGGATTATTGCAAAAACGCAGTACTTTTTGAGCTTCGGACAGGGAGAGTTGATGTGTTTCATAGAGCATCGCAGTGGCTTTGGCGCCAGCTGGATAGCCGGACAGCAACCCAGAAACAAAGGGAAAGGCACAAATACCGGAAACACCGAAAAGCGGAGACATTAGCGGCTGTAAGAACCGTCCCAAAATTTCTGCAACCCCCATACGCAGTAAAATACCTGTTGCCGCCAAAAAGGGAAACAAAGACGGCAGTACCGTAGAGAACCAAAGCGAAAACCCTTTGGCAGAGGCTTGGAGCATTTACTGCGGATACCGTAATAAAGCATAAAGCAAAAAACAGACACAGACAGTAATCAAACGAGATACTTTCATATCGGAATCATCCTTTTTCTTGCCGTTGATACAGTCTATGTCTGTTTTTGTGTTTCATGTCCGAAAATCGATTATAGAATTGCCATTGGGGTGGTAAAATCTCGATTTGGCATGCGGTACAGAGGATTTGGTGCTGCTAACGCCTGTAGATCTGTTGCCATTTTTCCAATGCCAGAAGATGCCGTCCGTCTTCATCCAGCAGTTCAGGAGCTTTTTTTAGATTCGTCAGAACCGGGCATTTGGCTTGTTCGGTTAAATCCCCTAATATATCTGCATGGTCCTTTTGAAATCCCAACACCCGTATATAAGGGAGATGTTTTTTCTTCAAAAAATAATCGGTCTCTTTGGCTTGGATATCCAGCAGAATATGTACCAATATTCGCTGAATTTTACTGCGAGTGTATCGCTTGGTTTTAATATATGCGACCAAATCTTCTACAAAATATTCGTTTTCAATAGCACGCAGAATACGATTTTCCAAGCCTTCCGTAACCTCAAGAATTTCATGCAGTTCTTCTGGCGCAATGGTGCGTAGTTTATAATGCAGTGCGCCTGTGAGATGCTCCATAGAGGCAGGGGCTGTACCCAGTGAAATTTCTCGTGTGAGAAGATCTACGATGTTTTCCGGCACCTGCAGAAATGCCTCTGTGGGATTTTCTTCCAGTAGAGCTTTCCGAATGGCTGCGGCGGAAGCAAATTCTCCCTGAAGGGAGTTATCATGGTAAGAGTTGCCTTTTCGTCGGATGGTACAGGGTTGAATGGTGCTGCCGCTGCGTTCCAATGCTTTCAGATATTCCAAACCTAGAATATGATTCGGGCGAGAGAGAAATTCGCTGCTGATCTGGGAGATGGTTTCCAGCGCTTTTGACCGCGCAGCAGGATAGGACATGCCTTCATCCAAGTGCTGTTTGAGCAGACGCTGAAATTCTTCTGTTTCATTCATCATTAATTTGGCGGCCTCCTGCATAGCTGGTAAGTCTCCGCTTTCTGAACCGAAGCACAACGCCTGCACCATACCAGTATCTTCCAATAGCTTGATGCTGCCAGTGGCAAATATTTCTGCATTGGCGACGGCAAACAGAACTGGCAACTCCAGCACCATATCGGCCCCGTTTAATAAAGCGCATTTGGTACGTGTCCATTTATCAAAGAATGCAGGTTCTCCGCGTTGTACGAAGCTGCCGCTCATAACAATCAGTGCGCGTGGACAACCGGTATGCGCCTTGGCTTTTTCAATGATGTATTGATGTCCTTTATGAAAAGGGTTGAATTCCGCAATGATGCCTACTGTGTTCAATGGCGACACTTCCTTTCGTAAAATAGCCTAAAAGCAGTATAACATATTTTGAAACAATTATATCATTTTTCTATGGAAAATTTGAGAAATTCGGTCTATACTAAAGTTTAGAATATAGTAAGAGGATGATACCATGGAGAGATTTGAGCAAAATCCAGATTTTCTTCAGGAGCTGTTTCTGGAAGAAACATGGAAGAATATAGACAAGTTGGATAGCTTCATTGAAAGCAAATCCGGCGTGGAGCATATAGAAATTACATTAGAGGAAGTAAATGCGTTGTTTCGTACGATGCATAGCATAAAAGGTTCTGCATCTATGATGGGGTATCCTGCCTTTTCAGAGACGGCACATAGCGCAGAGGATTTATTTTCCTATCTGCGGGAAGAAGAACATCCGGCAGAAAAAGACTTGCTGACCATTTTACAGCTGCTGCGCATGGTTTCCGGTTATATGAAGCGGGAACTGCGGCGGATGGAGACGGAAGATGAAGTGACGGACTTCGGCTGGGCGGTAGTACGCAGGATTAAAAATTTTTTGGCGCATGTGGATAATGAGAATGAACCAGAAGGTCCCAGCTATCAAATTTCGTACACCAGAAAAGGAAAACAGCGGATTCCCTATACGGATTTTTCCGCTTTGGTAGCGCAGATGGAGCGGTTAGCAACGGTAATGGGACGGGCATTGGAGAAGGATTTTATGGTAAAAGTTTCCGGGGCGGAAACAGAAGTGCCCAGAGATATCTACGAAAAAATTTCCATGGCTGTGATGCAGATGATGAAAAACAGCATGGATCATGGATTGGAGAAAACAGAAGATCGAGAAAAAATGGGGAAAACACCGGTGGGAGAGATTTCATTGGAAATCCAAAAGGCGGCACAGCAAGTATTTGTTATATTCCGTGATGACGGACGCGGGCTGGATCGAAAAGGGATTTTGCAAGCGGCGTCTGCCAAAGGCTGGCTGAAGAAACCTGCGGAAGAATACGAAGATAATGAAGTATTTGCTTTTTTGCTGCGCAGCGGATTGACGACAAAAAGCAGTGCGACGCTCTTTTCCGGCAGAGGCGTCGGACTGGATGTGGTTAATGCGGCAGTATCTTCCTTAGGCGGCACGATTCGTATTGAGAGCAAAGAATATATGGGAACGACGTTTTTTATGGAATTTCCATTAGCGGTTTGATATGGATAAGCAAAAAATATTTGCTTGCATATGTGGCAGGAAAACGGCTGAAATATCATTATACATGAGGCGGAGTGAGTACGCGAAAGGCGGCATGACGATGGGTTATCACCGCATTGTAATTTATTACTTCCAAGAAGCAGCTTTTCGCGGTTCCGAGGTGGAAACATCTGGCAGGTGCGTATACAAGAGCGCATGCTGCAAGAAAAGAAATTATGAATCGGTATTAAGAGTTGGGAGGAGATGCCAATGAAAAGTATCAAGCCGGGCAGAGGACCGTCCATCCAGTCTGCAGTCGGAAGTATGTTTGTTGCGCTGATTGGAATTATATGGACCATCGGTACGGCAAAAATGGGAGCACCAATGCCCTTTTCCTGTATTGGAATCTTGTTTGTGATATTTGCCATTGCCCAGTTTGCGATTCATATGCGCAACGCAACATCGGAAAATCGATGGTCGCTGTATGACATTACAGAAGAGGGAGAGGAGCCGGATCCGTTGGAACAAGCTTTTGGTAAGCAGACGCATACGTTCGTCCATGCGGAGGAACCGGAAGGAGAATTTTGCCCGTATTGCGGTGCCAAGGTGGGATCAGCATATGCTTTTTGTCGGAAGTGTGGGAAAAAACTGTGAGAAAGATGGGATTTTCTGCCGTTTTTTTTCGGGATTGCACTTGTAGACCCGCTGTTTTTTGATTATAATAGATATGCTGTTCGTCCGATGGGGACGAATTTGGAAACAGTATATAGTTGCCGAACTTGTTTCGGTGCCACTCAAAAAAGAATGAATATGGAGGTATGGACTGTGGACTTTTTATCTCAGGTAAAAGCAAAAGCAAAAGCAGACAAAAAGGTGATTGTACTGCCCGAATCCTATGAAAAGAGAAATTTGGAAGCGGCGGCAGAATGCTTGAGGGATGATTTGGCAGAGATTATCCTGATCGGAAACAAAGAAAAAATTATGGAAGCTGCCGGTGATTTGGATGTTTCCAAAGCAATTTTTGTAGATCCAGCAAATTATGAAAGAATGGATGAAGCAGTTGCTGGTTTGGCAGAAGCAAGAAAAAGCAAAGGCATGACACTGGAAGAAGCAAGAAAAATTTTGCTGGATGATCCAATGTTTATGGGGGTAATGCTGGTAAAGATGGACGTTGCTGACGGTATGGTTTCCGGTGCAATTCATTCTACCGCAGACACACTGCGTCCGGCATTGCAGATTTTGAAAACAGCGCCTGGCACAGAGCTGGTATCCTCTTTCTTTATTATGGTTACCAATACACCACAGTATGGCGATGACGGTATCCTGTTGTTTGCAGACTGTGCATTAAATCAGAATCCGACTCCGGCGGAACTGGCTTGTATTGCAGGAGATTCTGCAAAATCTTATGAAGCGTTTATTGGGAAAGAACCTAGAGTGGCAATGCTGAGTCATTCTACCATGGGATCTGCAAAGCATGCGGATGTAACAAAAGTGGTGGACGCAGTGAAGATTGCAAAGGAAAAATATCCGGATATCAAACTGGATGGTGAAATTCAGCTGGATGCTGCGATTGTCAAAGAAGTGGGCGAACTGAAAGCACCCAATAGCACAGTTGCAGGAAAAGCGAATGTATTGGTATTCCCTGATATTGATGCAGGCAACATCGGTTATAAGCTGGTGCAAAGATTTGGTCAGGCAGAAGCATTCGGTCCGGTATTGCAGGGCATTGCAAAACCGGTAAACGATTTGTCCAGAGGTTGTTCTGCAAACGATATTGTTGCAGTTGTGGCATTGACTGCTGTACAAGCACAGGTAATGGCTAAGAAATAATCAGTAAATTACCGACGAATGGTATTTTGCTGAAGATTTAGGACAAATACAGACGATAATCAATATAAGGAGAGAAAAAAATGAAAATTCTGGTTTTAAACTGTGGCAGTTCTTCCCTGAAATATCAGTTAATTGATATGGATACGGAAAATGTAATGGCAAAAGGTTTGTGTGAAAGAATTGGGATTGAAGGTTCCAGACTGAAACATCAGCCTGCTGGCAAAGAAGATGTTATTTTTGAAGAATACATGGAAGATCACAGCGTTGCAGTAAAGATGGTTCTGGATGCGCTGACAGACAAAGAATACGGTGTTGTAAAATCCATGAAAGAAATCAATGCAGTGGGTCATCGTGTGGTACATGGCGGTGAATATTTCGCAAGCTCTGTTATTATCAACGACGCAGTAAAAGAAGCATTGGAAAAATGTTGCGAACTGGCGCCTTTGCATAACCCCGCAAACTTGATTGGTATTGCGGCATGTGAAAAAATTATGCCCGGCGTTCCTCAGGTAGGGGTGTTTGATACCGCATTCCATCAGACTATGCCAGAAAGAGCATATCTGTATGCCATTCCTTATGAATACTATGAAAAATATAAAATCAGAAGATATGGTTTCCATGGAACAAGCCACAGATATGTTTCCGAAGAAGCTGCAAAGATGTTGGACAGACCTTATGACCAGACAAAAACCATTACTTGCCACCTGGGCAACGGCGGCTCTATCTGTGCAGTAAGAAACGGAAAATCGATTGATACAACCATGGGCTTTACTCCGTTGGAAGGTCTGGTAATGGGTACCAGAGCGGGCGATATTGATGCTGCTGTTGTTACATTCCTGATGGAAAAAGAACATCTGACACCACAGGAGATGGACAATATCCTGAACAAAGAATCCGGCGTATTGGGGATTTCTGGTGTATCCAGCGACTTCCGTGATATCGAAGAAGCAAGTGAACATGGTAATGAAAGAGCGGGTATGGCATTGGATGTATTCGCATATAAAGTAGCAAAGAGAATCGGCGCTTACGCTGCAGCAATGAACGGTGTGGACTGCATCGTATTTACTGCGGGTCTGGGTGAAAACTCTGCATCTACTAGAAGATTGATTTGTGACTATCTGGGCTATTTGGGTGTACACATTGATTCTTACAGTAACTCTTTGAGAGGAAAAGCGATTGAAATTTCCGCGCCAGACTCCAGAGTACGCGTGCTGGTAATTCCTACTAATGAAGAACTGGTAATTGCAAGAGACACAAAGGAATTACTTGACAAATAAGATTTGTTTCTGTATAATATTTTAGGTACGACTACGGGGTGATACGAATGATATTGCAAATGGCTCAGTTATATGGCAAAAGCGGGGCGTCTATACCGGTGCATATGGTTGAGCAGATGACAGATATTACGGCATATCCCGATGTTGTGGGTTTTATAGAGCCTGTAAAGATAGAAGGAACTCTCAGAAACGAAAATGAGATTTTCGTTTTGGAGGCAAAAGGCGAAACAAAGGTCAGTCTTCCTTGCGACCGTTGCCTGACGCCGGTTGCAACAGAGATTCACTTCAATATTGAGGAGCGTTTTTCCCATACAGGCAGAGATAACGAAGAGACAGAAACTTTTTCGGGAGATCAGATCGATCTTGCGGACTATGTCAAAAGAGGGATTTTGGAAGTTTTGCCGATGAAGCATGTTTGTAGGCAAGACTGCAAAGGACTCTGTCCTGTCTGCGGCAAGGATCTGAATACAGGTGATTGCGGATGCGACACTACAGAAATAGATCCGAGGTTTGAAAGTTTGAGGGCTCTTTTCAATGTTGATGAGGAGGTGTAGAAATGGCTGTACCTAAGGGTCGAGTATCAAAATCCAAAAGAGATAAGAGAAAAGCACAGAGCTGGAAGATTGCAACGCCGAATCTGGTGAAATGCAGCAAATGCGGCGAACTGATGGTGCCTCACCAGGTATGCAAAGCTTGCGGTGCTTATAACAAAAAAACAATCATCAAAGTGGACTAAGATGATCATAAAGAAGGCAGCAGAAATGCTGCCTTTTTTATTGGATGCTTTAGCTTAACAAAACCCCTAGTTCTACTAGGGGTAAATA
>ERZ1643247.2321-NODE-2321-length-15317-cov-4.072468_pt1 | contig 15317 bp, 10 predicted proteins | sample MGYA00579264_ERZ1643247 | MGnify/ENA primary metagenome ERZ1643247 (study PRJEB29033, sample SAMEA4952262) | chicken gut metagenome | biome: Broiler Chicken; feature: Gastrointestinal Tract; material: Caecum | place: Ireland | collected 2018 | study: Broiler... | reverse complement strand
CCCAAAAGCTTTCAGGATACGAATGGAGACGGAATCGGGGATCTGCAGGGTGTGATCCGGCATCTGGATGAGATCGCGGCGCTGGGAGCAAATGTGATCTGGCTGTGTCCGGTTTTCCCATCTCCCATGGCAGATAATGGATATGATGTGTCTGACTACATGGATATTGATCCCTGTTTTGGAAACATGGACGATATGAAGGAGTTGATTGCAAAAGCGAAGGAAAGGGGGATCCGGATCCTGATGGATCTTGTGGCAAACCATTCCTCTGATCAGCATGAGTGGTTTCGGAAGGCGCTGCAGGATCCTTACGGAGAATATGGACAGTATTATGTATTTCGGGAAGGAAAGGCAGGCGGCCCGCCGAATAACTGGCGTTCCATCTTCGGGGGGAGCGCATGGGAGCAGGTTCCCGGCCGGGAGGGACTGTATTATCTGCACCTGTTTACGAAACAGCAGCCGGATCTGAACTGGGAGAATCCAAAGCTCCGGGAGGAGATCTATCAGATTATCCGGGACTGGATGGCTCTGGGGCTGGGAGGCTTTCGGCTGGACGCGATCAGTCATCTGAAGAAAAACTACGAATATGCCGACCTTCCGCCGGATGGGCCGGACGGCCTGCGCCTGGCCTTTGAGGACATCAATAATGTGGACGGGCTTTCCGCTTTTCTGAAGGAGATGAAGGAGAAAGCGTTTGCGCCGACGGACGCGCTGACCATCGGAGAATACGATAACATGAAGCCGGAGGATGTGGAGGATGTGATCGGGGAAAACGGAAGCTTCAGTTCCATTTTTGATTTCAGCCATACCCATCATAACGTGAGCTATCCGGAATGGAATTATGACACGGTTTCCATGTTTAACGATTACCGGGACAAGCTGTTTAAGGCACAGCAGGTGGTCGGAGGGCGCGGCCTTCTGTGCAATTTCCTGGAAAATCATGATAAGGACCGGTGCATCGACCGGTTTCTGGCGAAAAAGGATCAGAACCGTTACAGCATCCGTATGCTTCCGGTGACCAACTTCTTTTTCCCTGGGATCGTGTTCCTCTATCAGGGACAGGAGATCGGAATGAGGGATTATCCCAAAAAGAGCATGGACGAATATGTGGACGGGCCTACCCATGCGGAATATGAGGCTTTTCTGGAAAAGGGGCTGACGCCTGAGGAGGCGCTTTCCCGGATCAACGGGGCCAGCAGGGAGCATAGCCGCACGCCCATGCAGTGGGATGGCAGTGAAAACGCGGGCTTCACCACAGGAAAGCCCTGGTTTGCGGTCAATCCCAATTATACCTGGCTGAATTATGAAGCGCAGGAAAAGGATCCGGATTCCCTTTTGCGTTTTTACCGGCAAATGGTTTCTGTGCGGAAAAGGCCGGATCTGGAGGAAACCTTTATTTACGGGGAACTGATCCCCCGCTGGCAGGATCGAAGCGGCATCCTTGCCTATGAAAGGTATGACGGGAGAAACCGGCTGCTGATCATTACCAGCGCCCTGCCGAAGGAAGCAATCCTCTCCTTTGCGGAAACGGATGAAGAAGCGGTGCAAATGGTAGAGGAGGTTCTTCTGAATAATTATGAAGAGCCGCCGTCTTTCAAAAGAGAACTGATTATCCGGCCCTGGGAATGCCTGGTCCTGAAGCTGGGCAGCGTAAAGGAAAGGGAAGGCCGGATGCGGTCCGAAGCATGAGGAAGAATGGGGAGAAACGGAGACGGTCCGTTCCCTCCGTAAAATCGTATGCGGCCATATGGCCGCAGGAAAAGAGGCAGATATGAGACAGAAAAAATGGTGGCAGAACGCCGTCGTTTATCAGATTTATCCCCGCAGCTTCTGTGACAGTACGGGAAGCGGAATGGGAGACCTGAAGGGAATCATCGGAAAGCTGGACTATCTGGAGAAGCTGGGAATCGACGCCATCTGGCTTTCCCCGGTTTGCCGTTCGCCGCAGGACGACAACGGCTATGATATTTCGGACTATCGGGACATCGATCCCCTCTTTGGAACCCTGTCCGATATGGAGGAGCTGATCGCGGAAGGAAAGAAGCACAGCATCCGGATCATTCTGGATCTGGTGCTGAACCATTCCTCGGATGAGCATCCCTGGTTCCTTGAGGCGAAGAAGGGTAAGGACAATCCCTATCACGATTATTATGTATGGCGGGACGGCGTGGAGGGAGAGTATCCCAACGACATGCGCGCCTGTTTCGGCGGTCCGGCCTGGGAGTGGGTGCCGGAGCTTGGCCAGTATTATTTTCACCAGTTCTCCGTGAAGCAGCCGGATTTAAACTGGGAGAATCCGAAGCTGCGCCGGGAAATCTATGACATGATCCTGTGGTGGATGGACAAGGGCGTGGGCGGCTTCCGCCTGGACGTGATCGACCAGATCGCCAAGGAGCCGGACCTGAAAATCACCAACAACGGGCCGAGGCTGCATGAATTTATCCAGGAGCTCTCCAGAGAAACGTTCCAGAAGGGGGATCTGATTACCGTGGGCGAGGCCTGGGGTGCGAACACGGAAAACGCGAAGCTCTACAGCAATCCGGACGGAAGCGAGTTTTCCATGGTGTTCCAGTTTGAACACATCGGTCTGGATCAGATTCCGGGGAAGGAAAAATGGGATCTGGCTCCGCTGGATTTCAGGAAGCTCAAGGAGGTGCTGGCGAAATGGCAGAAGGCCCTCTACGGCTGTGGATGGAACAGTCTGTTCTGGAACAATCATGACCTGCCCCGCATCGTCTCCCGCTGGGGGAACGATGGAAAATACCGGGTGGAATCCGCCAAAATGCTGGCCGCCCTGCTTCATGGCCTGCAGGGAACTCCCTATATTTATCAGGGAGAGGAGCTCGGCATGACCAACGCGGGAATGGAAGATATCGCGGATTACCGGGACATCGAATCCCTGAATATGCATAAAGAACGCCTGGAGGCCGGATATAGAGAGGCGGATATCATGGCGTCGCTCAGGGCGAAGAGCCGGGACAACGCCCGCACGCCCATGCAGTGGGATGACAGCGAAAACGCGGGCTTTACCACGGGTACGCCCTGGCTGAAGGTGAATCCCAATTATAAGCAGATCAATGCGGCTTCTCAGGTAAATGATCCGGATTCGGTATTCAGCTTCTACCGCAGGCTGGTGGAGCTGAGAAAGGAATACGACGTTTTCGTGGACGGCGCGTTTGAACTGCTGTATGCGGATGATCCGGACATTTTCGCCTATACCCGGACCACGCCGGAGGAAACGCTGACGGTGCTGTGCAATTTCCATGACGGCGAAGCGGCGCTTTCCGAAAAAAGCGGAGAGAAGATCAGGGAAAGCGGTCTGGGAGAGCTTCTGATCAGCAATTATAAGGATGTGGATGAGACGAAGCTGCGTCCCTATGAGGCGAGGATGTATCTGAAGAAGACGGTCTGAAAGGCGGAAGCCTGAGAAGAGGAGCGCTTCGGCATGGAGGTAACAATGGAAAAAATCCTGCTGCTGGAGGATGACGCCGCGCTTGGGTCGGGAATCGGGATGGCGCTGCAGACCCCGCAGACGGCTGTTGTTCTCTGTCATACACTGGAGGAGGCCCGAAGGGAGCTGGCGCAGGAGGTCTTCAGCCTGCTGATTCTGGATATCAACCTGCCGGACGGCAGCGGGCTGGAGCTTCTGAGGGAACAGAAAAGCATCCATCCGGAGGTGCCGGCGATTTTGCTTACGGCTAACGATCTGGAGCTGGACGAGGTCACCGGGCTGGAAGCCGGAGCGGATGATTACATCACCAAGCCATTTTCCCTGTCGGTACTCCGGGCGCGGGTGGCCGTTCAGCTCAGGCGCGGCAAGGCTGTGTCAGCGGCGGTGCTGACCACGGGACCCTTCCGGTTTGATTTTGACCGGATGGAGTTTTACAGGGACGGCAGGGCGGTGGAGCTGTCCAAAACCGAGCAGAAGCTGCTGCGTGTCCTGGTGGAAAACCGGGGCCATACCGTGAGCCGTTCCGTTCTGGTGGACCGGGTCTGGACGGACGGGGCGGAATATGTGGAGGAAAATGCGCTGTCGGTTACCGTGAAGCGGCTTCGGGCCAAGCTGGAAGCGGAACCTGCAAAACCGCAGTACCTGCGGACGGTATACGGCATCGGCTATACATGGACGGCCGATGAGACAGCCGGAAGCGGAGTGCGTGCGGCCGCAGATGAGAGGCAGGCGGGTGGGAGCCGGAGGCCGGACGGTCTGGAATGAGGATAGATATGATTGGATATCTGGTTGCGGGAGCGGGCATCCTGACAGGGATCGGGATCGCCCTCTGGAGCCGTCTGCGGATGGCGCGGACATACAGGCGGATGGAGGAGATGCTGGAGGCGGCGTTGAACGGAAGCTTTGCAGAGAGAACCTTTGATGAAAGCCGTCTGTCCGCGCTGGAAAACCAGCTGCATCAGTATCTGGCCGCCGGTTCGGTATCTGCGGAAAAACAGAAGAAACGGGAGGAGCAGATCAGCACCCTGATCTCCGACATCTCCCATCAGACCAGGACTCCGGTTGCCAATCTGCTGCTTTACGCCGGACTGCTGGAGGAACAGCCGCTCACACCGCAGGCGGGAGAGTGCGTCAGGGCCATCCGGACCCAGGCGGAAAAGCTGCAGAGCCTGATCGAGGCACTGGTCAAAACCTCCCGCCTGGAAACCGGGCTTCTGACCCTTCATCCGAAGCCGGGGAAGATCAGTCCGGTGGTGGAGCGCGCCGTTTCCCAGTACGAACCAAAGGCTTCTGAAAAGGACATTTCCCTTGCGGTGAAAAATACGCGGGGAAGCGGAGTTTTTGATCCCAAATGGACGGAAGAGGCTCTCTGCAACCTGCTGGACAATGCGGTGAAGTACACACCCTGCGGCGGCAGCGTGACCGTGGAGGTGAGAGAATATGAAATGTTTTCCGCCATTCAGGTGACGGATACCGGGCCAGGCATTCCGGAGGAAGAGCAGGCGAAAATTTTCGGCCGTTTTTACCGTTCCCCCTCCGCCTGGCAGGCGGAAGGCGTGGGAATCGGCCTGTATCTGACCCGCCGGATCGTTTCCGGCCAGGGCGGATATGTGAAGGTGAAAAGCGAACCGGGAAACGGCAGCACCTTTTCGCTGTATCTTCCGCGGTAAGAGATAAGACTGTACATCTTCTGCGCACAATGTTTGGTACGAAAAATGACAACTCTGTCACATTTCTGACAGTACCGGGAAAGATTTCTATGATAAAGTCTGTAGTGTGAAAAGGCACTGCGGGCTTTTTTTTATGAAAATGCCGCCTGCGGCGGCGGAAAGGCGGAAACATGGCAATCTTACAGACGGAAAACCTGAAAAAATATTACGGTTCCGGCGATACCCAGGTGCGGGCGCTGGACGGCGTGGATCTGGCGGTGGAAAATGGAGAATTCGTGGCGATTGTGGGCACCTCCGGATCGGGAAAATCCACCCTGCTGCATATGCTGGGCGGGCTGGACCGGCCGACCTCGGGCAGAGTGACGGTGGACGGGAAGGATATTTTTTCCCTGAAGGATGAAGCGCTGACCATTTTCCGGCGGCGGAAGATCGGGTTTGTGTTCCAGTCCTACAATCTGGTTCCGGTGCTCAGCGTTTATGAAAATATTGTTCTGCCCGTGGAGCTGGACGGACGGAGGCCGGATCAGGACTACCTGCAGGAGGTCATCGCTGTCCTGGGGCTTGAGAAAAAACGGAACAGCCGGCCAAATCAGCTGTCAGGAGGCCAGCAGCAGCGCGTGGCGATCGCGCGGGCGCTGGCGGCAAAGCCCGCCATCCTTCTGGCGGACGAGCCCACCGGAAATCTGGACTCCCGAACCAGTCAGGATGTGCTGGGACTGATGAAGGTGGCCGGACAGAAATTTTCCCAGACCATGGTGATGATTACCCATAATGAGGAAATCGCGCAGATGGCGGACCGGATCGTCCGCATTGAGGACGGGCGGATTGTGAGCGGAAAATAATCCGGGCAAAAACGGAGAAAATTTCCGGATTCGGGAATGGAGGCAGGTATGAAAGTAGCGAACCGAAAATGTATACGCCGTCTGGGGATGCGCACGCTTCTGGCCGGACGGACGAGAAACCTGGTGGCGATTCTGGCGATCGCCCTTACGGCGATGCTGTTCACATCGTTGTTCACCATCGCCATGTCCATCAACGAGGGCTTCCAGCAGTCGAACTTCCGGCAGGCGGGAGGATTTTCCCATGGAGGCTTCAAATATCTGACCGAAGAGCAGTTCGAGGAGCTGAAAGAGGATCCGCTGATCCGGGAATGGGGGGTGCGGCGTTTTCTGGGCATGCCCACGGAGGTGCCGTTCAACAAGTCCCATGTGGAAATCAGCTATTCTGACGCGAAGGAAGCGCACTGGATGTACTGCGATCCGGTGGAGGGACGGCTGCCGGAGGAAGGAACGAACGAGGCGGCGACGGATACCCATGTGCTGGAGCTTCTCGGCGTGGAGCCGGAGCCTGGGACGGAATTTACTGTGACCTTTGAGGTGGACGGACATGAGACCACACAGTCCTTTGTCCTGTGCGGCTGGTGGGAGTATGATACGGCGATCGTGGCCAATCATATCCTGATCCCGGAAAGCCGCCTGGATGAGATTCTGCAGGAGACGGACGTGACGCCGCCGGGATCGGATCAGATGACGGGAAGCTGGAATCTGGATGTGATGCTGGAAAACGGCGCCCGGTCCATCGAATCCGATCTGGAACAGATTTTGGAAAACGCAGGATATCAGACAGAGGATGCTTCCAATCCGGATACTTACGTCAATATTGGCGTCAACTGGGGCTATACCGGAGCGCAGTTTTCCGGCCGGATGGATCCGACGACCCTCCTGCTCGTTGTGGGAATCCTTCTCCTGATTCTGCTGACGGGCTATCTGATCATTTATAACGTGTTCCAGATATCGGCGGCGGGAGACATCCGGTTTTACGGCCTGTTAAAAACCATCGGAACCACGCCGGGACAGCTGCGGCGGATTGTGCGCTTTCAGGCACTGGCCCTTTCCCTGTGCGGCATCCCGCTGGGACTTTTCCTGGGCTGGCTGCTGGGCGGAGCCCTCACTCCCGTGATCGTGGAGAAGCTGGACGGTGTGGTGTCTCTGGTTTCCCTGAACCCGCTGATCTTTGTGGGTTCGGGCATTTTCGCCCTGCTTACCGTGCTGATTTCCTGCTACCGGCCCGGCCGGATGGCGGGACGGGTTTCCCCGGTGGAGGCGGTGCGCTACACGGAGGGCGCGTCTCCGAAACAGCGGGGAGAGAAAAAGGGCGGCGGCCGAAACGGGAAAAGAGTTTCCCTGTTCTCCATGGCCCGGGCCAATCTGGGCCGCAGCCGGGGGAAAACGGTGGTGACCATTCTGTCCCTGTCTCTGGCGGTGGTGCTGTTTGCCGTGACGGTGACTCTTGTGAACAGCTTTGACATGGATAAGTATATTGCCAATTTTACGGCGAGCGATTTTATTCTGGCGGATGCGGGCCAGTTTCAAACCGGGGGAGACTCCTTCAACGAGGACATGGCCCTGCCCGAAACGGCTGTGGATGCAGCCTGGGCCCAGGGCGGAATCGCGGACGGGGGACGGGTGTATGGAAGAACCTCCTCCGTTCAGGAGTTTGTCAGCGAGGAATACTTCCGGACCGCAAACGGTTGGTGGAGTACCCCGGAGAATCTGGATCGTCTGGTGAGTCTGTCGGAAAAAACGGAGGATGGAAGGATTGCGGACAACGCCCAGCTTTATGGCATGGAGCCCTTCGCCCTGGATCATCTGACCGTGCTGGAGGGGGCTCTGTCTTTGCTCTATGAACAGGGAGGAAATTATGTCGCTGCCGTATACCGCGACGATGATTACGGTGATCCCATCATGGACAGCCACTGGGCCAGGCTGGGGGATACGGTGACCCTGCGGTATGTGGAGGAATATGAATACTATAATCCGGATACCGGAGAGGTTTATGGTTCCTGGGAGGATGTGCCGGAAAATATCGTTTACTCCAGCCGCGCAGTGAAATACCGGGATGTGGAGTACACGGTAGCGGCGCTGGTGACGGTGCCGATGGCGCTCAGCTATCGTTATTATGGAGATGATGAGTTCGTGCTGAACGCGCAGACCTTCATCCGGGATACGGGTACCGACAGCGTGATGTATTACGCCTTCGACATGACGGATGAGGCGGCGGATGCCTCCATGGAGGCCTTCCTGCAGGATTATACGGAAAATACGGCGCCCTGGCTGGACTATGAAAGCAAGGCCATCTATGCGGCAGAATTTGACGGTTTTCGGAACATGTTCCTGCTTCTGGGCGGAGCGCTGAGCTTCATCGTGGCTCTGGTGGGCGTGCTGAATTTCTTCAACGCCATTCTCACCGGGATTACGTCAAGGCGCAGGGAGCTGGCCGTGCTCCAGTCCATCGGCATGACGGGGCGTCAGATGAAAACCATGCTGGCCCTGGAGGGGCTCCTCTATACCTGCGGAGCGCTGGCGCTTGCCCTTGCGCTGATCGTGGGAACAGCCCCCTTTCTTGGCCGGGCAGTCGGCAGCCTGATCTGGTTTTTTACCTGGCATTTGACGCTCTGGCCCGTCTTTCTGTTCCTGCCCGCCTTCGTGATTCTGGGAATCGGAATCCCGGTTGCAACCTGCAGGGCCGCCCGGAGGTATTCCGTGGTGGAGAGGCTGCGGGTGGAGTGAGACTGAAAAATACAAAAATACGAAAATACGAAAGTACGCGCGATAGCGTATTTTTCAATCAGAATTTGCGGCGCTTCGGCATGAAGGGAAAATGCGGTGTGCCGGAACCGGTGAAAAAAACAGACGCGGGCAGTCCTCCGTAAAATCGAAGGGCTGCCCGCTTTTTCAGGTGCGCCAGGCGGGTGCACGTTCTGCAACTTAATATTCCATGTCTTAACCTGATGGATCAGAAGCTTTCCAGGATCAGGCCGCCGTCACAGACGATAATCGTCCCCTGTGTATAGGTATTGGCGTCGGAAGCCAGAAACAGCAGAGCGCCGGAGAGGTCCCCGTATTGTCCCAATCTTCTCTGAGGCACTTTGTTGCGGATGTTCTCAAGGATTGCCGGAGGGGTATCAGGCGCCATTTCGCCATTCTGCATATTCCCGGGAGCGATGCCGTTGACATAGATGCCATGTCCTGCCCATGCGGCGGCGCAGGATTTGGTGAGCGCCGCCTCCGCCGCCTTTGCGACATGGTATACGACTGCCGCCGGAGAGGCGCTGAAACTGTTGACAGAACAGATGTTGACAATCCGTCCGCCTTTTTCCATCATGGATGCGTTTACGACTTCCTTACTCATCAGCCAGGTGCCGGTAACATCCACGTCGATACATTCGCTCCAGTCCTTATGAGAAATTTCTTCCGGACGTCCATAACGGATGATCCCCGCATTATTTACCAGAATATCAATTCGTCCGTACTCATCCATAACAGCGGCCACCGCCTTCTGAACGCTCTCTTCATCTGCAATATTCACCTTTACGGTAATCACCTTTACGCCGGTCTTTTCGACAATATCTGCCGCAGCCTTTTTCATTTTTTCCTCGTTGCCGGCCATCAGCGCCAGATCAGCCCCGTACTCCGCAAGGGAAGTGGCCAGCTCAATTCCAAGCCCCCTGGAAGCACCGGTAACAATGGCAACCTTGCCTGTCAGATCAAAATTCACAGTTTTGTTCATAATGCTCCTTTCTGTCCATATGAAAGCCATGACAAGTGTTACAGCTTTATTCTATCACAGTGACAGCGGTTTCGGAGAAAAAATAATATGCGGGTAGATGATAATGGTGTCCGTTTGCAAACAATGATAATGGCGTCCGTTTACAGACAGAGCTTGCATACCCTTTCCCGGCATGCTATAATGACCCGGTATAAAAGACAGGAGAGATTCACTATGTTCTGGAAAAATGAAAACGTAAAACTGGAAAAAGGCTGTGCTTTTCATTTTTACGGGGATAGTGCGCTCTTTTTTCAGGAAAATCCGGAAAAACGACGGCGGTTCGGTTCGGTCTGAACCGCTGGGAAAACGGCGTCAGCCTGCTTCTGTTTGCCGGGATTTTCAAAAAATGGAATAAAAATACGAAAATATAAAAACGTAAAAATGCGCAGTATCTCCTTTTCAGGTCATGTTTTATAAAAACGGAATGGAAAAGGAGTTTTTTTATGCTTACAATCACACAGAAAATAAAAAGAAAATGGTCTGAGGCCGGAAAACAGCTCAGACTTCTTTATCTGAACACTTCTCTGGGAGCGTTTCAGATCGCGGGCGCTTCCTGGGTGGCGCTGCTTGCGGCAAGGGGATTTTCCCTTGTGGAGATAGGATTTGCGGAAAGCGTGTTCCATGTGGCGAGCCTGCTGTTTGAGGTGCCGTCCGGGGTGATCTCGGATGTGTTCGGACGGAAGAAATCCATGGTGCTCAGCCAGTGCATGATGCTCGTTTCTTCCCTGCTCATGCTGGTCTCCGATTCCATGGCAGGGGTGCTACCCGCCATGGTATTTTCCGCCTTCGGTTATAATTTCGCGTCAGGGACGCGGGAGTCGCTGGCCTACGAGACGCTGAAGGCGGAAGGCCGGGAGGCGGAATACGACGGATATGCCTCCACGGATATGATGCTGTATACCTTTTTTTCCTCCCTTGCCACGCTCTGTGCGGGCGCCGCACTGGCGCTGGGCTATCGGAGAGCTTATCTGGTGGACATCGGACTGGGAACGGTGTGCCTGATGAGCGCCCTGAGGCTGTGGGATGTGGGATATGCCGCCGCAGGAGAGGAAGGAGGTAAAAATGGAACGGAAGAGACGGTCTGGCAGAAGATTTTCCAGTGCTTCCGGGAGAGTGTCCGCTTCCTGTTGCACAGCAGAAAGGCGATGGAGCTGATCCTCCTGAACGCGGCGGTGGGAGCAGCGGCGACCCTGCTTCGTTTCTTCCTTCAGGCCAGGCTTACGGAAAAGGGACTGCCGGATGCGATGCTGGGCCCGGCTCTGTTTTTCATGGGGCTTGGCGGCGCGGCGGGAGCCAGGCTGATCCTGCACTGCAAAAGCTGGAGCTATGGACGGGTATTTGCGGTTTCCGCCATTGCGGTGGCCGGCTGTGTGGCCGCAGCCATTCTGCCCGTCCCGGCAGTTATGGTTTTCGGCGGTTTTCTGTCGGCCCTGTTCGATAATTTTCTGCAGGTGCGCTCGGATGTGCGGCTGAATGAAATGGTGCCTGCCGGGCAGAGAGCGACGCTGATTTCGGTATCTTCCCTCTGCTTTTCGGGGGTGATGATCGTGCTGTCGCCGCTGTTCGGGATGGTGTTTTCCTGACAGAAGGAAAGACTGAGGGCTATAAAAGAGATCTGTTCCTTCATAAATGGGTTGATCTTTGTCCAGTGTATATTATCTGCACTGGACATTTTTTTTAAATAAATAATTGGAAAAAACGGAAAAGTATGTATGGTTCAGGTATGGTTTCTGATATGAAGATATGTTTTTTTGTATGGAATTTGGAAATTTGAACAGTTAATATAAAATAAATAGGAGGAGAGCATATGAGATCTCGGGAAGTAAGGACTGTACGGATACTGTGTGTATGTGTTTTGGTATTATGTCTGATTGGACTTGGAACAGTGGTATTTGGAAAAACTGAAACTTCCGGAAAGGAAGTGGAACAACCTTCGTCGAAGGAAATGGTTTTAAATCTGGAAAATGATACTGAGGGTTCCAGGATACCGGCGGGATATCGGGAAAATATGATTCGTCTGGCAATTATCAGAGATGGCCAGACTGTTTTTGCTATTGAAAAAGGGCCGTCTGAAAATCAGGAAGATTTTATGGAATGGTATCTTACGGAACCCTATGAAACCCGGCAGTTGGTAAACGTCTCCGATTTGTATGATTTTTTGGATCATTACGCTTCCTGGTCCTGTCTGGGACAGGTGGAAAATGTGGATTTTCAGGAATCCGGACTTGTTGTGGAGGAGACCTTTTCAGATACAGGAACGGTCAGACTGATAGTTGGACAGACGGATGAAGAAGGAAATTATTATGTAAAGGCAGATTATTCCGGAAATGTTTATATAGTGGAAAAAGAGCAGTTGGAAACCATGACATCGCTGGAACCAAAGGATTTTATGATGGGAATTGCCAATCTGGTGTATTTAACTACGGTGAAACAGCTGCAGATGACAACTGAAAAAACCTCAGCATCCTTCGACATCGAAACGGATGATAATAATCGTCAGGTTTATATGCTGGATGAGGGAGTGCTGGAAGAGGAAGCTTTTAAGGAATTATATGGAAAGATTATTGAAATTCTGATTCGTGGGGAAGCGGAAATAAAAGAGGTGGAAACGGAAGAACCGGTGTTGTCTCTATGCTTTAAGCGGAACAGTGGGAGTCTGGAAGATGTGGTGATCAGGTATTTCCCCTATGACAGATCCCATTATCTGATCGAAAAGAACGGGCATGCGGAATTCCTGGCAGAGAAAAAGCAGGTGGACGAACTGATAGAGGAAATTGACCGTTTCTGTGGAAAGTAACTGAGGAAAATATATTGTGAAAAAAGAAAAGAATTTTATTCAGTATCTGTTTCAGTGGTTACTTCTTGTTTTTCTTTTTTTTGCACTTGTCAGTGTGGTATTTAATATACTTACCTATCTGAGGGAAAGAGAATATTATTTTGAAATTATTGAGGAAGAGCAGCAGAACAGGATTAATTATCTTTCCAAAAATATGAATGAAGAGTTGACAAATCTGAAAATTACAGCAAACATGATGGCGGAAGATGAACAGGTGTTGGAGTTGTACTGTAAGTGGGATTTTGCCAACAGTTTCGAAAAGAACAAAATGCTGGAAAGAATCAGGGAAAGGCTGATGGAGCTGGATAATCTGAATTCTTTTGTACGTGAAAGCTGTCTGTATTTCCCGGATAAGGGAATAAGGATAGACAGAAGCGGAATGTATTCGTCAGAAGATGAGGCAGATCTGTTTGCGGGGATGTACCTGGAAAATCGTCTGCTCTCCATGAATGAAGGTAAAATATATATAATTGAAGCGTTTCCCCGGAACTATTTAAAAAAAACAGAGAGCATAGATGATATTTTAAGTATTTTTGTTATTGAACTGAACAGCGATCAGATCAGGCAGGAACTGAGGTTTTCCAGAATGACGGATCAGGATATCCTGTTTCTGGTCTGTCCGGAGGGAGATCAGATTTATGTTATGACGGATCCGGTTGAAATGGACGAGATAGGAAAACCAGAAAACGGTAATATTCTGAAAATAAACGGAGAAAAATATCATCTGATGAGTTCAGATAATAACGGAGATTTTTTTCATCTGTATTATCTGCAGGATCAGGAATTCCTTCATTTGATTCAACAGAAAATGGTAGTGAGCATTTTCCTGTTTGTTGCTGTTATTCTGCTTTCCATAGTATTTGCGCTTCTCCTGTTCTTTCGAAAGATATTCCGTCCACTGGAAATTCTTCTGGTGGATGCTTTCGGGCAGATTAAGCGGGCCAATTTTTCGTATCGGATTCCTCTGCCCGGGAAGGGGGACGGGTTTCGAAATCTGTATGAAAACTTTAATTATATGGCGGAGCGGATTGATGTACTGGTATCCAGGGAACTGAAACAACAGATCCTGATTAATCAGGCGAATTTTAAACATCTTCAGGCTCAGATTAATCCGCATTTCATGTATAACAGTTATTTTCTTTTATATCGACTCATTAAAAAAAGAGATATAGAAGGAAGTCTGGCTGTATGTGAAAATCTGGGAAATTTCTTTCAGTACATTACCAGAGATTCCGGGGAGAGCAAGAGTCTGGAAGAAGAGATACGGCATGCCAGATCTTATGCAGTGATTCAGGGTTATCGTTTTCAAAATAAAATCCAGATTGATTTTCCTGAGCTTCCGGAAAAATACGGATATGTAGAGGTACCCAGACTGATTGTTCAGCCTCTGATTGAAAATGTGTTTAAATATGTGGTGGGAGATCTGGATGAAGAAGAAGAGGTACAGCTCAGGGTCAGCTATGAGGAAAATGAAGAAAATCTTCTGGTTATTGTGGAAAATTCAGGAAGCATATCGGATGAGATGCTGAAACAGATTCAGAACAGGATAGAACAGCCGGAAGAAGGAGCAGAAGTAACGGCTCTGGTAAATATCAACAGCAGGCTGAATCTGTTTTTTAAACAGAAGAGTTCCCTCACTGTCAGCAAATCCGGTCTGGGTGGCCTGAAGATTATCCTGTATTTAAAATTGTAGAAATGTGGTGAGGCACTCATGGAAAATCAAAAAAAATATTCTCTTTTGATAGTGGATGATGAACCGATGATAGCAGATGGATTAAGGGATCTGTTTGAAGAGGAGTTCGGAGAGCTCTTCCGGATATATCATTGTTATTATCCCAAAAAAGCATTGGAGATATTCCGTTTTCGTTTGCCTGATGTGGTGGTGAGTGATGTCAGAATGCCCAAAATGACAGGAATAGAAATGGCGGAGGAAATGAGAAAGATTAAACCGGATATACATGTTCTGTTTCTGTCCGGTTATGAGGAATTTGATTATGTATATTCTGCCATTAAGCAGGATGCGGACGATTACATCCTGAAGACAGAAGGGGATGAATTTATAGTCAAAGCCATGCGGAAAATGATTGATCTGCTGGAATCAGAGCATTTGTTTGACGAGGAATACAGGAATGCTCAGAGCCGGATCTCCTATATGGCGCCGGTTTTTAAGCAGAGGGCTCTTATTCATATTCTGGATGGGGACATTATCACGGAAGAAGAATTTGATAACGTGATGGAAGGGCTGGACCATCCTCTCTCAAAGAAGAGAAACATTCTGCTTCTGGTTGGTTCCTTACGTCCCCAGATTACTCAGGGAAAACAGGAACAGATTCTGGAAACAGTGGATCAGGTTCTGCAGAAAACCTATGGGGACAAAATCTACTATATCCATAAGGTAATGTATCATAAAATCTTTGTGTGGATGCTGGAAACAGAAGAGGTTCAGCTCCCCGAACTCCTTCTTGTAGCCGCACAGGATATTCAGAATATGATTCAGCTGAAGATGAATCTGATTATGGCTTTTGGCATTGCTTCCGAGGGGAGCGGATGGAGAGAGATCCCGCAAAAATATAATGATCTGTGGGAAGAAATGCGCAGACAGTCATTGAATGGGGAAGACAGTATTTTTCTTCAAAATGGGAAAGAGAGTATCACTGATTCTTTTAATGGGGAAGAAACAGATTTTTCAAGTATGTTCCTGCCTTTAACGGAGAAGCTGGGGCTGTTGGAAAATTTCCTGTCTGAAGAGGAC
>ERZ1643247.2320-NODE-2320-length-15318-cov-8.194654_pt1 | contig 15318 bp, 16 predicted proteins | sample MGYA00579264_ERZ1643247 | MGnify/ENA primary metagenome ERZ1643247 (study PRJEB29033, sample SAMEA4952262) | chicken gut metagenome | biome: Broiler Chicken; feature: Gastrointestinal Tract; material: Caecum | place: Ireland | collected 2018 | study: Broiler... | reverse complement strand
TGCTCTCTGATTATCTCTTGGGTAACCGAGATTAACGTTTGGGTAACCGAAAATATTGGAAAATCAAGGGTTTATACAGAAATTTGTTGCAAATGCGTTACAAACCCAGAGCATCTCACAGCGATTGAATGAATCTCTCTTACTCCCGGGCTCTCATAAAGCCCGGGAGTTTAATCAGTCTAATTCTATTGTTCTATTTATGATTCGAACTCCAAAAATAATTCATATACATTCGTTGTAGCAGCCCCTATTTTCCCTCATCAAACACTCAGACCTATCAAAGACATTTCTTAAGTATTTTAATTAAATCATCTGAGCTTAGATTATAAATTCCTGTTATTTTTCCGCCACAACAAATATGTTCCGCCATTTCAATAAAATATTCATCTGTAAGACCAAATGTTTGGAAGGTCGAGGGAAGAGACAGTTCTGTATATAGAAAATATTCCAATCTGTCAACCGTTTCCATTGCCATTTGAAGTTGTGATGCCCTATCTCTGACCTGAAATACTGCTTTTCCAAATTCAGCAATTTGTTCTTTGCATCCCTTTTCTGCAATATAACGAAGCCATTTCGGAACTATAATTGCCATTCCCTGAGCATGAGGGATATCGTAATAACCAGATATTTCGTGTTCCATCGCATGACAGATCGGAATCCTCCCCGTACCATTTTCAAGGAAACCATTTAGAGCCCATGAAGCAATTATACACAAATTTGCTCTTGCTTCATAATTCTTAAGATCTTCAACAACAATTCCGGCATATCTAATAAGATCTCTCATCAGTTCCTCCATGATTCTCAAATGAGTTCCCATTTTTTCTCCTCGCGTGAAATAATTACCCTCCATAATATGAAACAGGACATCCGCACATCCTGCAGCAGTCTGTTCTCTATTTTGAGATGCTGTAAACTGAGGGACAATAAACGCTACTTTCGGGAACAACAGAGGATGACCGAAACTTAACTTTTCTTTTCGCTCCGGAAATGAAATTAAACCACCACTGTTCATTTCCGACCCTGTGGCAGCTGTCGTCGGAAGCGCAATCACCGGCAGGACCTTTTTCAGTGCAATTTTTCCGGTAATCCATTCTCTGCAATTTTCATCCATACAAGCTGACGCAGCAATCGCTTTTATACTGTCCAACACCGTTCCTCCTCCAATGCCGATAAGGACCTGAATTTTCTCTCTTTTGCAAAGATTACTAATCCTGTCAATGAACGTTCCTTTAGGGTTAGGTGTACTCATAGATATAGCAATCGTGTAAATATCATACTTTCTTAACATATTTAAAATCAAGTCCATATAATTGGTACATCTACTAAAAGATTCACTATATAAAACCAAAACCCTTTCGCCATAATGACGTATTATGAATGGCAGTTGATTCAGCTGTTCCATGCCAAAATAAACATTTACCGGATTGTAAAATCGGAACTGATACATATCTCTCCTCCCTATTATTATCTACGTCCAGGGAAAAAATGAAACAGTTCATACGCTCCCTGCACCATTTGATGGGAAATAGCTTTGTTCAGAAAAGACAGGCGCAATGACTGATCCCTGAGCCGAAATCGATCCAGTGCATCGGCATCTTTTAAAATTTCTAGCATATTTCTTCCCCGATCAATCTCCTGAACCGTATTCCCCCACCTTTTCCATTCATCTTCAAATGCTTCAGTTTCAAGCGAATGAGCTGCAACAACAGCCTGATAGATTTTCAACTTTTCCTGACTAACTGACATATTCATTCGGTTCATAAGCTCCGCCCCCCTCAATCCATGTCTCTTATCTGCCTCCTCATTTATCCTTCCAATATCATGATACTTTGCTGTCTCAAGGACATCCTTAAATTCTTCATCATCAATCTCAAGCTTCTCTGCAAGAAAAAAACAAAGAATACACACTCTTAGAATATGTGCTTCCCCATGAACAGAACTGACAAACAACTTATCTTCCTGCAATTCATCCATGCTTTGTTTAAATAAATTTCTTCTCTCTGAAAAACGCAGTGTATCTATTATATCCTCAGCATTATATTGTTTTACCAAATTCAATTCTGGATAATACTTTTTCTGAATTTTTCCAAATCTTCCCCCTCCTGTTTCCCATTTTGTGAAACTAAAAATCTGTTCTATAAATTGCGACTGATACATTTTATTTCCTATCTAAAAAATCTCCTCATGTTCATGTTCTGAAAAGCAATAACTATCCTTAATTTCATTCATAACCACATCCACCTTTTCTAGCCAATCGCGAATAGACAAGCCCTGCGGGCATTTTTTCTCACAATCTCCGCACTGAAGACAATCCTGAAATGTTTTCCCTCCCGCCTGCTTATATCGCTCATACGCCCCTTTTGCATAGCCAGCCAAGTCATATACATGAAAAATTGTATAACACTTAAATATATCCTGTATCTGTATCCCAGCCGGACAGGGCTGACAGTATCTACATCCAGTACAATACAAATCGCGAAAAGACTCTATCTCAGCAAGTGCCTTTTTAACATTTCTCCAGTCAAGTTTTTCGAAAGATTTTGCAATTTTTATATTTTCTTTCACCATCTTCATATTACTCATTCCCGATAAAATTATATCAGCATTTGGATTCGACAGCACAAACCGCAAAGCCAGCTCATAAGTAGAACTAACATTTGTATGGTGCACTTTCTTAAAAAGATCTGACGGTATCGCTAAACGCCCTCCCGCTGCTGGTCCCATGATCATGGTTTTCACACCGAGTTCATGAGCATAAGAAATCGCAGTCTCGTTGCTTCTGTCCAAAAGATTATATTGTACCAGGCATGCATCAAATTTCAGCCCCCTCTTCTGGGCCTCATCTATGATATAACACAAGCCGTTGTTATCCCCATGAAAAGAAAATGCGATTTTGCGTATTAATCCTTCCCGTTGAAACATCTGCATCTGATTCAGAATTTTTTTGTCTAGGATAAACTCGTCAAAAAAATATTGATTAATCCCCCAGAAAAAATAATAATCCAGATAATCGGTCTGCAAATTTTTCAAAGTTATCTGCAATGCTTCACGACATCGATCCTTTTTTATATCGTCCGCTGAAAGTTTGCCTCCTAAATATATTGAATCACGGAATGAATGAACCGCTTTGCCTATCGCCTGCTCACACTGCGCATTACAGTACAAAGGGGCAGTATCAAAATAATTTATACCATTATCAGCAGCATAATGTATCATCTGATCAATCGCATCTTGATCAGGTATTTTCTTTTTATGAACTTCAATTTCTGGTAATCTTCCTGTTCCAAAAGCCAACGGAAATATCTCTGTTTTTCGGTACATTTCCCTTTCACCTATCCTTAAATCTTGCGCTGTTTATCCAATGATCTCCTCTGGACTGCCAATCTGAATACCCGGCTGAATAGAATACGGATTCATTGCTGCAATTCCCATGCAGTAACAGCAATAATCTTTATACATCATTTTGGATACAGCTGTCGCAATCCTTGCTTTTGCCAAAACTGGGTTTTTTAAATCCTTTATAAGGATATGTTCCCACGGATTTTTCTTTATTCCGAACACTGTCTCCGATGTAATTCCTCTAGGACATACGGTCAATTCTCCGTTAGCTAAAGTATGACAAGCGTTTAATGCACATTCTTTATGTATCTCAGCAGCTGTGTCACAGGGGATTATTTTCTGCTCCGGCCCTCCTAATTTCTTCCAACGCATCTCTGCAAAAACATTATGTCTCAAAAGAGTACACCGTATTCCCTCTTTTAGCAAAATGTTGTAAAATTGATTCCCCCTTGTCTCCCTTCCCGGATAAACATCAATACGTACATCCAATTTATTATTAAGTTTTTTTAATGAGCGAATCGTCTTTTCATCTGGCATGATTGTCCCATTTGTAATCAGCTTTCCATCCGTAATATTTTCAGATTGTGCCACAAAATCAATAAGTTTGTATAGATCTGGATTGATAAAGGGTTCTCCTCCCAGTATAGAGAAAAAATCCACTTCGCATAGCTCGAATATTTTTTTACAGTCTTCTATCAGTGATTCTATATTAAAAATAGCCGGCTTAACATAAGGTATCAAATGACAACAATCTCTGCACTTAAGTGTACAGGTCTGTCCTACCCATACCTCTAAAAAGGATAATCTTACTTTCTTTTTTCTATATTTATACAGATTTTTCAAAAAAATTTGCCCATACTTTAGATTTTTCTTTAAACTCATTTTTTATCTTTCTTTCTAATTTGCACTCCTGGAACCACAAAATAAGGATTTGCTTCGTTCAGCCCCAAACAATACCGGCAATAATCCTTATAAACTGAATCATCAATACAGGTAGCTATCCTTGCTCTAGAATCTGCATCATTTTTTAGTTGCGAAACTCTGATATGTTCGTAGGGATTTTTTTTAATATGATAAATTTCTGAAGATATTATGCCTCTGGGACAGGATGACAGCTCACCATTACATAAACTGGTGCAATGACGTACAACACAATCCGTATAAATCAATTCTGTCATTTTTTCCGGTATCTCCCATTGATCAGGACTACTTACATGCTTCCAGTTTGATTTTTTATCTGCCCTATATTTCTGAACATGACACCTGATCTGTTCCTTCTCCAAAAAGTGCAAAAAAGAACTTGTTTTTTCCTCCTGCCCCGGATAAATATCTACTCGGATCTCTAACTTACCTTTCAGATTTTTTAAAGCTTCCTGAGTCCTTTCATCTGGCATCACTGTTCCGTTGGTAATAATCTTTCCATTTCTTACAGCGTCACTACTCGAAACATAATTCAGCAATTTATATAAGTCTTTACAACAAAAAGGTTCTCCGCCAGCAATCGAAAAATAATCAACATCGCACAATGCAAACAGAATGTCACAGTCGCTGATCAGCTTCTGAATACTAAGCTTTTCCTGTTTTATATAAGGAATCATATGTAGGCAATCCCTACATTGCAGAGTACACTGCTTTCCAACCCAAACTTCCAAAAACGGTAATTTTACCTTTTTATGCTTATATGTCCGCAGATTTCTACGGTAAAGTTTCCCGTACCGCTTTTTTTTTCTGCGTTGTTCTAGTTCATTCATAACTATATCCTCTCAATCAAATTCCTATTGCAACGCTGTCTTGCACGATTTTCTTCTCACAAACCAACCGTCTCATCGTTTTTTCTAATTCCACATCATTCATAACCTTTTTATATTCTTCGCTTAAACTAACCTCATCCTGCAGACCTGTACTATAATAAATTTTATGCTTTCTCCAGTCTTCAAAAGAAATCTTTTCTATTTTCTCCCCACTGCACGGAACAGTAGGTCTTCTGGCTATCCACTCATGTTCAAAACAAAATTCCGCCTGGCGATTTCGCACCCTGAAATCAATTACCGGCTCGAAATACCGGATATCCGCCCGGTATAAGTACACAGGATATTTCAGAATCAATTCCTGCCCCTGAACCCCTGCAACAGGATTTATCGGATAAACACAGATCTGTCCATTCCTGATTACATGCATTCCTCCGGCAACTGCTCGTCCCAGATATAAAATCAGCTGGTCAAAATCTGTTGTCCCAAATACCGCATCCACCACTTCATTGCAATACATGTTTTCTTTTTTTTTAGAAGCCTTTAAAAAAGAAAGATCTTTTATCGCTGACGTATGGTACACATACTGATAATTTTCTCTAGCAATCTGCCATTTATACCGTTTTAACTCATTCAGGCGTTCTGATGCTGCTAATTGGAGTCGTTCCATCATAACAGTAAGCTCTGTCTTTTTTCTGTAGTTCAAAAGATCCATCAAATATTCCCGAATCCTCTGCTCCTGTAAATGAAGTACATCTTTCTTTTTCGGTTTAATCAACAAATCAGCCTTATAGCGCAAAAAAGCAAAATAAGCATCAACATACAGAATTTCCTTTTCTGACCATGATTGAATAATGTTTTGATTTATCCCGGAAACCAGTGTTGCAGTTCTTGCTTTACTCTGCTCTAGAGTTTCTTTGATATGATTCATTTTTTATATACTCCAATCGCTCAGCACAGTTTCCTTTTTATTATCTAGGCGTTCCCACACAGCCCAATCACCTTTAGGAGCACAATATCGGCAAAGATCAAACGGTGTATGCATCCGTCTGCGAATTTCCTGTGTCGTAAGTCCCTCTTCAGTTAAATCGATTTTTCCAGACTCGCAGATTCCAAGGTCAAACTGATTGGATAAATAATGTATAACAAATGGTACAAAACATGTTGCAATCTGTGTACCATACATTGTAGCGCAGCTACACTTCCAATGGCATCTGTAAAAGTTTTCATCAATCGATGAATCACCTGCCGCATTATAAATTTTCTGGAATTCCGTCACAACCTCCGTTACAATATGTGATATTTCCTTCTCAACCAAAAAAGCTTTAATTTCATCAATGGATTTCTTGAGTGAAGCATACTGCGTAACAATGAAAGTCACATGGCATTCCTTTATAGCCCTGAGCAATTTCTCGCTCAACTGTCTAACAAGTATTCCGTTTGATATAAGCCGTATGTCCGTATAGGGATATATATCTCGTATCTTATAAATAAATTTATCCAGCTCTGGATTCAGTAACGGTTCGCCGCCAATGATCCGAAACACTTTGATATGATGAAAATATTTTTTTAACAGATAGATTCCCTTTTCAAACTCGTTATAATCAGGAAATACTTCATTATTTACAAGGCCACAGAACATCGAACAATTTTTACAATTCAAATTACATTGTTCGGCTGTGTGAATCTCCATAGCTTCAAGCTCGTTATTTAGTTCATATGGACCGATCCCTGAAATACGCTCTTCATCTGAAAGATTTTTGCCCCACAGAGTTTCCACAGGAGCATACAGAAGTCTGTCCAACCCGATATGATATACCTCAAGCATCTTGGTAATCCGATAATTCTGTGTTTCAACCATACTTGGAGCAATGAAATACTCTATCTTTCCTTCCTGAAGTAAAGAGACAGCCCGGCCAGAAGATACGATCCACGGAGTACATGTTCCATCATTCCATTTTTCACTATTTTCCTCTACCACACAGATAACCGTATATTGTCCACTTCTACTCAGCAAATCATATAATACTTTTCCTTCTTGCCCCCATGTTATTATTGCAACATTCATTTTTTTAACCGTTCCTCCAACGCATCCAGATATTTTTCTACATCTTTTGCCGACTTCAAAATTTCTTTTTCATATTTGTGCGTCTCTCTTCGACTTGCAATACGGTTTTTCTGGATTTGTATGCCTGCTCTTATACACATGCGATTAAACAGACATATTTCCGAACTTTGTTTCTGCATATTTCCCGTAAGCATATGATTTGCTGCGAAACAAATCCTACAAAAATGAATCAACTGACAGCCATAGCAGACGTTTTCTTCTCCAAAAACAAAATCACTGGTTTTAAGATTTTCAAACTGCGCTGCTTTTTCCTCGCTCCCCATAGTAAACGCGGTAAATCCATGACAAGGGGCGTATTTCCCCTGTGCGTCATAGCATTCCAATGGATCATCAATATCAATACAATATCGGTATGATTCATCAATCCTTTCATAAAAATCCTGAAGATGATATTTTACTAGAAGACACAAAGGCTGTTCGGGATGCTTAGAATAATATACTATCAGTTTATCAAGTTCTCGCTTCAAAACAGGAACGCTGGATTTCAAATCCCAGTCTACAGCCCACTCAAATGCATTACAACAATCAAAACCTTTTTCCTGAAGCCATATTGTCCCCTCAGCCATATGGTCCAACGTTTTAGCATTGATTGTCATACTTACCGGACAGTTTTTCCAAGTTTTAAGAAAAAAATCAAGATCTATCTGCTCAAAACTTCCCTTTCCACTAATCTGTTTTCTATTGATGTCGTGCTGTTCCTGTTTTCCATCAATACTCAGCATCAGTTCATAACGCTCTGCTCTGCTACTCAGCCATTCCTGGATTCTTCCATGAACCAGAGTTCCATTTGTAATCATACGGAATAATACTGGTATATCTCCATAATTTTCCATAACATAAGCATCAATTTTTTCAATCAGAGGGAAATTAATAAACGGTTCCCCTCCGTGAAGTTCGATCACCATGCTTTCATAACCTTCCATTTTAGCATAAGCTTGATCCAATATCGCTTTCGCGGTTTCAAATGTCATGGACTTACCATTTTTATTCTTTTCATAGCAGTATACACACCGTAAATTACAGTTTTCTGTAATAATCAACATAATTTTTTTATGATTGGGAAGGTATTTCATTTTTATCTCCTATTTTTTGCACTCATTATTATTCTGTCGTTCAGTTTCAGTCCGCCAACATTCCCATGGGATGCCACGGAGGAAGTTCCAGCGGAACAGTATTATCATATAACTCTGTCATCTCTCTACTGAGAAATTTTCTAAATATCACAGCCTCATAAACATACTGATCGAGCCACTGATCTCGCATGTCCAGATATCCCTGATGACCTTTCAACTCTCCATATGAATTTTTCACCAACCAACTGAAAATTTTTTCATTATCCGCCATTCTGACCCCTTCTACGACCATTGCATGATTCAGACAGGTAATCCCATAACGCAACCTGTCATTTTTATCTGGAAAGGGCAAGTCAAGATCTTTCATATCATAAACATTCACATCTAAAACTCCCTGTTCCTTATCTACACCAAATCGAGAATCGCATCCAAACCAGACCGGATATCCAGCTTTCAGTTGTACAAGCATTAAGTATTTCATATCCTTTAAATCAATATTTAAATATTTTACGCGTCTCCCCTCTGCTACATTTCCTAAATTTCTGACTACATAGGGCATACCAGACTTCATAGCAACTTCGACACAAGAGATAGGAACTGCTTCTTCTATTAAACGATTCGGCAGATACTTTTGATAAAATTCCAAAGGCGTTATTTCCCGTTCTTCTGTACGATTTCCGTCTGTATGACAGATTTCCAAATTAAAACAGTCTGGCGGCTCCCCTATACTGAGGCTCAGGAAGCGGTATATATGCGCCATCTGAGTATCTCGTATCTGTTCTGCCTGTCTTAGATTTCTTGTTTCTGCATATACTCTGCGCAGTTGACAAGCAAAAGAACGCAATATATCAGACAAAAAACCTATCATTTCTCCTGTACTCTTTGTCTGCGCATTTTTTCCCATTGCATACTGTGGCAACATACCATATTTTTTCACAATATTACAAAAAAGATCCCACTGTCCCGCATCTTGCACCGGCCGATTAAGTTTTTCTCTTAGTTCCCTAGCATCATCAGGTAACTGTACCGTTTCAAGAATAAAATTAAGAAAATAATTTGATTTTTCCAATAAATCATAAAATGCAATATATTCTTGAGAAAAAAGAAAATCTTTTGCCTGATGCTTTCTTATAAACAACTGCCGAATCATATGACAGGCTGCATATATCCAGCAACGCCCACTTGTATTTTGATCTTCCACAGAGAGATCTTTCATACGTATCTCGTACTTTTCCATGGAGGAAAATTCTAGACTTTTTCCACGAAAACTCCCTCTAATCCCTTTTTCGGATATACTAGAATGTAAAGTCTCATTTCTACGATCATTCTGTATCCACTGTCTGTAATGGACTAATTTTTCCTGTGTGATCCTATTCAATATCATCCTCTCCCGTATCATGAAGGGCTATTCTCTCTATTTAGCTCTTTTTCTAAAAACCGGTAATCCTTTGTGGCTGCCACTTTCTCTCCATTCAAGAAAATAGCCTCCTCAGTAATCTTATATTTAGAACACAAATTGCACATTTTTGCCATATATGTATCTTCCTGACAGTGAATAACTTCTTTCATCAGATAATTATGGAAAATTTTTTCCCTTTCAACCAAAAGTTCATAAGTAATTCTTTCATCCTCAAATACATTTGCAAGCGAGCCTTCAATTGTAGCACAGTATAAATTCACGCTGCCATCCATCATCACCATATAACGCTCTGCATTCGGATAAAATTCTTTGTCATATCTTCCTGTCAGTAGAGAGCACCCCATATTATACTTGAGATCCTTAAACTCCTCGTAAGCCCTCCCTACTGGTATCATATCCTCTGAAGACTCCTTGGACACCACCCAGTAACCAGAAGTTTTCAATTTTTCTTTAAATTTGTCCGTCCAAAATTCACGATGAAATCTGTCATCGCTTACACGTATCGTTACGTGTAATGCATTTACCCTCTCAGAAAGTTTTTCATTCATAAGAAAGCTTCCATTCGTAAATATAACAATCTCCTCACAATATCTATGAATTCGATGAACCATCTTTTCTACTTCATTTATATGTAAAAAAGGTTCTCCGCCGAGAATATATACCTCATCCGGATGACCATATTCGAGCATGTCATAAAATTTCTCCAGAACGCTCTCCTCCACCCATGAATATTCGTGAGTGCTATCTACCATACAGTGTCTGCAGTGGAAATTACACTGTTTTGAAACCATAATACCGAGAACCATTGTCTGCACCATCCATTTCTTATTACAAAGAGCAGGTTACATCCTTTATGATGTAACCTGCAGGCTCATAACACATCGGTTATTCTTTACAGCTGAGGTCTTTTCCAACCACCGCTTTTACTCCAACCACTGTTGGACCATCCCATAGCTACAGTATTAGCTTTTTTTCCGGCTTCAACAGAAACACTTTTTCCAAGTTTCTGAGAGTACATCTGGATTTTGCTCATTCCTGTACACCTCCTCTCATTAAATAATTTATAAAAACTGATATAATTTAATCCAGTTTTTATCTTAATTAAACATCTCAGTGCCCACAAATTTCTTTCTTTAATTGATAAATCCTGTCATAATCAAATTCATCAAAATAGGGCATATGCCACATTAGCCTAGACCACAGCAAGTAATGATGCGAACTTTTGTCCACATACTCCCGCGCATTGTTATGAATATAACTGTCCAAACATTTACATATAAATTCCGTATCCGCATTACGAGTACTTAATTTAAACAAATCAACGTGGCTGATATCGAAAAACCCTTCATGCAGTTCATAAGGCATGATGCTCTGCAACGCATACAAATATTCAGAAGAATATCTGTCTTTTTCTTTTACATAGGACTCTCTGCAATATTCCTGCGTCCTGCATCCACCGCACACATGCGAGCATCCATTATTAAGGAGAAGCACTGTTTTTGCATGAAGTTCTTCCTGCACAACGCGAAACACTTCCGTATTTCGGATAAAATGCCTTCCTATTACGATTTCATCATAATCATGCCGGATCTCACGGAATTCTTCCAAAGTATTTTTCATATTATTTACGCTGTCTATTACTTCCACAGAAGGGAACAGCTCCTTAACCAAATCGAAATACCAATCAAGTACTGCTATTTTATTAACAATAATTTTTTCTTTTTCTAATTTGTCCCTACACTCTCTAAAGTCATCACCGGTCAGGCCGTCTGTATTAAATACAATCTCCAGATTAATTCCTGACTCATTGATCATTCTTGCAATTTCCCAGAATTTTGTCTGCATTTCTGGATTGTGAAACTGTTGAGCAATAAATGGCCTTCCATGATATTTATCGCCAAGTGGTAATGACCCATAAAAATTATCAATATATGGACCGTATATCTTAAGCAGATTCGAAAATTCCTGAAGTGTTGTATTCATTGCAATACCAACAGAAAATTTTTTATACAGTTGTTTCTCTATATTCATCTAAAGGCCTCTTTTCCAAAAGCTCATATCCCAAAAGCTTATTCATACTTTCAGGCTCCTGCAGAATTAATGCTATTAGTTGCGGATAAAGATTTCTGTTGATCGTACATTCAATTATATCCACATCCTGCTCTTCTGCCGCACACTTCATATGCACAGTACATCCTCCGCGGCAGTAATGCCACCATGGACACATACCGCATTCGGCTCCTTTTTTTTCTTTGAAATATGGCTTTTCTCTGGCTGACTTTTCAAGTAACGCAATCAAATCTCTATCTTTGCTAATATTACCCAGACGTTCCTCTGGAAAATCTGTCACATCACAGGGGAAAATATCGCCGTTTTTGTCAATAGCAATCATACGTTTTCCTCCGTGGCAACCATTGGAATAACAGACATCAAGTCTTTTATCTGTAAGTAAATTCATGCTTTTCAGCCAGATATTATACTCGTAAACCTCTATATCTCGCTTATGAAGTTCTAAAATCTTTCTGAAAATCCGTAAACTGGCATCTCCAATCTCCTCTGGGCTTAAGCATAGGTCATCATTCATGGCGAAACAGCTTCTGTGAACAAAATTTAATTTAATATGCATCACACCCAAATCAACCGCCAGATACTCTATAATATCCTCAAGGTGTTCTAATGAATTTCTAGTAATTGTCGTAATAGTTGAAATATCTTTTTCAAACCATTTCTGAATATTTCTAATTCTCTTTTCCACAATCTGATGTGTTCCTATTCCTGAACGAGACACCCGCTGCGAATCATGTACTTCCTGATATCCATCAATACTGACACCAATTGAAATTTCTCTCCGGTATAATTCCTCTATCAGCTTCTCAGAAAGGAGAAGAGAATTTGTCTCTATTGTGATTTGAGGATTAACTCCTCTTTTTTTCATGCCATCCTGAAGAAGGAAAATTTTCTCTTTTTCCAAAAGTGGCTCTCCTCCCCAAGGCTGAAGCGTAATACGCTTATCCTCCACCTGACTACAGTACTGTGCGAGGTATTCACAGATAGCATCTATCATTTCGTCCGAGATTGAATCCTCTTCGGGGTCATTTTCAATTGATCTCAAGCAGTAGTGACACCCCATATTACATTTATTTGTCAAATCTATCATAAAAAACATTGGTTTGATCTCTAAGGGGTCATTGGTTTCACATTTCTGTGTTTGTCCCATGTCACAGGCCAATTTCCGCTGTAGAAGCTTCAACAACAAATCATCCGAAATCTTCTGATTTCTTATACTATCGTAGAGTTTCCTTTTCATCAAAAGGATATGGCCTTGTCGATCCAGTAGCAGGACTCTTTCTTCAAATTCAAATTTCCACAAATCATTTAGCTGAAATCCGGTTCCCTCTAGTTGTCCTCCCGGAATATACCTGCAAGAAACACCATTCATTCAATAATTCCTCCACCGATCAGTAATCCTAGTATTTCATATGGATCCTCCAGAAAGTATTTCTTCAAAAATTCATATATCTCATTCTCACTCATTCCTTCTGCAAGCAAATGAAATAACCTAACATAAATTTCCACCAATTCATCAAAAAAATACTCTCTTTGATCATCTTCACGTCCAACGTAAATCCCATCTTCTGTTTCGACTATATATACATAAGGCGAAAGATAAAAATTGGATACATTTTCACTGTCAAAGCAATGCTGCCTTACATAATTCTTCATTCTCCTCTATCCCTTCCGCTTATTCTTCATATGGGCAAATAATCTGATCCCCAAAATACTCAAAAGCAGTCCGATACGTCCCTGCACATATTGGTTCTGCCTTACAAGTCCTACACCCTTTCCCCAATGTCCCAATAAAATCATCCGAGCCGATTTCAACATCAGTTGCCCCCCGCTCCGTTGGTGCTGCATAATTACTATAGGATTTTATCTTAGGAGCAACAAAATCCCAGTAATACGGATCAAGTGAACACAAAGGCATATTAATACAATACATATGTCTTATATTCCCCGTATTCATTTTTTTTAAATACAAATCGAACATCTCTTCAAAGCTAGAGTATAATTCTGGAAATACTACCATATAATCGTATTTATTTTCTTCAGTCAGGCCACAATAATCAATACTACACATCTGAATATCTGTTTCCTGTGGAAATATTCCATCTATAAATTCGTAGAATTTGCAGAGGTCCCTATAGTTAGCTTTAGTTATGCAGTGTTTTACAGTCGTATGTATTCCACCAGACTGAATCCGTAGCAACCCGTCAATGGTTCTCTTGAAACTTCCTTGGGCTCCATTAACAGCTTCATGTTCCTCCTCCAAATGGCTGTGAATTGTAGTAATCAGTTCTATCTGATCAATTGGTACTGCAGTCAAAAATTCATCTGCAAATTTCTTATCGGAAAACCGTTCCGAATTACTTAAAATTGTAATTTTCAATTCTTTATTGCATAAGTATTTTATAAAATTGATAAAATCAGGATGTATTGTTGGTTCACCACCCGAAACGACAACAGAATTAATACTCGAGTCTTCTATCATGGATTCAATAGCTCGCTTTAGTTCCTCCAAAGTAGGTATAGGATATCCTTTTTCCGCCTTAGAACACGGGCAAAAACTACATGACTGATTGCACATATATCCGATTGCTATATACCCCTGTGTCATAGTGACTCCTCCTTTGTAATCAATAGTTTTAACACAGTTATCTAGAAAGACCAACAATTATTCTCTTATTTACTTTCTTTAAACTGCTTTCGAAGACGACTCAAGGTTACAGGCGACATACCTAAAAAAGATGCGATATACTTGTTTTTTATTTTGCATATTAGCCCTGGATATGCTTCTAAAAACCACCGATATCTTTCTACAGCAGTATACTGATTTAATATTCTTTTCAATCTCCAGTGTTCATCCAAAGCATTAATCAACAAGCGATTGTAAAACATAATAAGTTCTGGATACTTGTGTTGCAATTCTATGATTCGTTGAATTGGAACACAAAAGAAATCGCCGTCCTCTAACATTTCGATCGTCATAGGTGACGGGCTATCTATCTGTAACTGTCCAGACGGAACTGCAGGATCTCCACATTTAAGGCTGAAACAGTCCGTTACTTCTCTGCCGTTTAAATCAAGGAAATATCCTCTCGCTATTCCCGAGACAAGAAAATACACATCATTCTGGATTTCTCCAACCCGTACGACAAATTCTGCCTTTTTAAGATGTATGAAATTTGTTGCTACAACAAGTTCTTGTATAAGCTCATTATTTGTTAAACAACAAATATTTTTATAAAATTCATAAACATTCATTGTAACAATCCTTTATTTTTTCGATATCATCTAACTAATTATAATCGCGATTAAATTTTTTTTCATTTACATTTGTTAATTTTCCTCCATAAATCGAATTATATTTTCTTGACTATATTTTTTTGCTTTTCTCCAACTATATTGTTCACCATATCCGCCATCAGCAATATCCCCGCCTGCAGCCCAATCTCCATATACACACTGGCCGTCTCACTGCTTACTTCATTACACAAATCCAACAGCTCTGATGTCTTACTCTTATCATATTTTTCTACAGCCTTCTCAAAT
>ERZ1643247.2319-NODE-2319-length-15319-cov-5.705844_pt1 | contig 15319 bp, 15 predicted proteins | sample MGYA00579264_ERZ1643247 | MGnify/ENA primary metagenome ERZ1643247 (study PRJEB29033, sample SAMEA4952262) | chicken gut metagenome | biome: Broiler Chicken; feature: Gastrointestinal Tract; material: Caecum | place: Ireland | collected 2018 | study: Broiler... | reverse complement strand
TTTATCGGCAAAATTGATTAAATGACACCAATATTTTTAACTATGTGATACCGGGCAAGGTTGCCCAGATATTTCCATGCTTCCGCCATTGTCAGCACTTTTCGGTATACCGATTGAAAAACTATTATGCGGCGATTTGCCGTCAGAGCGCTTTTTGGAGGGTAATATGAAAAAAACACGCTATTTTGTTTGTCCGCATTGCGGAAATTTGACTTTATGTACCGGCAACGCTTCTGTTTCTTGCTGCGGCAGAGTTTTGGAGCCGTTAGAAGCAGCAAAGGCCACCGATTCAGATGAATTGGAGGTCTCTGTCATAGAACAGGACTGGTATATTACTTCTCATCATCCCATGAAAAAAGAGAATTATATCTCGTTTCTTGCGTTCGCCACTGGTGACCGGATCCAAATTTATAAGCAGTATCCAGAATGGGATCTGCAACTGCGCATTCCCAAACGAGGACATGGTACACTGTTTTGGTACAGTACTGTGACTGGGTTACACTATCAATATCTGTAAGAAAATGATTTGTCTTGACCATCGGCTTCTTCCGATGGTCCTCCTTTTTTCTGAAATTCCATCCCTCCAGTCGCATTCTGCAATACCAAATGATACTAGAAAACAACAAAAGGAATCACTCCCTATCTCCACTGCGTTTTCCATGTTATTTTCAGTAGGCTCTCTATTCCACTGCATACCATCATTCCAAAAAAGTAAAACGTACATCCCTTCCTGGAATACCAAAAAGTTTTGTACGCTTCTCTTTTCCTTTTCTATATCAACTTTTACCAATCATTTCAGGACTTCTGGGAATATCCCTATGGACAAAAATTGTTGTTTGCCCTGATATCTGATTCCGCAGTTGATGTAAGGCATCATCCCAGATAATAGCCTGCCGCAAATATCGATGCATCTCCTGCTTCCACCTTTTCAATGGTTTCCACATAAGAACCATGCCCTGCTGTTCCGCCGCCGTATTTCTTATATACCTCGCCCGTATCCTTTTCTACCAGAATCAATCCAGGACCATTCAGCAAGTAATATCCAGCCATGACCTCTTCCGCCGGCTCCATCGCCGCAATCTCTTTTGCAATACCAGCGGATATCACAGGGTCTTCTGCAACCATATGTTCTATGATAGCGCCACTTTCTCTCCCTGCCTGCAAACATGCAGTCAACACTTCCTTCGCATGTTCCAATGCTTCTTCCTCCGTCCAGTTCACCGGTCGGAAATCCACGCTGATGATCGGATTATGCAACGGAGCAACGCCCATCCTAGTATAGGTCACTTCCGCGCCCAACGCTTCTGCCACATCCCGCAACGCCAGCATCTTACTTTCATCCAAACCACCATTTTCCGTGCTCACCGTCAATTTTTTACTGCCCTTGATCAACGATACACTGCCTGCTTTTTCCACGACTTTACAGCCCAATCCTTCTGTCAGCGCCGATGCAGAGATAAATGCTGTATCTTGTATGATCCTTACCGGAATATCCAAGTACTGCCCATCACAAATCAAGAACGTATGTTTTTCACCTTCCTGCACATATTCCATCGGCAAATCCGCAACACAAAAAGCGTATTTCCACTCACCTGTTTCAAAATCTGATTTCTCCGGCGCAATCGTACAAGTATATTCCAACGGCTGCATCTCATCCGCCGCCCATGTGGGAACCTGTATCGCCAGCAAGCATGCCAGCACCATCCCTCCCAGCCGCCTTTTCTTCATTCCAGCTGCCTCCTTTCTGTTTTCGTCATATCATGGTTTCTACTCCACTTGATATTGTTTTTTCAACATTCCCACGCGAAAACCATCATATGTCTATGGAAAACAATACGCAGCTCCCCGCAACATACGCATTTCTTTTTTTATTTTCTCTGTTTTTCCATGCAAAAACAAGATAAAACCTATGAATTTTATTAACATTTCCATTAACATTTTATTACAGAAATGTAGCAATTTCCGCTTCTTTTCTCTCATATCTCTCTGTTATTGCAATCTTTACCAATGGCATATCCAAAAAGCGCTTTGCCTTTCTTTTCTGCAATTCAACAGAAAAAAACCCGCTGCACGGCATAGCCGTGAACGGGTATCTGTCATTATACTTCAAATACATCTATTTTATCCGTTTTTTCCCAAGGCAGATCTAGGTCTGTTCTGCCGAAATGTCCATATGCAGCCACTTGTTTATAAATTGGTCTGGTCAGATCGAAATTCTTGATAATCGCCGCTGGACGCAAATCAAAGTTTTTCTGCACCAATTCCGTAATTCTGTCATCGGAAATTTTTCCTGTACCAAAGGTATTGACCAAAATAGAGACCGGTTTTGCTACACCAATAGCATACGCTAGCTGAACCTCACATTTGTCAGCCACACCGCTTGCCACAATATTTTTCGCCACATATCTTGCTGCATAGCAGGCGGAACGATCTACTTTCGTAGGATCTTTGCCGCTGAACGCACCGCCGCCGTGCGCTGCATATCCGCCGTAAGTGTCTACAATAATCTTTCTGCCAGTCAAACCACTGTCTCCCTGTGGACCGCCAATGACAAATCTGCCAGTCGGATTGATGTAATACTTCGTGTTTTCATCCAACAGCTCCGCAGGAATGACTTTCTTTACCACCTGTTCAATCACATCAGCACGAATTTGTTCCTGGGTTGCTTCCGGGTCATGCTGTGTGGAAACGACAACCGTATCTACGCGCACCGGTTTTTCATCCACATACTCCACTGTTACCTGCGCTTTTCCATCTGGACGCAGATACGGCAGCGTACCATTTTTACGCACTTCTGTCAAGCGTTTGGTTAACCGATGTGCCAAAGAAATGGGCAGCGGCATCAATTCTTCCGTTTCATTGCAGGCAAATCCAAACATCATGCCCTGATCCCCTGCACCTGTGTCAAATTCGCTGTCATCTTCGCCTGTTTTATTCTCCAACGATTTGTCTACGCCCAAAGCAATATCCGGCGACTGACCATGAATGGATGTAATCACTGCGCATGTCTCGCAGTCAAAACCAAATTTTGCCCGATTATAACCAATCTGGTTCAAGGTATCGCGCACAATATGTTCCACATCCACATAAGTGCTGGTTGTAATTTCTCCCATGACAAAAATGATACCTGTGGTGGTAGCAGTTTCACAAGCCACTCTCGCTTTGGGGTCTTTTGCCAAAATCGTATCCAAAATGGCGTCGGAAATCTGATCGCAAATCTTGTCGGGATGTCCTTCTGTAACGGACTCGGATGTAAATAATCTTCTGCTCATATTCTCCTCCAATCAGTGTTTGTATTATCAAGCATCTTGCAGTTCACTCGGACATTGCCAAGGCATAAAAAAAAAGCCGCAGGGCTTTTCCTTCCTTACTCATCTTCCGCAAACCATTGCGGGGGAATTGGCACCGATGCGTTTCCGCCGGTTGCCGGGTGTCACAGGGCCCTGTCCCTCAACCACTCTTGATAAGTCTCTCTCTCTTTACTTCGTTGGTATTGTAACAGGTTCCCATGACAATGTCAACCACTTGGGCAAAAAAGACCAGCAAAATCCCTACTTTTCCGATATTGTGTATAACTTTTCTCTAAAATCTCTGCCTTTTCCGTGCAAAACGCCCATGATGATCCCTATAGATAAGGCGTCAGCGCTTCTTTCCATACTTCTGTCAACCGCTGCAGGGACCATGCCGCATTGGCAGGGCTGGTAGACGGCAATGGATACGCTGTAATGCCCGTCTGCACTTCCAAAAACTTCCGATATAGCCGCCATGCAGCAGACCCATTGGTAAAAATCGGAATATCTCCCGTTTGCTCCAATATCGGTTCCAGATTCACCGGAATCACATCGCGAATACTGCTGTCACTGCTGCCAATGATGGTGCAGCTTTCCACTACATCATATAGTGCAATGCAATTTTCCAGCAGCATCTGTATTTTCTCTTCCTTTGTCTGCGGTATTTCTGTTCTGCAAAGACTGGAAATTACCTGCCAAAACCGATTTCTGGGATGCCCATAGTAAAAGTCCGTTTCTCTGGATTTCACAGATGGAACCGTACCCAAAATCAACACCTTGCTGTTTTCCTGATAAATCGGCGCAAAGGTATGTCGTACCCGTACTGCTTCCATGGCATCCACTCCTTTCCTTTTTCGTCATGATACGGCGATTTCGACTGTTCGTCAAGAGATTTTTCCATTCCTCATCGGTATGTTTCTATCCAATCAAAACGGGGAAAATTCCGAAAAACTCAAAATTTTCCCCGTCTGTTTCTTCGTTTTCTATTGTAATACCGCGCATTATCTGCGGCGTTTTCTACATTGTCCACAGTTGCCATGGCAACTGCCACAACCACCTTTTTTTAACTGAAACAGCGCGGCAGCAACCGCTGCTGCGATCACAGCCAAAATTCCGATATCCAGAATTGTCATGCTCCTGCCTCCGTTCTCACAGAATCCAACTGCATATACCGTACACCGCAAACGCAGCCAGCCATGCCACCAAGCACTGCAACACAACGACTCCCAATGCCAACCATCCGGATTCCAATTCCCGTCTCACCGCTGCAATGGCAGCCACACACGGAGTATACAGCAATGTAAACACCAAAAAACTAACTGCAGAAATCGGCGTAAACAAAGTGTGCAGTGCAGCACCCAATTCTGCTGTAGAAGTTCCCATCAAAACGCCTAACGTGCTGATTACAGCTTCTTTTGCCGTAAATCCAGTAATCAACGCTGTCGGAATTCGCCAATCATCAAAGCCCAACGGTCGGAATACCGGAGACAATAAATGCCCAATGCTCGCCAGTATACTGTCTGCACTGTCTGCCACTACGTTCAGGCGGCTGTCAAAACTTTGCAAAAACCAAATAATGATCGTTGCCAGAAAAATGATGGTGAATGCACGCTGCAAAAAATCCTTGGCTTTATCCCACATCAGCAAAAAAACACTTTTTGCTGACGGGAAACGATAATTCGGCAATTCCATCACAAAAGGAATCGGATTGCCGCGAAATACCGTTCGGTCAAAAATCAAAGCAACCAAAATTCCAACGAAAATTCCTGCCGCATACATGGCAATCATCACCAGGGCTGCCGAATGCGGAAAAAATGCCGCAGCAAACACTGCGTAAATGGGAATTTTCGCCGAACAACTCATAAAGGGTGTCAGCATAATCGTCATCCGCCGATCTCGCTGAGACGACAGGGTACGGGATGCCATGACCGCCGGCACCGTACAACCAAATCCAATGAGCAGCGGCACAATACTTCTGCCGGACAGCCCAATTTTTCGCAGCAGTTTATCCATCACAAAGGCAATTCTGGCCATATAACCAGTATCTTCCAATATGGACAGAAAGAAAAACAACACAACAATGATCGGTAAAAAACTCAGCACACTGCCAACTCCCGCAAAAACACCGTCAATGACCAAGCTATGTACTACCGGATTGATGCCATATGCCGTCAATCCTCGATCCACCAGCGCTGTAATATCATCAATCGCCATCGCCAGCAAATCACTCAATACTGCACCAAATACGTTAAATGTCAGGAAAAATACCAAAAACATAACTGCAATGAATATGGGAATCGCGAAATATTTATGCGTCAGCACGCCGTCTATTTTTACACTGCGGATGTGCTCCTTGCTTTCCTCGCACTTGATAACGGTATGCGCGCATACGCTGTCAATAAAATCATACCGCATTCCCGCCAACGCAGCATTGCGGTCCATCTCAGCCTCTGCCTCCATTTCGATGATGCTGTGCTCCACCAATTCCAATTCATTTTGACTCAAACGCAGCATGTCCACAATCCGCGTATCATTTTCAATCAGCTTAGAACAGGCAAATCTGACAGACAACCCTGCTTTTTCCGCATGATCTTCGATTTGGTGACAAACGGAATGGATGCAACGATGTACCGGTCCCTGCTTGCAAAAATCCATCACCTTGGGGAGAGCTTTTTCCCGTGCCACCTGTAATACAGTATCCACCAGTTCTTCAATGCCTTCATTTTTTGCCGCACTGATTGGGACTACCGGGATGCCCAATGCTTCTGACATTTCTGCTACATTGATCGTACCGCCGTTATTTCGCACCTCATCCATCATATTCAACGCCAGTACCATGGGGATACGCATCTCCATCAACTGCAGCGTCAGATATAAATTCCGCTCAATATTTGTTGCATCCACAATATTGATGATTCCATCCGGTTTCTCGTTCAATAAAAAATCTCTTGTCACAATTTCCTCATTGGTATATGGACGCAAAGAATAAATCCCCGGTAAATCTACCACAGAACAATCGGGCTGACTTTTGATCTGCCCTACTTTTTGATCTACTGTCACGCCAGGGAAATTGCCTACATGCTGATTTGCTCCTGTCAACTGATTAAAGAGGGTGGTCTTGCCGCAATTTTGATTGCCCGCCAACGCAAAAATCATACGTCTGCCCCCTCTTGTATCACTTCAATATTCTGGGCATCTTCCACCCGCAGTGTCAGCGTGTAACCGCGCAGACGAATTTCCAGCGGGTCGCCCATGGGTGCCACCTTGGTTACCGTTACCTTTGTTTTTGGAATCAATCCCATATCCAAAAAACGATACCGCAGCTCTCCCTCTCCGCCAACCTTCGTAATCACACCCGTCTGTCCGATGGGTAATTGATGCAGTTTCATATTGTTCTACCTCTTATCTATCTTCCATCTCTATGTAAAGTTCATCCTTGCTAGCATGAAAAAGTATAGCATAGGGCAAAATCCTTGTCAATGTGGGAAGCAATAATTCCTACTCATTTCATATGATATCCCCTGCCATGCATTCTCCCATTCGATATGCACTTCTCCCGCCGCTATCCTCAAAATATCATACGCCGAAGCGAATACAACTATCTTCTGATACCCAAATCCGTACATCCCATTGCTTTGATATCCTTGCAATGCTTCTTGTTCGAATAAGCAATTCTTCTTATCGACGGTTGCAGCCTTTTCCGCTCTCCTGAAAGCAAAGATTCAAATATCTGCAACCAATCTCCTCAAACCATCCGACGTATTGCATCCATTCCTTCCAACATTTCTTTTTGCGTCTGTTCTGTCCTTATGATTATGCTTTTTCATCCAAGATACATCCAGACAACGCTTTTGATTGATCCGCCCATCACCTATCCGCAATTTGACTACTGACAAACATGCAAAAACAATCCATCAGGTACCCCTTCCTTTTTGCCGTCGACGAGGCATCCCATACGTTAGCCACCGTTTGTGACGCAAAACGCTATTGCTCCTCTCAACGGCTTTTCAGAAAAATTCAAAAAAAAGAAAACTTTTCGTCATATTTTATTTATAATGATTGCGTATACTGGTATTATAAAAGAAACGACATGATCAAATGAATAGAAAAAGGAGGGTTTCTTATGAAACGATTGACATCTTCCCTGGTCATTTGCATGCTGATGCTTGGTACGGCAGCCTGCACATCCAACACAGAAACAGATGATCCTCCACAATCACAGCAAGTTTCCATAGACACAGAAACTGCTATCCCAGATATGACGGCACCCGTGGACGCTCTGGTCCGCTGTATGCTGGAAAACGACATGACCTACGATCCAGAGGACTCAGAATTTTTCTGGACTGCATTGTGCTACTTTGCTGGCGCCTACGGACAACATCATCCTCTGGCAGAATTAAGTGATACGGATCTTACCTTGCCGACACAAGCGGTACAGGAACATGCCATCGCACTGTTTGCCGACTATGATGATCTACCGGAAATCCCCGCAGACCTGTCGTTCCGTGTCACCTATGATGCAGATTCGGACACCTATCATTTCTCACTGGGGGATATCGGACTTTCGGAAACCACATTGACCTTTGAAGAAGAACAAAACGGTATTGTCACTGTCCGCGCAGAGCTGCGCTCTACCATGGAAGACAAGAGTCTGATCGGTGCATGGTGCGTTACCATGACAGAAAATACTTATGCCGACAGTATCGCAGAACCATTGTATCTGTACAGCATCTCCAGCGTAACGCCGCTGGATGAAACAACCGATGATACGACAAGTTCTGAAACCGTTATCACGGAAACCATCACCGCCTCTTATAATGGTTTGTCTGACGGACATACTGTAGAGCTGACGCTGGAAGACGGCAGTATTGAAGCATTTCAATTTACTGACGCAGATGTATCTGCAAAATTACAGCAGCTACAGACGGGTGACAGCTTGACCATTACGTATACACAGGAACGGAAAGATGCCGCTATGGTCATCACCGCCGTGCTCTAAACTTGCTTGGAAATGATAGAACAGGAGGATTTTTATGTATCACTGCGCCACTACCATACTAAAACTGACCTTGGCGCTGCTTGCGCTGATTCTTTGCTGCATCGGTGCCTGGCTGTTGTTTTTATTATTGACACAGCCAATACCAGAGGCGTATCGAGTTTATCTGTATTGGATTGTTCCTGCTTATTATCTTTCTCTGATTCCGTCTTTTTTGGGATTGCGGCAGGGATACCGTCTACTGCGCAGCATGGAAACCGGATTGCACGTACTGGAAGTGGCATTGGATGCATTGCGCCGGATCACCCAATGTATCATCGCATTGGGCATAATTTCTTTGCTGCTGGCTCCTGTATGGATTCGTTTAGCAGCAATGGATGACGCGCCAGGCGCTGCACTGATTGGTATGTCTCCTGTTTGTCTGGCTTTACTGGCGACTTCTATTACCATTACTTTGTCACATTTGCTACAGCAAGTAACAACTCCATCCTCCGGAAAAGAAGAATCCTCTGCAACGCAAACGGATGAAAAGCCTGCCTGATCTTACTTGAACTACAGGAGCGATGTTATCTTCCAATTCCCCAGAAACAGCCGCCGGCAATCTGACTGTTGCAGCTGTTTTTGTCATTTCTCTTTTTTTCAAAATATCATTCATCATCTTTTGTCTCGAATCATATCAAAACGGCATGCTTTTGAAACAGCATGCCGTAGTTTCTTGTATTCTTTTCTTCATGATAAAAGTGACCGCATTCTTCAGAATGCTTCCTACTTCTTTTTTCTAGTCTTTTTTCTTTTATTTCCTTCCTCAAATCCCTGACACAAGCCCTTTCCCCATCGTATCCATCTCCGTCATCCATCTGCTCGCCCACTGCATCAAACGCATACTATCCTCTCGCAGCTGCACCGGCTCTCCCTTTCGCAATTGTTCTGCACGGCACAGAATTTCTTTTTCTTGCCCTGTTGCTTGCTGTAGCAACAGAACATGGCGCCTCTCGTATCTTCCGCTGCGCAAAAAGAATATCGCCTGTATCACAAACACCGCACTTTTATAACCTTCTCGCAGAACTGCGTCCGATTTTTCATGCAGCAGATTATGGACACAGGCATGATAGATATCGCAGACACCGCGATGTATCCCTCTTTGGACAGTATCCGCAGTGATTTTATCTCGCAGCAATTCCAAAGAGCCCAGCCACGGTGTTGTATCATAATAAAACGATAACAGGTCTGCCCCATCCCAATGCAGCAATTCGTCCAGACCAGACACAAAACCGCATAACTTTTCCCGCTCAGGCAGTGTTGCCATTACCTGCGCATATCGCTCCAGCGTTTCCATATCGCACGTTTTCCAAATCACAACGACATCAATGTCACTTTCCGCCGTTGCCTCTTGTCTGCCGTAACTGCCCTGCAGTCCAATCAGCCACAATTCTTCCCCAAAAACAGCTTCCATCCGCTTGACAAATTCCTGCATCCATACACGGATATCCATATCTATCCCTCCTTCTTTTCGCATATGCCATAAACGATCCACAAAAACAACAGCCAAGAAGCTTATCGTAAAAAACAAGCTCTTGACTGTATGCTCTTCCAACGATTCTAATCCATCCGCTGCTGCCGCTGCGCAGCATATTTGAGAAAAACGTGCTCTGCCGCACGGATGCCGTCTACCGCCGCCGATACAATACCGCCAGCATATCCTGCGCCTTCTCCCGTTGGATATAATCCCATTGCGGATGGACTTTCGCCCGATTCTTGCCGCAGAATTCGCACGGGAGAAGAGCTGCGGCTTTCCACCGCCGTCATCACCGCATCATTATCGTCAAATCCAGGTAGTTTTCGCCCCATCGCAGGCAGTGCTTCCCGTAATGCCTCCGTTAAAAAGGTCGGAAAAATATCCGCCATATCTGCCCATCGGGTTCCCGGTCTGTACGTGGGCAGAACATCTCCGAACCGCTGTTCTTCCGTTCGCCCCAAAAAGCTTCCTACCGTTTGGATAGGCGCAATATAGCCGCCGCCGCCCGCCGCAAACGCCTTTGTTTCCAACTCTCTCTGCCAAAACATTCCTGCCAGCGGATGTTCATTTTCAAAATCCTCCGGAAACACCTGCACCAACAATGCCGCATTGGCATTGTTGCCGTCTCTGGCGTGTTCACTCATGCCATTCACCGCCAGCCGGTTTCTCTCCGATGCCGCCGCCACCACATATCCTCCGGGACACATACAAAAGGTATACACCCCTCTGCCCGCTTTTGTCGTATAAGTTAGTCGATAATCTGCCGGCGGAAGCATGTCTGATGCTGCACCATACTGCGCTGCATTGATTTTATGTTGCGGATGCTCCACACGTACTCCCACAGCAAACGGTTTCTGCACCATAGCAACCCCTTTGTCAAACAGCATCTGAAACGTATCCCTAGCACTATGACCCAATGCCAGTATGACATCCGATGTTTCCAGCCATTCATTGCCATTGATTTCTATTCCAACAACAACGCCCTGCTCCAATCGGAGTTCTGTTGCTTTCGCATGAAACCGCACTTCTCCGCCCAACCCGCGGATGGTTTCTCGAATCTGGCGCACCACATCTCGCAGCAAGTCTGTTCCGATATGTGGCTTACTGTCATACAAAATCTCCGCAGGCGCGCCTGCCGCCACCAATTCTTCCAGCACCTTGCGGCACCTCGGGTCTTTGATGCGTGTCGTCAATTTACCGTCTGAAAACGTACCGGCGCCTCCTTCTCCAAACTGCACGTTATTTTCTGGATCCAACTCTCCTGTTGTCCAGAATCGTTCCACCGCCTGTCTGCGACTGTCCACATCTCCGCCTCGCTCCAGCACAATCGGTCTGAGTCCCATTTGTGCCAACAGCAGTGCAGCAAACATTCCTGCCGGACCAAATCCTACCACTACCGGACGCCGATTGATTTCACATTTTCCTTTGGGCAGTGCATAGGTCAAATCCGGTGCGGCGCAGATCTGTTTCTTTCGGATTCTTGCCAGCAATTCTTTTTCTTTCAGTACTGCTACGTCTAATACATAAACATAATGGATCTGGTCTTTTTTCCGTGCATCCAAAGATTTTTTATATATCTTCCATTCCGTGATCTGTTCTATTGGAATCGACAGCATGTCAGCAGCTTTTTTGACCAAGCTGCTTTCCTCTCTGCCAAGCGGCAGCTTGATTCCCGAAATCCGAATCATATCTGTTCTATCTCCTTCATATCGGTTTCATAAAACACTCGTTCCAGCATCAGCCCACGAGAAGGTGCCGTAAAACCGGCTGCTTCCCGATTCTTTGCTGCCAAAATTTCCGCCATATCCGAAGGCTTCCGTTTGCCTTCGCCCACTTCCAGCAGTGTGCCCATTAAAATGCGCACCATTTGATACAGAAACCCGTTACCTGTAAACGAGAGGATGAGCCGCTGTCCCTCTTTGCGCAAAGAAATATCATAAATCGTACGTACCGTGGATTTTTTCATCCGCTTATTTGCACAAAAGCTCTTGAAGTCATGGGTTCCAACAAAAACAGATGCCGCCTGCCGCATGGCTTCCTCATCTAACCTTTCTCTGCACCAGAAACTGTATTTACGCCAAAAGACAGGAGGCATATCTCCTGTCCAAATGGTATACACATATCTCTTCGCTTTGGCATGTAGCCGCGCATGGAATCGATCGTCTACCTCCTCCAATGCACAAACGCCAATATCTTCCGGCAAACGCGCATTGATCGCACCACGCAAGGCTTCCGTATCTTGTTTCCAATCCATGTGGAAGTTTGCCGTCTGACCCAACGCATGCGTTCCGGCATCTGTCCTGCCGGAACCAAACACCTCTGTATCGGTTCCGGCAATTTCTGCCAAAATCCTTTCTAACGTTTCCTGCAAGGTATGCGCGGTGTTACCTTGCTTCTGCCATCCGTTATAACGGCTGCCATCATAACACAGTACCATCTTAAAGTTTTTCATTCATTGCCACCCATTACTGCTGTACAACACTCAGAATCTGCGGTACAAATTGTTTCTTTCTGGAAACCACACCGGGCAAATGGATATAATCCTCTCCCATTGGTTCGCCAAATGCCGCCGTTACCAATTCTTTTGCCTTTTCCCCTACAAATACCATATCCGAAGATTCTTCCATAATATTGGTCATCAGGAAAAAGAGCATATCCATATCCTGTTTATCTGCCGTTGCCATATACTCCGAAATTTTCGGACGCAATTCTTCCAATTCTGTCTGATCCAGAGATGAAATCTGACCTACGCCAAAGTTCACACCGTTGGCACTAAATTTTTTGAAGTCCATATAGAAAATTTCTTCCGTTGTTTTATCCGACAGGCTACTTCCTGCACGGAACATTTTCTCTGCATGTGCTTTTAGATCAATGCCGGCAATTTTTGCCAACGTTTCTGCTGCCTCCTGATCCTGCGGCGTACAGGTCGGCGAACGGAATAATAACGTATCGGAAACAATTGCAGAGCAGAGCAATCCAGCGATTTTCGGCTCCACTTCCACTTGATTTTCCAGATACATCTGATAAACAATCGTTGCCGTGCAACCCACCGGCTGATTGCGGAAATATACCGGTATCGTGGTTTCCAGCGTGCCCAAACGATGGTGATCAATAATTTCCAGAATATCCGCTTCCTCAATTCCATCTACCGCCTGAGACTTTTCATTATGATCCACCATAATGATCTTTTTGTTATCCATCTCTAATAATGAACGTCTGGATAGCATCCCAATGTAATTTCCTTCCCGATCCAATACCGGAAAATCTCTATGCCGAATCTTCGCGATCGTGCTGCGAATATCATTGATGAAGTCTTCCGAACTGAATGTTATCAGTTTTTCCTTCCGTATGAAATATTCCAGCGGTGCACTTTGGCTAATCAGTCTGGCTGTCATATAGGTGTCATGCGGCGTGCTGATAATGGTACATCCATGTTCCTGTGCCAGCTTTTGAATCGCTTTGGAAACCTTTGCACCCATACAAATCACCAAGCATCCTGCATTCATCTCAATGGCACACAGCTGTGCTTCAAAGCGATCTCCTGTGATCAGAATATCTCCTTCTTCCACATAATGCTCCAGCAATTCTGGATTCGCCGCACCAATCAGTATTTTCCCGCACTCCGGTACAATTTCATTTTCATCTCCTACCAGCATTGTACCATCAATCGTATCCAAAATATTTTTATATTTTGTTTTGGATAGCGCCAATATTCTGGTTTCATAAATATCCATATTTGCCGTCGCAATATCTTTGATGGAAATAATACCTGCCAATTTATGCTCCTCTACAATCGGCATCGTTGCCTCCTGCATATCCCGCATCGTAATCCATGCATCTTTTAAGGACATTTCCTTGTCTAGGCTGGGAATCTGCTTGATATTGATATCCCGCACCTGTGTTCCCACGTGCTTAATCAATTCCGGTTTCTCTACTTGGAAAAAATCCAGTACATATTTTGTCTCATTATTGATTTCTCCCGCACGTTTGGGTACATACTTCCCTCCTCCAATCTGATTTTTCAGATTCGCATATGCAATGGCGGAACAAATCGAATCCGTATCCGGATTTTTGTGCCCAATCACAAAAATATCTTTAGATGCTGCCATGTTCATCCGCTCCTTTCTGCTTTCGCGATATAAAAAAGACGCAGAAAGCGTCTCAACCCTTTGTTTCTGATACTTCCAAGCGTCCTAATTATATCTTTTTCCGAAAAATCCGTCAATAATTTCTGCCATATCTGTTGGAGAAAATTTCTATACGTCCGCATTTTGTTTCTTTTGATCCTGTTTTTCCGAAACCAAAACAAAACTTTTTGTCTCAAAGCATCTACATTTTCATGTAATACTCGTTCATTTTTAACTTTGCTACGGATTCACACCTGCAAACAGGCTTATGAGAAAAATCGTAATCTTTTTATGTCCGCAAAATCCATCAATATCTTTTCCGCTCTCCGTCCTTTTAGGCAACCTCTTACCCCTTACATTGTCAACATCTTCTATCACTCTATAGAGTTCTATGTAGAACCTTGTACATTCGTTATGGCACATATCTGCCCTCTGTTCTAGAAAAATTTCCAAAAATATAATCCGCACAAGAATTTCTGCCGTGTTCTCCATTATCGCGTTAAATATTTTCCCTTATCTATCTTTTTCTTTGCCAATCAACACAGGGCTTCCCGTTATCATCCTACTGCCCTTTCTATCTCTGCTGTTCTCCCTTATCATCAGATAAACCTGTGACCTTCTGTTACAAAGCTCAAGTGATATTTTATTTTTCTAGATGTACAAAATCCTGTTTCAAAAATCCTTTCACTGCTTTTAGACAGTTCTATATAAACACAATCATTTCTTAAAAAATCGGTCCATTCTCCATATCCATCAAGATCAATTCTTCTTCCAAAATAAAAAAACGATTCCCTTTTGAGGAATCGATACAAAGGCGCCACCCGGATTTGAACCGGGGATAGAGGTGTTGCAGACCTTTGCCTTACCACTTGGCTATGGCGCCGAAACAACTGATGTTATTATATCGCGCATTGTTCCATTCGTCAAGGCATTTTATGCGTTTCTTTTTTCTCTTTTGTCTTATTTTTCGACATATTCAATCATCCATTGGCACTCTTCGACTTTTTCAGTAAATGCGCCATATATTTTATCCGCTCAATAAGACTGGTTGTTTTTTTTAATCATACCATAAAAAAAGCCCCAACCCCACAGCCTATTGCTATGAAACCGGAACCTTTCAGAGGCGCCACCCGGATTCGAACCGGGGATAGAGGTGTTGCAGACCTTTGCCTTACCACTTGGCTATGGCGCCAAAACATGATCCGTGCGGGATTCGAACCCGCGTTACCGCCGTGAAAGGGCGGTGTCTTAACCCCTTGACCAACGGACCATACATAATTTATTTTCATAAAAAAAGTTCCAATCTCACATCTACTGCGAACTTGGAACCCTATCAGGCGCCACCCGGATTTGAACCGGGGATAGAGGTGTTGCAGACCTTTGCCTTACC
>ERZ1643247.2318-NODE-2318-length-15324-cov-51.857882_pt1 | contig 15324 bp, 15 predicted proteins | sample MGYA00579264_ERZ1643247 | MGnify/ENA primary metagenome ERZ1643247 (study PRJEB29033, sample SAMEA4952262) | chicken gut metagenome | biome: Broiler Chicken; feature: Gastrointestinal Tract; material: Caecum | place: Ireland | collected 2018 | study: Broiler... | reverse complement strand
ATGTGGTGGAAGTTATAGGGCTCGAACCTATGACCCCCTGCTTGTAAGGCAGATGCTCTCCCAACTGAGCTAAACTTCCGTTCGAACGTCGAACGCTTATATACTATACCAAATCTCAGAACAAAAAGCAACTATTTTGCAATTGCTTTTTCAATTTTTTTTAAAAATCTTTTGAAAGGCGACTTTTCGGAGAAATTTCTGCAAGGGAAGGATTTTCTCGGCAGAAAAAGGAAATAAAACATTGGGTAAAAAGAGCGACAATTCCGCCCGCGCGGGTGTATAATGGAATCGTGGTCAAAATCGCCCTGGCATCGGGGCGTTGGAGGAGAAAATATGCCTGCAGAATACACGCATCAGATCATTGCGGAAAACGTTTTGGAGGCGCTGCCGGCCGCACAGCGGGAGCGCGTTTCCGATTTTTCCGCATATTGCATCGGAGCGCAGGGCGGGGATGTCTTTTATTTTTTGCGTATCTTCTGTACAGCGCGCTATAATTTGGGCAAATTTTTACATAACTGCCGCGTGTATGATGTTTTTTCGGAATTTCTTTCTGCGGCAGCGGGGGCGGGACCGGCGGGGTTTTCGTACATCGTCGGCTATATCACGCACTATGCTGCGGACACTGTCTTTCATCCGTTCGTTTACGGAATGACGGCTCAGCTGTGCGCGCAGTATCCGCGCGTCCGCTGTCGGTGGCATTCGTATATCGAGAGCGACCTCGATACATATTTCGTGGAAAAGAGCAAGGGGATCCCCGTCGGGGCATATCGCTTTCCGGTCGATCGCCGCACGGCAGATGCGGAGCAGATCGCCCCTGTGCTGGACCGCGTCTGCAGGGCGGTGGGTCAAAAGCGGATATCGCCCCGCCTGTTCCGGCGCGCATTGCGCCGCTATGAATGGTTTGAACGCGCTTTTTATGATAAGCACGGGCGTCGTCGTCGCTTTTTTACGGGCATGGAGAGGCTGCTGCACATTCCGCGCTTCTGTTCGACTCTTTGTCGGCGCCAACAGATCGACGCGCGCAGCATCAATGCAGGCGGTGCGGTTTGGCGCAATCCGTCGCAGCCGTCGCTTGCGTCGGCCGAGGGGGCGGATGCATTGTTCGATCGTTCCGTGCGCGAGAGCGTGCGCCTGATCGGCCTGTTTTTTGCCTGCCTTGACGGCGGTACGCAGCTGCCGCGGGAAGACTTCGATAAAGGATTCCTCTCCGGCGTCGACTGCTCGCTTCCCGTCGTTCGGCCGCATGCGGGCGATGGGGCAGATAGCGGCTGACGGGCCAGGTCCGGCATAAAAAATGGCAGGCAGGCTTGCATTCCGCCGTGCCCGGCCCTATAATTATAATAAATCAGGAAAAAGGGGAAAGGCGGGATGCGCAAATTGTACGATGTCAATATGCAGCCGATCGGATACTTGCAGGAAGGGGAAGCGGGAACGCGCCGCGTGTTGTATGACCGAAACTGCCGCGTGCTGGGGTACTATTATCCCGCCAGCGACAAGACGTACGACCGGGATATGCGTCCGGTCGGGCGGGGAGACCTGCTCGCCGGCCTGCTCGCTTCGAAAGATGGACGATGAACTTGCGGATTTATGGAGGACATAAAAAGGGAGGACACCGCCGCTTTTGCTGCGATGCCCTTCCTTTTTTATAACGATCAAACGATTCGCGATTATAGTTCTTTTGTGTGTGGGTAAAGCGGAGCATGTCTCGGCATTATTCCATGCTGTTTTTGACTGCTTCCGTCACATCTGCCGCGATCTTGTCCAGCTGCTCGGCAGAGGGCTTGTACGCCAGTTTGATGGCGGGGAGCAGCGCTTCCGCTTTGCAGGCCGTCAGCTGGTCGTAGACTTGCTGCGGAGACTGGCCGCCCCAGCCGTAGGAACCGAAGGCGATAAACTTTTTCTTGTTGCCCGTCAGGCCCTTAAAGTAGGTCAGGAAAGAGGAAACGGAGGGCATCATATTGTTGTTGAGGGTGGGGGAACCGACGGCGATGTATTTTGCCGTCATGGCGTCGGCGATGATGTCCGAGTTGTGGCAATAGTGCAGGTTGTACAGGCGGGGTTTGAGGCCGCAGGCAAGGAAACCGTTTTCGATGGCGTGTGCCATCGCCTCCGTCGAATGCCACATAGTGTCGAACACGATGACCGCCGTGTCGTCGTATTCGTTGGACGTCCACGATTTGTACAGGGCGAGGATGTCGGGGATATGTTTTGTCCAGATGATGCCGTGGCTGGGGCAGATGGTTTGGATGGGCAGTCCAGCGCACGCGGCCAGCGCCTTGGCCGTCTGCATGCCGTACGGCTGTACGATGTTTGCATAATATTTGCGCGCCTGGATATAGGCTTCGGGCAGGTCGCATTCGGTATCCAGCCGCTCGTCGGAAGCGTAATGCTGCCCGAAAGCGTCGTTGGAGAAGAGGATATTTTCGGGCGTCATGAAGGAGACCATGTTGTCCGGCCAGTGGACCATGGGTGTGGGGACAAAGGTGAGGGTCCGCTTGCCCAAAGAGAGCGTTTCTCCGGCTTTTACGCCGATGTAGCCGCGGTCACCGTAATAAGCGGCGAGATCTTTCTGCCCGGCGCCGGCCGCGGCATAGACTTTTGCATTTTTGGCGATCTCGAGCAGGGCGGGGATACTTCCGCTGTGGTCGGGCTCGGCATGGTTGGAAATGATCACGTCGATCTTGGAGGGGTCGATGACCGAACGGATGCGCGAGAGCATTTCGTCGGCGAAGCCCTCCTTGACTGTATCGATGAGAGTGATCTTTTCATCGAGGATCAGGTAGGCGTTGTACGTCGAGCCCTTTTCCGTTTCATAACCGTGGAAGTTGCGTAAGTTCCAGTCGATGGCGCCGACCCAGTAGACGCCCTCGCAGATCTGCATCGCTTTCATATTGCTTCTCCTATTACAGTAAAATATTATTCGGTTTGGATCCCGCAGCCGGCAGATATGCGCGCTGCGCCTTTCCCCCGTATTATACAATGAAAGCCGCCCCGCTTGCAAGGGAAAAGGTCCGTTTTTTGTGAAAAAGTCATGATTTGGCGCGGATTTTGCTGCCGATGGGGCGGGAATTGTGCGTGCGCGGCAAAATCTTTTTGTTTCTCTTCCAAAAACGGTTGACAATGAAAAAAGAATATGATAGACTTTAAGAACACACCGCGCGAGGTGTGATTTTTTTGCATGGAGTTGAAACGATGGCTGCCATAAACAGAACGAAAGTTACTTTTGAATGCACCGAATGCAAGCACCGGAACTACGACACGATGAAGAACAAGAAGAACGATCCGGAAAGATTGCAGCTGAACAAGTATTGCCCTTTCTGCAAGAAGCATACCGTTCACAAAGAGTCCAAATAATTTCCCGCGATAAGGGGATGCGGCTCTGCCGCAACGAAATCACTGCGAGGTTCTCATGAAAGCGAAGACAGCTGCAAAAAAGCCCAATATCTTTATTCGGATGGGCAGAAAGATCAAAGAAGTATTTTCCGAGCTCAAAAAGGTGACATGGCCTTCCTTTGGGAAGGTGGTCAAGACGACGTGCGTCGTGCTCGTCATCGTCCTTGTGTTCTTGGTCGTATTCACCGCCATCAATTACGGCCTCAACTCGTTGCTGGGCTTGCTGAGCAGCGGCCTCGGCGGCACCTCCGCTTAATCGCGGCAGTGCACCGCGCATGTCCGCCCTGGCGGGCAGGGGCGAGGAGGAGTTATGGAAAAATCGGGAAATCCGCTTGAAAGCCAGGCGAAGTGGTACGTCCTGCATACCTATTCCGGGTATGAAATGATGGTCAAGGACAGCCTGGAAAAGCTGATCGAAAACAATAATTTAAAAGATAATATTTTTGACCTGAAGATCTTGATGGAACAGACCATCGAGGAGAAGAACGGCAAAAAGAAGGTCGTCGAGCGCAAGCTGCTGCCCTGCTACGTCTTTATCAAGATGATCTATTCGAATCAGGTCTGGTATCTCGTCACGAACACGCGCGGAGTTACCGGTTTTGTCGGCCCGCAGGGCCGCCCGCTGCCGCTCAAGGACGAAGAGGTGCGCAAGATGCAGCTGGAAACTGTCGCCGTGGATGCCGATTTTGCGGTGGGCGACGAGGTGAGCATCGATGCGGGCCCGCTCGCCGGGTTCGTCGGCAAAGTCAAGGAGCTGAACGACTCCGCCCAAAAAGCGAAGGTCAACGTGCTCATGTTCGGGCGCAATACCGACGTGGAAGTGGAGTATGTGCAGATCCGCAAGGTCACGCCCGCGGAAAAGCCCGCGGACGCAAAAGATGCGCAAGAATAAGGGGAGACCCTTTTCTTAATAAGTGGGAGAAGCGCAAATATCTTCAAGGCGCTTTGTTAAAACCACATCTCAGGAGGAGAACTTATGGCTAAAAAGATCACTGCGGTCGTCAAGCTTCAGCTGCCCGCAGGTAAAGCCACCCCCGGCCCCCCTGTCGGTTCGACGCTCGGCCCGCACGGTATCAACATCCCCGGCTTTACCAAAGAGTTCAACGCGAAGACCGCCGACCAGGCGGGGCTCATCATTCCCGTTGTCATCACCATCTACCAGGATCGGTCGTTCACCTTTATTCTGAAGACGCCGCCCGTTCCCGTGCTCATCAAAAAGGCATGCAAGATCGAGAGCGGCAGCGCCCGGCCCAATCGCGACAAGGTCGCAAAACTCACCGCCGCGCAGGTGGAAGAGATCGCGAAGCTGAAAATGCCCGACCTCAACACCGTTTCGCTCGAGTCGGCAATGAGCATGGTCCGCGGAACCGCCCGCAGCATGGGCGTCACCGTCGAAGAGTAAATAGATAAGGAGACCGTGGGAGAGTTTATCTCGTCCGTACCACAAGGAGGTAATTCAGAATGAAATACGGGAAAAAATATGCCGACAGCTTGAAGGCATACGATCGTTCCAAATTATACGACGCGGACGAGGCGATGGGCCTCGCCGTCGAAACCGCGAAGGCGAAGTTTGACGAAACCATCGAACTTCACGTCCGTTTGGGCGTAGATCCCCGCCAGGCTGACCAGCAGGTCCGCGGCGTGCTCGTTCTGCCCAATGGCACGGGTAAATCCAAAAAGGTTTTGGTCATCGCCAAGGGCGAGCGCGCGGATATCGCGCAGCAGGCCGGTGCCGATTACGTTGGCGCGGAAGAAATGATCCAAAAGATCCAAACGGAGAATTGGTTCGATTTCGACGTTGTGATCACCACGCCCGACATGATGGGCGTCGTCGGCCGCATCGGTAAAGTGCTCGGCCCGAAAGGCCTCATGCCGAACCCGAAGTCGGGTACGGTCACGATGGACGTCGCCAAGGCGATCACCGAGGTCAAGGCCGGTAAAGTGGAATATCGTCTGGACAAGACGGCGATCATCCATTGCCCGATCGGCCGCAAGAGCTTCGGCAAAGAGAAACTGGGCGAAAACTTCACCGCGCTGATGGATGCCATCATCAAGGCGAAGCCCGCCGCGGCGAAGGGCCAGTACATCAAGAGCGTCACAGTCGCCAGCACGATGGGCCCGGGCGTCAAAGTGAACTACGCGAAGCTGTAAAAAGCGCGGCAGTTTGGCAAAGCGCCCGAAAAACAGTTGACATACGGCCGCATTGTCGGTATAATGATTCATGTAAATTGCGCAAGCATCCATATCCGCACCGCAGACAGCAGGTACCGCACAAGGTTTAATGGCAACGCCTGCCGAGGTCGTAAGTCAACATTGTAGAAGATTTCTGCAAGTCCTTACATCCGCGCGGTGTAAGGACTTTTTGTTTGCGGCCCGCACCCTGCGGGCGGATGCCGAAAGGCATCGGCCGCGCCGTTCTGTCAGGCGGCTGCGGCAGAAATCTGAACAGGAGGTAGAGAATGTCAGCCAATCTGGAAGCAAAAAAACAGGTTGTCGAAGAGATCAAAGAGAAGATCCAAAAGAGCAAATCTGTGATCTTTGTCGACTATAAAGGGCTTACGGTCGCGGAAGTTTCTGCGCTGCGCAACAAGTTCCGCGAGGCAGGCGCCGAGTATAAGGTTTACAAAAACACCCTCGTGCGCAAGGCTTTCAACGAACTGGGCGTCACCGCGTTCGACGCGGACCTGAACGGCCCGACGGCGACGGCGTTCGGCCCGGATGAGACGGGCGCAGCGAAGATCTTCGCGCAGGCAGTGAAAGACATGCCTGAAAAGATCGTCCCGAAGAGCGCGTACGTCGACAATGCTTATATCGATGCGAAGGGCATCAAGGCGCTCGCCGATATGCCTTCGAGAGAAGAACTCATCGCGAAGATGCTCGGTTCCATGCAGGCGCCGATTTCCAACTTCGCGGGCGTGCTTTCCGCGATGCTGCGCGGCGTCGTCGTGGCGCTCAACGCGATCGCAGAGAAAAAGGGCGCGTAAGCCGGAAGAGGGGCAAGGGCTCCTCTGTGTGCGCGGCATGAGCCGCCGCCTCCCCGCCGCGGCGTAAAACAGGGCGGAAAATCCAATCTAAAAAATAATTCGGAGGATCACGAAAATGGCAGATATCGCTAAGTTCATCGAAGAGATCAAAGGTATGACGGTCGTCGAGCTCAACGAGCTCGTGAAGGCTTTGGAAGAGGAGTTCGGCGTCAGCGCTGCTGCTCCCGTCGCAGTCGCTGCTGCTCCCGCTGCAGCTGCCGCTCCCGCAGAGGAAGAGAAGACGGAGTTCAACGTCAAGCTCAAGGAGATCGGCGCGAAGAAGATCGACGTCATCAAGGCTGTCCGCGAGTTCACTTCCCTCGGCCTTGCCGAAGCGAAGAAGCTCGTCGAAGACCTCGGCATGATCAAGGAAGGCGTCAACAAGGAAGAGGCCGAAAAGATCGTTGCCCGCATGAAAGAGGCCGGCGCAGTCGCCGTCATGGAGTAATTTCCGGACAAAACAAAGGGAGATCCTTTCGGAGGATCTCCCTTTTGCTTTATACAGAAAAGTACGCGCGGTAAAGCCAACGAGTGCTTTGTCAACCGCCGGCTATGCAGGTGAAATAGTTTTCGTGCAAGTTTGCGTGGTTTGGTTATACAAAGAAGCCCCTCTGTACTAAACTGTATATGGCCGGCAACCATAAATTAAAGTACAGAGGTTACTTCACACAGGGAAGACGTTTTTTGCCAAATTGCCGCCATTTCGGGGGGCGCATTAAATTCCCCGTACAGAGGGCGCGGCGGCGGTCCCGCAAGACGGCTCCCGCATCCCGCGCTTTACTTGCGCGGGATGCGGGAGCCGGAGCGTACCGATCATAATTCGCCGCAGACGCCGCGCAGCACGTCCGCCGAGTAGAGCAGGCGCGTGCGTTCATCCTCGTTCAGCGAGACGGGCACGACCTTTTCTACGCCGCGCCGCCCGACGATGGCGGGCACGCTGAGGGTCGCGTCTTCGATGCCGAATTCGCCGTGCAGGGCAGTGGAGACGGGCAGGACGGACTTTTCGTCGCGCACGACGGCTTCGCAGATGCGCTGCACCGCCATGGCAATGCCGTAATAGGTCGCGCCCTTGCGTTCGATGATGCGATAGGCACTGTTTTTGACGGATTCGGCGATCTCGCGCATGGCATTTTCATGATCGAAGTGGCCGCGCATTTCGCAGAAGGCGTGCAGCGGCACTCCGGAAACGGTCGCGCAGCTCCACAGCGCGATCTCGCTGTCGCCGTGCTCCCCGACGATAAAGGCGTGCACGCTGCGGTTATCCACATCCAGATGTTCGCCCAGCAAATAGCGCAGCCGCGCCGTGTCCAGCACCGTGCCGGAGCCGAAGATCTGCCTTTCGGGCAGGCGGGAGTGCTTTTGCGCGACGCGCGTGAGTACGTCCACCGGATTGGAGACGACGAGGATATTCCCCGCGAATCCGCAAGTTTCCAGCTCGTTCAGGACGGAAAGGAGGATGGCGCTGTTGCGTTTGACGAGATCCAGCCGCGTTTCGCCCGGCTTTTGGTTGGCGCCCGCCGTGATGATCGCCATGGACGCATCGGCGGCGTCCGCATAGTTTCCCGCCCAAATGTCCATCGGTTTGGCAAAGAGCAGGCCGTGCGCGATGTCCTCCGCCTCCCCTTCGGCGCGGGCTGCGTTGGCGTCGATGAGTACCATTTTCGAGTACAGTCCGTGCTGCATGAGCGCAAAGGCGCACGCGGCTCCCACGAACCCGCAGCCGATAATGACAACTTTTCTCGGATCGATCATGTCAATATCCTCCTTTTTTGGTATAGTATAGCGGCTTTTCGGGACGAATGCAAGCGGGAAAAGCCCGCCGTTTTCGGCGCAGTGTCCTGCCGTTACAATGTGAGCATCCTGTAACCAGTGTGTGCATTGGGCGGAACGGCTATGCGTTTGGGCGCTGTATTTGTCCGCCGAGGAGCGGTGCAGAGGTCTTTTTTTTCGATGGGTGAAAAAGCATGAAAAGGGCGTGAAAACCGTCGGATGCGGGCGGCAAACGGTTGACTTTTCTTCCGGAAATGCGTAAAATAATTAACAATTAAGCACTTATCAATATGTGATCGTGCAGAGGAGGAAAGCCATGGATGCAAATGTCCTGATGCAAGGAATTTACAGTATCAGCAAGCAGCTGGAGGGGGTGCGCGAATTTTATCACGATCTGCCCTTTAACAATACGGAGATGCTGATGATGTGCGAGATCGTCGTGGCGAAACAGGAAGGGCGGCGGTTGATCTCCAGCCGCCTTGCGGAAATGCTGAATATCACGCGTTCGGCCGTTTCGCAGATCGTCAACAAACTGGAGTCCAGGAACGTCGTGCGCCGCGTTCCCGATGCGAAGGATCGCAAGATCGCTTATATCGAGCTGTCCGAAGAGGCATACGGCGTCTATGAGGACATGAAGCGGCGCATCAACGGCATCTTGGATAATATTATCGCACGCTTCGGTGAAGAGAGGGTAGAACACTTTTTATCGGAGGCGCACGAATTTGTAGGTGCCTTTAATGCGGCGGCGAAGGATGCCGGTGCGGCGAAGAAGGCATAAAAAGTTTGCCGGCGGCGCGTTCCGCCCGAAGAGGATGTTATGTCACAGGCAATTTTGAAGTTAGACAAGATCACGAAGGACTATAAAGTCGCCGATTCGGCGGTACATGCGCTGCGGGGAGTTTCTCTGAATTTCCGCAGCAAGGAGTTTGTCGCCGTGCTCGGCCATTCCGGCTGCGGCAAGACGACCCTATTAAACATTATCGGCGGTTTGGATCACTATACGTCGGGCGATCTGGTCATCAAGGGCCGCTCGACCAAGCACTATAAGGACGCCGACTGGGACGCATACCGCAACCACAGCATCGGCTTTGTCTTTCAGTCGTACAACCTGATCCCGCACCAGACGGTGCTGGAAAACGTCGAACTGGCGCTGACCTTGTCGGGCATTCGCCCGCAGGAGCGCAGGGAGCGGGCTACCCATGCTCTGGAACGGGTGGGGCTCGGCGGCGAACTGCACAAGCGGCCCAACCAGCTTTCCGGCGGGCAAATGCAGCGCGTGGCGATCGCCCGCGCGCTGGTCAACAATCCGGAGATCCTGCTCGCCGATGAACCGACGGGCGCCTTGGACAGCGAGACGAGCGTGCAGATCATGGATCTCATCCGCGAGATCGCGGGGGAAAGGCTGGTCATTATGGTCACCCACAATCCCGAGCTCGCGCGCCGTTATTCGACCCGCATCGTCGAATTGAAGGACGGGCAGATCGTCGGCGATTCCGATCCGTTCGAGCCGGATGAGGAATATGCAGAGGAGGGCGTTGCCGCCCGTGCGGCGAATGACCGCCGAGCCCGCCGTGCCGAGCGCAAAAAGAGGGAAAAGACGAGCATGTCCTTCTGGACGGCGTTTTTGCTTTCGGGGCGCAATCTGCTCACCAAAAAGGGTCGCACGGCGGTCACGAGCATTGCTGGCAGCATCGGCATCATCAGCGTCTGTCTCGTGCTCGCTCTGTCCAACGGCTTTACCAATTACATCAACCAGACGGAAGAGGATATGCTCTCTTACTATCCGCTGGAGATCACCGAAACGTCCCTCGACCCCACCTCGATCATGGCGGGGCTGCAGACGGCGGGGGAGATGCCCGATCTGTCCGAACTGGACAATAAAGTGTACGTCAACTCCTTCCTCACGCAGATCGCGCAGGGTTTGACCGTCGCCAACGAGATCACGCAGGAAGGGTACCTCGAATATCTCTATGAGATGCCGGAAGACTGGTACTACGCGATCACGCAGGACACGGGTGCCACGCTGGTGGATAATCTGTTTACCACCGTCACGACGGGCGTCGGAGAGGACGCAAAGGAGGAGATCCGTTCGCTGTCCTCCCTCAAACAGTACTTCATCAATGTGTTGGAAGATCAGGAAGAGCAGTACGCACAGATGGCGTACCTCGTCGATTATCTCGGCGACGTCGTCACGACCATGCCCGGCACTTCAAACTTTGACGAAGAGCGCGACGCCTACGGCGACTACGTCCTCTCGCAATACGACATCATCAATGAGGGCGGTTATTTCCCGCAGGAGAGCAACGAGGCGGTGCTCGTCGTCGGCACGAACAACGACATGACGGACCTGTTGCTCGCACAGCTCGGCTACATTACGGAGGACGACTTTCTCAGCCTGTTCGAACTGGGCGGCGGCGAGACGGAGGATTACGATCCCGATGACATCGGGGACTATCTGTCCATTTCCTTCGAGGAACTGACTGAAAAGCCCTTCACTCTCTATTATAACGATGCGGTATATGAGCGGAATGCAGGTTACATTATGCCGGGCAGCGGCCACGCCTTCAATTATGTCGGCGAGCGGGATGACTTCGATACGGCGGGCGGCGAGGACGGTGTAGAGGTCAAGATCACCGCAGTGCTGCGCCTGAAAGACGGGCTCACCTACGGCTGCCTCTCGCGCGGGCTCAATTTAACCGAGCAGCTGGTCGAGGAATATGTGCAGGTCAACAAGGAATCGCAGATCGTGCGGTGGATGAACACGGAGATCGATCTGGACGACTTATCTACGATCGCGGACGGCGGCTACATCACATTCGGCGAGGGCGCCAACGCGAGCACCATCTATCTCTCTCCCTCTGCACATCTGAACGGGACTTACTATGCGCAGATCACGGACGCACAGCGCCAGGAGATCGAGGCGCAGAATCCGGAGCTCGGGCCGCTGCTCGACTTCCTGCAGGAGCTGTACATCACCAACTCCATCGGATTAGAGCAGGCGCAGCGCGTTCTCGGCGGCGACGATACGCCGAATTCGATCGCCATTTACCCGCGCGATTTCGAGACAAAGGAGTCCATCCTCTCCTACCTCGACGAATGGAACGCGCAGGCGGATGCGGATCCCGATGACGGAAAGACGGCCGTGCAGTATACCGATACCGTCGGTCTGCTGATGGGCATGGTGCAGACCATCCTCGACGCGATCACTTACGTGCTCGTCGCGTTTACGGGCATTTCGCTGGTCGTTTCCACCGTCATGATCGGCGTCATTACCTACGTTTCCGTCGTCGAACGCACCAAGGAGATCGGCGTATTGCGCGCGATCGGTGCGCGGCGCAAGGATATCAAGCGGGTGTTCAATGCAGAGACATTCATCATCGGTATGTGCTCCGGCTGTTTCGGCGTGGTCGTGGCATACTTGTGCCAGGTCATTATCAACGCCATTCTGACGCCGCTGACGGGCATCGCGGGGCTGGCTTCGCTGGCATGGTATGCCGCGCTCATCATGATCGTCATCAGCGTGGTGCTGACCTTGATCTCCGGCCTCGTCCCCGCTTCGGCGGCAGCCAAGCGCGATCCGGTCGTGGCGCTGCGCAGCGAATGATCGGCCACCCGTCAGAGATTTTCCCGTTCCCGTCGGAAAAATTTGGCGGCGACGCTTTGCTTCGCCGAACGGATGCAGTATAATAGAATTGCCACAGGGCGGCGCGTGCATACGCACGCGCCGCTCATATTTTTCGGGGGAGGGATGGTATGATCTATTTTTCGGATGCTTCCGGCACGCTGACGCGCTGCGTTCCGGCACAGGTATATCAGGGCTCGGCGGAGGGGAACCGCCTCTTTTTGGTCGCGCCTTTCGCGCAGAATGCAGAGGTCTACGCGGCTTTCCGGCTTCCGGACGGCACGAGTACGGAGCGGTACCGCCTCGACTGTGCGGGCGCCATCGGCGGGATCTCCGGGCAGGGCGGCGCCGGCGTTTACGGCTGGCAGTGCGCGCTGCCGGCCTGCGTGACCGAGCAGTACGGCTCGGTCACGGTGCAGTTTTTCCGCATCGTTGCGGGGGAAGAGTTATCGGTATTTGCGGCGCAGTTCACCGTCGAGCGCGGCGTCCGGCCGCAGCTCCCCGCGGCGCCCGGCGAAGACGTGTACCGGGCGATCGCCGAGGCGCTCGCCGCGATCGGGGCGGACCTGCGCAACGGTTTTTTTGCCGCGCGCGCCATCTATGCGTGGAATGCGGCGTTTACTTACGGAGCCAACGAAGTCGCCTTTTATCCGGTCGGCGAGCACGGCGCCTTTGTGCGCTCCCTGCATGCCGACAATGCAGAGCCGCCGTATGCGGAAGACGGCACGCTGAACGGCGAACATTGGGCGGAGACGGTCAACTTCGACACCGTGTCGGAAGAATATTTCGGTGCGCTGCGCGCGGAAGTTGACCGCGCCGAGGATGCGGCGGACCGTGCGCAGGCATTTGCGCAGCAGCTCGCCTCGGTTTTGGATAGAGAGGTGCTTCTCGTCGATGTACTGCCGCAGTCTCCGCAGGCGGATGCACTGTACCTGCTGTTGGGGGAGGGCGATTCCCTGTTCGAATTGTGGACGTATGACGGGGAATGGGTCAGTTTCGGCGGGGCAGACATCGTGCTGAATACGGCAACCTTTTACTCCGGTACCCTTGCGGCGGGCGGCTGGGCCGGCGGGAGACAGACGCTTGCCCTCGCAGAAGTGGCCGCGGAGGATGCTGTGTACGCCGTGCCGGCGGACGGATATGCGGCGGCCTATCTCGCAGCGGGCGTCCGCGCGGCGGAAGTGACGGAGGGAGGCATCATCTTTTCCTGTAAGAGCGCCCCTTCGCAGGATATTGCAGTGGCGCTCGCCGTTACCCGCCGCCAGGATGCGCCGCTCTCCGCCCGCGAGAGTTATTACACAAAAGCGGAGACAGACGGCCTGCTGTCGGCAGAGTCTTCCGCCCGTTCGCAGGCGGATGCGGCACTGGGCGGGCGCATCGATGAGATCCTTGCGGGCGGCACGCCCGTGGCGCAGGCTTCCAATGCCGCGCATGCGGCGTCTGCCGATTCGGCAACCAGCGCGGCAAATGCCGCGCACGCGGTTTCTGCCGATTCGGCCTCCAGTGCGGCGTATGCCGAAAGTGCGGGCAGTGCGGCGAGCGCTGTAAAGGCTGCGCAGGATGCCGGGGGCAACGATATCGCCGCGACCTATGCGACCAAAGCGGAGGTCGCGGGAGCGGGAAACTTCGATGCGGCGGGTACCTATCCGGACCTGACGGCGGGGGAGGCATCGCACGCGGCTTCCGCCGATTCGGCGGCGAATGCCGCCAATGCGACATATGCGGCGAGCGCGGGCAGTGCGGCGAACGACGGGGCGGGCAACAACATCGCCGCGACGTATGCCAAGGGGACCGACGTGCAGTCGGCGCTGGCGCAGCTGCAAGAGGGATCGACCGTCGTCGGCAGGGCGACGGCGGATGCAGCGGGCAACAACATCGCCGCGACGTATGCGACGAAGTCCGAGCTCGCCGCGTCGGGAGGCGGTTCCGGCGGCGGGATGCTGTACCGCCATGACCTGTTCATCACGGTGGACGAGAACAGCATGTTTACGAGTACGATCATCAATCGCAGCGCGACGCCCTTTTCGACGGCGCAGGCCCTCCTCGATTATGTAAAGAGCGAGGGGTGGCAGATCTCGCCGCAGATCCGGCCGCTGCTCGCCTCGGGGGATACGTTCAACGGGGACGGCCTCATGTACGGGATCGGCGAGCATACGACATATCCGGACGCACTGGGGATCCTGTACCGCAGCAGCAGCGGAAAGATGACGCAAAACGCACTGTATATATCGAAAATGGCGGTCACAGATCATGTGACGGAAATTTAAGGAGGGAAAAATGGGGATCGGAAACGGGGCGACGTTGGAGATGGTGGAAAATCTGCTCGACGGCAGCGTGCCGGCGGGCAGGGCGCTGCAGGCGGACAGCGCGGCGAGCGCCGACAGGGCGGCAAAGGACGGGCAGGGCAATGTCATCTCTTCGACATATGCGACGAAATCGGAGCTGGCGGCGGCGGGCGGGTTTGATGCGGGCGGTACCTATCCAAACCTGACGGCGGGAGAGGCGGCGCACGCGGAGGAGGCGGATACTGCATCGAGCGCCGCATATGCGTCGAGCGCGGGGAGCGCCGATTCCGCAGCGTACGCAGAGACCGCGGGCAGCGCCGCAACGGCGACAAATGCAGACAACGCGGCCAATGCAGCATACGCCACGAGCGCGGGAAGCGCGGTGAGCGACGGCGTCGGGAACAACATCGCCGCGACCTATGCGACGAAGGCAGAACTTGCCCTTTCCGGCGGCGGTTCCGGAAATTTTGATGCGAACGGCACATATCCTAACCTGACGGCCGGTACGGCACAGAATGTCAGCGCTCTGTATGTGCACTATCTGCACGGCGTCGATACGCGCGGCGGCTCGGGGCAATGCGTGTATTGGAATGCGACCGTCGTATCCGGATCGGCGGCGGCACTCAGTTCTGTCACAGCCGCTTATCTGCGCGGCTTGGGATATGCGGAGGGAGAATCCTTCCCGATAAGCGGATATCTCGATCGCGGCGGCAGCGGTTCCAACGGGACTATTATCGGTTTGCGCCTGCTGGCAAACGATTATCTGGCCGTGGAACTGATCGATACGGAGGGAAATTTTGCACAGTTTCCCGTGGCGGCGGCGCTGAGCGTCAGTTCTTCGGGCGAGAACGGGAAGGACATCGTGCGCCGTTTGCAGTAATGTGCATGGAAACGCACAGCAAACATGCAGAGCCGCCCTACAAGGGCGGCTCTGCATAACAATCGAGGTACTGTTTTTGTCAAGAGAATAAGGAGAGAGGCATTTATAAACGATTTTGAACGATACGGATTCTTTTGAATGTTATTTTCTTAATTCATCTCCTGTTTGAAAAGTATCTATAATTTTATAATTATACTGCAGGTTCATGAATAAGATTCGGCTGTGCAGCGTATGTAAAGGCGAAGATCTCCAGCTTGCGGATGGCTTTGATCACATTGACTTTGCCCGGCTCTTCGAGCGTGAGCGCGTATATCTGGCGTGAAGGGGAACCGTCCGGCAAGCGGCCTTCCG
>ERZ1643247.2317-NODE-2317-length-15325-cov-11.703864_pt1 | contig 15325 bp, 9 predicted proteins | sample MGYA00579264_ERZ1643247 | MGnify/ENA primary metagenome ERZ1643247 (study PRJEB29033, sample SAMEA4952262) | chicken gut metagenome | biome: Broiler Chicken; feature: Gastrointestinal Tract; material: Caecum | place: Ireland | collected 2018 | study: Broiler... | reverse complement strand
TTGCCGAGTTCGGCTCCGGCTTCAAGATCGCCATGCGGGATCTGGAGATCCGGGGGGCCGGCAACGTGCTGGGCCCGGAGCAGAGCGGCTTTTTGCTCAGCGTGGGCTACGACATGTACCTGAAGCTGCTGGAGGAGGCGGTGCTGGAGGAGCGGGGGGAGAAGCCCCAGCGGCCCACCGAGTGCGCCGCCGACCTGTCGGTGGCCGCCTCCATCCCCGACCGGTACGTGCCCTCCCCGGAGCAGCGGATGGATCTCTACCGCCGCATCGCCGCCATCCGCAGTGAGGCGGACGCCGACGACGTGGTGGATGAGCTCATCGACCGCTACGGCGACCCGCCCAGGACGGTGAACAACCTGATCTCCGTGGCCCTGCTCCGGGCCCACGCCGCCGACAACGGCATCGCCGAGATCAGCCAGAAGGGGACGAATCTCAACTTCTACCTGGACGGCTTCGACCTCCAGCGGGTGAGCGCCCTGTGCGCCATGGAGAAGTACAAGTCCCGTCTGCTCTTCTCCGCCGGGGAGAATCCCTACCTGGCCCTCCGGCTGAAAAAGGGGGAGGACGCGCTGAAATTCGGCCGCAAGCTGGTGGAGGACTACGCCGCCACCGCCCCTAAGGAGAGCTCGTAAAAAGCATAAAATTTGGGCCCGGCGCACGAAACACTTCGTGTGCCGGGCCTTTGGCTAGGGCTTGTTTGAAACATGTCAACATGCCCAATCGGCGGGCCTTTTGCCCCCTGGACGGCGCAATTTTTCCTTGAAATCCGTCAGGATTCCTGCGAAAAAATTGCTTGCCAGCGGCCCAAAATCCCTCGCCGCTGGACACATCGCCAATGTTCAAACAAGCCCTAGTCCGACAGGGTGAAGAAGCTTTCCACCCGATCCTTTTTGTCAAACACGTTGTTGTAGAGCAGCACCTTGTAGTCCTCAATGGCCCCGTCCAGCTCCTCCGGCAGGGCGGCGTTCTCCCCGTACCAGTTCCCCTGGGCGTCCCGGATGCCCACGGTGTTGATCACCGGCGCGGTCTCCCACAGCTGGGAGAGGAACTTCTGATACCCGGTCATGGGCAGGTTGGCGGTGTCCATCAGCAGGGCGGACAGGTAGTTGAGGGACAGCTCCACCCCCTGGGCCTCCGGGATGTCGTAGTTGGCCCACAGCACAAAGGGCACCATCTGCTTCTTCTGGGCCGTGGCGGTGTCGGGGTTGGTGCCCAGCACGTCGGTGTAGAAGTTGGTGGCAACCTGGGGCTGGTGGTCGCCGAACAGGAGGATCATAGTGGGCTCCTCCACCTGGGAGAAGTAGTTGATCAGATCCTCGAAGGCCTGGTCGCTCTGGTACACCAGGGAGAGGTACTGGTTCACCGTCTGGAAGCGGTTTTCCAGCTCCCCGGTGAGCCACACCTCCTTGGGCAGGTTCGTCCACGCCATCTGATAGGCGGAGTGGTTCTGCATGGTCACGTTGAAGAGGAACAGGGGCTGCCCCTCCTCCTTCTCCTCGTACCAGCGGATCAGGTTCTCATAGTCGCACCGGTCGGTGACGTAGCCGGTGCGCTCGTCCCCCCGCATGTACGCCCGATCCTGGAAGTCGCTCTCGAAATAGACCTCATCGAAGCCGTAGTCGGCGTACACCGTGGGCCGGTTCCAGCCGGAGGAGCGGTAGGGGTGGGCGGCGATGGTGGTATACCCCAGGGCCTCCATCTGGCCCGCCAGGGAGGGGTCGCCGGGGGAGACGTACATCTGGTAGGGCACCGTGCCGGCGGGGAGGAAGGCGGTGGTGTTGCCGGTGAGGAACTCGTACTCCGAGTTGGCGGTGGTGCCGCCGAACACGGAGGAGTAGGCGTAGCCCTTGACGGTGTTCTCGGTGAGGGAGCGGAGGAAGGGCATGGCGTCCATATTGCTCTCCACCCCGGGGAGGACGGAGAGATCGGAGAGGGACTCGTTCATGATCACGATCACGTTCACCGGCCGGGTGCCCCCGTCCGCCGAGGCCGCCGCATCGGCGGCGTCGCTGGGGCTCTCCCCGGCCAGGGCCGCCAACGTCTCCTGGGAGTAGCTGTCCGGCTTCTCCACCTTCATGTATTTCAGGCACACGGTGAAGTTGAGCACCAGGCCGTTGCCCCGGGTCGTCCACATGGAGGGCTCGATGCCCAGGCCCTCCACCCAGCCGGTGCCGAAGAAGGCCGCCAGGAACACCGCCGTCCCTGCCGCCGCGGGGGCAAAGCCCCGCCAGTCGAAGGGCCGCTTCTCCTCCCTGGGCAGGAAGGACAGGAGCACCAGCACCGCCGCGAAGATGCCGATGGTGAGCCACTGCATGGAGTCGGGGCGGTAGTCGTAGTTGCCCGCCACATTGGCGGCGGTGCGCAGGGTGAGGAAGTCGCCGGGGAACAGGGTGCGGCCCCGGAAGGAGATTAAGTAGTGGTTTGCCATGCCGATGCCCCAGGCGATGCCGAAGGCCCACTTGGCCGCCGCCGCCCGCCGCCGGCGGCGGACGAAGTAGAACACCAGCTCCAGCAGGTAGTACCAGGCCAGGTTGAGGGCAATCTGGACGGGGGTGAAGTCGTCCCAGCTGTTGTAGTTCAGATACTCCACCAGTGCGAAGGCCAGCACGGGGAGGAGGAGCAGCAGGGCCCGGCCCGTCCAGGCCAGCTGCCGCTCCGCGAGCGGGAGCTTGGGCCAGCGGAGGCGGAGCCTTCTGCTTCGTGGCGTCTCTACGGTATAGGTCATGGGTGTCTGCGCCGCCTTTACGGAAATTTTACGTAAACCCTATTGTAGCAGAAAAGAGCGAAAGTGCAACGCACTTTCGCTCTTTTTAATGGAATCTTCATGGTGGAGTGCTGCGGAAGTCAGGCGGTCTCGCCCTCCTCCTTCACCTCGCGGATGAGGATAAAGGGGGTCAGCTCCCGGGACTGGCCCGCCGGGTTGTCTCGGATCAGGCCCTTGAGGGTCTCGTCGTCCAGGGTGATGGAGGAGGCCTTGCCCAGGATCTCCACGTTCAGGTCGTTGGCGTCCACGATCATGGCCTGCACCCCGGTGGCGGCCTCAATCTCGTCGCACACCTTGCCGGGGTTCTCCGGGATGCGGATGCCGAACTCGCCGTACTCCTGGAACTCGTGGTCGTAGAAGCCGTCCAGGCCGGACACCTCCTGGCCCACCATCTCGTAGAACACGCCCCGCTTGCCGAAGAGCTTGCCGAAGCCGGCGCAGATGGCCGCCCAGATCACGAACAGGGCTCCCCGCTCATTGATGGCGAACTGCATCTTGTAGGGGCTGTCCACCCCGATGCCGGCGGAGGAGTGGGAGGCGAACCGGGACAGGAACCGGGCCAGCCAGCCCACCTTCATGTCCTTCTTGTACACCACCCGCTTCTGGCACAGGCCGATGATCTTCTCGCTGGAGGAGAGGAGATCCCCCGGCTGCCACACCGGCTTGACGTACTTCTCCACCAGCTCCACATAGCTCTCGCCCACCTGCACGAAGTGGGTCTGGATGGCGTGGCGGGCGTAGGTCTTTCCGTTTACCTCTATGGTGACGCTTTTTCCCTCGTTTGCGCGGAATTCCATGGCAAAACCTTCTTTTGTGTTTGATGTCCCCCCTATTATAACCACCCGGGGGACAATGTGCAACACAAAGTTTCGCCGGGGTACCCCCGGGGGGCACCCAGGCAGTTGGATGGCGCGCCGAGGTCGTCGCGCCCCACGGGTTGGTGGATACGCAGGCAAGCGGGCGCACACATAGGTGCGCCCCTACGGATGGCTGCCGCAACTGCCCCGATATTTCAGCGGCACGGCACCAGCGGCGGCCCGGCGGGCCAGGCCGGTACAGCGTGGCAATGATCAGGGCTTGCGGGGTGATCGATGCGGGCCGCCCAGGGCGCGGCAGCGCCTGTCACGAAACCAAAAAGGAACCGGGCGTGGATGCACGCCCGGTTCTTGCCTTCTCTGTACAGCCTGCCGCCGCCATGAGCCCCCGTACTGGGGGGCCCAGGGCGGGCGAAGCCCCCCGGCCCTTCTTTCTCCCCATTTCTTCGGGAAGAAATGGGGGCCCCGGCCGGGCAGGCCCGTCCCGCGAGGGGCGCCCCCGGTGTGAGAACGTGGAGCCCCTCATCCGCCGCGGCTTGGCCGCGCCACCTTCCCCCTGTGGGGGAGAAGGCTTCGGGCGGATGATATCCGCCCCTGCGGGCATGGCAGTTGATACGCGCGCCGGGGCCGCCGCCCTCGGCGGCCCGTTCCGCCTTGCAGGGAGTCGGGCGGCGCGTCAGGGATGCCCCGGGAGACCGCGGCTTTCTCAGATCCCCTCGTTCTGGGGGATTTTGGGCAGGGAGTCGAAGCCCTTCTGCAGCTCCTCGTCGGTGGGGATGGAGTCGCTCATCTTGCCGCTGAGATAGTTCTCATAGGCGGTCATGTCGAAGTAGCCGGTGCCGGTGAGGCCGAAGAGGATGGTCTTGGCCTCGCCGGACTCCTTACATTTCAGGGCCTCGTCGATGGCGCCCCGGATGGCGTGGGCGGACTCGGGGGCGGGGAGGATGGTCTCCCGCTTGGCGAAGAGGACGGCGGCCTCGAAAACCCTGGTCTGCTCGTAGGCCACGGCCTCCATATACCCGTCGTGGTAGAGCTTGGAGAGGATGGGGCTCATGCCGTGATAGCGCAGGCCGCCGGCGTGGTTGGCGGAGGGGATGAAGCCGCAGCCCAGGGTGTACATCCGGGCCAGGGGGGTGACCCTGCCGGTGTCGCAGAAGTCGTAGGCGTACTTGCCCCGGGTGAAGGAGGGGCAGGAGGCGGGCTCCACCGCCACGATGCGGGGGTTCTTCACCCCCCGGAGCTTGTCGGCCATGAAGGGGGCGATCAGCCCGCCCAGGTTGGAGCCGCCGCCGGCGCACCCCACCACCACGTCGGGGTACTCGCCCAGCTGCTCCATGGCGATTTTGCTCTCCAGGCCGATGATGGACTGGTGGAGCAGCACCTGGTTGAGCACGCTGCCCAGCACATAGCGCTTGGTGCCGCCGCTGTTCAGGGCGGCCTCCACCGCCTCGGAGATGGCGCAGCCCAGGCTGCCGGTGGTGTCCGGCGTCTCGGCCAGAATCTTGCGGCCGATGTCGGTGGTGGGGGAGGGGGAGGCGGTCACCCGGGCGTCGAACACCCCCATCACCGCCTTGCGGAAGGGCTTCTGCTCGTAGGAGCACTTGACCATATACACGTCGCAGGTCAGGCCGAAGTAGCTGCACGCCTCGGCCAGGGCGGTGCCCCACTGGCCCGCGCCGGTCTCGGTGGTGACGCCGGTGAGGCCCTGCAGCTTGGCGTAGTACGCCTGGGCCACGGCGGAGTTGAGCTTGTGGGAGCCGGAGGTGTTGTTGCCCTCGAACTTGTAGTAGATCTTCGCCGGGGTGTCCAGGGCCTTCTCCAGCTCATAGGCCCGCACCAGCGGGGAGGGGCGGTACATCTTGTACACGTCCCGGACGGGCTCCGGGATGTCCACGTACTCGGTGGCGCCGTCCAGCTCCTGCCGGGCCAGCTCCTCACAGAAGATGGGGGACAGATCGTCCACCCCCAGGGGCTGGAGGGTGCCGGGGTGGATCAGGGGGTCGGGCTGCTCAGGCATGGCGGCGCGCAGGTTGAACCATTTCTGGGGCATCTGGTCTTCGGTCAGGTACAGGCGGTGGGGGATCTTCGTCATGTTCATACACTCCTTTTTTGCCGTTGTGCGGGGGAGGAGGGCATGAAAAAAGCCCTCGTCCCATCTTCTGCTCTGGGACAAAGGCCAAGACCTCTGCGGTGCCACCCGGATTGACGTATGCCAAGCACACGCCCGCTCACTTTCGCATGCCGACCAGCACACGCTCCCCTGATAACGGGCGGAGTCCCCGTCTCGCTACTGAGCCTGCGGCCGTTCGCCATGCCCTCGGAAGTCCATTCACCCGGACGCCGCCTGCCGCGATCCCACCACCCGCGGCTCTCTGAGAGGCCTTGATATCGGACTACTCCTCTTCGTCATTGGTTTACCGATTTAATTTGCTACAGTATAACGGCGGCGGCCCGGTTTGTCAAGCCCTTTTTTTGTAAAATTTGGGCCGGCCCGCCCAGCGGGCGGGTTTCAGCCCATTTTAATCTGAGATCCCTTTTTTGACGGGGCGGAATCTGCTATACTGAGAAAAAAGGCCCGGTATGGCCTGGGAGGCGCGGACGATGAGGCGTGTCAAAGGAATTGCGGCGATGCTGGCGCTCTTGCTGCTGGCCGGGTGCGGGGGAGACCCTGCGGAGGAGACCCCTGCGGCCTCCGGGACGGAGCCCCCGGCGGGGGAGATCACCCTCTACGGGGAGATCCACGGCAATGCCGCCATCAAGGAGTACGAGGCGGAGCGGTGGAAGGAGTGCTACGACCAGGGCATGCGGCACCTGTTTGTGGAACTCCCCTGCTACACGGCCCAGTGGCTCAACCTGTGGATGGACGCGGAGGACGACGGGATCCTGGAGCAGCTCCGCCGGGACTGGGAGGGCACTTACGCCTCCGGCGCCGAGACGCTGGACTTTTACCGCACCGTCAAGGAACAGTGCCCGGAGACGGTGTTCCACGGCACCGACGTGGGCCACCAGTACGACAGCACCGGGGCCCGCTACCGGGACTATCTGGAGGAGCGGGGCCTGACGGACACGGAGGACTACCGCCTGACCCTGGAGACCATAGAGCAGGGGGAGACCTTCTATCGTGCGGAGGACGACGCCTACCGGGAGAATACCATGGCGGCCAACTTCATCCGGGAGTTCGACGCCCTGGACGGGGAGAGCATCATGGGCATCTATGGCGCGGCCCACACCGACCCGGACGCCGTGGCGGATTCCGCCGGCACCGTCCCCTCCATGGCCGCCCAGCTGAAGGAGCGGTACGGGGACGCCCTCCGCACCGAGGATATCACCTGGATGGGACAGAATGCCGAGCCCCAGCGGACGGACGCCCTTTCCGTGGCGGGGAGAGCGTACCAGGCGTCCTGCTTCGGGGAGGAGGACATCTCCGGCTGGAGTGAGGACTGCCAGTCCCGGGCCTTCTGGCGGCTGGAGGGGGCCTATGAGGACTTCAGGGACTGCCCCGAGGGCAACGATGTGCTGCCCTATGATAATTATCCCATACCGATTGAGGCCGGGCAGGTATTCGTCATCGACTACACCCGGAAGGACGGCACGTCAGAGCGGAAGTATTACCGCTCCGACGGGGAGGTTTGGAACGGCATGGACTGCACCACGGAGTTTATCCCGGAATAGAGGCGAAAAAAGGCCGGGGGCCGCCGAATCGGCGGCCCCCGGCCCCAGCCTGTCGAAAGACCTCCCGCGAAGGAGGGCCTCGCAGAGTTCCTGCGGCCGTAGCCGCAGGAATCAAATCAAAATCCGTCATTTCCGGCGACATGTGCGTCGGAAATGACACTTCTCATGGCGGAAGGGGCGACAATTTCGCAAGGAATCGAGTCCCTTCCGCCATGCAATTTTTCTCGAAAAAGTGGCGAAGTCACTTTTTCGAGAGCCTGAGGCCGGGGGACAGCCAGATTGGCTGTCCCCCGGCCCCTCTTTACTTCAGATGGGAGAAATCGTGCCGCTTTTTGCGGGCGTGGTAGTGGGTGTGGAGCAGGTCGTGGGCCCGGCTGGACAGGGGCGCGCCGAAGAACTCCTCGTAGATGGTCTTGATCTCCGGGTTCTCGTGGCTCTTGCGCAGGGGGAGGCTCCGGTCGATCTCGTACAGGGCCTGGATGCGGGCGTCCCGGACGGCGTTGTTGGTGCCGATGGGCTGTCCGCCGCCGCCGATGCAGCCGCCGGGGCAGGCCATGATCTCGATGAAGATGTAGTCGGCCTCGCCGCTCTCCACCCGGCGGATGATCTCCTCGGCGTTCTTCAGGCCGTTGGCCACCGCCACCTTCAGGGGGGTGCCGTCCAGGTCGATGACGGCCTCCTTGATGGCGTTGACGTCGCCCCGCACGGCGTCGAACTCCAGGCGGGGCAGGGTCTTGCCGGTGTGGAGCTCATAGGCGGTGCGCAGGGCGGCCTCCATGACGCCGCCGGTGGCGCCGAAGATGGCCCCCGCGCCGGAGCCGATGCCCAGGGGGGAGTCAAACTCGCTGTCGGGCAGATCGGACAGGTTCAGGCCCACGTAGCGGATGAGCTTGGCCAGCTCCCGGGTGGTGAGGACGTAGTCCACGTCCTGATAGCCGTCCCGGCCCAGCTCGGGCCGGCTGGCCTCGTACTTCTTGGCGGTGCAGGGCATGACGGAGACGCTCACCACGTCGTGGGGATCCCAGCCCATCTTCTGGGCATAGTAGGTCTTGGCCACGGCGCCGAACATGCCCTGGGGGCTCTTGGCGGTGGACAGGTTGTCGATGAGCTCCGGGTGGTGCTTCTCCATGTAGGTGACCCAGCCGGGGGAGCAGGAGGTGATCATGGGCAGCTTGCCGCCGTTTTTGATGCGCTCCAGCAGCTCGCTGCCCTCCTCCATGATGGTGAGGTCGGCGGAGAAGTTGGTGTCGAACACCTTCTCAAAGCCCAGCATCTTCAGGGCGGTGACCATCTTGCCGGTGACGATGGCGCCGCTCTCCAGGCCGAACTCGTCGCCCAGGGCCACCCGGACGGAGGGGGCCACCTGCACGATCACGTGCTTGGAGGGATCCTGGATGGCGGCGGAGACCTCGTTGGTGTAGTCGGTCTCCACCAGGGCGCCCACCGGGCACACCAGGGTGCACTGGCCGCACAGGACGCAGTCGGTCTCGTCCATGGGCAGGTCGAAGGCGGTGGTGACCTTGAAATCGGCGGAGCGGCTGGAGTAGGTCAGGGCGGCGCAGCCCTGCACCTCGGAGCAGACCTTCACGCAGCGGCCGCACTTGACGCACTTGGAGGGATCCCGGACGATGGAGGGGTTGTCGATGCGCAGCGGCTCATTGGAGGAGATGTCGGGCAGCTCCGGGTGGAGCCGGTTGAACCGGCGGCAGAGATCCTGCAGCTCACAGGTGCCGTTGCGGGCGCAGGAGAGGCAGTTGGTCTTGTGGTCGGCCAGGATCAGATCCAGCACGCCGGTCTGGGCGTCATACACCTTCTTGGAGTCGGTGATGACCTCCATGCCCTCCCACACCACGGTGGAGCAGGCGGCGGTGAGCTTGCGGGAGCCCACCACCTCCACCATGCACATCCGGCAGTGGGCCTTGATGGTCTGATCCGGGTGGTAGCACAGGTGGGGGATGTCGATGTTGAGCATCTTGGCCGCCTCGATGACCCGGGTGCCCGCGGGCACCTCCAGGGGCTGGCGGTTGACGGTGATATGTACCATTTCGCTCATCGGACGGCGACCTCCTCTTTCACGGCAAAGACTTCCGGGAAACGCTTCATGGCGGACAGCAGGGCGGACTGGGCCGTCTCGCCCAGGCCGCACAGGGACGCGCTGGACATGATGTCGGCAAACTTCTTCAGGGTGGCGATGTCCTTCTCCGTGTGGGTGCCGGCGGCCACCTTGTCCAGCAGCAGGGAGATGTGGCGGTTGCCCTCCCGGCAGGGGGTGCACTGGCCGCAGCTCTCGTGGGAGAAGAACTCCTGGGTCATGCGCAGAAAGCCGATGACGCTGGTGCGCTCGTCCACCACCAGCACCGCGCCGGAGCCGATAGCGGTGAGATCGGCCTGCCGCATGCCCTTGTAGGTGTAGGGGGTGTCCAGCTGGGCCGGGGAGCAGATGCGGCCCGACGCGCCGCCCAGCTGCACCAGGCGCAGGGGGTACTCGCCGCTCTCCATGCCCCCGGCCAGGTCGTAGACGATCTCCCGGATGGTGATGCCGAAGGGCACCTCAAACACGCCGGGGTGCTTCACGTTGCCGGACACGGAGATCATCTTGGTGCCCGGACAGTCCGGGGTGCCCTGGCGCTTGTAGTAGCCCTCGTCGTCCATCAGCAGGGGGGCCACCAGGGACAGGGACTCCACGTTGTTGACGCAGGTGGGCAGGTGGAACACGCCGCACTGCTTGATGAAGGGGGGCTTCATGCGGGGCCGGCCGGCATTGCCGCCGATGGACTCGGCCAGGGCGGAGCCCTCGCCGCACACATAGGCCCCCGCGCCGGAGTACAGGTGGATGCGGTAGTTCAGCCCCGAGCCCAGGATGTTGTCCCCCAGGTAGCCCGCCGCCTCGCACTGGGCGATGGCGGAGAGGATGCGGGGCCGCAGGTGGGAGTACTCCTCCCGCATGTAGATGTACCCGTTGTCCGCCCCCACGGCCCAGCCGGCGATGATCATGCCCTCCAGCAGCTGGAAGGGGTCGCGGGTCAGCAGCTCCCGGTCTTTGAAGGTGCCCGGCTCGCCCTCGTCGGCGTTGCACACCACGCACTTGTGCGCGCCCTGCACGTCCCGGGCCTGGCGCCACTTCCTGCCCATGTCGTAGGCCGCGCCGCCCCGGCCCTGGACGCCGTTGGCGGCCAGCACGTCGGCGATGGCGTACCCGTCCATGCCAAGGGCGCGGCGCAGGGCCCGGAAGCCGCCGACGGCCTCATAGCCGGCCAGGCTGTCCGGGTCGTACTTCCCGAAGTTCCGGGTGATGAAACAGACGGTCTTGCTCATGTCCTCTCCCCCTTAATTGAGCTGCTGGAGCATGTCCAGAATCCGCTCCTCGCTGTCCAGATGGCCGTAGACCACCCCGTTGACCCGCACCGCCGGCGACACGTCGCAGGCACCGAAGCAGGGCACCTTCTCGATGGAGAAGCGCCCGTCGTAGGTCACCTCGCCCACCTCCAGGTTGAGCAGCCGCTTGAGCCGCTCCAGCAGGGTGTCGCTGTCCTTCACCCGGCAGGGGGCGCTGGAGCACACCTCCAGGGTGAACTTGGCCCGGGGCTTGTCGTGGAGGGCGGTGTAGAAGGAGATCACGTCGTACACCTGGGTGGGCTTGACCCCCAGCTTCTCCGCCACATAGTAGGCGGCGGACTCCGGAATATAGTGCCGCTCCACGGCGGCCTCCACGTCCAGCAGGATGCCCACCAGCTGGGTGGGATCCCCGCCGTGGGCGGCCAGGATGCCGTCAATCTTCTCCGCCAGCTCCTGATCCAGGGTCTCGGCGGCCTGGGTAAAGGGTTTCATTTCCGCTCCTCCTTACAATGAAATTGAGACAAAAGAGACCCCGCCTGAAAAGGGGGGCGCCGGGTACTGACCAAAAGGAAAGTGGGTAGTTCATTGATTGAACTTCTGAGTTTCGTTAAAAGTATATCAGCAACGGGTGCAAATTGCAACGGGTGCGGACAAATTTGTATAACCGGGCAAAAGAAGGGCATCCTAACAAAGTTCTATTCAACAAAATCTACAAAAGGAGGGGCGCGGCATGGGTATATTCGGGCCGAGAAGGGAGCCGGGGGAGCCCCATCCCCGGCGGGAGCCCCGCTATCCGGGGCCCCTGACCCTGGCGGGGGTGGAGGAGATCTTCCGGGACTGTGTGGACTTCACCAAGCGCCCGGTGGCCCTGGAGGGGGGCCCCGCCCTCACCCTGTGCTACCTCAGCGGCATGGTGAAGATGGAGCGGGTCAGCGACTATGTGCTCCGCCCCCTGGCCCAGGACAGCTCCCTGGCCGGCTGCGCCGACATGGGGGCGCTGATGAAGCGGATGGAGGACGGGGCCCTGTACAACCTGTCCGCCGCGGAGCGCACCACCCTGGATCAGGCGGCCTTCGACCTGGTGTCCGGCTGGTGCCTGTTGTTCTTTCCCGGGGAATCCGCCGTGCTCTCCCTGTTCACCGGCACGGAGGAGAAGCGCTCCATCTCCGCCCCCAGCAACGAGACGGTGCTCAAGGGCGCCCGGGACGCCTTTGTGGAGAGCCTGCGCACCAACACCTCCATCGTCCGCCGCCACATCAAGGCCCCGGAGCTGCGCATCCGGGAGCAGACCGTGGGCCGCCAGTCGGCCACCCTGGTGGACATCTTATATATAGAGGGGCTCACCGACCCCGCCCTGGTGAACCGGGTGGCCGGGCGGCTGGCGGACATCGACATTGACGCCGTCCTGGCCACCGGCAACATCGAGGAGTATATCGTCCCCGCCCAGCGCACCCCCTTCCCCCTGCTCCAGTACACCGAGCGGTCTGACCGCTTCTGCGCCGGCCTGGCGGAGGGGCGGGTGGGCATCCTCATCGACGGCCTGCCCCTGGGTTACCTGGCCCCCGGGGTGCTGGGGGACTTCCTCCGGGCCCCCCAGGACAAGTCGGAGAGCTGGATGCTGGCCACGGTGCTCACCCTGCTGCGCTACACCTGCATGCTCCTCACCCTGCTGCTCCCCGCCCTCTACGTGGCCATGGTCACCTTCCACCAGGAGATGATCCCCACCAAGCTGGCCCTGTCCATCATCGCCGCCAAGCAGGACGTGCCCTTCCGCTCCGCCTTTGAGGTGATCGTGCTGCTGCTGGCCTTTGAGATCCTCCAGGAGGCGGGCCTGCGCCTCCCCCAGTCCATCGGCCAGACCGTGTCCATCATCGGCGGCCTGGTGGTGGGCAGCGCGGCGGTGGAGGCCAAGATCGTCTCCCCGGCGGTGCTCATCGTGGTGGCCGTGGCCGGCATCGCCGGGTACACCATGCCCTCCCAGGAGCTGGCGGGGGCCCTGCGCATCTGGCGGTTCCTGCTGGTGGCGGCGGCCAGCCTGGCGGGCCTGTTCGGCGCGGCGGCGGCCCTGGCCGCCCTGGTGGCCCACCTGGCGGGGCTGGAGAGCTTCGGCGTGTCCTATCTCTCCCCCTTCGCCACCGAGTCCGACGGGCCGGAGCAGGGGAGCGGGCTGATCCGCCGCCCCCTGCCCCGGGTGAAGTGGCGCCCGGCGGCCATCCACCCCGCCAACCGGAGGAACCAGCGGTGAGGCGGGTACTGTGCGCCCTCCTGGCCACCGCCCTGCTCCTCCCCCTGGCGGGCTGCCGCCGGGACGTGGCTGCGCTGCCCCGCGGCCGGGAGATCGAGGACATGGAGCTGATGCAGACCCTGGGGGCGGACGCGGCGGAGGCGGGGCAGGTGGCCGTCACCGCCTCCAGCGGGGCGGGGGACGGGCCGGACAGCGGGGCCACCGTGGTGAACGGCTCGGCCGCCACCCTCAGCGCCGCGGTGCTGGGCCTCCAGAGCGAGGGGGCCTCCTATCTCTATTTCGGCCACGTGGGCCAGCTGCTGGCGGGGGAGGAGCTGGCCCGCCGGGGGCTGTGGCCCACCCTGGACTATGTGCTCCGGGATGTGGAGATGCGCCTGGACACCGCCCTCTACCTGGTGCGGGGCGGGGAGGCCGGCGCGGCCCTGGAGGCGGCGGCCCGGGACGGCTCCGCCGCCGGCCGGCTGGAGGCCATGGCGGAGGACGCGGGCCTGCTCTCCGGCTCCGCCCGCCGGACGGTAAAGGACGCCATCACCGACCTCTACGCCCAGGGGGCCACCTTTCTCCCCGCCGTGACGGCGGAAACCGGCCTGCCCGCCGCCGGATACGGCATCGTGAAGGACGGGGCCCTGGCGGCCTGGGCGGGGGAGGACGCCGCCCGGGGGATCAACCTGCTGCTGGGTTCGGTGGAGGCCGACGTGGTGGAGCTCCCTCTGGACGGGGGCGGCACCGCCGCCCTGCGGGTGGTGGGGGCCTCCGCCTCGGTGCGCCCGGTGGTGGAGGGGGGCGCCCTCACCGGCCTGACCGTCATTTGTAAGGTGGAGGCCAACCTGGCCGAGGGGGATTTGGACTTGCGGGACGAGCAGGCGGCCCATGCCCTGGAGGAGGCGCTGGCCCGGGTGGAGCATGACCGGGCGTGGGCCGCCCTCTCCCTGGCCCGGGAGCTGGACGCCGACTACCTGGGTCTGCTGAGCCGGGCGGCCCTGGCCCGGCCGTGGCACAAGGCGGCCCTGGAGCGCGCCTCCCTGGCCGGGCTGGAGCTGGAGCTGTCCGTGGAGGCGGAGCTCCGCCGCGGCTACGATGCCGCCCGGCAGGAGGGATAAAGGATGTGGGGCGCGACGACCCCGGCGCGCCTTACAGGTGCATCACAGAGCCAAACCAGAAGGAGGAACATTCATGGCCGACGACCGCATCTCCCTGCGGCAGCTGCTCTCGCTGCTCTTTGCCGCCCTGCTGGCCCCGGCCATCGGGGTGCTCCCCGCCCAGACCGCCGCCCTGGCCGGGGAGGCGGGGTGGCTGTCCGCCCTGGCGGCCCTGCCGGTGCTGCTGGCCGCCCTGTGGGCCCTCTGGGCGCTGCTCCGCCCGGCGGGGGAGGGGGCGGGCCTGGCCCAGGTGACCCAGCGGGTGCTGGGGAGGCCCCTGGGCAGGCTGGTGCTGCTGCTCTGCCTGGGGTGGGGGCTGCTGCTCCTGGCCGCCAACGCCCGGCTGTTCTCCCTGCGCTTCCTGTCCACCAGCTACAGCAATTCCCCCGCCGGGCTGTTTCTGGCGGTGCTGCTGGCCCTGGCCCTCTGGCTGGCGTGGAAGCCGGTGCGGGTGCTGGCCCGGGCGGGGGAGATCTTCCGCCTGGCCCTGGCGGTGGGGCTGGCCTTCTCCCTGGCCCTGGGGGCCTTTCAGATCGAGCCCCGCCATGTGCTCCCCATTTGGACGGAGGACGTGCCCGGCCTGCTCTCCGCCGCCCTGCCGGTGCTGGGCCTGCTGGGCTATGGGCTCTTTGCCGCCTTCCTGGGGGGCAATGTGACCCGGACGGAAAACGACCGCCGCCGCCTGCTGGTGTGGGGCGCCGTGTTCTGCCTGGTGCTCACCGCCCTGCAGCTGGTGTGCCAGGGCAACTTCGGCCCCACTCTCACCGCCCGGGCGGACACCCCCTTCTTCTTAATGGTAAAAGGCATCGGCATCGAGGGCACCTTCCAGCGGGTGGAGTCGCTGATCATCGCCCTGTGGGTGTTCTCCGACCTGGCCCTGCTGGCCCTGCTGGCCTCCTCCTGCGCCGCCCTGGCCCAGGCGGTGTTCTCCTTGAAAGAGAGAAGGCACGCCGCCGTGCCGGTGGTGCTGCTGGCCCTGGCGGGGGCGTGGCTGCTGTTCCCCGACGCCTTCTCCCTGGATCGGTGGATGGAAAACGTGGTGTGGCCGGGCAATCTGCTGCTGGGCTTCGGGCTGCCGGTGCTCCTGCTCTTGGTCAAAAAGCTGAGAGGGCAGGTATAGACAGGCAGATCTTGTGCATACTAAGGGGCGGCGCACCACAGATCTGGGCCCTCGAAAAAACTCTGAAAAAAAGCGGAAAAAGGTGTTGACAAAGCGGCCGAAAGCTGGTATTCTATCTGAGCGCCTCACGGGAGGGCAAGAAAAAGAAGGAAAGAGACAGGAGAGACCGGGCGGAAGCCGGACGGACTTCTGAAAGATTCCTGAAAAAAGTTCTTGACAAACCGGGAAGCGTGT
>ERZ1643247.2316-NODE-2316-length-15343-cov-4.742674_pt1 | contig 15343 bp, 11 predicted proteins | sample MGYA00579264_ERZ1643247 | MGnify/ENA primary metagenome ERZ1643247 (study PRJEB29033, sample SAMEA4952262) | chicken gut metagenome | biome: Broiler Chicken; feature: Gastrointestinal Tract; material: Caecum | place: Ireland | collected 2018 | study: Broiler... | reverse complement strand
GGCAGCACTGCCTACGATGTTCACTCCCTTTACTGCCCTGGTATTCCTGGTCTTTACCCTGCTGTACACTCCCTGCGTGGCCGCCATCGCCGCCGTCCGGCGGGAAATGGGCAGCGCCAAAGCCGCAGCCGGCGTCGTGATTGCCCAATGCGTCATTGCCTGGGTGATTGCTTTCCTGGTGCACTGCATTGGAATGTTGATTGGCTTGGCCTGATCTTTTACCGGATACAGAAAGACTCCCGACGGAAATTCCGTCGGGAGTTTTTGTTTGCTTCTTTTTTCGCCTTGGCTACACCGGAAGTCTTGATTGAAACCTCTGGGATATCCCAGAGCGTATTTCTCAGACTTTTCGATCTTCTTCGGTTTCCGCCACAATGTAGATGGGGCGGTGCTTGACCTCCAGGTAGGTTTTGGCCAGGTATTCCCCCACAATGCCGATGCAGAACAGCTGCACACCGCTGCAAAGCAGCATAATGCAGACGAGGCTGGGCCAACCGGCGGTAGGATCACCGAAGGCCAGCGCCCGGATCACCACAAACAGAATGCCGATGAAGGCCAGAATACAGAACAGAACACCGGCTCCGGCCGCCACCAGCAGCGGTGTGGTAGAGAAGCCTACGATACCTTCAATGGAATACTTGAACAGGCCCCAGAAATTCCACTTGGTGGTACCGGCTACCCGTTCGATGTTCTCATAGTCAAACCACTTGGTCTTAAAGCCCACCCAGCTGAAAATTCCTTTGCTGAAGCGGTTGTACTCGGCCATGCTCAACACGGCATCCACCATTTTGCGGCTCATCAGCCGGAAATCTCGGGCGCCGTCCACGATCTCGGTATCGGACATTTTGTTGATGATCTGGTAGAATTTTCTGGCAAACCAGCTGCGCAGGGGCGGTTCCCCTTTGCGGGTGGTGCGGCGGGTAGCTGCACAGTCATATTCACCGGACAGCAGCGTATCCAGCATAGCGGGCAGCAAAGCAGGCGGGTCCTGCAGGTCCGCGTCCAGCGTGGCCACATAATCCCCTTTGGCCGCCTGCAAGCCGGCGTAGATACCTGCTTCCTTGCCAAAGTTCCGGCTGAAGGAAACATACCGTACCCGGGCATCCTGCGCATGCAGCTGCCGGGCCACCCGCAGCGTACCGTCCCGGGAACCGTCATCCACAAAGATAAATTCAAAGTCGGCACCGTGGGTGGTTTTCATTTCCGCAGCCACACGGCTGGCCTCCTGGTAAAAAAGCGGCATAGACTCTTCTTCATTATAACAAGGAACGATCAGACTGATCAGCATGTTTATCCTGCCTTCCTGCCTGAAACGGCAAAATATATAATATGATTATACCTTTTTTGCGGGGAATTGTAAATAGACAGAAAAAGGTGCCGCCCCTTACGGAGCGGCACCGGTAATCAACAGGAATCAGCCCTTGACGGCGATATTGACCAGCTTACCCTTGACGTAGATTTCCTTGGCAATGGTCTTGCCTGCGATGGCTTCGGCCACAGCCGGTTCTTCCTTGGCACGGGCAATGGCGTCGGCATTCTCGATGGCAGCGGGCACCTGGATGCGGGCCTTGACCTTGCCGTTTACCTGTACGGCAATTTCAATGGTCTGCTCCACGCACTTGGCCTCGTCGTAGGTGGGCCATGCATGGTAGGCCAGCTGTTCGGTGTGGCCCAGCTGCTGCCACAGTTCCTCGGTCATGTGGGGCGCAAAGGGGTTCAGCAACTGCAGCAGTACCTCGTACTCGGCGCGGTTGGCTCCGCCGTGGTCGCTGAGTGCATTGACATAGATCATCAGCTGAGCAATGGCAGTGTTGGCCTTAAGGGCGTCAATGTCCTCGCCCACCTTCTTGATGGTGCGGTTGGCAACAGCTTCCAGTTCGGGACGAATGGCATCGCCGTCCAGCAGCTTCTCGCTCATACCCCAGATCTTATCCAGGAAGCGCTTGCAGCCCTTGATGGACGAGGTGTTCCAGGGAGCGGCTTTCTCAAAGTCGCCGATGAACATCTCGTACAGGCGCAGGGTGTCGGCACCGTACTCAGCCACCACATCGTCGGGGTTGACCACGTTGCCCAGGCTCTTGGACATCTTGACAATGGGATGTTCGGCCATCTCGCCGTATTTTTCCACCAGAGCTTCCCGGGCGGCCTTCTCGCTGCCGTACTCGGCCAGCAGACGCTTGCGCTCGGCATCGGGCCGGTTCTCAAAAGCATGGGGGTTGAGGCCCAGGATCATGCCGTGGCTGGTACGCTTCTGGTAGGGTTCCTTGGTGGGGACCACGCCCAGATCGTACAGGAATTTATGCCAGAACCGGCTGTACAGCAGGTGCAGCGTGGTATGCTCCATACCGCCGTTGTACCAGTCCACCGGGCTCCAGTATTCCAGCGCTTCCTTGCTGGCCAGAGCGTCCTTGTTGTGGGGATCGCAGTAGCGCAGGAAGTACCAGCTGGAACCGGCCCACTGGGGCATGGTATCGGTTTCGCGCTTGGCGGGAGCACCGCAGCAGGGGCAGGTGGTGTTGACCCACTCGGTGTGGCGGGCCAGAGGGCTTTCGCCGTTTTCACCGGGCTCAAAGTCGGTGATTTCGGGCAGGCGCAGAGGCAGTTCCTCCTCCGGCACGGGCACCCAGCCGCACTTCTCACAGTAGATCATGGGAATGGGCTCGCCCCAGTAACGCTGGCGGCTGAACACCCAGTCACGCAGCTTGAAGTTTACCTGCTTGTGACCCTTGCCGTTTTCCTCCAGCCAGGCATACATCTTTTCTTTGGCGTCCTCTACCGACAGACCATCCAGGAAGCCGGAGTTGACCAGCGTACCGGTAGCCACATCGGTGAAAGCTTCTTTGTCCAGGTCGCTCTCAGTCTGGCCCTTCACCACTTCGATGATGGGCAGGCCGAACTTTTTGGCAAATTCCCAGTCGCGGCTGTCGTGAGCCGGCACAGCCATGATGGCGCCGGTGCCGTAGGTGGCCAGAACGTAGTCAGAAATGAAGATGGGCACCTGCTTGCCGTTGACAGGGTTGATGGCCTCCACGCCTTCGATCTTCACACCGGTCTTTTCCTTGTTCAGCTCGGTACGCTCGAAGTCGGATTTGCGGGCAGCTTCCTCCTGATAGGCGGCAATGGCTTCGGGGTTGCGGATCAGGCCCGCGTCCACCCACTTTTTGATATAGGCATGCTCGGGGCTGACAACCATGTAGGTGCAACCGAACAGCGTATCGGCACGGGTGGTGTAGACTGTCAGGGTATCGCCGGCGGTGGTGGAGAAATTGATCTCGGCACCGTGGCTGCGGCCGATCCAGTTGCGCTGCTGGGTCTTGACGCGCTCAATATAATCCACATCGTCCAGATCATCGATCAGACGGTCGGCATAGGCAGTAATCTTGAGCATCCACTGGCTCTTGACCTTCTGCACCACGGGGCTGCCGCAGCGTTCGCAAACGCCGTTGACAACTTCCTCGTTGGCAAGAACTACCTTGCAGCCGGTGCAGTAGTTGACGGTGGTTTCCTTCTTGTAGGCAAGGCCCTTTTTGAAGAGCTGCAGGAAGATCCACTGAGTCCATTTGTAGTAATCGGGGTCGGTGGTATTGATCTCGCGGTCCCAGTCAAAGGACAGGCCCAGGGCCTGCAGCTGACTCTTGAACCGGGCGACGTTTTTCGCCGTAACGATTTCAGGGTTGATGTGATTTTTCAGGGCATAGTTCTCGGTAGGCAGGCCGAAAGCGTCCCACCCCATGGGATACAGCACATTGTAGCCGCACTGACGCTTTTTGCGGGCCACAATGTCCAGCGCGGTATAGCTGCGCGGATGGCCTACATGCAGACCGGCGGCCGAGGGATACGGGAACTCGACCAAGGCGTAGAATTTGGGCTTGCTGTGGTCAATTTCGGCATGGAAGGTATGTTCATCCTGCCAGACTTTCTGCCACTTGGCCTCAACATTTTTGAAATCGTACTTCACAATAACTTCTCTCCCCACTCAAGATACCGCTTACTCAGCGGTCTCGGTTTTTTCTTCCAGCCACTCGCTGGCAGGCACAGGCGTTGCATCGGCCCAGAGGTGCTCCAGGTCGTAGTAATCATGGGCTTCCTGCGTAAAGACATGCACGATGACGCTGCCGTAATCCAGCAGCACCCAGCGTTTGCCGTCGTGACCTTCGGTGCGCAGGACCTTTACGCCCTGGCGCTCCAGCTGGAATTCCCCTTCATCGGCCAGGGCGCCCACATGGGTGGTGGACGTACCGGTGGCAATGACGAAATACTCGGTCACGGTGGTCAGATCCTCCACGGCCAGAATGTGGACGTTGAGGGCTTTTTTTGCGTCCAGCGCACGTGCCAGACGAATGGCAAGTTCTCTGCTTTCCATATAAATTAAACTCCTATCACAAATCAGGCGGCAGAATCGCTTTCGGTGCTGTCCGAACCGCTGTCAGAACTGCTTTCCGAACCGCTGTCCGACGAAGCGCTCTCGCTCTCGGTCACATCCACAACCTGGTTGGAACCATCGATGTTATTGTTCTGCTGGGCATCATCAGCTTCGCTCATCAGGCTGCCCATCTGCTGGATGCTGGGATCGGTGGCGGTCAGACCGCTGACGTCAAAGCCCAGTACCGAGGGACTGTCGCACAGGTTCAGGGCGCTGGCATCCACCGGACCGGTATTTTCGCGGAAATACTGGTTGAGCAGATCGGCATCCTCCTGCCGGGCCGCATAGACCAGCGATTCGCCGTTGTACTGCTGGCCCATCTTGACCGGCAGCTGGCAGATCATGATCTTGGAAGAGTCAACCTTCAGCAGACTGACCGCAAAGCTGATCAGCTGCGAAGCGCTGAGGTCGGTTTCCATATAGTTCAGAACGGCTGGGGTCAGGCGGGCAACGTCCCAGATATTGCCGATGCTCTTGAGTTTGCGGAACAAAGCGGCATAGAACTGGCGCTGCATGTTCAGACGGCCGATGTCGCCGTCGGGGTAGATCTTACGGGTACGCAGCAGGAATTCGCAGGCGGCACCATTGAGGGTCTGATAGCCTTCATCCAGGTGGCTTCCGCCGTAGTCCATGGTCTGCGGCACATAGAGTTCCACACCGCCGAACAGGTCTACCAGTTCTACCAGCATTTCCAGACGGATGGTCATGTATCCGTCGATGGGCACCTGCAGCTGGTCGGCCACCAGTTCGCACAGGGCCGCCATATTGTTGTTGCCGTCGGAACCCTGGGTCTTGGCAACGCCGTTGATGCGGTAGTTGCCGGAAACGCTGCGGTCGGTGGTGACCATCAGGTCACGGGGGATCTGCAGCATCTTCAGTTCGCCCGTTTCGTTGTTGAAATGGACGTAAAGGATCATATCGGTCATGCCGTCGTTGACGCCGGCATCGTTGGCGGCACCGGCAGACAGGTCATCGGTGCTGGAACGGTCCACACCGGTGACCAGGATGTTCAGTTCCTTGCCCTGGAATTCCTTGGGGGTGTTGATCAGCTGGCTGATCTTGATGGCACCGCCCTCGGGAGCAATGGCAGCCATGATAAACGCATAGGCGCCGCCGAAAATCAAAAGAATGATGCACAGGGTGATGAGCAGGATTTTCCACCACAGGCCCTTCTTCTTTTTCTTTTTGCCTTTGCCCTTTCCGCCGTCATCACCTTTCTTGCCACCCTTTTTGCCGCGGGGAGCATCCCCGTCCCGGGGCGGTTTGCGGCCGCCGCTGCCGCCGCTGCCGCCGCTCTTGGCAGAACGGTAGGTGGATTTTTCCGCTGCTGCTGGGTCTTTGGCACTGCGCTTGACAGGTGCTTCGTCCTCCATGCGGATGCCACCCGCAGTTGCAGGTGCATCCGCGTTGTAATCATAGGCCGGTTTGCTGCCCTTGGTGTTGCGCACATCCAGGTGCTGCACCTGGGTACGGGGCCGGGGCTGCTGGGCTGCCGGTGCCGCCTGGGAAGACTGACGCACCGTGCGGCGCTGGGCCGGGAAATTTACGGTATTGCCGTATTTGCGTTCCGCGGCAGCACGGTAGGCCATGGCCTGACGCTGAGCATAGGTAAGTTCCCGCGGCGCTTCCGGCTGCTGCACCGGCGGCGGAGTCTGCTCCTCTACCGGTGGCTGCTGGGGCTGTTCCACCGGCTGCGACACCGGGGTCTGACGGATATGGCGGCCCTGTACGGAACGCATGGGCTGCTGCACCACACGGCGGTGGGCATTTTGATTGGCCAGCTGCTGGGCACGACGGCGCGCAGCTTCAAACTGTTCCTGATCCAACATGCTTCCGGAGCCGGCCGTGCGCGGCTGCTGTGCGGCAGAGTACTGGCCGCCGGCCGCTCCGCCGGTGTGGAGCTTACGCGGTTCGCTCATGGACGTTTCCTCCCTGTTCACAAAATCAATGCTCTGCTTCAGTGCCTGGCACAGGGCCAGGTCCAGATCCTCCATCTCCAGCTTGCGCAGATCTTCCACGCCGGGCCAGTCGCGTTCGTCGCTGGTCATGTCGGCCAGGTAAAGGATTTTATCCAGCAGGCTCATGCCCGGCTTACCGGTGGTGTGGCAGCGGATGGCCGAGAGGATCTCGGGGTCCGTCACTCCCCACTGGGTTTCGGCCAGAATGGCAGCGGCAATACCGTGCCAGATGGCCGCAGGGCGCGCCGGGGCATTTTCTGCTATTATAGCATTATCGGCAAAAATCTGCAACAGGGCATCCCGGGGCAGTTCCTTGGCACTGTCGTGCAAAAGGGCCGCCAAGGCTGCTTTTTCGGGGTCTGCGCCCCATCGCCGGGCCAGTTGGACTGCCATTTTTTTTACATTTTTGGTGTGCGTCCAGCGCTTGTGGCCCAGACGTGGTTTGACAATTGCCTTGGCTTCTTCACAGGTCATGGCAGAGTTCCTCCTTTTCCGGCAGGGTCTGTACTCCAGAGTACAGACCTTCGGCATCAATGACTTGCCGCACAATATCCGGCAGATACTGCCCCCACGCAGCACGGGGAATCTGCCCCGTGCGCAATTCACTGGATGCACAGGGGTAGCTTTCGGCATGGGCAAAAAGCACCCGTCCCCCGGCAGCCTGCAAGGTTTCGGCCGCCTGGTGCAGGGCAGCTTCATCACCGGGGCGGCGGCTTTCCACAACCAGGTCGGCCATCTGCAGAATATCCTGCCAGCGGCGCCACTTCTGAAACCCCAGCAGCATATCACTGCCCACGCTCAGGTACAGTTCCGCACCGGGAAAGCGCTCCCGCAGCATTTCCAGCGTATGGACCGTATAGCTGCGCCCGCCCTGGCGGATCTCCCAGTCGCTGACTTCCACCACCGGGGACAAAGCTGTAAAGCAGGCGCACATGGCCAGACGAACCGGCCCGGGCGTGGCGCTGGCCGCCTTGTGGGGCGGAATCCCCGCAGGCATGACGATCGCGCGGTCGGGCTGCACCCGTTCCAGTGCAGCCCGCAGGTTGTTCATATGTCCGTTATGGGGCGGGTCAAAGGTGCCGCCGTACAAAAGCACTTTCATTTTGCCAGCAGGGCAGCGTAAGCGCTCTCTTTGGGTTTCTGTTTGAACAGCACGAACTTGCGGCCAATGACCTGCACGCAGTCGGCGCCCAAAGCTTCCGACAGGATATCGGCGGCTTCCCGGGCGGAATATTCGCTGTTTTCCAGCACCTTTACCTTGATGAGTTCCCGGGCAGCCAGGCAGTCGCCCACGCCCTGGATCAGGGTTTCGTCGATCTCGCCCTTGCCGATCTGAAACACGGGGTCAAGGGGATTGGCGGCGCCGCGCAGGGCCGCACGCTGTTTGCTGTTGAGCATAATGGTTCTCCTTATTGATATGGTATGCGCCGGAGCGATGATTGGTCAGGACTGTGCCAGAAAAGCCGGCAGCTGTGCGTCCAGTTTTTCCATGGCGCGGCCACGGTGGCTGATGGCATCCTTTTCGCCGTCGGCCAGTTCGGCATAGCTGCGGCGGGCAGTATTTTCGACGGTAGTGCCGTCGGGCAGGCCTACCCGGTCGGGCACAAACAGCGGGTCATAACCAAAACCGTTGGTGCCGGTTTCCTCAAATGCCACGGTGCCGGGGCACTCCCCTTCCACCAGCAGTTCCCGGCCGTCCGGCATCAGGAAGCAGACCGCCGACACAAACCGGGCCGTGCGCTGCTCTGCCGGAACTTGCTGCATCTCCTGCAGCAGCTTGGCGTTGTTGGCGGCATCGTCCCCGTGGTGCCCGGCATAGCGGGCACTGTAAACACCGGGGGCACCGTTCAAAGCGTCCACACACAGGCCGGAATCATCGGCCACGGTGGGCAGGCCGCTGGCCTTGCAAAAGGCTTCGGCCTTGATGCGGGCATTCTCCGCAAAGGTAGTGCCGGTTTCCTCCGGGTCCAGGTCGATGCCCAGTTCCCGCAGGCTCTTGACCTGGTGGCCCATCCGTTCCAGAATGCGGCGCAGTTCTTTCAGTTTGCCGGCGTTATTGCTGGCAGCACAGATCAGCATAGGTCAATCCTCCTTATGGGCGGGCACTTCGGGCAGCAGGGATTCCACAAAGGTCTGGGCGTCAAAGGGCATCAGATCGTCGATCTTCTCGCCCACACCGATGAACCGGATGGGCAGGCCCAGGTTTTCCCACACGCTGACGGCACAGCCGCCCTTGGGGGTGCCGTCCAGCTTGGTGAGCACCACGCCGGTGGCACCGGCGGCCCGGCAGAATTCCTCCGCCTGGCTGATGGCATTCTGACCGGTGATGGCGTCCAGTACCAGCAGCACTTCCAGGCTGGCTTCGGGGCTGGCCTTCTTGACGCTGCGGGAGATCTTGCCCAGCTCGTCCATCAGGCCCTTCTTGTTGTGCAGACGGCCCGCCGTATCGGCAATGACCATGTCATAGCCTTTGGCGGTGGCGCTTTTCACCGCGTCAAAGATGACAGCGGCAGGGTCCGCCCCCTGCCCTGCCTGGACCAGCGGCACACCGGCCCGGTCCGCCCACAGTTCCAGCTGCTCGCTGGCAGCCGCGCGGAAGGTATCACCGGCGGCCAGCATGACCCGCTTGCCCTGTTCCTTATACAGATGAGCCAGCTTGGCGATGGTGGTGGTCTTGCCCACACCGTTGACGCCGATGACCAGGATCACCGCCGGGTGACCGTCCAGTTCCAGCGGATAACGAGGGGTCAGTTCCTGGCAGATGATGCCGCGCAGGGCGTCCAGGGCTTCCTCACCGGTTTTGAGATGGTTCTTTTCCACCTCGTCCCGCAGTTCGTCCACCAGGCGGACGGCACAGACAGGGCCCACGTCGGCCAGAATCAGCTGTTCTTCCAGATCGTTGTACAGGTCGTCGTCGATCTGGCAGTTGGTCAGGGTGTTGAGGATGTTCTGGAAGAAACCGGTACGGGTCTTTTCCAGACCGCGCTGGATCTTCTGCTGTTCTTCAAATTCCTTTTCGGAGATATCGCGCTTCTTTTTAAAGAAAAACATGGGGTCCTCCTTCAGGTCAAGAAATCAGGTCGGCACTGACATTCTCGAGGTCGAGACGCAGGATCTTGGAAACGCCGTCCTCCTGCATGGTAACACCGTAGAGTACATCGGCGGCTTCCATGGTGCCGCGGCGGTGGGTAATAACGATGAACTGGGTATGTTCGGTCATACGGCGCAGATACTGGGCGTAGCGGTTGACGTTCACGTCGTCCAGCGCGGCTTCGATCTCGTCCAGGATGCAGAAAGGCGCCGGGTTGACGTTGAGGATGGCAAAATAGATGGAGATAGCCACCAGTGCCTGTTCGCCGCCCGACAGAGCGCTGAGGTTCTTGATGACTTTGCCCGGGGGTGAGACTTCGATCTCGATGCCGGATTCCAGTACATTGCTCTCGTCGGAAAGGTAAAGCTTGGCGTGACCGCCGCCGAACAGTTCCCGGAAGATATGGCCGAAATGACGGTTGATCTCTTTGAACGAGGTAGTGAACAGTTCCTCCATCTCACTGCAAAGCTCGGCGATCATCCGGGTGAGTTCAGCTTTTGCCTTTTCCACATCAGTGACCTGGGCTTTGAGGAAGTCGTACCGCTCCTTGACCTCTTTGTATTCGTCAATGGCGCCCACGTTCACATTGCCCAGAGCGCGGATCTTCGAGCGGGTCTCGGCCACCTGGCGGCGCAGCTCGGTGAGGGATTCAAAGGGCACGCAGAGTGCCTTGGCCTCGGTATCGGTGAGCTGGTATTCTTCCCACAGTTTGGTGTTGGTATCGTTCAGTTCATTCTCGGCGGCGGTGCGGCGTTCTGCCAGTCGGGCCATTTCACCGCTCATCCGTTCCCGCTCGTCGGTCAGGACGCGGTTTTCCTGGGCCAGTTTGGCGGAAGCCGCTTCGGTTTCCATCCGGGCCGCGTTGGCGTTGCGGATGACTTCTTCCGCTGCAGCGATTTTCTGCTGGTTCTCCCCGCGGGCGCGCTCAATCTCGGCAATTTTCAGCTGATTGGCCTCGATCTGGGCCTTGGCTGCCTGAATGGCGGACTGCAGTTCCCGGACCCGGGCTTCGGTCTCGCCGGTGCGGCTCTGCAGGCTTTCCAGAGAAGCTTCGTGCAGGCCAATGTCCTTTTCGTCGGCCAGGCGCTGCATCTGCTTTTGGGAAAGTTCTTCGGTAATGGCTTCCCGCTCGGCACTCAGGGAACCGGCGCTCTCGCCCAGTTGGGCCAGTTCGGCGGTGTACTGTTCCAGTTCCTCCTCCGCCTTCCGGCGTTCGGCCTCGGCTGCGGCGTACTCCGCCTCGCTGGCGGCGCGGGCCTGCTGCTGGGTTTCCACTTCGGCCTGCAGGGTCCGCAGGGTTTCGCCGTACTGGGCCACCGCTGTATTCAGACGGTCCAGGTCCAGGCTTGCCCGCAGGCGCTCGGAAGCGGCGGTCATGCCTTCGGCTTCGGCACCGGACAGCTGGGCGGAGAGGTTATCCACCTCCGCCTTGCGGGCAGCCAGTTCCTTTTCCGCTTCCCCATGCTTTTCGTCCAGTTTTTTCAGTTTGCTGCGCAGTTCTTCCAGTTCCTGCTTGCGGCTGAACACGCCCACACTGCGGGCAGTGGAACCGCCGGTAAAGGAACCGCCTGCGTTGATGACCTGACCATCCAGCGTGACAATGCGGTTGCGGTAACCCAGGTTGCGGGCCACGGCGGAAGCCTCGGTCAGGTCCTCCACCACGATGATGCGGCCCAACAGATTATCGATGATATGCTGGTATTTCGGGTCGGTGGTGACAAGGTCGGCGGCCACTTCGGCGGTGCCGGTCAGGCGGCCGGTGAACCGGGAACCCTGGACGGTATCCAGCGGCAGGAAGGTGGCGCGGCCTGCCCGTTCCTCTTTCAGGAACGCGATGGCGGCCCGGGCGCAGCCCTGGTCCTCCACCACGATATTCTGCAGGGCAAAGCCCAGCGCCGTTTCGATGGCCACTTCGTAGCCTTTTTGTACCGTAAGGATGCCCGCCACGGGGCCGATGATGCCCCGCAGGCGGCGTCCACCGGCAGCCCGCATGACGCTCTTGACGCTTTGCTGGTACCCGTCCATGTTGCGTTCCAGCTCTTCCAGAATATGGATGCGCTGGGTCGCGTTGGAACGTGCCCGGTCGGCCTGCTGCAGTGCGTCGGCGGCTTCGGCCTGCTGACGGCGGCGGCTTTCCAGTTTGAGTTTGAGGCCCGCCTTGATGTTGTCGTTGCGGGTAACAGCCTCCTCGGCTTCCTGCAAGCGACGGGTGGCCCGGGCCTTCTCCGCTTCGGCGTTATCGGCGTTGGCCTGGGTTTCCTCGGCCTGGCGCTGGGCTTCCGCCCGCCGGGCTGCGGCAGCTTCGGCAGCCGTCTGGGCCGCGGCAATGCGCACTTTGGCGCTGGTGGCGGTGTCCTGCAGCCGTGCCATGGCGGCGTCGATGATATCCCGGCGCTGGCCGCTGGCGGCGGCTTTTTCTTCCAGAGTCCGCAGGTTTTCCCGCAGTTCGGCAATGCGGGCATCCAGCTGGGCCAGACCGGTTTGCAGCTTCTCGATAGCGGCACGGTGTTCTTCCGCTTCCCGCTCGATGCTCTGGCGGCCCTGCCCTGCCCGTTCCAGTTCCGAGGTGGCTTCATCGATGCGGAACCGGCTGTGCTCGCTCTCGTTTTTCAGAACGGCCACCTGGCTCTCGCTGCCGGCGTTTTCCTCGGTAATGGCGCGGATATCGGCGTTGGCCTGCTCCACCTGAAGCATATAGCCCTGGGCCTGTTCCCGCAGGGCATTGTTCTTGGCGTCGAACTCGTCCAGCTGGCGGCTCAAACGCTCGTAGTCGGCCTGGGCGGCCTCATACTTGCGCTGCTGGTCCCGCAAAGATTCGTTGGCGCGGCGGATGGCATCCACCCAGAGGGTCACTTCCAGGCTTTTGCGGGAAGCCGACAGTTCCAGGAACTGCTGGGCTTTCTCGCTGTCCCGTTTCAGGGGGCCAACCCGCTTTTCCAGTTCGCCCAGGATATCCCGCAGGCGTTCCAGGTTGCCTTCGGCAGCCGCCAGACGACGCTCCGCTTCGTTCTTGCGGTAGCGGTATTTGGCAATACCGGAAGCTTCCTCAAAGATCTCCCGCCGTTCGCCGGACTTGGCGCCCACGATCTCGGCAATACGGCCCTGGCCTACAATGGCGTAACCATCCCGGCCAAGACCGGTGTCCAACAGCAGTTCGTAGACGTCCTTCAGGCGGACGTTCTGGCCGTTGATGGAATATTCACTTTCGCCGCTGCGGTAGTACCGGCGGCCGATGGTCACTTCCTCGGCGTCCATGTCCAGACCGTGGTCGCTGTTGTCGATGGTCAGTGCCACCGAGGCATAGCCCATGGCGCCGCGGGTCTGGGTACCGCCGAAGATAACGTCCTCCATCTTGCCGGAACCGCGCAGCTGTTTGGAGCTGGTCTCGCCCAGCACCCAGCGGATAGCGTCCGATATATTGGATTTGCCCGAACCGTTGGGACCTACAACACCGGTAATACCGTTGCCGATGGTGATCTTGGTGCGGTCGGGAAAGGACTTAAAGCCCTGGATTTCCAGTTCTTTCAGGCGCATAGGGTCTCCTTAGCGTTTGGTCTGCAGACGGCGCAGCGCCTGCTTGGCGGCATGCTGTTCCGCCGCCTTTTTGCTGCGGCCCACACCCTCGGCCAGGCGCTCCTCGTCGCAGTAAACCGCAACGGTGAACTGCTTGGCATGGTCGGGGCCGGTCTCGCTTTCCACCTCATAGCGCAGGCGGGCGTTGGGATTCTGCTGCACCACTTCCTGCAGGCGGGTCTTGTAGTCTTCTTCGGCAGTCTTGCCCTCGCTCAAGAAGGGCAGGATGAAATTGCGGGCCACTTCCAGCCCGCCGTCCAGATACAGCGCGGCGATGACAGCTTCGAAAGCGTCGGATACCACGCTGGGGCGGTTGCGGCCGCCGCCCAGTTCCTCGCCGTGGCCCAGGCGCAGATAATCGCCCAGGTGGATCTCGCTGGCAAACTGGAAAAGAGCGTCCTCGCTCACAAGGCTGGCGCGCATCCGGGTCAGTTCACCCTCGGGCCGGTCGGACTGGTGGAACAGGTAATCCGCCGCCACCACCGACAGCACGCTGTCCCCCAGAAATTCCAGCCGCTCATTGTGGGTGGTGGGGACTTTGCTTTCGTTGGCATAGCTGGTATGGGTCAGGGCAATGCGCAGCAGGGCAGGATTCTTGAACTGGTAATGCAAAACCTGCTGCAATTCTTCGGGTTTATGGGTAGGCACGGTGGGTTCTTCCTTTCTTACAGCGGCAGGTTCACGCCTGGGGTTTGGTGTCCAGGGCAGAAAGCGCAGTCTGCATAGTGCCGCACAAATCGTTGGCTACGCAGATCTTGGCCTGACGGATGGCGTTCTTGATGCCCTTGGCCTTGCTGGAACCATGGGCCTTGATGACGGGCTTGGCAGCACCCAGCAGCGGTGCGCCGCCCACTTCCTCGGAGTCCATCATCCGTTTGATTTCGGACAAGCCTCCTTTGATGCCCAGATAGCTGAGCTTGGTGATGATATTCTTCAAAAAGACCTGCTTGAGCATGCCCAGCAGCGTCTTGGCCACGCCCTCGGTGAGTTTGAGCACCACATTGCCCACAAAACCGTCGCAGACCACCACGTCCACGTCACCGTCCATGATGTAGCGGGGCTCGATGTTGCCTGCAAAATGGATGCAGGGGTTGGCCTTGAGCAGCTGGTGAGCTTCCCGGTAGGTGGGGGTGCCCTTGGTATCCTCGGCGCCGTTGTTGACCAGCGCCACCTTGGGGTCCTTGCGGCCCATGACTTTTTCGGCATAGACGCTGCCCATGGTGCCGAAGGCATTGAGCATATCGGGGCGGCACTCGGCGTTGGCACCACAGTCCAGCAACAGGAAGTTCTGCTTGGCGCCGGGCATGGGGGTAGCCAGGGCCGGGCGCTTGATGCCCTTGAGGGTGCGCACGATCAGGCTGGTGCCCACGTGCAGCGCACCGGTGGAACCGGCGGAAACAAAGGCATCGCCCTCGCCGTTTTTGAGCATGGTCAAGCCTTTGATCATGCTGGAATCGGTCTTGTGGCGGGCGGCCTTGACAGGGTCATCGTGCATGTCCACCACTTCGGAGCAGGGAATGATCTCGAAGGGGGTCAGGTCGATCTTGTTCTGGGCGGCGCAGTCTTTCAGGGCCTGCTCGTCCCCCAGCAGCGCCAGCGTCATGCCGTCGCCAAATTCAGCCGCGGCCTGGGCCGCGCCCTGCAATACGCACAGCGGGGCGTTGTCGCCGCCCATGGCGTCAATCAGAATTTTCATTATACATCCTCCTGTACCCATGCTTGCATGGCCTGTTGCGCCGTCTCGGAAAGGGCGGCATAGCGCTCCCGCTTATCGCGGATGGCGTCGATGTCCGGCGTGCGGGGCAAAATGCCCATATTCGCGCCCATCGGCTGGAAGTCCTTGTTGGGGGTGGTGATATATTGCAGCAGCGCGCCGCACATGGTCTGAGGCGGGGGCGGCGGCAATTCACGGCCCTGCAGCCGTGCCAGAATCTGCCGCGCTGCCAACAGGCCGCTGGCTGCGCTTTCCATATAGCCTTCAAAGCCGGTGATTTGCCCGGCAAAAAAGACGTTGGGGTGTTCTTTCAGGTATTGTTTGGCGGTCAGCACCCTGGGGCTTTCCAGGAAGGTGTTGCGATGCATGACGCCGTAGCGCACGAACTCAGCATGTTCCAGGCCAGGAATCATCGAGAACACCCGCTTCTGTTCGCCCCATTTCAGGTTGGTCTGGAAGCCCACCAGATTATAGAGGGTGCGGGCGGTGTTCTCGGCCCGCAGCTGGACATTGGCCCAGGGACGGTGGCCGGTGCGGGGGTCCCGCAGCCCAACCGGGCGCAATGGACCAAACCGGATGGTATC
>ERZ1643247.2315-NODE-2315-length-15345-cov-4.389405_pt1 | contig 15345 bp, 14 predicted proteins | sample MGYA00579264_ERZ1643247 | MGnify/ENA primary metagenome ERZ1643247 (study PRJEB29033, sample SAMEA4952262) | chicken gut metagenome | biome: Broiler Chicken; feature: Gastrointestinal Tract; material: Caecum | place: Ireland | collected 2018 | study: Broiler... | reverse complement strand
TGCCCTTGATTTCTGCAACAAATTACGGCTGTCCGGCCGCCAAAGGCAAAAAAAGCGCAGTCCGGAACCCAAACGCCACCCTTCTGCATAGGATAGGGAGCAGGCCATCTGCGGAGATGGCGCGGAGGGTGGCATCCGCCTGCAAAAGAGCCGTCCGCAAAAGCCGCTCCGTTTTTATAAAAAGCCTGCCGGTATCATCCGGCAGGCTTTTTATATCCGTTATCAATCTAAAAGGGGCAAGGCCTTATCCGCCTGTCTTCTCCGAAAGCACAGCCTCTATTGTAATGGTGGAAGCGTGGCCCTCGTCATCCACACGGTAGACCGTCAGCACCACCGTATCACCCGGGCTCTTCCCGGAAAGCGCCTCGCTTACCGTATCGGCGTCATACACCTCGACATCATCCATTTTCGTGATAATGTCGCCCCGCTGCAGCCCCTTCTGCGCCACATCCGCACTCTCGTCAATATCGACGACCCGCAGCCCGCGCGGGATCCCGTTCAGCTCCGCAATCGATTCCGATACCGCACGGTACGTGATGCCAAGCTGTACGCGTCCTGTGACATATCCGTTTTGGATCAGCGACTCGATAATCGGTTTCGCATTGTCGATGGGGATCGCAAAGCCGATCCCTTCGAACCCTTCCTCCACCAGCTTTGCAGAGGTGATGCCGATTACCTGCCCATAGACGTTGACCAGCGCGCCGCCGGAGTTGCCGGGGTTGATCGCCGCATCCGTCTGGATAAACTCTACGTTTGAACCGATTGTCGAAACATATACGCTCCGGTTGAGCGCCGAGATATAGCCATGTGTAAAGCTTCCGGCCAGCGCCATGCCGCTCGGGTTCCCGATGACGACCACCTCGTCGCCCACCTGCATTTTTTCAGAGTCGCCGAACACAGCCGTTGTCAGGCCCTCTGCGTCGATTTTCAAAACCGCCAGGTCCGACTCCCTGTCGCCGCCGATATACTGCGCCGTATAGCTGTCCCCTGTCGTCAGCACCACCTCGATCCGGCTGTAGGGCTCTGTCGAGTCGTCACTGCGCACGACGTGGCAGTTGGTTACAATGTATCCGTCCGACCGGAAAACGATGCCGGAGCCTTGGCTTGCCTCCTGCATGCCGATCACCGATCTCTCATAGCAGATAATGCCGACAATCGCCGGTTCCACCTTTTTATAGATCTGCCGGTTTGTCAAAACTTCGCCTTCTACGCCCGCCGTGGTATCGCCGTCAGGCGTCGATTCCTCATCAAAAAGGTCGCCCTCCACCGTACTGCGCTCCGTCTGCGTCTGCACTGTGGGGAAAAACACAACATACGCTGCAAACGCGCCGGCCGTCAGGACAAACAGCGCGCTCATGACAATCGCCAGCACGCGCGTGCCCCTTCCGGGCTTTTTCTCCTTTTTCGGCTTTTTGGGCTTTTGCTGATGCGGGCCGCCCACAGGGCCGTAATCATAATATACCCACTGCTGCGTATCAAAGTTCTGTGACGAAGCCCCGGTGCCGCCCTTCGGTTCCTGCCCATTTTCCTCCGGTGCGAACGGGCGGAAATCTTCATCCATATTTTCGCATTCTCCCTTCACGCGGCCTTTCGCCTGTTGTTCCTGCCTACTGGCGGATGCCGCCTTGTTACATTATAGCGCCAAACCCCGCCGTAATACAATGGAAGTTCTCTGAAAGATTTCAGCGGTTTTATGAATTTTTTCTGAACTTTGCTGTCGCCCGGCCATGCGGCAGGGAAAAAACAAACTCTACAAACTCGCCTTCGTTGCTCCGCACGATAATTTCGCCGCCGTGCAGGCTGACGATAGAACGCACGATGTAAAGGCCAAGCCCTACGCCGTTTTTGTCCAGGCCGCGGGAACGGTCGGTCTTATAAAAGCGGTCGAATATCTTGGGGATTTCCTCCTTGCTCAAGCCCTCGCCGCTGTTTTTTACGCTGATATAGCTGTTTTTCGCATCGGAAGAGAAGCCGAATTCCAAATATCCGCCCTCGTTTACGAACTTGACCGCATTTTCAATCAGTTTGTAGACGACCTGATGGATTAAGTCCGGGTCTGCCTCCACCATCATCTTGTCATGGTCCAGCCCCCTGACATCCAAATGCTTCTCTTCAATCTGCGTTTCAAACAGGAAAACCGCCTGGCAAACCGTTTCTACAATATTGAATTTCGAACGGTTGATCTCCATCTCCCCCGCTTCAATCCGGGAAAGGTTGAGCATTGTCCTTACCAGCCGCGAAAGGCGCTTTGTCTCCCCGGAAACGATCTGCAAATAGTGCCGTTCCTGCTCCGGCGGGATCGTCCCGTCCAAAATACCGTCTACAAATCCGGATATCGTCGTCATCGGCGTCTTCAGCTCGTGTGAAATGTTGGCCGTAAAGCTGCGGCGCGCGCTTTCCGTCGTGGACAGGGACTGCGCCATATTGTTGAGTGCCATGGCGAGCTGACCCATCTCATCATAGCTTGTCACTTCAAGCCGTGTGTCAAATTCCCCGCGCCCGAAGCGCTTTGCCGCATCCGCCATCTGCCTGAGCGGCTTGACAAGCTGGATGGTCACAAAATAAACCACAATAGACGTTAAGATCAGCACAGCCGCCGCAGAGATCAAAAACATTTTGACCATTTCGTTTAAAAAGCTCTGCTGCTGGCTTGCCGTATGCGCGGAAACAAAGACATACGCCGTCCCGCTCTGCGCGTCGATCGGCACGGCAACGGTATAATACCGCTCGGCATACAGCCCACCGAGCTTTCCCATTTCCGCATATGTCCCGTTTTCGGCCAGCATGTCCATCACGCTCTGAGGCACGTTTTGATCCGTATGCGCGCAGGGGGAAAGCTCCGTGCAGTAAATCGTCGCCCCGTTTTCGTCCGTCAAAAAGAAATCCGCCTCGATGGCGTCCGCCATCGTAGCCAGATAGAGCTGCAAAATACGGGTATCCATCGCACCCGCTTCATCCCACTGCTCTTTTGCAAGCTCGGCGGTGTGCTCCGCGTTGCGGCGCATCAGCTCCAGCTTGTCCGTTTTAAAATACTGTGAAGCAAAGACTAAAAATACTGCGCCCAAAATGGTGATGCTTACTATAATCAAAGCTGCACAGACTGTAAAATACTTTGAAAAAATGCTTTTCTGCATGGGCGCCCTCCAAAAACGCTTATTCCGCGGCCGGCGTATCCTTTACCTCAAATTTGTAACCCACGCCCCACACGGTTTTTAAAGACCATTGATCGGAAACGCCCTCCAGCTTTTCGCGCAGGCGCTTTACATGCACGTCAATGGTACGGGAATCGCCGTAGTATTCAAATCCCCACACCTCGTCGAGGAGCTGATCCCTTGTAAAAACGCGGTTCGGGTTGGAGGCCAGATGGAACAAAAGCTCCAGCTCTTTGGGCGGCGTGTCGATCACCTTGCCGTTTACCTTAAGCTCATAGCGGGTCATGTTGACAACCAATTTATCGTAGACGACCTCCTTGACCTCTTCCGTCTGTGCGGACTGGCTGATACGGCGCAAAACCGCCTTGATGCGCGCCACGACCTCTTTGGTGTCGAAGGGCTTGACCACATAGTCGTCCGCGCCAAGCTCCAAGCCCAAAACCTTGTCGAAGGTCTCGCCCTTGGCGGTGAGCATAATGATCGGCACGTTCGATTTTTTGCGGATCTCCCGGCACACCTGCCATCCGTCCAGCGACGGCAGCATAATGTCAAGAAGGATCATATCGGGATTGAGCGCGTTAAACTTGGCGACTGCCTCCTGCCCGTCGTGGCACAGTATGACGTTGTAGCCCTCTTTTTCGAGATACAGTCTGAGGATCTCACAGATATTTTTGTCGTCATCCACTACCATAATTTTTTCTGATGCCATAAGAAGTCCCCCATTTCAATTTCCAAATAAAACATCATATAAAGCCAATTTTATAGTTTCAGTATAACAGAAATCTTTTGCCATGAATGAACAATCCGTAAAAAATCGGTCTGAAAACAGAAAAATCACCGGGTGCAATGCACCCGGCGATCCCCGTCGCCTGTCAGCAATAGCGGTGAAGGGCCGCGTACATTTCCTCCCAACGCTGTTCCATATCCGCAACCAATTTAAACTGCGTGCGCGCGCGCACCAGATTATGCTCAGGGTAACGTATACGGAAATAGGTATCCCCCTGTAGGTAATCCGTTAAAAAGCGGATCCCGCATTCCAAAGTCAGGATCTTCGCCCCCCACGGCAGACATTCCCTCTCAAGCGGCGTCAGCGCGCCGTTTGTCCCTTCTAAATAGCCTTTTGTATACAATTCGTAAAGCGACAAATCGAAATGCACCTTCGACAGATCCGGCTCATCCTCCGCCGCAGTGGTAGCGCCGAAACGGATGGCATCGCCGTAATCCGACAGCGACAGCCCCGGCATAATGGTGTCCAAATCCACAATGCAGATTGCCATCCCCGTTTTTTCGTCAAACAGGATGTTGTTCAGCTTGGTGTCGTTGTGTGTCACACGAAGCGGCAGCTCGCCGGCTTCCAGCAGGTCAAAAAGTTTTGCGCAGTCCTTGCGGTGCCCGATAACAAAATCGATCTCCTCTTTGGCAGACTGGGCGCGCCCGAACAGATCCGCCTTCAGCGCGCGCCTGAAATTCCGATAGCGGTGCGGCGTGTCATGGAAGCGGGGGATCGTCTCATGCAGCGTGGATGCGTCATAATCTTTGAGCAAATATAAAAAATTCCCGAAGCTGCGTGCAGCCTGATAAAAATGCTCCGGATTTTCCACCTGCTGCAAGCAGAAAGTATCTTCTACATAAGGGTAGCAGCGCCAATACCCGCCGCTGCTGTCCTTAAACAGCGTGTTGCCCGACTTGGTGCGCAAAACGCGGAGCGTCTCCCGCGACTCGTCCCCGCCGGCTTCCCGGATGCGTTCACGCAAATAGCTCGTCACGCTTTCAATGTTCTCCATAACCTCTTTCGGCTTTTTAAACACGTTTTCATTGATCCGCTGCAAAACAAACCGGCCGGTAGTGTGATCCCCATGCTCCACCGTCACACAAAACGTCTCATTGATATGCCCGTTTCCGAAACGCACGGAATCAAGAATCCTTCCGCCAAAGTCAAACGCTTCCAGCGCCTGCTGGCGCGCCGCATAGTTCATATTTTCACTCATCAATTCTGAACTCCCCTGTTCAAAAAAACGTATTCGAATACAGGTATCTGTACCTTTGCGTCTGAACTGGCACAGATTATCCGTTACAAGGACCCGGCTCTCCCACTTCGGGTCGTTTTGTAAAAGTCCTTTTCGAATACGCGTATTTTTCTTTATTATATCGGCTTTCCATGCTTTTGTAAAGCATTGTCAGGGAAAACGCAAATTTTTCTTTCTGATTTCCCGCAGGAAAGTCCGTTGAAAATACGGTGCGTATGATGTATAATAGCTTTAAAAACGGGCGCCCTGTCAAAAAAGCGCGGGTACAGCCTGCTGTAAAGAGAGGAATTTCATGAAGCTTGGAATGGTAGGCCTGCCGAATGTCGGCAAGAGCACATTATTTAACGCGATTACAAACGCCGGCGCGGAAAGCGCCAATTATCCCTTCTGCACAATCGAGCCAAATGTCGGCGTCGTCTCCGTCCCGGACGAGCGGCTCGACCGGCTTGCAGAAATGTATCATCCGGTCAAATTCACACCGGCCGTGCTGGAATTTGTCGATATTGCAGGGCTGGTGAAAGGCGCTTCGAAGGGGGAGGGCCTTGGGAATAAATTTCTCGCCGATATCCGTGAAGTCGACGCGATCGTCCATGTCGTGCGCTGTTTTGAGGATGCAAATATCATCCATGTGGACGGGGAGATCGGCGCGCAGCGCGACATTGAGACCATCAATCTGGAACTGATTTTTTCTGATCTGGAAATTTTAGAGCGGCGCATCGACAAGCTTCGCAAGTTGGTAAAATCCGATAAAAAATATCAGGCGGAACTGGAGCTGGCCGAGCGGATCAAAGCGTGCCTTGAAGAGGGAAAGTCTGCACGCGCACTGGAGCTGGACGACGACGAAGCGGCCATCGCCAAAACATTCCAGCTTCTCTCCATGAAGCCGGTTATTTACGCGGCGAACATGAGTGAATCGGATTTCGTCAACCAGATTGAAACAAACCCGCACTATCAGGCGGTGCGCCGCATTGCGGAGGAAGAGCGTGCAGCCGTACTCCCGATATGCGCTAAAATAGAAGAGGAAATTTCCGATATGAGCGCCGAAGACAAAGCGATGTTCTTAGAGGATCTCGGCCTCCATGAATCGGGGCTCGACCGCATTATCAAAGAGGGATACTCGCTTCTTGGCCTGATCTCCTTCCTGACCGCAGGCGAGCCGGAGGTGCGCGCGTGGACCATCACGCGCGGGACCAAAGCGCCGCAGGCCGCCGGGAAAATCCACAGCGACTTTGAACGCGGCTTTATCCGCGCAGAGGTTGTGGCCTTCGACGACTTGATGCGCTGCGGCAGTATGGCCGCCGCAAAGGAAAAAGGGCTGGTGCGTTCAGAAGGCAAGGAATACGTGATGAAGGACGGAGACGTCGTACTGTTCCGCTTTAATGTCTGATCCAAAACGGTATCCGGCCAATTGCGCCAATTGAAAACGGAAAAGCCTGCGGGTTTCCTGTTACGGAAAGCCCGCAGGCTTTTTGCTGTTCTTTTGTTCAACTGTGCAAAGGCAGGGCAGATCACCGGTGTCCAAGCGGCGCACAAGGATCACCGGTATATCGTAATTTGCCCGATAACCGGCAGCGGGACAGCTTTTCCTGTGACAGTGTTTACAATCCCCATAATCGTCAGCACCAAAACGGCAACGCCGAAGACAAAAGAAATCAACCCTATCAGAATCCATCCAATGACCGGGATCCACATCAGCACGGCGCGCAGGATCGCCAACGCAATTGCACCCGCCACCTCTAAAATGCACAGGACAATCCCTTGGTTTACGTGGAACCGGGTATACGGTGAATTTTTGTAAACAAACATCGGGATCAGGAAGAAAACACCCAGATACGAAAGCCACGCAACCGATTTGGTCTCTTGAATATCCCGCGGGTCATACTGTGTGTACGGACGATTTTCCATAACAGGCCACTCCTTGTTCAAGAATCAGTTTTATTGTAGCCCTTTCCTCGCCTGCCGTCAATAGGCCCTTTGTCCGCCGCAGCGGCTCAGGCGGGATTCACCGAAACAGGGAGCCTATCCACAGGGAAGGCCAGCCGGCTTTCGGGATGCAGAAAAGATACCGTCCTACAACATCCTCAAGCGGCACGGCCTGCGTATCCGGCGCGTTGTTCGCATCGCCCTTTGTCGTGAAAACGGTCTCCCCCTGCTCTGTTTGGGAGATATCGACAATCCGGTGTATCACCGTGTAGCCATCCCGTTTAAACTGGATGATATCGCCTTCCTCCAGCCTGTCGCACGCCGTCTTATCAATAATCGCCAAATCCCCCGGGGCGATTTCCGGTTCCATACTGCCTGTCGCCACGGCAGACGGTGAAATAGGCAGCAGTCCTGCGGCAAACGCGGCCAGCAAAAGCAGGATAAGCCATGGCGCCGCCTGTTTTGCCACCCGGGCAACCACCTTCCTTTTTCCCTGTCCCGTATGATTCAAGCCTTTTCCCTACCCTTTTTATATAGCATGCCGGCCGCCAAAGCGCCTGCTGTCAAAATAAGCGGAATAATGCCGCCGTTCCCTGGATCCGCCGTATCCGGCGACGCAGTCTGTCCCGGTTCTTCAAAAACCAGCGTCAGCCCGTAGCTTCCCGATGCATCCGCGGAAGGCGCAGTGTCTGTCTCGTCCCACTGCACCAGAATCCCGATCCGGCGTGTTTCACCGGGCTTTAAAACATCCCCGACCTGTTTTGCACCGGCCCCCGATGTCACGGTGATATACGAAGGCGTCTGATCGGTGAGCTCCGCCTTCGAAAGGCGTGCGTCTAAACGCCCTTTGTTTTCGACCTCAAGCGTATAATAGGCCCATGCGCCGGGCCGGTCCAGCTCGCCCTGCATCTGTGCTTCCGTTTCCGAAAAGGTGACTTCCGACGCGGCGCCGGTGCTGCAAAAGGCCTCCGCCTGTTTTATATAGACGTCTGCCGTTCCGGATACCCGGACCGAATCCTCCGCACGCACTTTACCGCAGGGAAGCAGGCACAGCGCCGCGGCCAGAATCCCTATCGTCCAAACTGCTTTCTTTCCCACTTCTTGCTTTTCCTTTCTGATAGACGGAAAAGCCCTATCTGCATAGGGCTTTCCCGTTTCCGTCTTATAAGATCCGTGCGTGATATCTTATTTTGTGTAGGAAGCGCTTGGCGCCTCTTCAACCGTATCCTGTACGAACGGCAGTTCAATGCTGAGACGTCCGCTCGCGTCAAGCGTATCGGAACCATCGTCCAGCGCTTCGACCACTACCGTAATTGTGCAGGATTCACCCGGTGCCAGCGTTTTACCGGACAGATCCGGCGCGTCAAGCGAAAGCTGGTCTGCATCTTCCGTGTCAAGCCGGATAACGGCATCTTCCAGGTTTGCATTGGCAGTGCCTTTGTTTTCAACCGTCACGCTGTACTGCGCCCACGCGCCCGGAAGAGTGAATTCTACATCGGCATACGCTGCGTCTGTTGCAGTGAATGTAGCTGTCTCTTCACCTGAAGCGCTGCCCATCGAAGCAATGACGTAGTTCCATGTCCCATGGCTGTCCATGTCTACCAAAACATAATTCTGCCAGCTGGCCGGGTACATAACCTGAAGCGCAGCAGTCGTATCCCGCAGCAGGCCGTCCACAACCTTTTGTGCGGTCATTGCAGAAGTTTCCGGCGTGCCGTCGCTTACGCCCGTCACATAGCGGTAGTACATGTTTAGGTGATCGGATACCACAAACGTGCTGGGATCCGCCGCGATCTGCTGGTATTCTTCCTCTGTGATAGAGGTAATATCCGTCAGGTCGTATTTCGTCGAATCCACTGCATAGTAATATGTATACCGGCTCATCGGCTCGTCGGACTGTGTCCCGAGCAGATCCTGCTGGTCTGCGGAGAGCCATGTGCTGGAGGAAATAACCGATGCAATTAAGGTATCCGCTTTTTCCCCGGAGCGCACAAGAGCCAAATCCCCTACAGAGGCGGAAGCGCCGGTTGAGCTGAGTTTCAAGTCTGCGTCTGTAATTTCAACCTGCCAGTTCCCGGAGGCCGTAACGCTGCCGTTTCCGTTTAGCGTTGTTGACCACAGCGCAAAGCTTGCGCTGACAACCGCTACAGCTGTTACAACCGAACCGATTATGACACCGCGTTTTTTTGTTTTTGTCATACTTTTCTCTCCCTTACGATTGAAGTCCATATGGTCTGCTTACTAAAGCATCTTTATTTTCGCATGGTTTTGTAAAAGCTGCCCTCCTGCTTTTGTAAAATTCGCACGACAAAAATATCCGTATTTTTCCATATTCCATAACACAAAGGGACTCCGCGGGCCATTCCAAATAAAAAACGGATATGCGTTTTACGCATATCCGCTTTTTGTCTTTGTCCGCTATGACAGCACGTAGATTTCTACCGTTTTGGCGCCGAAGAGGCAGCTTTCCCGGTAGGTGGAGAAAAAGAGATCCACCAGGCATGTGCCGTTTGTCACAGCCGGGCCGGTATCCGCAACGACGGAATAGCCGTATACAAAAGAGCCGTCCGGCGTTTTGATATAGAGCTTTGTCCCGCGGGGGAACTGGCTTAAATTCATCGCAACATTGCCGGGCTTTAAGCTTGTCGGCCGGCCGAGCGCGGAATAGGCCGTCGCCTTTCCTGTCACTTTATACTTATAATTTACCGGATTGCCGTTCGCATCAAGCTCAATGTCCGAAGAAGGGATTAACTGGGAAACCGGCGCATCCGGATCCCCGACCAAAACGCGCGCCGCAACCGGCTGCTTTGTCACCTGATCGGACAAGGTTTCCTCTTCCACGACCACGCCGTCGATCAAGGTCTGCTTGATGACAGTGGTGCGCTCGCCGTTTACGCCTGCACTGAGCGTACTGGTCTTTCCTTCGCTCAGGGTGCGGGTGGGAATCTCGTTTACCTCAAATGGGATTTCCGTCTTATTCTCAACCGTCTGGTAGGTCACACGGTTTATGGTAATCTCCATCCCCTCGCAAACCGGTTCGGTAAGCGACACATTCAAAAGGTCGTCGTCGTTTACGGAAAGTCCCGCCGCGCTGATCGCGTCGGCCGCCGTCCCTTCCGTCAGCCAAACCGTCTCAGTCTGGCCGTCGGCCGTAATGGAAACTGCAACAGCCCGATGGATTGTAATCGTCGCACTGCTGTCTGAAAATCCGGAAAAGGTATAGGTATCATGCTCCCCAAGGGAAATCCCCTCCTGTGACAGGATGCCTTCCGGATCTTCTTCTGAAGTAAAAACAACTGTCTGTGTCGTCTCATCTTCAATTACCACTGCATATTTGGCGAGCGTGGCGCCGCTGAGCACACACAAAAGCAGAATGCCCAGCACCGCCGCTGCGGCCAATCGGATCAGCTTGGATTCAAACAGCGTTTTACATCGGTGTTCGATTGATTCCATGTGTCTTCCTCCAATATCATGTAAACTTTATCGAAAGAATTGGCAAACGGGTTTGTAACCATTGTTACCGTTTTGTAATATTATATGCGCCGCCACTGTACATGTCAATGCCGCGAATTGGCGTGGTTTTGTGAATCTTGCACAAGGTCATTCCATTTTATTCTATTTCAGTTTTTCTTTTTCGATCAAAAGTACGGTTATTTTTTACAAAATGTGCGTCTGTTTCTTCCTGTGCCGCGGATGCCTCTGTACAATTCGCTAAATCGTAAGACAGCATTTTCATGTGTATAATAACGAATTTTCATTTGTTTTACCCCATTATATTATCCGATTCGTAAAAAAGCGTAATATACAAATAGGATATTCTAAAAATAATTTATGTATAGTATATTTATATGAATAAAAAATGTATTGATTCAAAAATTAAAACTCATTTTCTCTCTTTTTTTCCGTCCACTGTTTAGGCACAAAAATACCCTCATATAAAAAATTACAGCTTGTAATTTTTTATATGAGGGTTCGGTTATCCTGCAAGGCCGGCGAATGTGTCGGAAACCTGCTCTGATATCCCTCCCAGCATCAGGGAGAAAAGGGCGGGAAGTCCGCCTGCATATCGGGCGGCCTCAGAAAACCGGGACAGCAGTTCGTCTGCCGGCTCCAAATCAAAAGGATAGACGCGGCTTCCGAGCAAAAGCTCATTCTCCGACACCTGCGGCGCGCCGTTAAGCGTCCGTTCCATACGGTCATACGCAACCAAGCCTCCGGCAGCCGTCAAAGCCAGCAAAACCGTCAGGCAGAACGCGGTAAAAAAACGCCGCAGTCCTTCTTTCATTTTTCCTCATCCGTTCTTTTTTAAATTGAGCAGCGTTTTGGCCAGGGATTTCCCAACCAGCTCGCCGCAGTATATCGCCTCATCCAAGGAATTGGCATGCCCGCCCATTTCAAGCAAAATGGAGCCGGTCGTAAGATCCTGGTTGTATTTGCGGTAGCTGAACATCACCGGACGGGTAAGCGTGGGGTAATCTGTCTCCATCTGCACTTGCAGCGCCGCTGAAAACTTCAGATTCTCAAGATAATGCGGCATATTCATCGTGCCGTCGTCCGCGCCCGATATAATCATGACCTGCGCGCACGGCTTCCCGTTGATTGTGGTGGCCGGCGCAATAATTGTATTGTCGTCGGGCTGGATGGCGTCGCGGTGTACGTCCAGCACGACTTTGATCGAGGGGTATTGCTTCAAATATTTCTTTACAGTTTCAGCGGACCGCTCATAAGCACCGTTGTAAGAGGGGTAATCGTGCAGGGTTTTATCATGGATAACGCCGATTCCCGCCGCTGTCAGCTGCGCCGCTATCTCGTCCCCGACACGGCAGGTGTTTTGAGCGGTGTCCTGATTCCGCGTGGCCCCGGCCTTGTCATACCAGTCGTAGATGCCGGGCTGATACGACTCCGTAGCATGGGTGTGCATAATCAAAACCTCCGGCGTTTTCCCATCTGCAAGGATCTCAAACGACGGCTTCTGGCTGACGGTTTTTTGAATCGTATCCGCGCTCAATTTGGTTCCATTTTTAATATATCCCGCCGAAAGCGGGATATACACGCTGCTGGTCCCTGCGCCGTAGGTCTGACGCTTTACAACGCCTGCATTTTCTGGCTTTTCCAAGGCGGCGCTGCTCTCCGCACTGCTCTCGGACGATTCCGCCAAGTTGCTTTCCGGGGTGCTGGTTACGCCGCTTTTGTCTGTTTCCACTGTACTGCCGGCAACGGTACCGCTCCCTTCCGCATAAACGGCCTCCTGCCCCCCGCCGCCAAAAGTGACCGCAGCAGAAAAAAGTGCCATGCGTTCCAAAAATGGTGAAAACAGCGGTATGGTTTTCGTTGCGGCCGTATAGCAGATACAGCCGCAGAGCAGAGCGGCGCATGCCCGGACAGCCAATTGCTTTCTTCTGATCATCCATCGCTTCATTATAATAGTTCCTCCCTGCGCACATTCCCGACCTGTCCGCATGAAAGGGAAGGCCGCCTTTCCATATATATGTGCACAGAGAACGGATATGCCGGCCGCATCATCCGACAAGTGCCGTCAGCTCTTGTACCGTAATCCCCGGATGCAGTGCGCGGTTCACGGCAAACGCCACCGTTCTCGCCGCATGTTCGACTGCCTGGTCGATTTCACGCGGTGTGACGATCATATCCGGCATATCCTTTTTCAGCACCGCGATGTTGGAAAGCGCCGCGACTGTCGGCACGCCGACGGCAATGACAGGCACGCCGACCGTCTCGCGCGTCAAAGCGGCCCGGTTGTTCCCAACGCCGGAACCGGGCGCAATCCCGCTGTCACAGACTTGAACGGTCCGCAAAAGGCGTTCGGGTGCGCCCGCAGCCAGCGCGTCGATCACAACCACGCATCCATCCCGCACAAGGGAGGCCATTTTCCTGATAAAAAGCGCCGTCTCAATACCGGTCTGCCCCAGTACGCCCGGGCTGACCGCCGCGACGGGGCGGACTGCCTCAAACCCCTTTAAGTCTGCATCCTTTAAATGCCTCGTCACCAAAACCTGTGAGACGGCAAGCGGGCCCACCGCATCCGGCGTTATCATCCGGTTCCCAAGGCCTGCAACCAGCACCGGCGCCTGCGCCTTTTTGGGCAGGAGCCTTCCAATAACCGACGCCAGCCGCTCCACATCCCGTTCAAAGGAAAGGGGCGACAGCAAAAAGCTCTCCACATCCACCGTATAATAGGCGCCTTCCGGCTTTCCAATCGCCCGTGCCGCTTCTTCGCTTTCAATCCGCACACAGGTGACGCCGTCCTTTTTTTCGGAAAAAAAGCCTGAGCCCTGATAGCGCGCATCCGAAGCGCTTTCTTCTGCAAGATCGGTCCGAATCAAAACAATCGCTCCCTTCCGACATAGTTGAGCTGCGTATAAAAAACACTTGCAATTTCTCAAAAACCATGCTAATATTATTGTTGCTGTATAGTCCAAATCGTGTCTCTGTGCTTAACGTTAAAGCACCCGGACTATCGAATTCGAATAAAGTCAGTATGCGCCGTCGTACCGGCTTTATGTATAAGAGGAGGTGCAAAGGATGCCGAATATTAAGTCCGCAAAAAAGAGAGTTCAGGTCAACGCTGTAAGAGCTGCACGCAACAAGGCTGCAAACTCCAACCTGAAAACCATTTTGAAAAAGACAAACATCGCGATTGAAAACGACGAGAATAAAGCGGAGGCGGTGAAGGTCGCAGTCAAAGCACTCGATCAGGCTTGCGCCAAAGGTTTGATTCACAAAAACAAAGCCGCCAGAAAAAAATCGCAGATCATGCGCAAAGCAAACGCTTAATTTTTTGTTTGCCATAAAGAAAAAAATCAGGAATGACGTCCCGTTTCTTCGGGAAGTATTCCTGATTTTTTATTTGCCTTTTTTCCTTAAATCGTACTGGGTGCTTCCAAGCCGCCCTCCGATAATATGGTTTTGCGGCGGATGGCGCATGCCCGTTTCCCGCCGCACCAGCTTTAAGCGGTCACACCCCGATCAGCAGCCGGCCAATTTGATAGACCGCAAGGGCCACCACATAAGCCGCGCCCGTCTGATATAAGGCCGTCAAAACCGCGCGCCGCGTCGATCCCAGTTCGCGCTTTGCCGCGGCAAAAGCCGCTACGCACGGCATATATAAAATGGTAAATGTCAAGAACGACAGAGCGGTAAGCGGTGTAAAAATGGTGGAAAGCGCGGCGGAAAGCTGCGCATCCGTTCCTGCCCCGGTCAAAATGGACAGCGTACTGACCACAGATTCCTTTGCTGTAAAGCCTGTAATCAGCGCTGTCGAAGCACGCCAGTCGCCAAAGCCAAGCGGAGCAAAAAGCGGCGCAACAAAAGAGCCGATAGCCGCCAGCATGCTGTCCGCACTGTTTTCCACCAAATGCAGGTCGAAGCGGAAGCTCTGCAAAAACCAGATGACAATGGAAGCCAAAAAGATGACAGTAAAAGCCTTATGTAAAAAATCCTTTGCTTTTTCCCACATGTGGAGCAGTACATTCCGGGCGGAAGGCAGCCGGTATGCCGGCAGCTCCATCACAAACGGAACCGGCTTCCCGCGGAAGACGGTGTTTTTCAGCAGCAGGCCGGACAGCACGGCAACCAGAATGCCGGTCAAATACATGGCGCACATGACAATGCCGCCGTGCTTCGGAAAAAAGGCGGCTGTAATCATGCCGTAAATCGGAAGCTTCGCACTGCAGGACATAAATGGGGTAAGGAGGATCGTCATTCTCCTGTCCCGCTCGCTTGAAAGCGTTCTTGTGGCCATAATTGCCGGGACGCTGCATCCAAAGCCGATCAGCATGGGAACGAACGAACGGCCGGACAGCCCGATTTTCCGCAGGAGCTTATCCATAACAAAGGCAACCCGCGCCATATAGCCGCTGTCTTCCAAGATAGACAAAAAGAAAAAGAGGACTACAATAATCGGAAGGAAAGACAGCACGCTTCCGACGCCCGTACATACGCCGTTAATCAAAAGGGACTGGAGCCACGGCGTCACATCCCACTGCACAAGCAAAGCGGAAAGGCGGCTTACGCCCATATCGATCCCCTGTTCCAGCAAGGACTGAAGCGGCGCACCGATTACATTAAAAGTCATCCAGAACACCAACAGCATGATGCAGATAAAAATCGGGATTCCCAAGATCCGGTGGGTCAAGATCCGGTCTATCTTTTCTGAACGGAGCTGCTCTTTGGTCTCGCCGCGTTTGACGACACATTCCCTGCAAAGCCCTTCAATATACTGATAG
>ERZ1643247.2311-NODE-2311-length-15360-cov-13.308265_pt1 | contig 15360 bp, 17 predicted proteins | sample MGYA00579264_ERZ1643247 | MGnify/ENA primary metagenome ERZ1643247 (study PRJEB29033, sample SAMEA4952262) | chicken gut metagenome | biome: Broiler Chicken; feature: Gastrointestinal Tract; material: Caecum | place: Ireland | collected 2018 | study: Broiler... | reverse complement strand
AGTATGCTTTGACCTTTCGTTCTTCTTTCGTCGTTGCTTGTAAGTTGAGTTTCATGTCGTTCCTCCTCAAAAGGGTAGATCGTCCAAAAGTTCCGCGGCTTTTGTAGGCAGGGCTTCCAGCGTCGTATAGTGGTTGAAGCCGCCGCGGTAGTCCTGTTCGTCCTTCGCGGTACGGATGAGGATATGCCCGTACCATTCGTTGGTGAAATACCGCACGTCCGAAATGGAGAGATACACGCACTTGTTTTCCGCGCTCTTGATGAACGCTGAAAAGCAGTAGTGATTTTTCCCCACATTGACGAGCTGCCAATGGTTTTCGCGGCACATCGCTTTCAGGTAGTTGATGTACTTTGTCTGGAACGTCCTGTAATCTTCGCCGGTGTAACTGCCCGACGAAAATTCGTGGGTAAGGTATTTTTTGAGTTCTTCGATTTTAGCCATTGCATTCATCCTCCTTGACGATCCTGTAAATGTCATCCGCATAGAACTGACAGACGAACCAATTAAAAAGAGCGTGACATTTCACGCCCTTATAGTCCACGATGTAGTCGTTCTCGCCGACCTTTTCAAGTACGGTGATCTCGTCCATCTCTCCTTTCAGAGAGTTGATGTGCGCCATTGTCTTGTAAGCGTAATCGTCCATTGTCGCTCCTCCTTGTTACGCGATCCTTCTGATACCGCCGCCGAAGCTCTGTACAGTCACGCTGCCGAACTCGCTACACCAGTCGTCGTCTTTGTTCCAGACGTAAGCAAAGGCGGTATGCACGTTACCTTTGCTATGTACGAGCGTTGCCCATTCTTCGGGATACGCTGTCACGATGAGGAAGGAATAGCACTCGCCGAAGTCGGTATATTCGTGCGTGATGGCATATACGAGGCAGTTGTACTTCTTTTCAAGCGCTTTCATCTTTTCGTAGAGTTCGGGTTCCTGATCTGCCCAATACCCGCCGAAGCGTTCAAAGAAGCAGACCATGCCTTTTTCGCGGAAGCCTTTGATGTACGGGGCATAGATGTCCATCTGTTTGAGTAATTCGATCGCCTTTTCTTTCTTTGCGTTTGTGTTCATTGCCGTTCTCCTTGTTCATCGATTTTTTTGATTGCGGGTGCAAGCGGTCGGAAGTCGGAAAATCCGTCTCTTTCGATCTCGCTGTAATACCATGTGCCGTTGTCGAACACATAGATGAAATTGATCCAGTTGCTCGGATCTTTGAGCTGTTCTCCGGTGCAGGTAAAGGCTTCCTGTCCTTTCTCGCCGCGGTCTCTGCCGTAGAAAACGGTCACATCTTTGTCGGGCGTATCAAAGCAGTGACGGCTGCCCGCTTCGGGCTCTAATTTCTCTTTCAGAGAGGAAATACAGCCGAGGCTTAATAGTTTTTCGACGCGCTCCTGTGAGTTGTAGTGTTCGAGCAGCATCCTGCCGTTGTATCCGAGGTAGCCGTCATAGTGGCAATACACGCCCCGATAGGTATCATCGCCTGTTTTCATTGTGATATAGCTTCGAGTTGACATTTTCGTATCCTCCTTCAAATATGTTCCTGTAATGTTTCAAAGTTGTAGCCGATGTTTCGAAGTGTCTCTTCAAAGCCGAACCACGCCAGCAGATTCTGATTGTAGTCGTCCTGTGCGAGGGGATCTTCCTTATCCCACTTATCGCCGAACAGTTCCGAGGGTGCGTAAAGCCCCGTGCCGTTCATGATTTCATACAGCAGCGCATTGATCTCTTGGCGGTACTGCTTGTAGAAGCGCACCGTGTCCGAATAGTAGATGAGTTCGCCCACGACGCCCGACTGACAGCCATATTGTAGTACGTCGGTAAAGATACCTTTTTTATCGCTGTAATCGCCCCAGCGGTCAATGACGTAATTGCACACGCGCCGCGTCAACGGACTGTCCGATTTCCGTTTGAGTTCTTTGATATTGGAGAGTGTTAGTTTCATTCGTCTGCCTCCTCGAAGTCGTCGATATGGATATGTTCCTGCCCTGCGATGCCGTACTCGAAATACAGCCCGTTTTCATCCTCATACAGGTCATAATCGGTCACGACGATCTTCCCGCACTTGGTGACGGCAACCGTGATCTTATCGTCTTCCATTGCTACGATGTTGAATACGACGGTATGTTCTCCGTCGAAGAATTGAAACTCTTTCAGATAGAACTTGTTTCTCATAATCCTGCCTCCTCAGTCCACAAACTTGTACCAGATGGAATACTCGACTTCAATTTCCCTTGTTTCATATCCCGTACTTTCGCCGCTTGAAGTCTTTTTCTCAAACTCGACTTCGCGGATCTCATAGTGCGCGCCCTTGTACTCGCCGGGGCGGTTCGGAACGGCGTGGCAATTCTTGACGCAATCTTCAAACACGCGGATGTACGCCTTGCCGCTCTTGCCGTTGCAGGCGATGATGAGGTCGTTCTCGGTGACGAACCCGAGACCGGTCATCTTGGTGCTTCCATAACGATTTGTTCTCGAAACGGAATAAACTACTTTCTTCATTTGGAACTACCTCCGAATTTTCTTTTTGCCTTTCGGCAGGGAACATACGGCACAGCGGGAGTTTACAAGCAGGCTTCTTTTTGGCTTTTACGGAAGTCAACGACAAAGGACAAAATTATTGCTTGGAAGTCACGGATCATCTGCCGAAAATGCAAAAAAGCCGAGCAGGTCCATTAGACCTACCCGGCTTTCCGTGTACAGAGCTATCCTATTTTTCGGCAATAATTTTTCCCGTTGACTTCCGCGAACGCTGTGCCAGACTCCCTGCACGAAACGGCAAAAAATTCGGGGAATTATATATCACTAGAACAACAAGAGAATTTTCCACAAATTAGTAAGGGATGAGTCTGGTTAGATACCGAACTCATTACAAAACAACTTAATTAAATTTTGTTCAAACTTGAGGGTTCACTTTGCAAATACTTACTCGGCTCTTAAAGTTTTTTTATGGGTGTTTTCAGCGACGATTTTGCGGCCGTTGACGTCCGCGAGGAACTATGCTACCATAGCCGACCCGAAAAAGCAAATTCGGGAGGTCATCTTTGCAAGCATATTCCGAAATAATCGTGCGAGAAAAAGAATACGAACCCCGATATTTCATCAGGGTTCGTATGCTCATCGTTTGGCGCAGAAGGCGGGATTTGAACCCGCGCTACGGTTTCCCGTACTACTCCCTTAGCAGGGGAGCCCCTTGAGCCACTTGGGTACTTCTGCACAGTCGGCTCGCATTGCGGGTCATCGTCGCCGCAATGCCAAATTATAATACCATATTTTGCGTGTCTTGTCAATTTTATTGCAAGCATTGCAAAAACTTTTCCTGATTTGTTCGTACTTTCGGAAGAGCGCTTTTTTTTCGTCCGCCTCCGAATCCGGAACGCTGTGCGGCCGCGCGTTTCCGTCGGAAGACGGGCGGGCGAAAAATGTCGTCATATGGTATCGTTCACCCACAAAAACGGGGAAAAATTCGTAAAAAAAAGCGGGATCGGCGCGGTTTATTTTTAAAATAAGTATTGCGCACCCTTTGATTTTGTGGTAGAATAATCAGGAAAGAAAAGCGTGCGGCGGGCGGATCGCCGTTCCTGCTGCGGCGGATCGCCGTTCCTGCGGGGAAGCGGTGTGCATCGGTATGTGTATCGGGCGGCCGCCGCGTACGCATTTGCAAGGGGGGAGTATGAATATCTGGCATGACATCTCAGCCAAACGGATCGGCAAAGAAGATTTTATGTGCTACATAGAGATCCGGAAGGGTTCCAAAAGCAAGTACGAGCTGGACAAAGAGACGGGCGTGCTGCGGCTGGACAGGGTGCTGTACACCTCCACGGTGTACCCCGCGAGCTACGGTTTTATCCCGCGCACCTACGCGGACGACGGCGACCCGCTGGACGTGCTCGTTTTGTGCAGCGAGCCGATCCTGCCCGCAACGCTCGTGCGGTGCTACCCGATCGGGGTCATCAACATGATCGACGACGGAAAAATGGACGAAAAGATCATCGCTATCCCGTTCCGCGAGCCGACCTATAACATCTATACGGACATTTCTCAGCTGCCGAAACATATTTTCGAGGAAATGATGCACTTTTTTGAAGTGTATAAGGTCCTCGAACACAAGGCGACTTCCGTGCGCGAGATCATGGGCAGGGAAAGCGCCGTCGAAGTGGTGCAGAAGTGCATAGACAACTACAAAAATCAGATAGAGGGAAAGTTATGAAGATCGTATTTTTCGGTGATTCCATCACAGACTGCGGCCGCGACCGTTCGGATAATGCGTCGCTGGGTAACGGGTATGTCGGTATTTTACACGAAAAGCTGAAAAACCTGTATGAGGATGTGAAGTTCGAGTTCCTGAACCGCGGGATCGGCGGCGACAGGGCGTGCGACCTTGCGGCGCGCGTGGATAAGGACGTCGTGGCGGAAAAACCCGACGTTGCCGTCGTGCTCGTCGGCATCAACGACGTATGGCGCAAATACGACAGCGGCGCCGAATTCGACCTCGACGCCTTTGCCGCGGCGTACGAAGAGGTGCTCAAAAAGATCAAGGACTGCGGCGCAAAACTCATCGTCGTAGAGCCGTTTTTGTTCGACGTGCCCGATAAAAAGCGCTTCCGCCGCGAATTCGACCCTATGCTCGGCGTCATCCGCGACCTTGCCGAAAAATACGCGGACGCCTTTGTCCCGCTGGACGAGATGTTCGCGGGCGTCAGCCAGTGCGTCGGCATTGCGGCGTATTCGGCGGACGGCGTGCATCCCACGCACCGCGCCGCACGCCTGATCGCGGATAACGTCATCAAAAAGATCAGGCTGTTCCTGTGAAGCGGGCGGGGAAGCTGCTCGTCGTCGTGGACATGCAGCACGATTTCATCGACGGCGCGCTCGGCACTCCCGAAGCGCGGCGCATCCTCCCGCGCGTGACAGAGCGCGTACGCGCCGCACGCCTGAACGGGGAAACGGTCGTGTTCACCCGCGATACGCATGAGGAGGACTACCTCTCCACGCAGGAGGGGGAGCGCCTGCCCGTCGTGCACTGTGTGCGCGGCACGCGCGGCTGGCAGCTTGCCGAAGGGCTGGCTGCGGAGGGCGAGCGCGTGTTCGATAAGCCCGCGTTCGGCAGCACGGAACTGGCAAAGTTTGCCGCCGAAGGGGCGTTCGCGGAAGCGGAGCTGATCGGCGTGTGCACGGATATCTGCGTCATTTCGAACGCACTGCTGTTGAAGGCGTTCGCGCCCGAACTGTGCGTTTCGGTGCGGGCGGACTGCTGTGCGGGCGCAACGCCCGCCGGGCATGAAACGGCGCTTGCCGCCATGCGCGCCTGCCAGGTCGATATCGTCTGAAAGAGCAGAGGCGTCCGCCTTTGCACAAGTGCAGACAATAATTTAGCAAAAGGGCGCCGCCCGCGGAATCCTCCGCGGGCGGCGCGTTGCATATAGCGGCTGTTTTTTTGCGATCCCGTTTGTGAACGCGCGCGGCGGAACGAGGTTCCGCCGCGCGCTTGTGTTTTGTGTCTGCATGTTTTGGCGCGCGTTCTGCGCGCCGCCCGTTTACGGCAGCCTGCCTTCGGCGAGCTGTTCCATGGCGGTCACCACGCCGCCCTCGGCGTTGGAGGGGATCGTCTTTCCGATCAGCTTTTTAAGCGGCGCATAGGCGTTTTCGGGGACGTACGGGTGCCCGCATTCGATGAGCATTTCGTAGTCGTTCATATGATCGCCGAAAGCGACGCACTCCTCGCGCGCAAAGCGGAACGCCTTTTGGATAAAGCGCATCGCGCGCCCCTTGTGTGTGTTCTTGCTCGAAATATCCAGCCAGTTCCCGCCCGAAAGGGTCACGCGCATGTCGGGCAGGGCGTGCGGAAGTACGGTCATCGTCTTTTTTTCGGGCCCGCCGTCGTCGTATACGGCGATCTTGCAGATGCGCTCGCTCTGTGCGATTTTGCGCAGGTCCGCCTTCCGGTTGCTGACGTACGACGCCTTCACGAAGTACAGAAAGGGCTGCGCCTCGTCGGCATAGTACGCGCATTTCGGGGCGCACAGCAGGGCGTGCACGCCGCTGAGCGCTTCCATCGCGTCCAGCGCGCGCAGCGTGTCGTCGGGGCGGATGGCGTGGCAGTACAGCACCTTCTGCCCGTAGGCGACGATCGCGCCGTTTTCGGCAAGGAACAGCATTTTGTCCGCAACGGGCGCAAACATCTGGCGCAGCGCCACGAGCTGCCGCCCGCTCGCCGCGCAGAAGAGCAGCCCTTTTTCATGCAGTTTTTCGATGGTACGGAAGGTGCCGCCGGGCAGGTTGCCTGCAGGGTCGAGGAGCGTTCCGTCCAGATCGGTTGCAATAAGTCGTATCATAGCGTAAAAACGGCGCGGGGCGCCGCGGCGGTTTTCCTTTGCTTTTTTTGTATCTGAGCCGTCTTACATCAGCGGCGCGAAGATGCGCAGCAGCGCGCGCCAGATCGTGCGGTGCGGTCCGACTTTGATCTGCTCTTTTGTGACGAGCGCGCTTTTTTGGCAGGTTTCCTGAAAGTCTTCGTATACGGCGGCGCTCACGGCTTCGTCGAAGAAGATCGCGTTGCTCTCAAAGTGCAGGTACCAGCTGCGGAAATCCATGTTCGTGGAGCCGATGATACAGCAGTTCCCGTCGCTGACGATGCTTTTGGCATGGATGAACCCCGGTTTGTAGCGGTAGATCCGTATCTTGCTGCTGTCTTTGATGAGCTGCGAATAGAACGCCTTTGTGACCGAAAACACGAACCGCTTGTCCGGGGTGTCGGGCACGATGATGCGCACGTCCACGCCTGCGTCCGCCGCGGCGACGAGCGCGCGCTTCATCTCTCCGTCGAGGATGAGGTAGGGGGTCGTGATGTAGACGTATTTTTTTGCGTTGTAGATGATCTTCAGGTACAGTTCTTCGCAGATGTTCGTGCCGTTGCCGAGCGGCGTATCGCAGAAGGGGATGCAGGGAATGTCGCCTGCAGGGCTGTCCGAAACATATTGCGAAAGGTCTTCGTTTTCCTTGCGCAGCGTCCAGAGCTGCAGGAACATAGCGGTAAAACTCTGCGCCGCGCGCCCTTTCAGCATCACGCCGCAGTCCTTCCAGTGCCCGTAGGGGTGGGTGATGTTCAGGTATTCGTCCGCAAAGTTCAGCCCGCCCGTGAAAGCGACTTCGCCGTCGATCACGGTGATCTTGCGGTGCGTGCGGTTGTTCTGCCCCACGTCCACCACGGGGCGGAATTTGTTGAAACAGATGCATTTGATGCCCTGTTTTTCCAATACGTTTGCATAATTTGAAGGCACGCGCGTCATCGAACCGATGTCGTCGTAGATGATGCGCACGTCTACGCCCTTTGCGGCGCGCTCTTTCAGGATCGCCAGGAGCGAATCCCAGAACTGCCCGCGCGCGATGATGAACGTTTCCAGGAAGATATACTTTTTCGCCTTTTTCAGTTCCTCGAACATGCGCGCGGCGTACCGCTCTCCCGAGGGGAAGTATTCGCAGGATACGCAGTCCGTCGCGGGCAGGAACCCGCGCCTGCGCGCAAGTTCGGCGCACTGTACGGCAAACTCGCCTTTTGCGGCAAGTTTCCCCATCGCTTCGGGGTCCTGCGCGTACAGCCGTTCCGCCCCGGGGAAGCGCAGCGTCAGTTCTTTGAGCTTGCGGCGGGGGATCTTCCGTTTGCGCAGCAGCAGGTACAGCACCGCGCCCATGAGCGGCAGGAAGAGCACAGGAACGATCCATGCGATCTTGTATTCCGCGTTCACTTCCGAATTGACGATAAATACGACGATCGCAATATCAAGGAGAACGATCACGAGGAGCAGGGCGAAATCGACCCACCCGTTGTTCACGTATACGACGAGCAAAAAGATCGCGGCGGGGACGATGAGCAGTTCGACGAGCAGCAGAAGACAGACGACCAGGAATTTGCTCGTCAACAGCTTCAGCAGTTTCGCTCCTCGCATAGGTGCTCCTTTCCCCCGCTTGGGGAGTGAGAAAAAAAGGGCGGGCGGCAAGCCGCGTTCCCGCCCGTACGCTCCGAAAAACAGCTTTCCGCGGAAAGCCCGGTTACATCAAATTCAGCACGCAGCACTTCACGTTTTTGCCTGCGGCAAGTTCTTCCGCGCGGGCGGCGAACAGCTGTTCTGCCTCCGCCACGGGGTAGGTCTCCAGCCCGAACGGGGCAAGGTTGACCGCTTTGTTGACCAAAAGGTTGATCGCCGCGGCGCTGTTGGAAAAGTCGTTCGTGACCGTCGTCAGCGTCAGCCGCCTGTCAAGGGCGGGTTTGAGGGACGCCTTTGCCGCGGGGAACCCGAACCCCGTATACACGACCGTGCCGCCCGCGGCGGTCGCCTCGTAAGGGATGTCGGCAGGCATGGGGTTGTAGCTGGTGAACACGCTGTGCGCCGCCATGCGCCCGCCCGTGATGCGCGCGATGTTGGAAAGCAGTTCCTCGTCCGCTTTGAGCGTGTAATAAATACCGCACGCCGCCGCGGCGGAAAGCCGCGCTTCGTCGGGGTCGATGAGGATGGGCACCGCCTGGTGATAGATGAGCAGCTGGCAGAGGATGTTCCCGATCTCTCCCGCACCGAACACCGCGATGTGCGTGCCCTTCGGCGCGTCCAGGCGGTCGATGACCGCCTCGCACAGCGAGATGATGCCGACGAACAGCGCGTCCGTATCGGATACGGAAGGGGGGAGCGGGGAAAGGTCCGCCTCTTCCGTTACGGCAAAGTCGCGCAGATATCCTTCGCGGTCGATGCCCGCCGCCTGCATGGCGGCGCAGCTTTCGCCGTGCCCGGCGAGGCACTGCTCGCATTTCCCGCAGGGAACGGTGTCATGGATGTACACGCGCGTATTCTTTTCTACGGATACGCAGCCCTCGCCCGCTTCGCTCACCACGCCCACGGCGAACCGCCCGGGCACGACGGGGTACGCCGGCTTGACGGAGCCGCGCCAGATGCGCAGTTCGGACGGGGAAAGCAGTACGTTGGTCACCTTGACTTTCGCCTGCGTCGGCGTCTGAACGGATTCGTCGCGCTCTTCGGTCACGAGCTGTTTAGGGGCCGGGATCTTCCAGATTCGCATAATTCCCTCCGCGGCATTCCGGAAAAGGAAAGCCTTATGGTGCATTATACTCCGATTCGCGAAATTTTGCAAGCGTTTTGACAAGTGCGGGCGGCGGCGCGGATCCCGCGCCGCGCAAAAAAAATTCGGCAGACGCCTGTATTTGTTTGACTTGCAGAAAAAAATAATATATAATAAGTCAGCATCTTGGTAAGAGAAAGTAAGTTTGCGAGGTGAACGTATGAAACCAGACATTCATCCGGATTATCATGAGGTCACCGTCACCTGCGCCTGCGGGGCGACGTTCAAGACGGGTACGACCAAAAAAGGCGATTCCATCAAAGTGGATATTTGCAGCAAATGCCACCCTTATTTCACGGGCAGGCAGAAACTCGTTGATACCGGCGGCAGAGTGGATAAGTTCAAAAAGAGATACGGTATTTAGTATTCGGATGTCAGCTCTTGGCTTTGCGCGGGGGCTGATTTTCTTTTCCTTCGGCGGGAACGCGGGCGTTCCCTCTCCTTATGTACGCGCGCACGCGCGTATCGGCCGGCCTCCGCGCCCGCCTGCCAGGCGTATAAGCGGCGGCGCAGGAGCCCTACGGTAGAGTATGCGTAAAAATTCACAGGAAAAAACATCGAAGGCGGAGGGATCCGCAAAAAAGAAGGAGAAGCGCACCTACATCGGCGGGCAGGCGGTGCTCGAAGGGGTGATGATGCGCGGCAAAACGGCGTACGCCACCGCCGTGCGAGACCCCGAGGGCAACATCCAGGTCGAAAGCAGGCGGCTCAGCACCTCCAAGCATATGCGCAGGGTCGCAAAGATCCCGCTCGTGCGCGGCATCGTCAACCTCGTCTCATCCCTTGTTTCGGGTTCTCGCATCCTTATGCGCAGCGCCGAAGTGTACGGCGACGAAGGGGAGCCGGGCCGCTTTGAAAAGTGGTGCGAAAAGAAGCTGCACGTCAACATCATGTCCGTCGTCACGACGCTCGCGACCGTTCTCGGCGTGCTGCTCGCGCTCGGGCTGTTCATCGTGCTGCCCATCGTCTTTTCCGATCTCATCTTCCCCGAAGAGCTGCGTTACAGCATCGGCTACAACTTCACGCAGGGCGGGTTCCGCCTCGTCATCTTCGTGCTGTACATCGTCGCCGTAACGGCGATGAAGGATATCCGCCGCGTGTTCATGTACCACGGCGCCGAGCATAAAACGATCAGCTGCTTCGAGCACGGGCTCCCCATGACGCCCGAAAACGCAAAGACCTGTTCGCGCATCCACGACCGCTGCGGCACAACTTTTTTGTTCCTCGTCGTGTTCATCAGCATCATCGTGTACTGCGTCGTGAACTGGGTGTGCGACACTTACCTCAACTTTTTCGTGTACGGCGACGTCGTGAACTTTCTCATCCAGTTCGCCGTAAAGATCCTGTTCCTGCCCCTTATCGCGGGCATTTCGTACGAGGTGCTGAAGCTCCTCGCGAAGTCGCAGAGCAAGATCCTTCTGCCCATCAAGGCGCCCGGGTTCGCGCTGCAGCTGCTTACCACCCGCGAGCCGGACGATTCGCAGCTCGAAGTCGCCATCGCGGCGTTCAAAAAAGTGTACGAGATGGACGCCGACCCGAACGTGCCCGAAACGGATTTCGTCACGTCGAAGTCCGTGCATAAGTATACCAAAGAGCTTGCCTCGCTGTTTGCGGCGAAGGGCATCGACCGCAGCGACGCGGAATGGCTGGTCAGCATCGAAACGGGCATCCCCCGCAGCGAGCTTTCCTCGGCGGACGCGATGCTCGTGCCGAGCAAGGTGCGCGCGCTGGACGCGATCGCCGCGCAGCGGCTCGCGGGCAAGCCGCTGTGGTATATCCTCGGTTCGACGAGCTTCTGCGGGTACGAGATCAAAACGGACGAGCGCGCGCTCATCCCACGCCCCGAAACGGAGATGCTGGCGGAGTACGCCGCCAAAACGTGCGAGGAAGGGGATAAAGTCCTCGACCTGTGCACGGGCAGCGGGTGCGTCGCCATCGCCGTGGCGAAGATGGCGGAGGAAAAGAACATCACCGTGACCGCCGCAGACATCAGCGCGGATGCGCTTGCGCTCGCGCAGGAGAATGCGAAGGCGAACCGTGCCGAGATAAAATTCATCGAAAGCGACCTGTTCGCGCATGTGAAGGGCAAGTTCAACGTCATCGTGTGCAACCCGCCGTATATAAAGCACGGCGACCTCGCCGCGCTGCAAAAGGAAGTGCGCGAACACGAGCCGATGCTTGCGCTGGACGGCGGCGAGGACGGGCTGGATTTTTACAGACGTATCGCGAAAGATGCGCCGCGCCGCCTTGTTTCGGGGGGCACGCTGCTGCTCGAATGCGGGCAGGGGCAGGCGCAGGAGATCGTGCGGCTTCTGACGAAGTTCGAATACACGATGGTCATGCGCGACCTCGAAGGCGTGGAGCGGTATGTGCGGGCGGTATTATAAAGGGTTCACGAAAAATTTTTTGAGCTGACAAAAAATTTTTCCGTGAGTTGAAGGCGACACCGCCGTTTGCGGCAAAGCCGCTCGGCGGCGGTTTCTCCCTCGCCGCGGCATCTTTCAGGGCACACCATTATAGGAATGCCGCGGCTTCACCCTCTTCCGCCACGCTTTCCGCAAAGCGCAAGGGGCACGAACAGGGCTCCCGAAAATCGCAACGAAGTGAGATTTTTGGGAAGAGGAGGAGCGGAGTGCGTACGCGAGCATTGCCGTAAAGCGGCAATGCGAGAACGCTGCCGACTGCTCCGACGAAAAAGCGTGGTTTTTGCTTTTGCAAGAGAGTATTTCAAGACGGCGCATTCACCTTTCCTGCAAGAGGCAAAGTATTGCCAAATAGGGTTGCGCCAAAAGGGCTCCCGAAAATCGCAACGGAGTGAGATTTTTGGGAAGAGGAGGAGCGGAGCGCGCATGCGAGCTTTGTCCTAATGGGCAAAGCGAACGCGCAGCCGACTGCTCCGACGAAAAAGCGTGGTTTTGCTTGCGCGAGTTATTATTTTAATAATCGACTGCGCGTGCCAAAATCGCAATTTTGGCTAAGCGCACCCAATTTGCCGCATACCTGCGGCTTACGGGAAGAGGGTGAATTTTCGCCCGTTCTATAATACGTAGCCCTAAAATAGGGCGAAAAGAGCGGAGAAACCATTGCCGAGCGGCGAATGCCGCGAACAATGGTGTCTCCCTAAAATCACGACGTTTCGCAGCGCCTTTGCGCGAGAAACGTGTGAACTCGTTTTTTTATGATCGACAAATTAGAAACCATCTTAACAAAATACAACGCCCTCACCGAGGAGATGGCGGATCCCGCGGTCATTGCCCAGCCCGAACGCTGGACGCAGTGCGCCAAGGAGCACGCCGAGATCGCGGAGACCGCCGAAAAATACCTCGCCTATAAAAAGGCGGAGCAGGAGATGAAGGACGCCTTCAACGCCGCGGCGGAGGAAGAAGACAAGGAGATGCGCGAACTCCTCGAACAGGAGGGGTATTCGCTCAAAGAAAAGCTCGCCTCCATGGAGGAAGAGCTGCGCATCCTGCTCCTTCCCAAGGACAAGAACGACGAACGCAACGTCGTCATGGAGATCCGCGGCGGCGCGGGCGGCGACGAGGCGAGCCTGTTCGCCGCGGAACTGTACAACATGTACTGCCGCTATGCCGATTCCGTGCGCTGGAAGACGGAGATCATCGACGTCAACGAAACGGAGCTGGGCGGCATGAAGGAAGTCGTGTTCACCGTGTCGGGCAAGGGCGTATACAGCAAGCTCAAATACGAGAGCGGCGTGCACCGCGTGCAGCGCGTGCCCGAAACGGAATCGCAGGGGCGCGTGCATACTTCCACCGTTACCGTTGCGGTGCTTCCCGAGGCGGAAGACGTGGAGGTAGAGATCAACGACAAAGACCTGAAAATAGATACCTATCGTTCGGGCGGCGCGGGCGGCCAGCACATCAATAAGACGGAGAGCTGTATCCGCATCACCCATCTGCCCACGGGCATCGTGGTTACCTGTCAGGACGAGCGTTCGCAGATCAAAAACCGGGAAAAGGCGATGAAAGTGTTAAAGAGCCGCCTTTACGACTATTATAATTCGAAGTATCAGAGTGATTATGCGGAAAACCGCAAAAGCCAGGTGGGTACGGGAGACAGGAGCGAACGTATCCGCACCTACAATTTCCCGCAGAACAGGGTGACCGATCATCGCATCGGCGTTACGCTGTACTCCCTCGATTCGTTTATGATGGGCGACATCGGCGGCATACTCGAAAGCCTTGCCATAGCGGACAGGGAAGCGCAGCTTTCCTCTTCGGAAAACGACGATTGACGCTGTGTATTGCGCGAAGGCGCGGCATTTTTCGGCGCAAAAAACGCTTCGGCGCGGCTTGCGCGGCGCATGTGCGATCATAACTTTCAGAAAAAATTTTTACGAGGTATATATCTATGAGAACGACTAAGAGGATTTCTTCCATTTCTCCTTCCCTGACCCTTGCAATCACCGCCAAGGCAAAAGCGATGAAGGCGGAAGGAAAGTCTGTCATCGGCTTCGGCGCGGGGGAGCCCGACTTCAACACGCCGCAGCACATCATCGACGCCGCAAAAGACGCGCTCGATAAAGGTTATACCAAATATACGCCCTCCTCGGGGCTTCCCGCGCTTCGCAAAAGGATCGCGGAAAAGTTCATGGAAGAGCAGGGGCTCGATTACGACTCTACGCAGATCATCGTATCCTCGGGCGCTAAGCACTCCATCTTTAACGCGATGTTCGCGCTCGTCGAAGACGGAGACGAGGTCGTGATCCCCGCGCCGTACTGGCTCACCTACCCGGAAGTCGTAAAGGTGTGCGGCGGCAAGAGCGTTTTTGTGGAGGGCAGAAAGGAAAATCATTTTAAGATCGATCCCGCCGATTTGAAAAAGGCGATCACGCCCAAAACGAAAATGCTGATATTCAATTCTCCGTCCAACCCCACGGGCGCCGTGTATACGGAGGAGGAGATCCGCGCCATCGCGAAGGTCGTGGAGGAGGCGGGCATCTGGGTGCTCTCCGACGAAATTTATTCCAAACTCATCTATGACGGCGTAAAGCATTTTTCCATCGCCCGCGCGAGCGATTATATGAAAGATCACACCGTGCTCGTAGACGGCGTTTCCAAAACGTATGCCATGACGGGCTGGCGCATCGGCTGGCTCGCCGCGCCGAAGGAAGTCGCAAAGGCGATCGACTCTTTCCAGAGCCACGCTACGAGCAACCCCGCAAGCGTTTCGCAGTACGCGGCGCTCGCCGCGCTCGAGGGCAGCGAGGAAGAGCTGAATAAGATGCGCGGCATCTTCAACGACCGCCGCAAGTTCATGATCGAACGCATCCGCCGGATCGACGGGCTGGGCTGCATCGAACCGGACGGCGCGTTCTACATCATGCTCGTCGTGAACAAGCTGTACGGCAAGCGCTACAACGGCAGGAAGATCGGCGGCTCGCTGGATGTTGCCGACATGCTGCTCGAAAAGGGCGTGGCGGTCGTGCCCGGCATCGCGTTCGGCGACGACGAGTGCGTGCGCCTCTCCTATGCGATCAGCAAAGAGGACATCGCGACGGGGCTGGACCGCATCGAAGAGTTCGTCAAGGAGGTGTTCTGATAAGGTGATCTATTTCGACAAGAGCAGAAACCTCCTCGAAGAGGATAAGTATCACTACGAATTGCAGGACGTGGAGCGCCCCGAGCTGTTCCGCGACATCTACCCGTACGAGGAGATCCCGAAGGTCGTGTTCAACTTCCGCCATGTGCCGATGGACATGCCCGCGGAGATCTGGATCACGGATACGACGTTCCGCGACGGGCAGCAGTCCACGTCGCCCTTTACGGTCAAACAGATCGTGGACATGTACAAACTCATGTCCCGCCTGGGCGGGCCGAAGGGCATCATCCGCCAGAGCGAGTTCTTCCTGTACAGCGAAAAGGACAGGAGCGCGCTCAAAGCGTGCCAGGACCTCGGGCTGAAGTTCCCCGAGATCACCACGTGGATCCGCGCGAACGAAAAGGACTTTGAACTCGTCAAGAACGCGGGCGTCGCCGAAACGGGCGTTCTGGTGAGCTGTTCGGACTATCACATCTTTAAAAAGATGAACCTCACCCGCGCGCAGGCGATGGACAAATACCTCGGCATCGTCAAGAGCGCGCTCTCCTACGGCATCAAGCCGCGCTGCCACTTCGAAGACATCACCCGCGCCGATTTCTACGGGTTCGTCGTGCCGTTCGCGAACGAGCTGATGAAGCTCTCGCGCGAGAGCGGCATCCCCGTCAAGATCCGCATGT
>ERZ1643247.2310-NODE-2310-length-15366-cov-7.315851_pt1 | contig 15366 bp, 12 predicted proteins | sample MGYA00579264_ERZ1643247 | MGnify/ENA primary metagenome ERZ1643247 (study PRJEB29033, sample SAMEA4952262) | chicken gut metagenome | biome: Broiler Chicken; feature: Gastrointestinal Tract; material: Caecum | place: Ireland | collected 2018 | study: Broiler... | reverse complement strand
GAAGGAACAGTTCTCTCATTGCTGTATTGATTGCATCACAGACAAGGTCTGTGTTCAATGCCTCTAAAATAGTCTTACCCGGAAGGATCTCAGACGCCATAGCTGCGGAATGCGTCATTCCAGAGCATCCGATTGTCTCAACCAGTGCCTCCTGAATAATACCATCTTTAACGTTCAGTGTCAGTTTGCAGGCTCCCTGCTGAGGCGCGCACCAGCCTACGCCGTGTGTCAGGCCGGAAATATCCTTGATCTCTTTAGCCTGTACCCATTTCGCCTCTTCCGGGATCGGAGCTGGTCCGTGATTTGCGCCCTGCGCTACCGGACACATCATTTCTACTTCATGTGAATAAATCATGTTAAAACTCCTTTCAAATATATGATTTTCTTCGCATATGACGCATGTCCATCCGCCATCTGCCGCGGATATTTTCATCTGCCCCATATATGACCTATTTTCTCATAATTTCCACAATTCGTCAATCTTCCTTTGACAAGATTTTTATCTGATATTCATAAAACAGCAGCGGCGGCAGATCCGGATTCTTCCCCAGAACATACCGCCGCAGCTGTTCTTTATTTATTTTACATACCTCCCCGGGTCAGAACCTGTCTGTTTTTCCAGATATAATCCAGCAGAGATATGATCGTAAGAGCCAGTGCAATCCAGATCAGAATCTGTCCCACCAGATCAAATATTCCTCCAAGATCTGCAATTAATACAATAATCATTGCCATCTGGAATACTGTCTTGAATTTTCCCCAGTAACTTGCGGCAATCACAATTCCGCTGTCAGACGCGACAAGCCGGAATCCGCTGATAATAAACTCGCGGGCAATAATAACAATAACAATCGCCGTGTTCAGTCGGCCGGAAGGGATCAGACAGATCATAGCCGAGCAGACAAGCAGCTTATCTGCAAGGGGATCCATAAATTTTCCGAAATTTGTCACAAGATTATACTTTCTGGCAATCTTCCCGTCCAGCATATCTGTCAGACTTGCAACGACAAAAAGCGCCAGGGCAATCCATTTGTTTGCCGCCCCGCCTGTATCGGTAAGCATAAAAAAGACAAAAAAAGGAACCATAATCACACGAAGTACTGTCAGTTTATTCGGCAGATTCATTCCACAAGCCCTCCTATCAGATCGTAATCCAGAGTGCCGGTTACCTTTACTCTTACAAAATCACCGGACACCAGCTCCTCTTCTGTGTTGATAAAGATCAGTCCGTCTACATTAGGCGCATCCCGGTAGGTACGTCCTACATAGGCATTTTCATCCGCAACCTTTCCTTCTATCATCACAAGCACTTCCCGGCCTTTCATTTCCTCTGCCTTGTCAAATGCCACTTCCTGCTGAAGTTCCATCAGCTCTGCCTGGCGTTCTTTCTTTACTTCCTCGTCAACCTGGTCCTGCATCTCGGCGGCAGGAGTACCTTCTTCCGGCGAGTACGTAAAAACTCCGAGACGGTCAAATTCCATCTCATCCACAAAGTCCATCAGTTCCTCATGCTGCTCCCTGGTTTCTCCGGGAAAGCCGGTAATCAGTGTTGTCCGCAGGCAGATATCCGGGATCTCTTTTCTCAATTTACCGACAATATCAATCAGCTCCTGCTTTGTTGTTCGCCGCCCCATTCTTTTCAGCACCTGGTCATTTGCGTGCTGAATCGGAAGATCCAGATAGTGACAGACTTTCTTCTCCTCTTTTATTACCTGAATCAGCTCATCTGTAATTTCCTCCGGGTAGCAGTACAGGATACGGATCCACTGGATTCCATTGATCCGGCACAATTCTTTCACCAGCCTGTGAAGAGACTTTTCTCCGTAAATGTCTTTTCCGTAAAGCGTTGTCTCCTGAGCGACCAGAATCAGTTCTTTAACCCCCTGGCCGGCCAGTTCCCGGGCTTCCTTTAACAGGTGTTCCATGGGAATGCTGCGGTAGGCGCCGCGGAGTTTCGGTATGATACAGTAGGTACAATGTTTATCGCAGCCTTCCGCGATCTTCAGATAAGCAAAATGTCCGCCCGTTGACACCGCTCTTTTGGCATCCGGAAGCGGCAGGGCATTCAGATCAGAAAGAATTACTTCTTTTTTCCCTTCAAGAGCCTGATCCACAGCCCGTATAATCTGGTCGATCGCCGTTGTTCCAAGGACCTCGTCCACCTCCGGAATCTCATCCAGGATCTCCTGGCGGTACCGCTGGGCAAGGCAGCCTGTCACGATCAGGGCTTTTGCTTTTCCGTTCTTTTTATATTCCGCCATATCAAGGATATTCTGAATGCTCTCTTCCATGGCATCGTGAATAAAGCAGCACGTGTTGATTATAATAACATCCGCCTCATTCTCGTCGTCTGTTATCTCATATCCTCTGGATGTGAGCATACCCAGCATTACTTCGCTGTCCACAAGGTTTTTATCACATCCAAGAGAAAGGAATAGTATTTTCATAATTACCTCCGGAGTCTGTTAGTCTATATCGCAAAAAAGCAGATACCACGTGTGCATCTGCCCTGTCTGCTTTCTATTCTTCTTCACTCTCAGCAAGAATCTTCAGTTTTCCCTGATTCAATTCGTCTATTGCAATCGAAAGCGGTTTTTCACCTTCCTTGGTATCTACAAGAGGAAGTTCTCCGGCAATCAGCTGTCTGGCCCTCTTGGATGTTGCCATTACAATAGAATAACGGCTGTTGACAATCTTGGACTCTCCCTCCTCAACATCTTTGTTTACTACTTTCATCAGGTCAGTATATGACGGATGCAGCATACTTAATCTTCTCCTTTCAGATTTATAAGATCTTGTTTTATTTTTTCCATAAAGTCTGCATTACGGCTTGTTCTGCGGTGCTCTCCGCGGATAATGCTGTGCATCTCCTCCACGCAGGCATCCAGATCATCATTAACAATCAGATAATCATACAGCTCCATGCCCTCTGCTTCCTCGCAGGCCCGGTTCATGCGGGAACGGATCACCTCCATGGTCTCTGTGCCTCTTCCGATCAGACGGGACTGCAGCTCTTCCGCTGACGGGGGTGTCACGAAAAGCAGCAGCGTATCCGGAAATGCCTTCTTTACCTTCAGGGCTCCCTGAATCTCAATTTCGAGAATCACGTCTTTTCCCTGCTTCATTTTCTCTTCCACATATCCGCGGGGTGTGCCATAATAATTTTCAACATATCTAGCATACTCTATCAGCTCATCTTTGGCAATCATTTTTTCAAATTCCTCTTTCGAAATGAAAAAATATTCCCTTCCGTTCTCTTCTCCCTCCCGCGGCGCCCGTGTGGTGGCGGAAATCGAAAGGGCATATGTATCCGGATATCTCTTCAGAAGTTCTTTCATAAGCGTTCCTTTGCCTGAACCGGAGAAACCGGATACAACCGTTAAAATCCCTCTGTCACTCATATTCCTCTTCCTTCTTTAATAAAATATACTGTTTTTCTTTCAGATACAGTGAACCGTTCTGTGTCACTCTTCTGACGTCTTATTCAATATTCTGGATCTGTTCCCGTATTTTCTCAATCTCTGTTTTCAGACTGATTGCATGATTGGAAACTTCCAGGTCATTTGCCTTGGACAGAATCGTATTTGCCTCCCGGTTCATCTCCTGGGCAATAAAATCCAGTTTCCGACCAATCCCCTCTTTCTCTTCCAGGGTGGCACGCATGTGACGGATATGACTTTTCAGTCTGACTACTTCTTCGTCCGTACAGATCTTGTCTGCAAAAAGAATCACCTCAGCGGCAATCCGGCTTTCCTCAATCTGAGTATCGGCAAGCAGCTCTTTTACCTTTTCCTCGAGTTTCTGCCGGTATTCTGCCACAATCTGAGGAGAGCGTTCCTCCACGCAGGCCACCTCTTTTTCCAGAAAATCCAGTTTTCCCAGAATATCTTTCTTCAGATTTTCCCCTTCTTTTGTCCGGGTTTCAACAAACTGGGCAAAAGCACCTTCCAGAGCCTCCTTCAGGCCGTTCCACAGTTCTTCCTCATTCTCTGTCTGTTCCTCCATTGTAAATACTTCCGGGTAGCGGGACAAAACAGATACCCGGATATCATCTTCCAGGCCGAATTCCTCGGACATCTTCCGGAGATGTTTCAGATACTCTGCTGCAATTACGCTGTTATACTTTACTGAAACCTGAGCCTGTGATGTATCCTCATATGTGATAAATATATCCACCTTGCCCCGGTTAGCGTAGGATTTCAGAAGCGTACGGATAGCCGTCTCAAAAAAATTCAGCTTTTTCGGCATCCGGATATTTACGTCCAGATAACGATGGTTCACACTTTTTAATTCCACTGTAAATTTTTTTGCATCTTTCTGTATCTCGCATCTTCCATAGCCTGTCATGCTCTTTATCATGTTTTATTCCTCGTTCCGATCTGAATTATTCACTTTTGTCCATACATACCGTCTCAAGGCTGGTGCCGGAGCACTCGGCCAGAATGTATGTACAAACCGTTCTATATATTATACCCCCAGGAATCTGAAATGGTCAACAGGTCTTTTTCACCGATTCCACTTGTGGTATAATACAGATTACGGCTGATTATATGAAAATGAAAATAAGGAATGATAAATTATGGCATTTGATGGAATTGTTGTGGCAAATCTTGTCCACGAACTACACGAACAGTTATTAAACGGAAGAATCGCAAGGATTGCGCAGCCGGAGGCAGACGAGCTGCTTCTGACTATTAAGACACCGGAAGGCCAGAAGCGGCTTCTGATTTCCGCAAACGCTTCTCTTCCTCTGATCTATCTTTCTGATACAAATAAACCCTCTCCCATGACTGCCCCGAATTTCTGTATGCTTCTGCGCAAGCATATAGCGAATGGCCGCATCGTCGATATCACTCAGCCCAGACTGGAGCGGATTATCCGTTTTACAATTGAGCATCTGGATGATCTGGGAGATCTGTGCCGGAAAGTTCTGATCGTGGAAATCATGGGAAAGCACAGTAATATTATCTTCTGCAGCGAAGATGGAAAAATTATTGACAGTATTAAACATATTCCGGCACAGGTAAGCTCGGTCCGGGAAGTGCTCCCCGGCAGGGAATACTTTATCCCCGACACCATGCACAAAGCTGACCCGCTTACCGTATCCCGGGAAGATTTCACACGTCTTCTGACGGAAAAACCTCTTCCCCTGTCCAAAGCCATCTATACAAGTTTTACGGGGATCAGTCCCGTCACTGCAGAGGAAATCTGCTGTCTGGCAGGAATGGACTCTGCTGTTCCCGCAAAGGAATATCCGGAAGATATACTTTTCCATCTGTTTCACCAGTTTGAAATTTATTTCTCTGCCGTGAAAGAGAAAAAATTTACACCGGTGATTTATTTTGACGGACAGGAGCCAAAAGAATTTTCCTCCCTGCCGCTCACCCATTTTTCCGGATATACCGCCAAAAACTATGCTTCTATATCCGAGGTCCTCAGGACCTTTTATTCCACCCGCAGCCAGCTTGGCCGGATCCGGCAGAAATCTGCGGATATCCGCCATATTGTTCAGGCAGCGCTGGAACGGAACCGGAAAAAATACGACCTTCAGATCCGTCAGCTTAAAGATACGGAAAACCGGGAGAAATACCGGATTTACGGAGAGCTGATCAATACTTACGGCTACAATGTGCCGGACGGGGCAAAAACACTGGAAGCGCTGAATTATTACACAAATGAAACAATCACAATTCCCCTGGATCCCACAAAGACACCTCAGGAGAACGCCCAGCGGTACTTTGCCAGATACAACAAACAGAAACGGACTTTCGAGGCACTCTCCGAACTTTCCCGGGAGACAAAGGATGATATTACTTACCTGGAGTCCGTACAGACTTCCCTTGATATTGCCCTGACAGAAGATGACCTGTCTCAGATCAAGGAAGAACTGGCCTCTGCCGGTTATATCCGGCAGAGATCCGGCAAAAAGAAAAAGCAGACAAAAAGCGAGCCGCTCCACTATATTTCCAGTGACGGATTTCACATTTATGTCGGGAAAAATAATCTCCAGAATGACGAGCTCACTTTCCACTTTGCTTCCGGAAACGACTGGTGGTTCCACGCGAAAAAGGCACCCGGATCCCATGTAATCGTAAAATCCGGCGGAGCGGAACTTCCGGATTCTACCTTTGAAGAGGCCGGAAGGCTTGCCGCCTACTATTCCAGCCAGCGCGGAAGTGAAAAAGTAGAAATTGACTATGTAGAAAAAAAACATGTAAAAAAACCAAACGGAGGGAAACCCGGCTTTGTAGTATACTACACAAATTATTCCCTTGTTATTGACAGCAATATCTCCGGGATCCGCCTGGCTGAACCTGCCCGGGAATAAATTTCCGGATCCGGAATCAGCCCGGAACAATCTGCAGAAAAAAGACGTGTGTACAGGAAATTCCTGAAACACACGTCTTTTTTATACAATATCCGCCATTTTACCGGGTTCCCAGAAGATAATCCACAAACTGCTGCGCGGTTCTTCCGGACAGGCCGCCATGGGCCAGCTCCCACTTGTTGGCCTCTAAAAGCAGTTCTTCCTCCGGCATATCTATGCCGCCCTTTCTGGCCAGAACCCGTACGATCTCCTGGAATTCTTTCTTATCCGGCGATCCGAAATAAATCGTCACACCGAAACGTGCCACCAGGGAAAGTTTCTCCTGCACCGTATCATTGGTATGAAGCTCCTCGTCCCGGTCGGCTTTGTCGCGGAAAGTCTCCCGGATCAGATGCCTCCGGTTTGATGTGGCATAGATCAGCACATTTTCCGGCTTCCGCTCCAGTCCTCCTTCAATTACTGCTTTCAGATATTTATATTCAATTTCAAACTCTTCAAAGGAAAGGTCGTCCATATAAATAATAAATTTATAATTCCGGTTTTTAATCTGGGCAATCACCTCGTTGAGGTCTTTGAACTGATGCTTGTACACTTCAATCATACGGAGTCCCTGATCATAATACTGATTCAGAATCGCTTTGATAGAAGAAGATTTTCCTGTTCCCGCATCTCCGAAGAGAAGACAGTTGTTCGCCCTTTTTCCTCTCACAAAAGCCTCTGTGTTATCGATCAGTTTCTTTTTGGCAATCTCATACCCTACCAGGTCATCCAGATGAACATGGGCAATATTGGTAATAGGAACAATCTGCACTCCGTCATTCTCCGGATGCTCTACCCGGAAAGCTTTGTGAAGCCCCAGTTTTCCCACGCCGAATTCCTTATAAAACTGTGTCAGCTTATCCTTGAAATCATCTACATCCTCTGCCGCCGCAAGGGCCCGTGCAAGATCGCAGATCCGGTCCCGTATTCTCCGGTTAAACACCTTTCCCCCGCCTTTTACATTCTGATAGTCCATAAGCAGATTCAGGCAGCCGGCATCCAGACTTTTCTCCATATCCCGGAAGTCATAGTCAAACAATTCCTTGAATATGACAAAATCATGCCGGGCGATCTCATTAATAGTCCCGTCCACCGGTCCTACAATTTCACAGGATGTGCTGTATGCGTTTTCATCGCTTGCGAGCAGATAAGTAAGATAGCTGTGCCAGAGATTTCCCTCAAATCCATGGCTGACAGAAAGTTCAAGAAGGCGGTTGACACACTCAAAAAGCAGGCTTCTCAAATCTTCTTTGTTGTAATACTCATTTTCATAGTTTTCCATAAGGAACGTCATGTCTTTCAGTATTTTCCCGAATTCCATATTCTTATATAACATCAGTTCATTCGTACGCATTATTCTTCCTCCGGTTTTCTTTCACTTTTTCTGAATGCCATTTAATAATTTCCGAGGATTTTCAGATTTCTTGCCTCTTCTCTTAAGCCCCGGATTGCATTTTTCACGGCTCCATCCTCCATATTGCCCTCAAAATCCACGAAGAAACAGTATTCCCACTGTTTTCCCTTTATGGGACGGGATTCAATCTTAGTCATATTCAGGTCGTTATAAATAAAATGAGAAAGGATTCCGTACAGGGATCCGCTCTGATGAGGCAGTTCAAACCGGATACTGATTTTGGAAGCATTCTTCAGATATATTTTCTGGTTTGTCACCACGATAAAACGGGTACAGTTATCCGGATCATCATTGATTTCCTCCACAAGAACCGACAGACCATGTACCTTTGCCGCATAGGCGCTGCACACTGCGCCCTGGGTAATATCCTGATCATTTAACACTTTCTTTGCCGCAATGGCCGTATTGACCACACTGATCTTCTGCCAGTCGGAATGATCCTCCAGGAACCGGGACGTCTGCATCAGCGCTTCCGCCTTGGAATACACCCGGCGTATGTCAGACAGTTTTGCGCCCGGCAGTCCGCTTAACGTATGTACAACCGGCAGTATCGTCTCCGCCACAATATAATTTTCAAATTCATCCAGAAGATCATACATCTCATTGACAGGACCTGCGGAAGAATTTTCAATCGGAAGAACCGCATAATCTGCCGAGCCCTCTTCAATTGCCTCCATTGCTTCCCGGAAAGTTCTCACGTGAAAGCTGTTGACATCCGGCCCGAAAAACTGCTGCATAGCAGCCTGGCTGTAGGCGCCTTCCGTCCCCTGAAACACAACTCTTGCATTCTCTTTATCCAGACTGTCCACCGGAATAAAGGGCAGTCTTCCCAGTGCCCCCGCTGACGCAAGCTGCCGGTACTGAAGTTTCCGGCTCATTGACATGAGCTGCTGGTACAGTTCCTGAATTCCCTTACGGTTAAACTCTCCTTTTACCTTGGAAGCTACATCCGCAAGTTTTTCCTTCTCTCTCTGCCTGTCAAATACTTTTTTCCCTGCTTTGATTTTATATTCTCCGACCTGTGCGCAGATCTCCATTCTTTTTTCGTAGAGTTCTGCAATTTTATCATCAATCTGGTCGAGCTGTTCTCTTAATTCCGCCAGTTCTGCCATTTTCTTTCTTCTCCTTTGCACAAACTAATGTATAGTATAGCATAAAATCAGGCAATCTGATACATACTTTTCTTATGATGAAAAACAAATTTATCTTATGCGGCACCCTGGGCTGGTGCATGGAAATTATATTTACGGGACTCGGCTCCCTGAAAAACAAAGAGCATTCTCTGACTGCCCATACTTCAATCTGGATGTTTCCCATCTATGGAATGGCCTGTTTTCTCAGTCCTGTATGCCGGATTCTGAAAGGGAAAAATATTTTCGTCCGGGGGAGTGTATACACCTGCTGTATCTTTGCGGGCGAATATCTGACCGGAAGTCTGCTGAAGCGCCACGATGCATGTCCCTGGGATTACAGCGCCGCTCCCTGCAATGTCCGGGGACTGATCCGTCTGGACTATGCGCCTTACTGGTTCGGAGCGGGACTGTTATTTGAAAAACTGCTTACATTCCCTTTGAAAGCCGGCAGAAAGTAAACCTCCGGCTGATTCGAAAAATTAGTCAGTTGGTGTTGAAAATACCTCCGATTTAGTATATGATTAGATGGAATATAAGGCAGGTCCTTTCCGGGACCTGCCTGTCTGAAGAAAAGGGAGGTACGCACATGACTGTTACTGAATGCATTGAAACCCGCAGAAGTATCCGCAGATACAGGCCCGACCCGATAGATCATTCTCTTCTGGAATCTATTGTCGCGCTGGCCTCTTATTCCCCTTCCTGGAAAAACACACAGATCACCCGTTATACTGCAATCGAAGATCCTTCACTTCTTAAGGAAATTGCGGACCGTTATACCCCTGAATACAATGCAAATATTATCCGCCAGGCTCCTGTGCTGATGGCCGTCACTTTTATAAAAGGAAGATGCGGCTTTGAGCGGGATGGCTCCTTTTCCACAAAAAAAGAAGACCGCTGGCAGATGTTTGACGTAGGTGCATCCTGCCAGACCTTCTGTCTTGCTGCAAAAGACAAAGGTCTTGGTACGGTAATCATGGGTATTTTTGACGAGGACGGAATTTCAGATCTGTTACATATTCCAAAGGAGCAGGAACTTGGCGCACTGATCGCCATCGGATACCCGGATATTGATCCGGACGCCCCAAAGAGAAAAAGCGTAGAAGAATTACTTCAGTACAGATAAAACAAATCAGCGCTAAATGCGCTTATTCAAGGAGGTTATTATGAGACATTTGATGAGCCCGCTGGATTTTTCAGTGGAAGAGCTTGAAAAACTTCTGGATCTTGCCCAGGATATTGAGGCAAACCGGGAAAAGTATGCACACGCCTGCGAGGGAAAGAAACTGGCTACTTTATTTTATGAGCCAAGCACCCGTACCCGTTTAAGTCACGAGGCTGCTATGCTGAACCTGGGCGGAAGCGTCCTCGGTTTTTCCTCTGCAGACTCCAGTTCTGCTTCAAAGGGAGAAAGCGTATCTGACACAATCCGGACTGTCTCCTGCTATGCAGATATCTGCGCTATGAGACATCCCAAGGAAGGTGCTCCTATGGTTGCCTGCCAGCATTCTTCTATTCCGGTTATTAATGCCGGAGACGGCGGACATCAGCATCCGACCCAGACACTGACTGACCTTCTCACAATCCGAAGCCTGAAAGGCCGTCTGAATAATATGACCATCGGGCTGTGCGGAGACCTGAAATTCGGACGCACCGTACATTCTCTGATCAATGCACTCGTGCGTTATGAGGGCATCCGGTTTGTTCTGATTTCCCCGGAAGAGCTGAGACTTCCGGAATATATCCGTCATGATGTTCTGGATAAAAATCAGATTCCTTATGAGGAAGTTGTCCGTCTGGAAGACGCAATGCCCTCTCTGGACATTCTGTATATGACAAGGGTCCAGAAAGAACGTTTCTTTAACGAAGAAGATTATGTCCGCATGAAAGATTTCTACATTCTGGACAAAGAGAAAATGAAACTGGCTCCGGAAGATATGTATGTTCTTCATCCGCTTCCCAGAGTAAACGAAATCTCCGTTGAAGTGGACAGCGATCCCCGCGCCGCATACTTCCGCCAGGTACAGTACGGCGTTTATGTGCGCATGGCGCTGATTCTTACACTGCTGGATATACATGTAGATTAAGGAAAAGAAAAGGAGTAAAAAATGGTTGAAAATACATTGAACGTAGGACGCATCTCCGAGGGCTTTGTTCTGGATCACATTGAAGCCGGAAAGAGCATGGACATCTATAAATACCTTCATCTTGATAAGCTGGACTGCTGCGTAGCTATTATCAAAAATGCGCGGAGCAGCAAAATGGGAAAAAAAGATATTATCAAAATCGAATGTCCCATCGACTTTATGGATCTTGATATCCTTGGTTTTATTGATCACAACATCACAATCAATATTATCGAAAACGAGGAGATCGTAGAGAAAAAAGAACTGAAACTTCCAAAGGAAATCAAAAATGTCATCCGGTGCAAAAATCCCAGATGTATCACATCCATCGAGCAGGAGCTGGATCATATCTTCGTCCTGACAGATGAGGAAAATCAGGTATACCGGTGCAAATACTGCGAGGAGAAATACCGGAGAAGAAGATAGATTCGGATTTGCCAAAATGAACTTAGATTCAGAAATACCGGAAATCTTCAGAATTCCTGGATAGAATGGGACGGAGATATGGAATATGGGATCCTTATTCCGTTCCGGAATCTGAGAAAAATAAAGGATCTGAAATCTGATTAAAAGCAAGGCCTGAGATGAAAACTCACTGCGTTCGGGCAGATTCATCTCAGGCCTTAACATCAGACTTCAGATCCTTTGTTTTTCTGACAGATTCCTTCGAGTCACAAGGATCCCACATCCCATATCTCCTGTATATTCTATCCGGGAGAAAATCCTGATTATTCCCGTTTTTTCAAAGCAGAAGTTCCTTTCGCAAATCCGCATTCTATGCTGTTTCTTCAGAATTTTTTCTGATATTCTCAGCAATGCTTAAAATCTTTTTTGCTGTATCCATATCATTTTTAAAAAGTGTAGTGATACTGCCCGCGCTACGGAAAGGTTCCCGCATTAGGACAGTGTTATCTTCTATATTTCCATTTGCGGCAATATAATCCACCATGAGCCTGACAAACCGGATCTGGTTGATATTAAGTTTCTCTTCACTCAGGAATTCACTGAAAGCCTCATTTACCGCTTCTCTGTCAACTCCCACGATTTTCCGTACCAGACGGCCTATGGGAGTATCTCCGTATTCTTTTTTATAATCCTCTTTTGTTCCCAGTTCTTTCCATAAAATTCGTTCCAGCTCCTGCATATCCGCCGCATTAAGTCTTTTGTTCTGACGGAGTTTATATACCGCAAAATTATCCTGATGTGCTTTCAGGTAAAACTCTACTTTTTTCTTATAATTCTTCAGATCATTCGCAATATGTACAGACTCTCCTTCTTTCTGTGAAGTAATATTATCAGTAAAGTCAGTATAAAAGATTTTCTTTTCTTTTTTCTCAATAAACTGCAGCAGATCTCTGAGGGCCTCTCTTACACCTTCCAGATCTAATATTGTCGCCTCGTCCCAGAAATCTTTTGTCTGAACTTTTTCAATAATATATTTCTGTTCTTTTACCTGCGGTATGTTGTACAGCCGGGCAAGCTGTTCCGCGGCAGACACGGCAATACTGATATTTTTATCTGCATTTTTATTCTGCAGCCAGGCAAGTTCAATGCTGTAGATCAGATAGTCAAAACGACGGGCAAGCTCGTCCTCTTTTCCAGGGACAATGAGGGGAGCAATATGTTTTCGAAGTTCAGATACAGAAACTGTTTCCAGATTCATCCATGCGGCCTTCTCACTATATGCTTCCACATAACGAAGATGCTGTCTGACCCTGAAGCTCCGGTTGTCCAGTTCTATTACCAGATGGTTCAGCTCGTCAACCAGATCTGCTCTGTACCGGGAATACTCTTCTTCGGCCTGATATTCCGGGGCCTGCAGTTCGCGGGCAATATTTACTTTACAGTTAAATATCTTTTCGCAGAGTGACGGTTCAATCCTGCCTTCAATTCCCTTTGTCTCCGCACGGAAAAAATCAAAATTATTGCAGAAATCAAAAATCAGGAACCGTTCTTTATCCTGTCCGGGCCCGAACAGATCCGGGCAAAGGCGTGTGCCTCTGCCAATCATCTGCCAGAACTTGGAATAGCTTCTTACTTTTTTAAAAAATACCAGATTCAGAATTTCCGGAATATCAATTCCTGTATCCAGCATGTCCACGGATACTGCAATCTGAGGGAACTTCTCTTTTGTACTGAAATCATCTATCAGGGAATCTGCGTACTTAATGCTGTAATCAATCTGTTTAATATAATGGGAACCGTATTCGGGAAACATTTTCTCAAACTGCTCTACGATAGCTTTTGCATGAAGACTGTTTTTGGCAAAAATAATCGTCTTTCCGATCTTATCCCCGCCTTCTGTCTTCAGACTTTTATCCATCAGTTCTTGCAGAACTTTTCTTATCGTGTCTCTGTTAAAGAGCCATTCATTTACAGCTGACGCAGAGATGTCTTTGTCAACGCTTTCCTCTTCTTCAAAGAGATCGTCAAACTCGTCTTTCTCTTCCTCCGAGAGTTCATTATAATGGATCCCATCTTCCATGATCTTTGTTTTATACTCCAGCGTACTGTAATCCACCAGATACCCTTCCTTTACCGCCTGATCAAGTTCATAGGCAAAGGTCGGCACACCACGCTCAAGGTCAAAAACACCGTATGTATTTTTATCAATCTCATTCTTGGGCGTCGCTGTCATTCCAAGGAGCATCGCGTCAAAATAATTGAAAATATCCTGATATTTTCTGTAAATACTCCTGTGGCTTTCATCTACAATAATCAGATCAAAATGTCCCGGTGTGAACAGCCTGCTGCCGTCTTTTCTTTTTGTCTCATCAATGGCATTCATCATAGTCGGATAGGTAGAAAAAATCATACGGCTCTGTTCCGGATCGTCCTTGCTGTCCAGGAGATTACACAGCGTCAGATCCGGGAGAAGATTGCTGTAATTATTCTTTGCCTGTTTCACCAGTGCTTTGCGGTCTGCGAGAAACAGGATATTTTTCACATAGTTGTGCCGTCTCAGCACATCGACAACACTGATGCTCACTCTCGTCTTGCCTGATCCGGTAGCCTGTACGATCAGCATTTTCCGGTGCTTCTTCTGAATCGCGTCACATACAGCTGTTACAGCCTCTTTCTGATATGGGCGGTTAGTAATATCATCGCGGATTTCCATCTGATCAAGAGACTTCCTGCTCGTTCTCCGGTCGATATTCAGCTGAAGCTCTTCTTTCGAAAAAAATCCGGAAACACTCCGTTTCGGATAATCATTATAATCATCCGTGAAATCAATCTCAAATCCGTTTGTTGTAAAGATCAGTGGTCTCTGATGATACTGATTCTGCAGACAGTCGGCATACAGCTTCGCCTGCTGGCTGCCCTCAACAGGATTCTTTCCTGATCTTTTCGCTTCAATCACCGCAAGGGGAAGTCCATTGTCTCCGTAAAGTACATAGTCCACATATCCAATCCCTGTACTGTTCGGCATCCCTTTTACTTCCACTTCCTCCAAACAGTCTCTGCCGATCTGCCAGCCTGCTTCCATGAGATCAAGATCAATATATTTCTTCCGGGTTTCCGCCTCTGAAATTTTATCAATCTCAAATTTTCTGTTCGAAACATTTTTCTTTCGGAGTTCTGTCATCTGCCCACGCAGATTTTCATTCTCCTGCCGCATCTCCTCAAGTTTTCTGTCGCTTCTGCTTAATCGTTCATAAAGCGCCTGCAGCTCTTCCGGACGGATTCGCTGCTCATTTCCCTGCTCCAGAATGCTTTCATTATAAACCGTATCTTCATAATTTTCCGCATAGCAGTATTGAATCCATTTGCAGAATTCGAACAGATCTCTCAGGGACAGAACCGCATCATCTCTTTTGATATTCTTGTTCGTATGAACTGCTGCATTTCCCAGCTTTACAATGAACCTGAGCATCGGAAAAAGCCGCGGTTCAATAATCCTCCGAAAACTTTCCTCGTGAATCAGACTGGACAGATTATCCCGATAGGGAAGCTGCAGTGCATTATCATTTACGTATACCCAGCGGACAGACAGTTCCAGCGCTCTCCTTGCAAGAATGGCAGCTGTAGCCGGAGAGATGGACAGACTTTTCTCCGCCTCTACCGCCTGCTGAGCAAAGGAAGAAAACTTCTTGCTTTTTGTCAGAAAGTCAAAATTCGTACGCATAAATCTTTCCCCTTCCGATCGTTAATCATTGGTTTTGATATAAAATACCTTAATTTATAATAAAGGCAGTTTGATGCCATATAAAACTTCAGATCTGGTGATATATTTGCTTCTCTAATTGTGTAAAAAGGTCTGGCCGGGTAAAGAGCAATTTTGATTTGTCGGTCTGTTCGACGAAGGCAATAAATGACTTCTGTTGCTGT
>ERZ1643247.2308-NODE-2308-length-15370-cov-6.551028_pt1 | contig 15370 bp, 12 predicted proteins | sample MGYA00579264_ERZ1643247 | MGnify/ENA primary metagenome ERZ1643247 (study PRJEB29033, sample SAMEA4952262) | chicken gut metagenome | biome: Broiler Chicken; feature: Gastrointestinal Tract; material: Caecum | place: Ireland | collected 2018 | study: Broiler... | reverse complement strand
TTCGGGGGCTTGCATGGAGCTACTGGCCGGACTTGAACCGGCGACCTGCTGATTACGAATCAGCTGCTCTACCGACTGAGCCACAGTAGCACTTTTACTATTTTATTAGCGGGCTCATTTTCGCAACGGATCAGCCGGAGCGACGGAGCCACAGCAACAGAATCGCTATATGCTGTGCAAATGGTTTTTGCGGTGGTGGATACCGCAGGGGGCGCGTTCACCGTAACGCGCTTATTTATTATACCATACTTTCCGAAAAAATCAACAGTTTTTACGCGGCGGAAGAAAAATTTTTATACGGAAATTTTTTGTCCGCATGCAGGCAAAAAATTTCGGGCGACTTCCGAAAAACGATTTAAAAATAATGACGGATATGATACAATAAAGGAAAGTTGCTTTTTAAAGGCGGAAAGGCGTATGCAGGAAAAGAGCGGAACGGTTTCGGCAGCGCGCGCAGCGGAAGAAAAGGCGGCATGCGGCGCGGCGGAAACTGTGGGGAAAACATCGGAAACTTTGAAAAAAACGGCGGAAACAGTCGGAAAAACGGCGGAAACAGTCGGAAGAACGGCAGAAACAGCTGTAAAAACGGCGGAAACAGCCGCAAAAACGGATAGTACGGAAAACGGGAAAGGGAGCGCGCCCGCAGCGGCGGAGCGCGCGGCGGGCGTGCTGCTGCACATCTCGTCCCTGCCCGGTAAATACGGGATCGGCACCTTAGGAAGGGAAGCGCGGCGGTTTGCAGACTTTCTGCACGCCGCGGGCGTGCGCTATTGGCAGGTGCTGCCGCTGGTGCAGACGGGCTACGGCGATTCTCCCTATCAGTCCGTGTTCAGCGCGTCGGGCAATCCGTATTTCATCGATCCGGAAACGCTCGCGGCGGAAGGGCTGCTCAAAAAGCGCGAGCTCGCCCTCTGCGAACGGGCGGGGGGGCGCGTGGACTACGGCTTTTTGTACGATAGGAAGTTCGCGCTGCTGCGCAAAGCCTTTTCGCGGTTCGACTGCACCGCCCCCGCGTTCCGCGCCTTCGAAGAGGAGGGCGCCTTTCACGATTATGCGCTGTACATGGCGCTCAAAACGGCGCACGGCGGGCAGAGTTTCGACCGCTGGGAACGAAAGTACAAGTTCCGCGACCCCGCCGCGCTGGACGCCTTTCTGCGCGAACACAGGGGCGAATATTCCTTCTGGCTGTTCGTGCAGTATGAATTTTTGCGTCAGTGGCAAACTTTAAAGGAGTATGTGAACGCGCTCGGAATCCGCATCATCGGCGACATCCCGCTGTATGTGGCGTACGATTCCGCGGACGTATGGGCGAATGCGCACCTGTTCAAACTCAACAAAAACCTGTCCTGCCGCAAGGTGGCGGGGGTCCCGCCCGATTATTTTTCGGCGACGGGGCAGCTTTGGGGCAACCCCGTATACGACTGGAAGGCGCATGCGCAGGAGGGCTACGCCTGGTGGACAGCGCGCATCCGCCGCGCGTTTGCGCTGTACGATGTGGTGCGCGTCGACCATTTCCGCGGCTTCGACCGCTATTACGAGATCCCCGCGGGCAATGAAACGGCGGTCGGCGGCAGGTGGCGCAGGGGCCCGGGCATGGCGCTGTTCGACGCGGCGCAGCGGGCTTTGGGCAAACTCGATTTTATCGCGGAGGACCTCGGCACCATCGACGACGGCGTGCGCAGGCTGATCCGAAAGAGCGGCTTCCCCTCCATGAAGGTGCTGGAATTCGCCTTCGACGGCGACCCGAACAACGCGTACCTGCCAAAAAACATCGGCGAAAACTCCGTTACCTATACGGGCACGCACGACAACGACACGCTGGTCGGCTATTTGAAGTCGCTGCCCGCGTGGGAGTATGGCTGCCTCCTTTCGATCGTAAAGCCGCTCCTGAAAGAGGCGGGCATCGCGGCGCGGCCCGTCGGCATAGAGAGCACGGCGCGCGCGATCGCGCGGTTAGCGCTTTCGGTGCGCTCCCGCCTTGCCGTGCTGCCCATGCAGGACGTGCTGCTGCAGGGCGCGGAGGCGCGCATGAACACGCCTTCGACGGGCGGGGGAAACTGGCAGTACCGCCTGCCGCGCATCCCCGGCGCCGCCTGCGCAAGGGCGCTGCGCGCCGCAGTCGAAGAGGCGGGGCGCGCCGCAGTGGAAGAGGCGGGGCGCGCCCGCTGAAATACCGCCGTTTGCGACGGGAGTTCGTTCCCGTGTCGCCTTCGGTTGCCGCGCATGCGGGTTTTGTGGTAAAATAATGCTCCGCGCGGCGCGTGCCGCGCGAAGGCGGGGGAAGTGAGGGAATAGGAACGGCGCGGAGATCGAGCCGCGCGAGGAGGTTGTTTGATGGAAAGAGGACTTTTGACCCCGCTGAAGGAACTGCGCAGGCAGGTGTTCGTCGAAGTGGCGCGCATGGCGTTTGAAACGGAGACGGAGAACCTGAAAGACGCCGTGGAGGAGATCCCGTACAAGATCACCCCGGGCGACAAGCCCAAATACCGCGAGAGCATCTGGCGGGAGCGCGCGATCTGCTCGGAGCGCGTGCGCCTTGCGATGGGGCTTTCGCTCCGCCCCGAAGACGTGCCCGTGCACCTGACGAGCGGCATGCGCGCGAGCGACATCGCGGACAAGTATTACGAACCGCCGCTGATGCAGGTCATTCCTTCGGCGTGCGCGGCGTGCTCGCCGAACAGGTACCAGGTCACGGACAACTGCCGCGGCTGTGTGGCGCATCCGTGCACGGCGGTCTGCCCCAAACAGTGCATCAGCGTCGAAAGCGGCAGGGCGGTCATCGACCAGTCGAAGTGCATCAAGTGCGGCAGGTGCAAGAGCGTCTGCCCGTACGACGCGATCGCGCACCACACCCGCCCCTGCGCGGAGGCGTGCGGCGTCAAGGCGATCGATTCGGACGAACTCGGCAGGGCGAAGATCGTGCCCGAGCGCTGCGTTTCCTGCGGCATGTGCATGGTGAACTGCCCCTTCGGCGCCATTGCGGATAAATCGCAGCTCTTCCAGCTCATCCGCGCCATCCGCCGCGGGGATAAGATCATCGCCGAGGTCGCGCCCTCGTATGTGGGGCAGTTCGGCGATAAGGTCACGCCCGCAAAGTTCAAGGCTGCGCTTGAACAGCTCGGCTTTGCGGACGTGTTTGAAGTCGCCCTCGGCGCGGACATGGGCGCGGCGATCGAGGCGCACCATTACGCGGAAGAAGTCGCTACGGGCAAGCAGCCGTACATGTTTACCTCCTGCTGCCCCGCGTGGGCGATGCTCATCAAGCATTACTTCCCCGAAACGGCGGATAAACTTTCGCGCACGCTCACGCCGATGGTCGCCACGGCGCGCACCATCAAGCAGAAGTACCCCGACTACCGCGTCGTGTTCATCGGCCCCTGCGCGGCGAAAAAGCTGGAGGCTTCCCGCCGCACCATCCGCAGCGACGTGGACTTCGTGCTCACCTTTGAGGAGCTTTCCGCCGTGTTCGAGGCGCGCGGCATCGACCCGCAGACCATCGAGAGCGGCGAGGACATGAACGACGCGACGGGCGCTGGGCGCGGCTATGCCTGCGCGGGCGGCGTTGCGGGCGCGATCGAAAAGTGCATCCGCGCCTATTACCCTGATACGCCTTTGCAGATCGACCACGTCGAAGGGCTGGAGGACTGCCGCAAGATGCTGCTCCTTGCCAAGATGGGCAGAAAGAACGGCAGCCTGATCGAGGGGATGGCGTGCCCCGGCGGCTGCGTTGCGGGCGCGGGCACGAATATCCAGATCGGCAAGGCGGCGGCGCTCGTAAAAAAGACGGTGGAAAGTTCCGCCGAGGCGATCCCGCCCAAACAGCTCGCCGAGATCCGTCTGGAATAGGCGGCGGAGCGGAGAAAACTTTCCCGTCAAGCGGCAGGGGACCGGATCGGTCCCCTGCCGCCTGCGTTTGTCCGCGCGGCCGGATCGTTCAGCTTTTTGACAAGATATTCCCGTATAGTTGACAAAAGTCATTAAAAAGTATATACTTATGTCATAGTGCATATGGCGCTGATTTCCCGGCGCGTATGCGCATATCAAAAGGAAAGAGGGGAGGAAAACATGAAAGAAGGGGAGATCATCTGCCCGCAGTGCGGCAGGGAAACGCCCGCGAACGGGGTCCGCTGCGTGCATTGCGGCACGGCGTTCAGGGTGTGCGGCACCTGCGGCGCGGTCAACAGGGCGGATACGGCCTTTTGCACGAACTGCGGAACGCAGCTCTATGCGCCGCAGCCCGCGCAGGCAGGGCAGGGCGGGACGCCCGTACAGCCGTATGCAGCGCAGCCGATGAACACGGCGCCGCAGACGGCCGCCCCGTCCGTACAGCCGTATGCGGCGCAGCCCGCCGCGGCACAGACGGGAACGTACAAGTATCTGATGGAGATATGGATGGAGAACGACCCGCACGGCGGCGGCGCGTATAAGGCGATCCGTGCCCTGCGCATCGTGGCGGCGGTGTTCATGGGGATCGGCTACGCTCTTTCGATCATCGGGCTGATGGCGGTCCTGATGTTCTTCTTCTCAAACGGCGGCATGTCCGTGCCGGAGGTGCTCGTCTTTGCGGGCGACGTCGGCTGCTGGATCATGCTCCTGTTCGGCATCGCGTATGCCGCGCTGCATATAACGTATTATCTGTATGCTGCCGGGGCGTGCGGCAAGTGGCTCAAGCAGCAGGGCGTGGACGGGCACGCGATGCTCTGCGACGATCTGCGCGTATCCGAAACGGACAGCCGCAACAGCGTTGCGATGGCGATGTTCGTGCCCGGTATGGGGTATGCGCGCAACAGTATCCAGCACAAACTGCGGCAGGGGAAGGACGCGGTCTATTTAGCGGAAAATCCCGCCGATTGGGGACGGTACATAGCGGGCAAGGTGCTCGGCGCTTTGGGGCTTTTGCTGGCGGCAGGCGGGCTGTGCGCCCTCGTATGGGGCGCGTGGACGGCGCTTTCGCTGGCGCTGTGGCTCATTCCTGCGGCGGTGCTGTTCGTGCTTGCCATAACGGCGGGCATCCTGAGCGTCACGGCGGGGAACATCGCGCTGAAGCGCAACGCATGGATCAACGAAGTGTGGGCGGCGCGAACGGGCTTCCGCCTGGAAATGAAGGGAAAGAACTGGCGCCGCTGAAAGGCGGGCAAAAAAAGCGCGGAGCATCCGCGCTTTTATTATGAGAAAAATTTTACAAGATCGCGCCCTCAAAAGATTTGACAAACCCCGCCGCCGCGTGGTATAGTGAATGCGATCAAAGGGAAACCGATGAGGCAGAAGAGTAGCGCAAAAGGCTTGTTTTCAGAGAGCTTTTGGTTGGTGCAAAAAAGCAGCGGCGTTTGCGTGAATGGACTGCCGAGGGCATCTTCGAGCCTGCTTTGCAGGGGTAGCGGATGACGCGTCTTTCGCGTTACAGGAAGGGGATATAACTCCCGAAAGGGGGCGTATCTGCAAGGAGGCGGCAGGATCGCAGAACGGTCTGCCGTGAAATCGGGTGGCAACACGGTTCATTCGTCCCGAACGAGTGGAGCGTGTTTTTATTTTTTGTGCAAAGGGTATACCCTTTTTTCGCTGCAAAACAGCGAAAAAAGCCTTTGCCCGCCGAAACGGGAAAAACGGCGCCTGCGGCGCCGTAGAATAATAAAAAAGAGGTAAAGGGTTATGAAAAAGCTGATCGCGATCCTGCTTTCCGCATTCCTGCTCGTTGCGGGCGTCGGGCTGTTTGCCGGCTGTGAAGGGTTCAGCGGATTGCTTCAGGTGAGCGTGCTGCAGTATGCCGAGCACGGCTCGCTGGATAACTGCTACAACGGCATCGTGGAAGGGCTTGCCGAGCGCGGCTACACGGAGGAGAACACGAACGTTTCCCGCCGCAACGCAAAGGGCAACGATTCCGAAAACCTGACGGCGGCGCAGACCATCATCAACTCGATGCCTGACGTAGCGGTGGGCATCGCCACGCCTTCGGCGTACGCGCTCGCATCGGCGGCGCGCGGCGACGTGCCCGTCGTCTTTACGGCGGTCTCCGACCCTACGGCGGAATCGGCGGATTTTTCAGAGTTTGACAATGTGACCGGTTCTTCCGATCAGCTGCCCGTCGAACGGCAGCTGCAGCTCATCCGCGACTTTTTCGACGCGAAGGGGGAGACGGGCACGATCACCGTCGCCATCGTCTACACGCTGACGGAAGCGAACTCCGTTTCTCAGATCGCGCAGTTCGAGGCGAAGGAGAGCGAGTTCGATGTGGATATCATCTCCCGCGGCATCACCGACGCGACCGAGCTTGCGGCGGCGGTCGATGCGCTGATCGCAGAGGGGGCGGACTGCTTCAACAACCTCACCGACAACACGGTGGTGCAGAACCTTTCCACCCTTCTCGACCGCGCGAACGGATCCAATATCCCCGTGTTCGGCAGCGAGATCGAACAGGTGCAAAAGGGCTGCATCGCGAGCGTTTCGCTCGACTATGTGGAGCTTGGCAGGCAGACGGGCTATATGATCGCGGACATCCTCGACGGCACAAAAACGGCGTACGAGATCGAGTTCCTGTACATTGAGGACGGCTACACCGTCGACTACAATTCCACGGTCATGGGCCCACTCGGTTTTACGCTCCCCACGGGCGAGGCGTATACGACGGCGAACAACGTAACGGCGGGCGTAAACGCGGCATAAGCGGAGGAAGCAATGTTTTTTCTCAACCAGATGAGCACCGTTCTGCAGATGGGCTTCATCTACGCCGTTGTGGGCATCGGCGTGTACATAACCTATAAAATTCTGGACTTCCCCGATCTCTCGGTGGACGGCACGTTCCCCCTCGGCGGCGTGGTCTTTTCGGTGCTGCTCGTAGCGGGGTGCCCGTGGCCGGTCGCCATGCTCGTCTCCTTTTTCGCGGGCGCGGGGGCGGGGCTCATCACGGGGCTGCTGCATGTAAAATTGAAGATCAACGGGCTGCTGTCGGGCATCATCACGATGACGGCGCTCGTCTCCGTCAACTACCTCATCGCGGGCGGGCCGCAGGTCTCCTTCGCGCAGGAGGATACGCTGCTCAACAACGGCTTCCTTGACGGATTGCCCCGCGTTGCGTCCAACTACATGCAGGTGCTTTTCATCCTGCTCATCGTGGTGCTGTGCAAAGTTCTGCTCGACCTGTTTTTAAAGACGAAGGCGGGCTTTCTGCTGCGCGCCACGGGCGACAATCCGCAGCTCGTCACCCAGATGGGCAAAAACACGGATAACTACAAGATGCTCGGGTTGGCGCTCGCCAACGGCATCGTGGCGCTGGCGGGCAGCCTGTACTGCCAGTACGCCAGCTCGTTCAACTCCAATATGGGCACGGGCACGGTGGTCATCGCGCTCGCGTGCGTCATCATCGGGTGCGTCATCGCCAAACACATCCGCCCGATGGCGAACACCACGGGCGTGGTCGTCGGCGCGCTCATCTACTATGCCATCCTCTCCGTCGCCATGCTGCTGCTGGGCAGCGACTATACGCGGCTCATCGTCGCGGTGCTGTTCGTCATCGTGCTCATCTTCGATACGGGGCTGATCGGGCGCACGGTGAAAAAGCTGTTCCGTCGGAAAAAGAAGGAGAAGGGCGGCGGTGCGTCCGGCGGGTCCGCTGCGGCAGGCGCGGGCGGGCAAGCCGCCGAGGATGCGGGCTTGGCGGAGCGATCCGCCGAAGATCCTGCCGCGGAAGGCGAAGGAGTGTCAAAAGGCAGTGCTTGAATTACAGAACATCCGCAAAGTTTTCAATAAGGGCACGCCCGACGAGAACGTGCTGTTCGACGGCTTCAACTTCTCCGTAGCGGAAGGGGAGTTCGTCTCCATCGTCGGCTCCAACGGGTCGGGCAAAACGACGCTTTTAAACCTCATCAGCGGCACCATGCGGCCGGACGAGGGCAAGGTGCTCCTGCGCGGGCAGGACATCACCGCGCAGAAAGAATTTGTGCGCGCGCGGCGCATCGGCAGGGTGTTTCAGGACCCTGCGGGCGGCATGGCGAACAGCATGACCATTGCCGAAAACATGGCGATCGCCGAAAACAAGGGGCGCGCTTACGGGCTTTCGGCGGCGCTGGGCAAAAAGCGCGTCGAGGCGTACAGGGAGATGCTGCACCCCCTCGGTTTGGGGCTGGAGATGCGCATGAACGTGCCCGTCGGCTCCCTTTCGGGCGGGCAGCGGCAGCTGCTGACCCTGCTGGTCGCGACGATGACGCCCATCGATATCCTTCTTTTGGACGAACATACCGCCGCGCTCGACCCGAAGACGGCGGAACAGACGATGGAGCTGACCGACCGCATCGTGCGCGAAAAAAAGATCACGACGCTGATGGTGACCCACAACCTGCGCTTTGCCGAACGCTACGGCACGCGGCTGTGCATGTTCGATAAGGGGCACATCGTACTGGACGCCGCGGGCGAGGCGAAGGCGGCGCAGAAGGTGGACGACCTTCTCGCGCTCTTCAATTCGATCTCCATCGAGTGCGGCAACTGAAGCGCGCCCCGCTTTGCGCGGGATAAAACATATGTAAAAAACGGCTCCCCGCCGAACGGGTTTCGTTCGGCGGGGAGCCGTTTTGCTGCGTTCGCCTTACCGCGGGCGGCGCAGGAAGCGCACGCGCCCGCCGTTTTTGCGTCGGGCGCGTTTTTGCGGCCGCTGCACCGATCTGAGCGGTCACTGCCATACGTCGAGCACGTCCTCGGGCAAAATGTCGAGCACGCGGCAGAGGAGCGCAAAGGTGGAGAGGGAAGGCTGAATGGTCCCCGCGCAGTACTGCGATACGGAGGAAGGGGAAACGCCGAGTTCTTTTGCGATCTGCGACTTGCTCTTGTTGCTGAGTTCGATCTCACGGCGCAGGTTATCCGAGATCTTTTCCCATATCTGCGTCTGCGACAATTCCCGCTCCATTTTCATGACCCTCTCTTTGGCTCGCTGCTTTTTATTATTTAGTATTACTTAATAAATTGCTTGACTTTTAAGTAATACTTAAAATATAATACATTGTAAAGAATTGTCGAAAACGATTTTTTTATTGTACGGGAGAGGAGGTTCGGAAAGTGGTCATCAGATCGAGAGCGCCGCTCAGGATCGGGTTCGCGGGAGGCGGTACGGATCTGCGCGAATACAGCGACCGCTTCGGCGGGAGCGTGTTCAATGCGACGATCGGCATGTATTCTTATTGCACGATCGTGCCGACGCAGGACGGGATGGTCCGCTTTCAGGCGCCCGACCGCCGCGAGAGCGTCGAGCTGAAGGCGGCGGAGCATATCGAGCTTTCCGATCCGCTCATCCTGCACAGGGGGGTCTACAACCGCGTCGTGCGCGAATTCAACGGCGGGAAGCCGCTTTCGCTGTTCATGAGCACGAGCTCGGACGCGCCCGCGGGCAGCGGATTGGGTTCGTCCTCCACGATGGTGGTGACCATTCTGGAGGCATACAACCGTTGGCTGCGCCTGAACCTTTCGGCATACCGCATCGCAAACCTCGCCTACGAGATCGAGCGGGAAGACATCGGGCTTGCGGGCGGAAAACAGGATCAGTACGCCGCCGTATTCGGCGGGTTCAACCGCATGGAATTCCGGCAGGACGGGAGCGTCGTCATCAATACGCTGCGCGTGGAAAAGCAGGTGCTCTGCGAGCTGGAGTCGTCGCTGCTGCTCTATTACCGCGGGCGCAGCCGCGATTCGGCGAAGATCATTTCGCAGCAGATGAAAAACACGGCGGACAATAACGAAAAGACGATCGAGGCGATGCACCGCATCAAACAGGCGTCTTTTGACATGAAAGACGCCGTGCTGATGGGCGATATAAAGCGGTTCGCGCAGCTTTTGCGCGAGGGTTGGGAGCAGAAAAAGCGGACCTCCTCCATCGTCACGAACACGGAATTGGAGCAGATCATCGCGTACAGCATGGAACACGGCGCGGAAGCGGTCAAACTTTCGGGCGCGGGCGGCGGCGGGTTCATCCTGCTGTACTGCGACCCCGTCAACCGCCAACAGCTGTTCGAGGCGCTCAAACAGAAGGGCGGCATCGTGTTCCCCGTCAAATTCAGCAAGTGCGGCGCCGAAAGCTGGGTGGCGGAAGAATGAGCGGGTATACGGCGGTGATCATGGCGGGCGGCAAGGGCACGCGCCTTTCCTCCGTCACAAACGGCGAGATCCCCAAACCGATGGTGCCCGTCGCGGGAAAACCCATCCTTGCGCGGCAGGTCGAGGCGCTGCGCGCATGCGGCGTACGTCGATTCGTGTTCGTCGTCGGGCATCTGCACGAACAGATCGAGGCATACTTCGGCGACGGGAGCGCGTTCGGCGTTTCGGTGCGCTACATTGTCGAGCGGGAACCGCTCGGTTCGGCGGGGGCGCTGTTCTATTTAAAGGGTACGCTTGCCGACGATTTTTTCCTCGTGTTCGGCGATACGGTGTTCGACATCGACATCGAACGCATGCTGCGCTTCCACCGCGAAAAGAATGCGGCGGTCACCCTGCTTGCGCACCCCAATTCGCACCCGTACGACAGCGACCTCGTGCTCGCGGACGGGGAGGGGCGGGTGACGGGCTTCCTCTCCAAAAACGAACCGCACGGCGATCGGCACAACCTCGGCAATGCGGCGTTCTTCATCCGTTCGCCGCGCGCGCTCGGCGCGCTGGATGCGCCCGCGCGGCTGGATATGGAAAAGGGGCTGGTGGCGCGGCGCATCGAAGAATACGGCGACGTGTTCGCCTACCGTACGACGGAGTACATCAAGGACGCGGGCACGCCCGACCGCCTTGCGTCGGTCGGGCGCGACCTTGAAAACGGAACGGTCGCGGCGCGCAACCTGCGCCGCCCGCAGAAGTGTATTTTTCTGGACAGGGACGGCACGATCAACCGCTATGCGGGGTTCATCCGCTCGCCCGACGAGCTGGAGCTTCTGCCGCGCGCGGCGGAGGCAATCGCGCGCATCAATGCGAGCGGGTACCTCGCCGTCGTGGTCACCAACCAGCCCGTGCTCGCGCGCGGCGAATGCACGGCGGAGGAGCTGGACGCGATCTTCTGCCGCATGGAGACGGAGCTGGGCAGGCGGGGCGCGTATGTGGACGCCGTGTACTATTGCCCGCACCACCCCGACCGAGGGTTTGCGGGCGAAGTGCCCGAACTGAAAACGGACTGTGCGTGCAGGAAGCCGAAACCGGGGCTGCTGCTGCGCGCGGCGGAGGAACTGCACATCGACCTCGCTGCGTCCTGGTCGGTGGGCGATTCGTGGCGCGACGTCGAAGCGGGCAAAAGCGCCGGCACGCGCACGGCGCTTTTGACCTGCGGCGAGCCGCTGCGCGGCGGCGAGGGCGCCGACCTTGTATGCGCCGACCTCGCCGAAGCGGTCGGGCAGATCTTAGGACTGACAGAGGAGCAAACGCGATGAAAGAGAGAACGGAAGCGCATTTTTCCGCCTTTTTTGAACAGTATCTGCAGCTGCGCGGGTTGGAGAGCGCCCTGCGCGGCGGGGCAAAGCTGCTCACAGACGCCTTTTGCGGCGGCGGGAAGGTGCTCGTCTGCGGCAACGGCGGGAGCGCGGCGGACGCGGAGCACGCGGCGGGCGAACTGCTCAAATCGTTCGTGCTGCGGCGCCCCGTAGAGGGCGCGCGGCGCGAAAAGCTGGTCGAACTGTACGGCGGCGAAGAGGGGAACAGGCTTGCGGACGGGATGCAGCAGGGGCTTGCGTGCATTCCGCTCACCTCGTTCTGCGCCTACAATACGGCGTTTTTGAACGACTGCAACGACGAAATGCTCTTTGCGCAGCTCGTCAACGCGCTCGGAAAGGAGGGGGACGTGCTGTGGGCGTTTTCCACGTCAGGCAATTCCGCGAACGTGCTCGCCGCGGCAAAGGTCGCGCGCGCGCTCGGCATGCGCGTGCTCGCCATGACGGGCAGCTCGGGCGGAAAGCTGCGCGCCTGGGCGGACGTACTGCTGAACGTGCCGTCGGACGTCGTGTACCGCATTCAGGAACTGCACCTGCCCGTCTACCATATCCTTTGCCTCGCCGCAGAGAGCGAGTGTTTTGCCCTATGAACGCAGCGGAAACAAAGACCGCCGCCGCCGTGCTGGAAGCGGACGCGGCGGACGGTACAAAACTGCGCGTGCTCGTCGCGATGGACGTATACCTGCCCAACATGGACGGCGTGGTCAACTGCATGCGCAACCACCTTCTGCACTTTCCCGCATGGGTCGAGGCGACCGCCGTCGGCCCCAAGGCGAAAAATTATGTGGACAGCGACCCTTATCCCGTCATCCGCTACAAGAGGTTCCATGTGCCCTTTTTGAAGACGGTGGATTTCGGGTTCCCGTCCTGCGACAAGGCGTTCCGCAGGCGCATCCTCGCCATGCCGCTGGACATCATCCATGTGCACACGCCCTTCGGCGTATGCAAGGCGCTCACAAAGATCGCGCGCGAAAAAAACATCCCCATCGTTGCGACCTTCCATACGAACTACCGCATGGTGTTCAAACACATCCTGTGGCTTCCCTTCCTGTACGAGCCGTATATCCGCACGCTGGGCAGGCGGTACGGCAGGATGGACGAAATGTTTGCGGGCACGGAGGCGACGGAGGCGCAGCTGCGCAGCTTCGGCTACAAGGGGAGCTGCACCATCGTTCCCTTCGGAACGAGCCTAAAACCTTTGGCGGACAGGGCGGAGTATGCGCGCCGCGCGAACGAACGGTTCGGCTTGCGTGAGGACGAAACGGTGTTCTGCTTTATCGGGCGCATCGTCAGAAGCAAGCGCGTGCAGTTCTCGCTGGAGGCGCTCAGGCGGGTCATGGCGAAGGGGCATTCGTTCCGCTTTATCGTGGGCGGATGCGGGAACTACGAGGCCGCCCTCCGCAAAAAGATCCGAAAACTCGGGTTGGAGGACTGCGTGATCATGGCGGGGTTCCTCAGCGACGAGGAGCTGAAAATGGTGTATGCCCGCGCCGATCTGCTGCTCTTCCCGTCCATTCTCGATAATTTTGCGCTCGTCAAAGTAGAGGCGGCGACCTTCTATACCCCCGGGCTGTACCTGCGCGGCTCGAATACGGCGTTCGGAACAAAGGATATGCACAATGCGATCCTCGCCGAAAATACGGCGGAGGACTTCGCGGAGAAGATCGAATGGGCGATCGCGCATCCGCAGGAGCTTGCCGCGATCGGAAAGAACGCGCACGACGAGCTGTACTTCTCCTGGGAGGACGCAGCCGCCATGCAGGCACGGGAATATCGGCTCGTCATTGCGGCGTACAAACAAAAACACGGCGGCGGCAGCACATAAAGGCGGCGCAGATCACCGATAAAAGGAGCGAAAAAACGGACCCGCGGGTCCGTTTTTTTGTTTGTCGTGCGCGTTCCCGCCCGCCGCGCTGTGCTCGGCGTTTCAGTATTGCTGAAATGGGGAAAAGAAAAAGGGCGGATGCAATACAATTGAGAAGAAATAAAAAATATGCTGTTTTCCGTCAGGTCGGGCATGGGCATGCTCTGCCGCGGCGGAAGATCGCCGCAAGCCTTTTTTTGTAGGCAGGAGCGTGAGAATATATGCAGGAAGTACGGAAAAAGCGCGTCCTCATCCTCACCGTTACGGCAGGGAACGGGCATAACGCCTGCGCCCGTGCCATGGCGGAGGAACTGGAACGCGTCGGTGCGGAAGTGAAGGTCGTCGATTATTTGAAGGCGTGGGCAAGCCGCCGCACGGTCTGGACGGTCGATAAGGGGTACGGCCTCGCGGTCGCGCATGCGCTGCCTCTCTACAACCTGTCTTACAGAAGGCTCAAGCGTCGCCCGCCCGAAGAGCGGTTTCAACGCAAATTCGCGCAGAAGATCGCGCTGGAGGGTGCAGAGGGGCTGCTCCGCGAAGTGTATGCCTTCCGCCCGGATGTCATCTACTGCACGCATTTTTACCCTGCGACCGCGCTGACCGATCTGCGGCTGCTCGTTCCGATCCCCGCAAAATGTTATGTGACGCTGCTGGATTATTCCTTCAATCCCTTTTGGGAGTGCTGTATCGGGGTGGATCATCTCAATTTGCCGACGTCCGACCTTACGGAGGAAGCCTTGCGCCTCGGCTACCGCCGCGGGCAGCTGCTATACAGCGGCATTCCCGTAGCGGCAAAGTTTGCGCCGGCGGACAGGCGCGCCGCGCGGCGTGAGCCGGGGCTGGACGGGAACGCGTTCACCGTCATGGTCATGTTCGGCGGCGGGCAGTGGTCGGGCGGGTATACAATCTTCCGCCAGGTCGTGCGCGCGGTACAGGACGCGCCCGTTCCCGTGCAGATCGTCATGCTGAACGGGCGGAACGAGGCGGACCGCCGCAGGATCGCGCGGGAGAGCGCGCAGGGGAAGTTCGGCAGCGTGCGCGTGCACAGCGTCGGGTTTACGGACAGGGTGGAGCTGTACATGGCGGCTTCGGACGCCATTGTGACCAAAATGGGCGGGATCAGCGCAACGGAGTGCATCAACGTCGGGCTGCCCATCGTGGCGGCGGCAAAGCTGCTGCCCCAACAGGAGGCAGACAACGCTGTTTACCTGCGGGAAAAGGGCGCGGCGCTTTTGTACACAAACGAGCGGGAGCTGCGGGAACGGCTGACCGCGCTGCTGACGGACGAGGCGCTGCGCGGGCGCATGCTCGCGGCACAGCGCTCCCTGGCGGGCGGCGGCGTGCGGGAGCTTGCCGCGCATATCTTGGCGCAGCCCTTTGCCGGATATGGGGAACAGCCCGACTTTTCACGCCTGCGCGAACGGGTCGAAACCGCGATGAAGCAGGCACTGCGCGGGGAGCTTGCCGCAAAAAGAAACTGAATACAGGCGGCAGACGGAAAAAGGCTGCGCACAAACGAAAAAATCGGAACAACGGCGGAAAGTCCGCCGTTTTGCGTACAAAAAGGGAGCGGATCGTTCGATCCGCTCCCGCGTTTTTTGTCCCTTGCAGGAATTACTCCTGTCCGGCAAGTTTCTTGTACCCTTCGTAGCGGGCCTTGCTCTCTTCCTCGTTCTCTTTGAAGAGTTTTTCCGCCGCTTCGGGCTGCGTCTTTTTCAGCGAGGAGTAACGGGTCTCGCCGAGGATGAACGCCTGGTAATCGCCCGTCGGCTCCTTGCTGTCCAGCGTGAAGGGGTTCTTGCCCTCTTCTTTCAGAGCGGGGTTGTAACGGTACAGCTGCCAGTAGCCGCAGTCGACCGCGCGCTTTTCTTCGTCCTGGCTCTTGCTCATGTTGATGCCGTGGTTGATGCAAGGCGCGTACGCGATGATCAGCGAAGGACCGTGGTACTTTTCCGCCTCCATGATCGCGTTGAGGAACTGCTGTTTGTTCGCGCCCATGGAGACCTGTGCGACGTACACATAGCCGTAGCTCATCGCCATCATGCCGAGGTCCTTCTTCTTGACG
>ERZ1643247.2306-NODE-2306-length-15379-cov-26.409815_pt1 | contig 15379 bp, 13 predicted proteins | sample MGYA00579264_ERZ1643247 | MGnify/ENA primary metagenome ERZ1643247 (study PRJEB29033, sample SAMEA4952262) | chicken gut metagenome | biome: Broiler Chicken; feature: Gastrointestinal Tract; material: Caecum | place: Ireland | collected 2018 | study: Broiler... | reverse complement strand
AGGTATTTTTAAATAACAATGTATAGAAATTAAAAAAGAGACTCCGAAGAGTCTCATTAAACCTGCCGTAACCGTGACTGATTGAGCTTCAGTGTACAAAGGCAATCTGTGTAATTTCAGCGATTTTCTGCGTCATCTGAATTCAATCAGTACACGAAAATTTATTGGTCTTTCCCGGCACGGAATGGTTTCAAAAAAAGGAACCAACCAAAAATCACAAGGTTCAGAAGCAGCGCCGGTATCAGATCGCCCCAGTGAATCGCCTGCCCCTGAACATATCCCCGTATAGTTTCCCGCAAACACAGGAATCAGGTTATTATTCAAAAAGTGTACAGCCACCGGAACCCAAATATTCTCTGTTCTCATGTACACGTATGCCATAAAGATTCCGAGGAAAATACAGGTAATCTGCTGGCTGACACAGTATGCCAGCCCCATATCCGGGATGGTGTAAAAAAGTGTGATCAGATAGATCCACGTGGAAGGCTCTATCCAGACAGCTCCAAAAGCTTCCATCTGTCCGCCTGCGGCACTGGATATCCCCATTCGTACACTGTACAGTAAAAGAACAGCAGGATACAAAGAAATGACCTTTTCCAGTTCTTTCCCTTTAATCCGTAAGCTGCTCTTCTTTCCTTTCCTGAAGTTAAAAGTAAAATCCAGGAAATTACACTGCCTGAAATTATAAGTAATTGAACAGCCATCATCCAGATCGAAATCTCAGTCTTACCCGATTCTATAGTTCGCGGGATAAATACCGAAAACACCGCGCACAAAATCATCGCGGCTGTCAGCAGGATGAAAAATATAAAAAATGGCTTCGGCAGATTTTTACCTCTTTTTTCGATACAAGATATGCCAGCATTATACCTGCCACCGGATAATCCATTTGTGCATTTGGAAATACGCTGAGGTCCGCTCCCCTCCCATAAAAAGCCCACATCAGAAGTCCCAGTACAAAGGTCACTCCGTATGCTGCAAGAATAAAAATAATCAGTTGTTTCTTTTCCACTGGCTGTCCTCTTAGTTGTTCACTCATTTTGTCATTCCTCAAACTCGATTATATACCCGACTTTTCCGCTCAGCAATTCCGGATAATCGTGTGCCAGATCTCCTGAAGAATCATTCAAATACCAGGTTCCCGATACATAGAACAGGTTCATCACATCCTCTGTAATCATTCCCGCAGCATCTGAACCTGTATCATTATAGCTTGGTTCTCCGCTATACCAGTACGGCATACAGGGTGAATCGCTGCTGTTAAGGCAGTCGTCCATAAACTCATTTTCTTTGTTTACCCAGTAATAATCTGCTCCTGTATCATCGCGTCTTCCACCCAGATAGAAATGTATATTTGTATAATCATTGAGCATATCTGTAATATACTGATATTCTTCAGGTGAACTGATTCTCGCCAAATAGCCGCCCTGTTCCTGACTCCGGTATAACGCTTCTTCCCACGAGCAGTCATCAACAACAATCTGATATCTATGGATTCCGGGATCGTCCATCTCAGGTTCCGCGCTGATAATGGTTGTAACACGATAGTATGCCGTACCGGATTCAAACCAGAGATCTCCTCCAACCATAACATTCCTTCCGGCATATTCTTCCATGGAATACAAGCTTGTATCGTCAATATATACTTTATCTACATTTTCAACAAGAACATCTTCGCCCTGAATTTCGTCCCATGCATAGATATTCAGAATCTCCTCCATCTGCAGACACTCACCATACTCATCCACTGTTCCTGCAAGCTCTACATAACTGTCAAGTGAAGCGTTGATATCTACCATTGACATATCAATTTCTTCCTCTGGTTCTTCTTCCTCTTCATCCTCCGGTTCAGCTGTTCCGATTGCGGGACCGGTCGGATCCCCCGGATCAGGATCGCTGTAACCGCCTGTACCGTAGGTACTGTATGAAGGCTCAGAAGAATACATACTAAAATTAGATACAATTAAGGCGAATATTACGATACACACTGCCACTGTCACAATCGCCGTAATAATCTCTTTCTTTTCATTTTCCCTTGGTGCCTGATATAGTGGATTATCTTTAAGTGCTACTGTCCTTCCCCCCATTCCAACATTTTGGTTTTTCTCTTTTTTGCGAAATGCCATAATATTCGCCTCCTACTCTGCTGAAATAGTGTTCGCCTGCATGGATGCCTGTATGCGAGCTACGCGGTCCTCACTCGCCGGATGGCTGCTTGCCAGATTGGCAAACAGGCCCTTGGGCTTAGCGGACGGAAGAGTAGACAGCAACTGGCAAAGCGCATCTCCATATCCAAGTCTGCAGGAAAATTCGTCTGCCTGATACTCGTTTCCCCTGCTGGTTTTCATACAGAGAAGTACGCCTATCTGTGTCCAGATTCTGTTAAACGCACGAATCACTATAACTGTCAGGAACCGTGAAAGTGCACTGACCATACGAACCCAAAATCCACTGTCATTTCTCATAAATAGCGATGAAATAGCAATAATAACATCCATCACAATCGCTGCTATCTGGAACATATAACAAATTCCTGCAATCACTGTATTACCAATCGCTACTACCAGAATCCGATCAGTATCTTTGTGGGCCAGATGACCGAACTCATGCCCCAATGCCGCTTTAATCTCTGCATCGCTCCAGGTCAGAAGTCCTCTGGTTACACATACTGTTCTTCGTCCTGTCGCAAATGCATTCGGACACTCATCCTCATTAATAAATAACCTTACATCACTTGAAATCGACGGATTCTGTTTCTTTGCCTTGTAATACACTTCTCTGAACAGAGGTTCCAGACGTTCAATCACCGCGGCTTCCTCTATTTTTTTACAGCCATTCTGTCGACGAAGTATATATTCTCCGATCGGTGATACTGCAATAGATATTGATGCTATGTAAAGCAGGAGCGCTGCAGCCATTCCCCATCCAACAGGGAGTGCGCATACCGCAGTAACAAATGCGCCGATCAGAAGAACATTAAGTACGAGATAAATGCACAGAGGTATATTCTCTTTATTCCCCAACCGGATCAGGAAGTCCATAAAATAAAAGCTCTTAATACCTGACGGCTTTTCCGTAGGCAGTTTCGTATAATCATAGTTTATATCATCTACTGCTTCTTTCGTTCTGTTAATATTCTGCTGTATATTCCGCGGCTGCTCGATATTCTGCTGCGTATTCCGCGGCTGCTCGATATTCTGCTGCGTATTCCACGGCTGTTCAATATTCTGCTGTATATTCTGTGTCTGTTTCGGAACATAGGCAGCGGTTTCGGACTTCCGCACTATTTTTGTTCCGCAGTTTCCGCAGAACAGATCATCATCGTCAATTTTTTGTCCACAATTCTTACAATACATCTCATTCCCTCTTCTTTCCTATACCTTTTTCCCGTCCTGCGGGTCCCCAGCTGATGGTAATCCCTACAGACTTTGAAGAGCCTCCTCAATCTGTTCCTGATATGCGTCAAATTCATAATAGATCTGCTTCATTTGAGCATATTCTCCAAACAACTTCCGCAGTAATTCTGTCTTGCCGCTGATACTGAGTTCACAGTCTCTGGCAATCTGCTTTTTCTTTCTTTCATTCGATACAAATACATACAGGGAATACAGAGCACCCAGAGCAGCTCCTGCCGCAAACAGCGGATTTAGCGCAACCGCAGCGATAACGGCGGCAATCACAATACCGATCCCCACAAAAGCTCCGGTGTATTTTATCTGCGATATTTTTTCCTGTTTCTGTGCCTCATAGAATGAGGCTATTTTCCCTTCTTCACCAGTCTGATCCTGAAAATCTGCTGTCGTACGGTACTCGCCCAGCGTAATTGGATGAAGGCTGGTATCCATACTGCGATAGTCATCAGCATACTTTTTCACACCTTTTTTCTGGAGCGCTCCGGTAAGCATAAACATATTTTTGCGGGCCTGTACGTTCACATCCTCAGAGGTTCTTCCATACACCCATCCGATCATTTCACGAATCAGGTCGAGCGCCTTTTCGCGGCGTTCCTTCTCCTGCTGGAATATCGCATCTGCACGCTCTACATCTCCCTCACAGCGGATAATAATTTCATTCCGTTCTATCTCATCATAAACTGCTGATTCCTGATCATTCGGTCTTTCAATTTCTTTATCGATAAATTTGCTGAGATATTCATTTTTTTCGATTTCACTGACGTTCGATACATCCAAAATAAACTGCAGAATCTGGATATTATTCTGTGCCATCATAACCATATCTGATATCTTCTGAAAATCATCGCAGCACTTCTGAAGAAGATTAAGCTGTAACGTATATCCCGGACTCAAAGCCAACAGATTACGCTCGATCAGATCAATAATGTCCGCTTCACTGAACCCTTCCGCCTGTGCGCTCACTGCGATAACCTTGTTGATAAAACTGTATATCTCATATTTAGTGTGATCATCAACCTGTTCGTCAATCGTTTTACTTAACAATGAAAACAACATAAGAAATGTCTCTTCATCGCTCCCTTTCAGATCACATTCCTGGTATACTGAAAACCATTTCAGCGCTGCGTTTTCTCTTCTCATCCGGATATTGAACAGCATATAAAATATCGAACTGTTTTTCTTATCCAGTCGGATGGCGCGGTCCATAGCTCTGTCCGCAAGTTCCCTGTCATCATTTTTCCACGCCATGATGCTAAGAAGCACACAAGTCAGCCAGTAGTCCGGCGTTTTTAAATGCTGCTTTTCAACAGATTTATAGATAACCTCATCAGATACCATCTGCACATTCAAATTATCCATAATCCCCTGGACAATCTTTCTTACTGTCCGATAGTTTCCAAACTCATAGTATTTTTTGTTATTGCACTCACGGATTTTCTTATTTGCCAGTTCCATCTGCTTGAATCTGACATACAACTGATCTATCTGTCCCTGAACCTCATACGCGTCCAAAATCTTCGCGTGAGCATTGTCGATCGCACGTTTTCCCTCGTCCATCGTTGCAGTCATATAATTTCTGAAATTTACTAATGACTGTGTAGCGTTATCGACACCGTTCTGGATCTCCCAGAGTTCAGCATTCAACTCCTGGTTTATCCGCTCCAGACGGCTTAATTCCGCGCGAAGTTCATTTATATTACTCATAATGATCTCCTCCCTCGTTCTCCTCATAGTAGGAAGCAGCTATGGCGCGTCTGCGTCCCCATTCCCTCAGCTTCAGTACAGCATCAGGATTTGTCCGCGCAAACGGGATGACGCGCCTGAATACCGATTTCATATAAGTCGGTGTCACAGCTTCATCTCCTTCTCTCAGCGCTGTCTCTGCAATCTCTTTTATCACATATTCTATATCCGAATAGGAAAAACCTTCCGACAGATCCACAAGTTCTGCAAGCAGTTCCGTTTCCAGGCAGCAGTGCAGGCACTGTCGTACATACTGGGCTATTACCTCCTGCCGCTCTTCTCTCACAGGAAGATCAACAAAAAACAGTTCCGAAAATCTTCCTTTTCGAAATAATTCCGGCGGCAAAGCAAGAATATCATTTGCCGTAGCTACAAGAAAGACCCTGCTGGATGATTCCTGCAGCCAAAAAAGGAAATGTCCGAGCACTCTTTTTCCCGTATCATTACCGGAATCAGAGACTGACAACGCTTTTTCTATCTCATCGATCCACACGATACATGGGGCTACATTATCAATAAATGACAGCGCCTCCCTCATTTTCCTCTCGCTTTCTCCGACCCATTTATCATAGACGCTTCCGATGTCAAACCGGAATAGAGGAAGTTCCCACTCCTGAGCAATCATTTTTGCTGAGAAGGATTTTCCGCATCCCGGAATTCCTGAGAGAAGAATTCCCTTCGGCGGAGCCATAGAACGATCTCTGAGCAGTTTTTCCTCCATAAAGAATATTTTCTTTTTTTCTTTCAGCCATTTCTTCAGATTTTCCAGCCCTGATACCCTCATGTCCGGATCGATCCTTACCTCTTCGACACAGGGCACGGATGCGTACATCCGGCTTTTCTGCTTTGTCAACCCATAGATGTGCTGCTTTTTCAGACCGCCGTTTGCCACCAGAGTGGAGGAAAGAATATTCTCTATCTGTATTTCAGTAAATCCTCTCAAAAGCGCCGAGGCCCGTGTAATATCACTTTCCTCCCACTCGATCGGAAATCTTCCTCCATACGTTGTGACAAACCTTTCTATCTGGCATCTGCGTTCTTCATCATCCGGATAGTCCAATACCGTCAGCATTCCGAATTGCGCAATCCTTGACCACACAATATCCGGAGTTATGATAATAAGAGTAGACGCGTTCTCCAAAGCAAGATAGAGGATATTAAGTAACTCTTTACTGTACATATTCTCTTCCCCGATTTTTCGTGTATCGCCCAACGCAAATGTCACTCTTCTGTTACGGCGGAATTTTTCTGCCACATATGGCAGGGGATCATTTTCCACATCCTTAACCGCTTTACTTCCGAACTGTGTAACTTGTCTCGCATCCGTGTAATACCCAATCTCTATCCGCTTATCTCTGCTTACTTCGCGGAGCATTTTCTCCGCCCGCTCCCTCTCGCAAGTATTAATAATAATCAGGGGTACTCTGGCTTCTATATAATTTTCCAGTTCATTTTTTACTGTAACATAATTTCCCATATTATCTTCCGTACTTTTTCTTAAGTCGCATCACCGAAAATATAACTTCCTCCGCATCTGCCGCCGCTGTCTGCATCGTGATTCTGCCCATCTCACTGATTATATGCTTCCAGAATGCAAGAATCTGAGCCTTCAGGGCACTGTCAAGGTTTTCTACGAATTCCGAATCTAAAAATCTAATCCGCCTGTAAAAAAAACAGTACTCCATATCTTTTTGCATACGTATGCATAGTGTCTGCACAGTATCAAATTCATTTCTTTCCAGTGCTTCATTCAGCGTTCTGTTAAAATTTCTGATATATCTCTTAAGCATCGTATTCACTGTAGCCACGACTCTTTTTTGAAAATTTTCCAATATGAGTCCTCTCTGAGGGATATTTCCCTCTCCTATCCTCTCGATATCTTCTTCGTGAATATAATGACTTTCCATCCATTTCAGTGATTCGAGCCATTCCTGATATGTAGACGGCGCTTTTAACTCCCCCATTATTTCAGGAAGCTGTACGGCGGTTCCAGACTCCATGACGGCAGCTTCTTGTTCATTTCTTTGAGTCTTTCATTGGATACATCAACTTTTTGTCCAGGCGCGGTGAAATTTGACTGTATACGCTGCTCCATCATTGCCTCAAAGTCCATTGTTTCCTGCGAGTTCTTATTTGTGTTTTCGTTTGTCATTTTCTTTTCCTCCTCTGTATCTCATACTCTTAAATAAACTCAGCTGCTGAAAGTACTTCGTCTTTTTTCTCTACATTTTCCTCAAAGTACTGCCTGAAATCAGCTATTTCCGCCATAGTCTGACTTAAAGCCGCCAATGCGCTGTTCACTCTCTTCGGGTAATCTTTCACCGCCTTAACACAGCGGAAAATCAGAATTGCCGCTGCTGCCACAGTAACCACCAGCGCATAGAGAGTTACAAAAGCAAGACCGGCGGATAAAACCAGCGCAATCAGAGCAGCAATATTGATCGTATTGACAAACATATTCTGGAATTTGTTTGTCTCATAATATTTCTTCATATTCTCTGTCAGTTCTTCCTGGTCAGTTCCATTGCTGACCCCGCTCCAGGTATCGATATTCAGCGAATACTCAATCGGAAATTCCTGCTGCACTTTCATCGTCCATTTTTCCAAAGCACTCTGGAACCATGTCTTTGTATTCTGAAAACCGAATTTTCTGACCGTAACATCTGTAGTGTCGCTGTCGTCATAGATAGCCCATTTTATCATCTGCTTTCCGATATTAAAATGTTCATTCTGAAGAGCCATCTCAGCTTCATACTGTGCCTCCGCTTTTTCTACTTCCCCTTCATTACGAACGATCAAATTAAAATACTCCTGCTGATTTCTTAAGTCCTTTTCCTCCGCATCGTAATTTGAAATCAGATCAATCAATACCGCATCCACTCTTTCCGCGTAATTGTCATCATTCTGTTCTCCCGCTTCCACTTCAAGACCGCCCAGGACTTGGAGAAGCACCTGATATTTCGACACATCATTATAGGATTTCATAAGTTCCTGTGAATTGCTGCAGAATTGTTTGATCCCCTCATAATTAAATGTTACCTGCGGATTTATATTAGCAATATACTGTTCATACGCGTTGACAAGTTCCTCGCAAATCTCAGCATCCTCATTGATAATAGAGATCCATTGATCTATCACATCAATAACTTCATATTCAAGCTCTTTGTCCTTCCCGAAAATACCGTTTAAAAATGCCTGAAGCATAACCGCGGTTTCCTGCTGCAGCATTGTAGGATCCAACGTCTTAAAATACTCATAGAACCATTTTTTGGCAGCTTCCATCCTGTTAAACCGGAGATTTAACAGGCAGAAGAATAATGTGGTTTTAATAGCGTCTTTTCTTCCGCTCTCCGCTAAAGCATTCTTAGCGACGTCCGGATAATCATTTACCCATGCTGTTATAGCAATCAGCGCATAGGACAGCCAGTATCTGGAACTTGTCAGCCACAGTTCTTCTGAAAGTTCCTGGATTGTACTGTTTCTCACAAGGTTAATGTCAAAATCACGTACAACGCCCATTACAGTTCGGCGTATCGTCTCATAATTACTGAACTGTTCTTTTATAATCTGATCAATACGAATAATATTTTCATGGGCAAGCTGTTTCTGTTCGCCATGCTCCATTTCCTCACGGAATTCTAGTATTTTATCATAAATCCTGCTTGCCGCCTGATCTACGCTGACACTGGACTGATGTATTTCTTTCACGTGCACATCTACATTTGACTCAAAATTATTAATCGTATTATTTAAATTATTAATAGCTCCTGTTACATTAGACATCTCATTCTACCCCCTATTCCATCTCATTTCCAAACCGGGAAAGCGCATCTTCCAGATCGCTGAATCTGTTATCCTCCTGATGCAGCACATTTCTCCACTCTCTCAGTTCTTCCAGACAATGTTCTATCTTCTGTACTGCAAGTCTCTTTTTCTCCTTCAGCAGGCCGCCGAGATCAACGATTCGCCGCCACAGAAGGAACGCTCCTACGATAACCAGAAGAATCCCAATCGTCAGGGCAATCTTTGAAAAATGTACCGCCATGATTCCCAGTGTCAGAATGCCGCATACACAGAGCAGTATATAGAGAAGTATAAATTTGTCCGAAAGCACATTTTTCCATCTGTTCTTTTCAAAATATGTTTCTATACTCTTCTTTGCCTTGCTGAATTCATCTTCAGTACAGGTTACTTTGCATCCGTCCACCTCAAAGTCATAAGACTCTTTCTCTTTTTCCCTGTAATCTTTTGCAAATTTTTCGTATCCTTTTAAGATCCAGTCTTTCATAAATGAAATAGAGAACTTCTGTATGATCCCGGGCGTAAGATTGGTATCTTCAGAAAAAGCCCACTCAGCAAGAAGATCGCCGAAAGTCATTTTCTTATCACTGCCGAATTCCTGCTCATATTTCTCCTGAGCTTTCGTAACATCTCCCTGAGCACTCAGAACCGCATCATTGTATCTGATCTTTTTAACAACTTCCAATTCAGCATCGTCATAACTGTTGACCAGCGCGTATAATACATTCTCTATTCTCTGCGCAATATCCTCGCTGGTTTCATCTCCCGTATCAAGCAGTTTTCCATAACGTTCTGCAATTACTGAGTTTTTCTCAGCATCTGTCAGCATATTTTCCATTTCCTGATAAGAAGTACAGTATCTTTTGAGATAGGAAAATCCCTGCTTTGTCTGATGTAAATATGTGCGCGCAAACTCATACGCTTTGTCACTGAATTTCTTGCCGAAATCAACTGTTGTTGCTTCTGTCTTTGCCAGCATACCTTTTAAATTTGCCGCGATTACAGCCTGAAATTCCTCGCTCTGCCCGAATGCCCCGGAAAGATATGAAAGAAGAAGATACTTCCACTCCTCTCCCAAATCCGAAGGATTAACTCTCTCCATATAGTATGTAAACCACTTTTGAGCCGGCTCAATCCTTCCGAAACGAAGGTTGATCAGCATGAAAAACAACGCCGCTTTCGTCGGACTCATAAACAAAGCTTTTCCGACAGCTCTCTTCGCCGCTTCCTCTTCATTACTTGCCCACAGCATAACTGCCGCGGAAGCATAAGCCAGCCAGTAATCCGTATTCTGCAGATATTCTTTTTCTACTACTTTCCGCATATTGTCAGCAGTTACAAACTGAGTATCAAGACCGATCACATAGCCTAAAGTAATTCTCCGAAGCTGATGGAAATTCGAAAAACGCGTATAATATTCATCCGTATACTGTGACAGATTCTTTGATGCGGTTGACAATGTCTTAAAAGTGAAATACTGTCTTGTAAGCTCTTCAATTGCCTCGCTGATCTTCTGTGTGTCTGTTGCATTTGCAGATATCTCCGAAGCCGTATTTTTCACTCTGTTCTCTACATTTCCATGCAGCGTCCGCACATTTTTCTCCAAAATATATACGTCGCTTACGGCAGATTCTATTTCTGCGATCAGGCGGTTGTTTTCCGCGATCAGCGCATTAATCTGATTTATAAGCCGTTCTATTTCCCGTTGTTCCTGTTCGTATTCTTCCTGTGTCATTTTACTTCACCCCTCCTCTTTCTTTGTTTTTATCTAAAATAAAAACGAGAATACTTTATTATCTTCACACAGTTTTCTTGACAGCATTCCCAATGCATCTTTGTTATCGACAGCATACTTTTTAAATTTCATATCTGTCTGGTCTGCCCGGATTACCGGATTCAGCCTTGCTCCCGCATCTTTCATCATATTGACAATATCAATTGCCGTAGGTTCCGAATCCCCTGTTGCAAGAACATAGCCCTGAATCAGACTGCAGGTTATTGTATGCCCCAAATGATTAATCTGACATCCTGAAGTTCCCAGCGGTACGCTGCACTGTGATGAAAAGGCTCGTAAATTCTGTACTTTCGTTCCATCATCCTTTCCAAACAGCACATAATTCGTAATTGCTGCCGGGCTGATTCGTCCGGCCGGGCTGTAAAGCGCTTTTATTATCTGGGAATGATAACAATGATCTCTTGCTTTCTCCAGATAAGTGCTGAGCGCGTCATTTCTGAATCTTCCGCCATTATTTGTCATTCTCTGGATATATTCTATCGTCTCCTGCAGATTTTCTTCTGAAGTATTACATGCCATCTCTATGACCGTTTCCGGATCTCCCTGAAGTCCCAAGTCCGTCAGGAATGTAATAATCTCTTCCCTGACAGATGGGTCATCCGGAGATTTTTTCATATAGTTCGACAAAAGTTCCCTGTAAAAACTCAGGTTCAGATCAAGCCCGAATAACATTCTTATAATCTCCGGTTTTCTTTCCCCATCTTCCGAACATTTTAATACATAATCTGTCACAGTATTAGTTGAAAGAGTCTTTACTGATGACAACAATTCCTGTATTACTTGAATACGGACGTCAACGGCATCGCTATTTTCGGTCAGGTACCTGCCAATCACGTTATCATAGGTCTTGTCATTGACATTCCACTTCTTAATCATTTGAAGAAAGCTTACTTTTTCATCCTCGTTGAGATCTTTACGCGTTAACATCGTATCAATATCTGCAGGAGAAAATACAATAAACATCCCTTTCTCTGCCATTGTCCCCAATTCCTCAGATGCACTCCTGAAGGTGTGTCCTGCCATAATATTATGGATCAGAAGATATAATTCTGTATCGTTTGGTTTCGAATCACAAAATCTCCCGATTACTTTCTTCAGCAGCTCTGTGTTCTCGTCAAGATATGCCAGAAGATACTGGATCACATATTCTATAGATGCTGACGCACCCTTTTTCCCAGCCTCATCATATGTGCATACTTTTGTCTGGATACTGTCTCCAGATGTCTGCAGATATTGCTCTATTTCATATCTGTCGTCAGGAACCAGTCCCGCATTTCCTATAATCCTGCAAATATGTTCCCGTTTTTTTTCACCATCTTCATATTTGTTGATTACAAGGAAAAATGCTTTCTTACAGTCAATATTATCGATATTTGCGAGGACGGTGTCCGCCATCTCTATTTTGCCGCTATTCATTGCGTAATTCAGCAGGCTTTCATTTAATGTCTGTGAATAAACTGCTGATGCATCCAGCAGATTTTCGGCAAAATCTCTGTGTACGGTGTCTCCCAGCGAATCAAACACAAGCACCAGGACTGCAAAAGCATCTCCATTTTCTTCAAAAGCCTCGTACAAAGCCTCCTCTTCTGTGGAAATAGCTTCATCACGTTCCTTTAGTTCATCATATCCCCGCTTCAGTTGTCCGATCAGACTTTTTGAAGCTCCAGGAGCACACGCTCCTGGAGTTGTCAGGGTAAACATTTTAAAACAAAGCCGGGCAATAAGCGTACCTATATAAGATGAATCGATCTTTTCACATTCCGAGAGATTCTTTTCCGCGCTGTCAAGTCTCCCATACGCAATATCCACAAGTGTCTGTTTCACAACGTTTTTTATTGTATAAAGACCGTCATATTCTTCTTCCCGACGCATCTCATTACCACAATACTGACAGATCCATACTTTTTTTTCTTTATTATATTCCAGCGAACCTGCGCAGCAATTACATTTCAGACTCTTATAATTTGACGCCATTCCTGTTTCTTCCCCACTCTTTCATTCCTTACTTACTTTGTAGCTTTTAATAGATTGTTCCTCTGAAGGAATAAAACTTCTATTTCTCCGCATTTTTTAGCAGCATCCGCGTTCTGTCCGTTTTCACAACAGATTCTCAACTCATTCAGAGCCTGCATAATACGTCCCTCTATATCTGTTACAGCATCATTTGACATGGGATCCGAATACCGGATTGTCTCGCTGAGCTTGCGCAGTTTCTCTTTTAATGCCGGATCCTGAGCCTGAGCTTTTAATGTTTCCACATCGGCCTGCATTGATCTGATTGCGACTACGCTCACTTTAATATTGTCATTTACATCCTGAACTGTATCTCTTGCCATAAGAGCAATAACCGCAATAACCAGATATACCGCAAGAACAATGACCTGAAGTGCTATTGCCAGCTTGACCGGTGCATTCTGAAATATCATAAATACCGCTGATATAAATACTGCGGCAAAAAAGTAGAATAATGAGATCGATACCAATGGTATTCCAAAAAATACCGCTTCTACCTCAAGCGCTTTTACAGCAAGAAACATACTCACAATCTGTATAACAAATGCCGCGCACATAAAGCCATAGCTGATCCAGAATACATTGTTTTTCTCATTAAACACAAAAAATACAAGCATATTCATTACCGCAAATACTACAACATATATAATAGAAAATAATATCAGCGTTTTCTTATCTGTCATTCTCCTCATTTTTCATTCCTCCTGTTGTCAGTTGTATTTTACCGATCTTGATATAACCTCAACTCAGCTTTGTTCCACATTCCGGACAGAACTTCATTCCCGGTTTAATCTCATTTCCGCAGTTCGGACATATATTACTTAAAAGCTTGTTTCCACATTCTGAACAGAATTTAGCACCCGGTGCTACCTCTGCGCCACATTCCGGACAATATTTCTTCTTTGCTTCTGCTTGTTCTGAAGCATTCTCTTCCTGGCTCTCTTTTACCTTCGCTGTCTCTGCATCCTGTCCGGCTGTACTGTCTGCCTGCTGCGGATTATGTAAAAACTCAGTAACATCAAGTCCTTTACCTGCCGTTTTTCCCTCTGCGTTGCTTCCCATCGGAGGCTTTACTTCGGCTGAATTCTTCGGAGGCTTTGTCAGGCCTGCAAACATCTCTGGATTGAGGGCATTTCTTGCCACTTCGGAAATTGTATTTCCCATGACAATTCCTCCCATAGCGCCTCCCATTACACCGCCTACAGCACCCATACTGCCCTCATTCGCGGCAAATTTCTCAGCAATCATCATCTGACGTTCTTCCTGCCAGGTATATCCCTGGATCAAGCGGCTGGTACGAAGTTTTTTGGCCTGCGAAATTTCCGCGTAATCCTGATCCGGAACTTCAATTGCTTCTATATTGAAGAACTCAATTTTAACACCGTACTCTGCAAAAATTTCATCCAATCTTTCTTTAACAACATCACTGATTTCAAGAAGATGAGAACTGATCATAAAATAGCTGAGCTGCCCGTCAATCATAATCTTTGAAATACAGTCTTTCACGTGTGATGAAATAATTCCTCTGAATTTTCCTACCAGAGAATTTGTTGCTGCCTGTCCTCTTCCTCCAGTCTGGCTCTCAGCATAGAACGATTTCTGGAATCCAACCATTTTCAGCATAAATTTTCTTGAATCATCTACTGACACAGACATACTTCCGTGCAGCATAACATGCATAAAAATATCATAAAGCGGGTCTTCCAGCGGTATTGCACTCTGCGTTCCCCACTTCATATCCATCTGATGAACTTTATTTATAAAGAAAACTTTACATGGGAAGGCGCTTACTCCGCCTGTAGGAATCTCTATAATACTTCTTAAAATCGGAATATTAGAGGTACTCAAGGTTCTTCTGCCCGGGCCGAACAGATCAGCGGCATTACCGTTGATCACAAGCAGTGCCTCATGTGTCTCGTCAACGATCAGCTGTGATGTGGTATTAAAATCCTCCGCAGGATGTTTCCATACAAGCTGATTTGGATCTCCCTCAAATTTAATTACTTCAGAAATAGCCATATTCTCTCATTCCTTTCTTTTTTATCTTCATCAGATGATGCCGGGAAGCATCATCATATTATTTTCTCAGCTTAGAGGGCTTCGCTCTTGCAAGTTTCTCTACTCTCTCGGTTCTGAATCCACGAGTAAACTGTTGGGGTACTATATGATCCTCCTTTGGGACATACGTCTGTCCTGTCTCAGAGACTTCAATTAAATTGTCCTCAACGTTCTGAATAATGCTTTGCTCGTCCGGTATTATTTCTTCATGAATTGATTCCATTTGAGCAAGCTTCTTATCTATTTCTTCGCGATAAACTCTATCTTCTTCCTGCCGCCGTCTCTCTTCCTCTTCTCTTCTTCTCGCAGCTTCCTCTTCTTCCTGACGCCGTCTTTCTTCCTCTTCTTCTCGCCGCTGTCTTTCTTCCTCTTCTCTTCTTGCGGCTTCCTCTTCTTCCTGACGTCGTCTCTCTTCCTCTTCTCTTCTTGCGGCTTCCTCTTCTTCCTGACGTCGTCTCTCTTCCTCTTCTCTTCTTGCGGCTTCCTCTTCTTCCTGACGCTGTCTCTCTTCCTCTTCTCTTCTTCTCGCAGCTTCCTCTTCTTCCTGACGCCGTCT
>ERZ1643247.2303-NODE-2303-length-15390-cov-7.594522_pt1 | contig 15390 bp, 18 predicted proteins | sample MGYA00579264_ERZ1643247 | MGnify/ENA primary metagenome ERZ1643247 (study PRJEB29033, sample SAMEA4952262) | chicken gut metagenome | biome: Broiler Chicken; feature: Gastrointestinal Tract; material: Caecum | place: Ireland | collected 2018 | study: Broiler... | reverse complement strand
CATGATCGGCGACCCTTCGGGCAGGACGGACATGCGCCTGATGATGACGCGCGAAACGGTGGACTACCACTGCGAGTGCTTCCGCAAGCAGATGGCGCGCTTCATCAACTTCGAGGGCGAAAACGGCGCGGTCATGGTCAACAACGCGGACTGGCTGCTGAACCTCAACTACATCGACTTCCTGCGCGAGATCGGCGTGCACTTCTCCGTCAACAAAATGCTGTCGGCAGAGTGCTTCAAGTCGCGCTACGAGCGCGGGCTGAGCTTCTTCGAGTTCAACTACATGCTCATGCAGGCGTACGACTTCCTGGTGCTGTACCGCAAGTACGGCTGCAAGCTCGAACTGGGCGGCGACGACCAGTGGAGCAACATTTTGGCGGGCGCGGATCTCATCCGCCGCAAGGAACAGCAGCCCGCTTTTGCGATGACGTTCACGCTGCTCACGACCTCCGACGGGAGAAAGATGGGCAAGACGGCGAAGGGCGCCGTCTGGCTGGACGAAAACAAGACCTCTCCCTACGAGTTCTACCAGTATTGGCGCAACACCGACGACGCGGACGTGGAAAAGTGCTTCAAACTGCTCACCTTCCTGCCGCTCGACGAAATTTCCGCCCTGTGCGCGCATAAGGACGAGCGCATGAACGCCGCCAAAGAGCGGCTCGCGTACGAGCTGACCAAGCTCGTGCACGGGCAGGAGAAGGCGGACGCGGCGCAGGCGCAGGCGCGCGCGGCGTTCGGCGGCGACGCGGCGAACATGCCCACGGTGCAGATCCCCGCAGACACGGCGACGGTCGCGGACGCGATGGTCGCGGCGGGCGCGGCAAAGTCCAAGAGCGAGGCGCGCAGGCTCATCGAGGGCGGCGGCGTGAAGATCAACGACGACAAGGCGGAGGACGTGAACGCGGCTCTCCCCGCCGCGGCGAAGGAAACGGGCGAGTTCATCCTGCACAAGGGCAAAAAGGTGCACATCCGCGTGCAGCTCGTCTGAGCGGGGACCGATGAAGAGCTATCTCTCCGTATACGCGCCCGTCACGTACGAAAAGGTGATCGAGCGCTCCCGCTTCATCGCGAACGCCGCGCACGCGGCGGACGAGGAGGAGGCGCGCGCGTTCGTCGCAAAGGTCCGTGCGCAGCATTCGCTCGCCACGCACAACTGCTACGCGTTCGTGGCGGATAAGACGGGCAACCTTTTGCGCTTTTCGGACGACGGCGAGCCGCAGGGCACGGCGGGCATGCCCATTTTGGAAGTGCTGCGCAGCAAAAAGCTGTTCAAGACCGCCGTGGTCGTCACCCGCTATTTCGGCGGGATCAAGCTGGGCGCGGGCGGGCTGGTGCGCGCGTACGCGGGCACGGCGGCGGAGGCGCTCGCACAGGCGGATATCCGCGAATACAGGGTGTGCCGCACCCTCTTCGCGTCCGTCGGCTACGAGCAGTTCGACGCGCTCAAAAAATTCCTCGCCGCGCGCGGCTGCGAGCCTGCGGACATTGCGTACGCGGGCGACGTTACCGTAACGCTTTCGGTCGGGGAGGAAGAGGCGGCGGCGTTTTCCGCCGCGCTCGTCGATTTCCTCGCAGGCAGGGTGCGCATACGCGAGGGCGGCGCGCAGTGGGCGGCGTTCGCGCGGTGAGCTCCGCGCGGGCAGCCGTTCCGCACCGACGGGCGGGCTTGCCTTGCCGCCGATTCGAAAAATCGATGAACGCGATTCGGTTTATCCGTTTTATAAATTGTTTACAAACGCGGCGGGGCGTGCTATAATATCCCCGAACAAATAAATCACGACTGAGTATCCGCGCCGCTTTCGCAGCGCGGCGGGAGGGAGAATCATGGAACTTCAGATCATCAGAACGCAGCATCCGAAACAAAAGCCCGCACCGGGCGCGAAACTCGGGTTCGGCAAGATCTTCACCGACCACATGTTCACCATGCGCTACACGGAGGGGCAGGGCTGGCACGACGCGAAGATCGAGCCGTACGGCCCCGTCGAATTCGACCTTGCCACGACCGTCTTTCACTATGCGCAGGGCATCTTCGAAGGGCTGAAAGCGTTCAAAAACGAGAAGGGCGAGATCCGCGTGTTCCGCCCCGATGAAAACTTCAAGCGCATGAACCGCTCGGCGGAGCGCATGTGCATCCCGCAGATCGACGAAACCTTCGTGCTGAACGGGCTGTTCGAGCTTTTGAAGATCGAAAAGGACTGGATCCCGACGGAGCCGGGCACGGCGCTGTACATACGCCCGTCCATCATCGCGACGAACGTGATGCTCGGCGTGCACGCGAGCAAGGAATACCTCTTCTTCATCATCCTCTCGCCCGTCGGCAGCTATTATGCGCACGGGCTGGAGCCGACGCGCCTTCTGGTCGAGGACTATTACACCCGCGCGACCATCGGCGGCACGGGCGAATCCAAGTGCATCGCCAACTACGCCGTCAGCCTGAAAGCGGGCGAAGAAGCGGAAAAGAAGGGCTTCGACCAGGTGCTCTGGCTGGACGCGAAGGAGAAAAAGTACGTCGAAGAAGTGGGTTCGATGAACATGTTCTTCGTCATCGGCGGCGAAGTCGTGACCCCCGCGCTGGTCGGGTCCATCCTGCCCGGCATCACGCGCAAGAGCTGCATCGAGCTGCTTGCGGCGAACGGCTATAAGGTTTCGGAGCGGCGCGTTTCCATCGACGAGGTGATCGAGGCGCAGAAGAACGGCACGCTCGACGAGGCATTCGGCACGGGCACGGCGGCGGTCATCTCGCCCGTCGGCATGATGGAGTATAAAGGAGAGGACTACGTCGTCAACGGCGGGAAGATGGGTCCCATCACGAAATGGCTGTACGATACCATCACGGGTATTCAGTCGGGCAGGTTGCCCGATCCGCACGGCTGGGTCGTCAGGCTGTAAAAAGGAGCGGGCATGGCGCTGCTGGATAAGTTTTTCAAAAAAAAGCCCAAAGAAAAGAACGTCGTGCGGTTCTGGCAGGAGTTCGAACAGCATGCCGACCTGTATTACGCGATCCTTGCCGAAGGCGAGGAAGGCGAAGATTACGAGTGGCTGGAAGATCTTCTGCGCCGCAGGCTGAACGAGTGCTGCGAAGGGGCGGAAGCGAAGTATGAACTGAAGCTGGAGTATTACCGCGACCCCATGCGCATCGTGTTCGGCTGCAACGGCGACCCCGTTCTGCGGCAGATCGGGGCGTGGCTCGAGGCGCATTATCCCGCGTCGCTGCATAAAAAACTGGAATTTGCGGTGGAACCGTAAATCTGTCCGCGCGCGTTTTTTACGCGCGCGTTTTTCTACACAGCGGAGCGCGTCCGCGCGCAAAAATGCGTCCGCGCAAAAGCGTTCACGCGCAAAAATGCGTCCGTGCAAAAGCGTCCGCACAAAAATGCGTTCCGCGCAAAAGCGTTCACGCAAAAGCGTTCACGCGCAAAAGCGTCCGCGTGCGTCGCGCCGCCTTTGCGGCGGGAGGAGAGAGCGTATGCCTGAGATCACCGATATCACCCCGCAAAAAAAGGATAAAGAGCGCTGCAACGTGTATGTGGACGGCGCTTTCTGCTGCGGCATGCGGCTGGAAACGGTGCTCACGAACCGCCTGAAGGTCGGTATGCATGTCGAGGCGGAGCAGCTCGCCGAAATGCAGCTCGAAAGCGAAAAGGCGCAGGCACTGGACAGGGCGCTCAGACATCTCTCCGCGACCATGAAGACGGAGAAGCAGATGCGTGACTTCCTCAAAAAAAAGGGGTATCTGCCCGCCGTGTGCGACTATGTGCTCGAAAAGCTGCGCGGCTACGGCTTTGTGGACGACGCCGAGTACAGCGCGCAGTATGTACAGGCCGCGGGCAGGCGGAAGGGCGCGCGGCTCATCGCCCTGGAGCTGAAAAGCCGCGGCGTTGCGGAGGAGCAGGTCGAAGCCGCTCTCGACGGGCTGGAGGGCGAAGAGGAGGCGGCGAAGGCGGTGCTGCAAAAGTATATGCGCGGGAAGGAGCCGACGCGCGAAAATTTATCAAAGGCGTACCGTCACCTTTTGTCCAAGGGGTTTTCGTACGAAACGGCAAAGGACGCGCTCGCCTCGCCGGGCGCGGAGAAAGAGGAATGAAAGGGAGGGGGATATGAAGCACGTTCTGACCTGCGCGGAGATGCGCGCGGCGGATATGTATACGATCGAGGAGCTGGGCGTGCCGTCGTCCGAACTCATGGAACGGGCGGGCGCGGCGGTCGCCGACGAGGCGGAAAAACTGCTGCGCGCGGGCGGGGGCGCGTCCGTGCTCGCCGTGTGCGGCGGCGGGAACAACGGCGGCGACGGCTGGTGCGCGGCGCGCCTGCTTGCCGAACGCGGCTGGCGCACGGCGGTGTTCGCGGTCGGGGAAAAACTTTCGCCCGACTGCGCCGCGCAGCGCGCGAAATACAAGGGCGAAGTGTTGCAGGCATTCCCCGAAGAGCGGTTTGACGTCATCATTGACGCGCTGTTCGGGACGGGTTTCCGCGGCATGCCCGAAGGCGCGTTCGCCGAGGCGATCGGGCAGATCAACGCGAGCGGGGCGAAGGTGGTCGCCGCGGATATCCCGAGCGGGCTGAACGGCGACAACGGCACCTACAAACTGTGCGTGCGCGCAGACGTCACCGTTGCGGTGGGCGAGCTGAAAACGGGGCTTTTGGTCGGGAAAGGAAAGGACGTATGCGGAAAAACGGTCCGTAAAGATATCGGGATCGAACTGCCGGACTGCCAGTATGCACAGCTTTGCGAAGGGGAGGATTTTGCTTCGTTTTTCCCGCCGCGGCGCTGCGATTCCAACAAGGGGAGTTTCGGCAGGGCGGCGATCCTCGGCGGCTGCGCCGCCTATACGGGCGCGCCGCTTCTCTCTGCCGCCGCGGCGCTCCGCGGCGGATGCGGCTATACCGAGCTGTGCGTCCCCGCCGAGCTGTTCCCGCACTATATCGGAAAACTCCCCGAAGCGATCCTGACCTCTCTTCCTTCCGTTGACGGCGGGCTGCGCTGCGAAGAGCTGGCGCTGCGCCTGCTGTGCTACGAGGCGGATGCGATCGCGGTCGGCATGGGCGCGGGCAGGAGCCGTTCGCTGTACGGCGTCCTTTCCTATCTGCTCTCCAATTTCGGCGGAACGCTCATCCTCGACGCGGACGCGCTCAATACGCTGGCGGAATGCGGCATTTCGGTGCTGAAGGAATCGCGGGCGGGTTCGGTAGTCCTTACGCCGCACCCGGGCGAGTTTTCCCGCCTCTGCGGCGAGAGCGTGCAGCGCCTGCGCGAGAACGGTGCGGAGATCGCGCAGTCCTTCGCCGCGGAATACGGCGTCTGCGTCCTGCTCAAAAATAACGTGACGCTGCTTGCGGACGGGAACCGCGTGCGCTATGTCGCGTCGGGTACGCCTGCGCTGGCGAAAGGCGGCAGCGGCGACGTGCTGGCAGGGCTGCTTGCGTCGATCGCGGCGCGCGGCATCCCCGCGGGAGACGCCGCCCTGTGCGCCTCCTGGCTGCTCGGCAGGGCGGGCGCGCTGGCGGCGGAAGCGCTCGGCAGCGAATATTCCGTGTGCGCGCACGACGTCATTGCGCAGATCCCCCGCGCGATCGCGGAGGTCGCCAAGGCATAAAAGGGCAGCGTTATAAAAAACGGGCTGTAAAAGCGAGCCGCCCGCCGCAAACAAGCGGCGGGCGGTGTGTATTTTTTGCCTGTGCCGCGGCGCCCCGACGGGCGGCGCGGTTTTTTGCGTTACGGGCTGTTTTTGCGGCGGGCGCGCCCGCGTATAAGCACCCGCGTTTGCGGCAATACTAAGGGGCGGAAAGGTCCCTGCCGCGAACGGGCGGAAGGCTTCGCTACATATACTGGAACGGGAGGGGACTTTCCGAAAGAAAAAAGGCAAAGCGAGGTCGCAAAAGCAATGGATATCAAGAGGGGCGAACTGTACTACGCGGATCTCAGCCCCGTCGTGGGCAGCGAGCAGGGCGGCGTGCGCCCCGTGCTCGTGGTGCAGAACGACGTCGGCAACAAGTATTCCCCGACCGTGATCGCGGCGGCGGTCACCTCAAAAATGACAAAGGCGCGGCTGCCGACGCACATCGAGATCGCGGGCAACAGTTACGGGCTGGCGCGCGATTCCGTCGTGCTGCTCGAACAGATCCGTACGCTGGATAAGCGGCGGCTGAAAGAACGCATCGGCGCGCTCTCCGAGCAGACCATGCGGAAGGTGGACGGCGCTCTGCTTGTATCGTTGGGGGTCGGACGCCCGCATACGACTGCGGGATAAGCGCCGCGCGGGAACGCCCGCGCGGCAAGGCGGTCCCTGCGGGCGCTGCGCAAAAGCGCGGCGCCCGCAGGGATTTTTTGTGCCGTCCGCAAAAGCGCGGCGCCCGCAGGGATTTTTTCGTGCCGTCCGCAAAAGCGGCGCCCGCAGGGATTTTTTGTGCCGTCCGCAAAAGCGCGGCGCCTGTACCTTTTTGCCGTCCGACATGCGCTCCGCTTTTTTGTGCACTCGTCCAAATTTGCGGAAATTTATTCATTTTACTTTCCCTTTGCGCGCGGATATGGTATAATGAATCTGATTTTACCTTTCCGCCCGCGCGTGCGGGCGCGGAGATCCTTCTATGAACCCTTCTATGAACGAGCCTAATTATTCGATCCCGCCTGCGGTCGCGTTTACCGTATTCGGCATCGAGATCCGCTATTATGCGATCATGATCATCCTCGGCGTCATCCTGGCGATCGTCGTCGTTTCCTTCCTGTTCAAACGGCGCAACATCCCCGTGAGCTGGGTGCTCGACCTTCTCCTGTGCGTGCTGCCCCTCGGCATCATCGGCGCGCGCACCTTTTCGGTGGTGACCGACCCCGGTTCCTCTATTTTGGATTGGTTCAGGACGTTCCGCGACGGCGGGCTGTCCATCACGGGCGGCATCATCGGCGGCGCGCTCGGGGTAGTGCTCTTCTGCCTTATCCACAAGATCAACTTCCTGCGCGTGGCGGACTGCCTTCTGCCGGGCGTCATTCTGGCGCAGGCGATGGGCAGGTGGGGGAATTTCTTCAACCAGGAAGTATACGGCGGGTTGGTCACCGACCCCTCCATGCAGTGGTTCCCCTTTGCGGTGTACATCGAGCGCGAAAGAGCGTGGCACTATGCCTTTTTCTTCTACGAGATGCTCGCCAACCTCGTCATTTTCGCGCTGCTGTTCACCCTCATGTGGAAGTTCAAAAAGCGCCCGCACGGGCTTTCGATGTGCGGGTACTTCTTCGGGTACGGGCTGGTGCGCTCCATCATGGAGCCGCTGCGCGACCAGCAGTTCCAGCTCGGGCACAACGTGATGATCTCGGAGGTGTTCGCCATCATCATGTGCGTGGGCGGGTTCCTGCTCGCGGTCATCCTCATCGGCTGGAACAAATACAAACACGGCAGCTTTTTCGGGTCGAAGGACGGGGAACCCCTCGCCATTCTGCCTGTGTACCATACGAAGGAAGAGCTGAAAAAACAGGAAGAACAGCAAAAGCTCACCGAGGCGCGCATACGGCAGGCGGGGGGCGACATCCCCGCGGAGGCGCCTGCGGAAGCCGCCGTGCCCGCCGCCCCGAAGGAGAAAAAGCCGCTTTCCGCGCGTTGGAAAGAGTGGTGGGCGGCGTTCCCCGACCGTGCGCGGGAGTTTTTCCGTCCCTATTCTGCGGAGCAGGGCGGCACGGACGGGGCCGAAGACCCCGCCGCGGGTGAGAGCAAGTTCGATCCCGCCGCCGACGGAAATGCGCCTGCCGACGGAAATGCGCCCGCCGACGGGGAAACGCCCGCCGACGCGCCTGCCGAAGAGGGAGCTTCCGCCGGGAACGGTGCGGAAGAAAACGGCGCGGAGAGAAGCGGCAAAGACGGAGGAGAGGTATAACGATGGCGCAGAGCACGGCGCGGAATGCGGAAAGGGATGCGGCGCAGGCAGAGGAGGGCGCGGCGCGCAACCTCACCCTTCTGACCGATTTATACCAGCTCACGATGATGAGCGGGTACCTGAAAAACGGAAAACAGAACGATATTGCGGTGTTCGACCTCTTTTTCCGCCGCAACAGCGTCATCACCTATTCGGTGGCGGCGGGGCTGGAACAGGCGGTCGCCTACATCCGCTCCATCCGCTTTACGGAGGAGGATATTTCCTACCTTCGTTCGCTCGGGCTGTTTGAAGAGCCCTTCCTCGACTATCTTCGTTCCTTCCGCTTTACGGGCGACGTGTTCGCGGTGCCCGAAGGGACGGTCGTCTTCCCCGAAGAGCCGATCTTAACGGTGCGCGCGCCCCTTCTGGAGGCGCAGTTCGTCGAAACGGCGCTTCTGAACATCGTCAACCATCAGACGCTCATCGCGACCAAGGCGGCGAAGATCGCCTACGCCGCGGCGGGCGGCGAAGTGATGGAGTTCGGGCTGCGCCGCGCGCAGGGGCCCGACGCGGGCGTTTACGGCGCGCGGGCGGCGGTCATCGGCGGCTGCGGCTCCACGTCGAACGTGCTTGCGGGGCGGCTGTTCGGCATCCCCGTTTCGGGCACGCACGCGCACAGCTGGGTGATGAACTTCCCCACCGAATACGAGGCGTTCAAGGCGTACGCGCATCTCTTCCCCGACGCCTGTTTGCTGCTCGTCGACACCTACGATACCCTGAAAAGCGGCGTGCCGAACGCCATCCGCGTGTTCAAAGAACTGCGTGCGGCGGGGCACGAGCCGAAGGGCATCCGCCTCGACAGCGGCGATCTTGCGTATCTTTCCAAACGCGCGCGGGAGATGCTGGACGAAGCGGGTTTTGAAAAGGCGATCATCTGCGCGTCGGGCGACCTCGACGAGCGCGTCATCGCGTCACTGAAAAACCAGGGTGCGAAGATCGATTTATGGGGCGTTGGCACCAAGCTCATCACGAGCGCGGATCTGCCCGCGCTCGGCGGCGTGTACAAGCTCGCCGCCGTACAGGCGCCGGGCGGCGGCATGATCCCGAAGATCAAACTTTCGGACAATTCGGATAAGATCACCAACCCCGGGTTCAAGCAGGTGTACCGCGTCTACGATAAAAAGACGGGCAAGGCGCGCGCAGACCTCATCGCCCTGCGCGGGGAAGCGTTTGACGAAAGCAAGCCGCTGACCATCTTCCACCCCGTGGAAACGTGGAAGCGGACCACCTTTACGGACTATACGCTGCGCCCGCTTTCGGTGCAGATAATGAAGGGCGGCGAGCTCGTGTACGGTTTCCCGTCTCTTTCCGAAGTGTGCGCGTATGCCGCGCGCGAAAAAGAGACGTTCTGGAGCGAATACAGGCGGCAGGACAACCCGCATGTGTATAAAGTGGATCTTTCCGAGGCGCTGTATTCCGTAAAGAATAAAATGATAGCGGAGATAAGGGCGGAAAATGGCTAAAAAGTTCACGCAAAAGGAAACGGAACAGCTCATCGCGGGCATCCGCGAAGCGTACGAGACCAAGCTGCGCCAGCTGCAGTACCGCTTGGAGGGGCTGGAGGGGGAGAACAGGAGCCTGCGCGCGAGCCTTGCCGAGATGAAGGAGCGCGAAGGGCAGGTCAGCCGCGCCATCGTGCATGCGGAGGGCAAGGGCGAGGAGATCAAGGAGTTCTACCGCCTCTCCGCCGAAACGGAGTGGCGCACGCTCAAACTGTTCTGCGACAAGTGGCGCGCCCTGGCGGCGAGCATGGCGGGGGTCATCCCCGCGGCGGAGCAAAAAAAGTACGCGGGGTTTGCGGACGACCTTGCCGCGCTCATCGGCAGGAGAAAAGCGCAGTTCGTCCCCGCCGCCGAAGAGGAGACGTTCGACCCGAAAGCGGTCATCGAAAAATACGTCGAGGGGGAAGAGGAATCGGGCTTCAACCTCGACGATGTGCTCAACCCGAAGGGCAAGCTGGACCTTGAAAAGCTGTGCCGCAACCTCGGGCTGATGGACGATTAAAGGAGTGTTCAGATGGTTTTAGGCATTGTATTTCTTGCCATTTTATTGCTCGATCAGGTCAGCAAGGCGGTCGTATTTGCGCTCATCGAAAGCCCGCCGCAGACCGTAACGATCATTCCCGGATTTTTGGAATTCCGCTGCGTGCGCAACACGGGCGCGTCGTACGGTCTGCTTGCGGGGTGGGATTTTGCGCAGCCTTTCCTCATCATCGTTACGTGCGTAGCGCTCATCGTGATGCTCATCGTGCTGGTGAAATTGCAAAAGCACAAGCGCTTTCTGCGCGGTTCGCTCGCGGTCATTATGGCGGGCGCGGCGGGCAACCTTGTCGACCGCATCGTCCAAAGCTCCGTGCGCGACTTCATCGACGTTTCCGTCGGAGACATCGGCTTTCTGAACTTCAACTGCAACGTGGCGGATATCGCGGTCACGGTGGGGGCGGTCATGCTCATCCTGGCGCTGCTGTTCGTGGACCGTGATTCGCTCGTGCGTTCGCTCATGCACAAAAAGAAGGAGAAAGAGGAAGTGCTCGCCGCCGCCGCCGAGCTGGATACGGCAGCGGCGGAGACGGACAACGACCTCGGCGCCGTGCAGGGCGATACGGGCATACAGAAGAGCGACATTGCCGCGGCGGACGCTGCGGCGGGAGAAAAGGAGAACGGCAGCGGGAATGGCGGGTAAGACCATTGCGGCGGAACGGGCGTACGCGCGCGCCGACGTGTTCGTGGCGGAGGCGCTCGGCATCTCCCGTTCGGCGGCGAAAAAACTGCTGGACGAGGGGCATGTGACGCGCGGCGGCGAGCCTGTAAAGGCGGCGCACCCCGTCGCCGCGGGCACGCTGTTCGAGGCGGAAGTGCCCGCCCCGCGCGAGGCGGACCTTACCCCGCAGGACATTCCCTTCGACATCGTTTACGAGGACGAGGACATCGCCGTGGTGAACAAGCCGCAGGGGCTTACGGTGCACGCGGGCGCGGGCAATTACACGGGCACGCTGGTCAACGCGCTCTTGTACCGCCTGCACAGTTTAAGCTCGATCAACGGCGTGGTGCGCCCGGGCATCGTGCACCGTATCGACAAGGATACATCCGGGCTTCTGGTCGTCGCCAAAAACGACGCCGCGCACCGCTCGCTCGCCGAACAGATCGCCGTAAAAACGTGTTCGCGCGAATACCTCGCCCTGTGCGAAGGCAGGTTTGCCCAAGAGCGCGGGCGGGTGGAAACGTACATCGGAAGGAGTCCTTCCGACCGCAAAAAAATGGCGGTCGTGCCCAAGGAGAAGGGCAGGTACGCCGCTACGAACTGGCAGGTCGAAAAACGGTACAAAGAGGGGCTGACCCTCGTGCGCTTTTCGCTGGAAACGGGGCGGACGCATCAGATCCGCGTGCATTGCAAACACATCGGGCACCCCATCGTGGGCGACCCCGTATACGGTACGAAAAAGCAGCGCTTTCATCTGAACGGGCAGCTGCTGCACGCGTGCAGGCTCACGCTCACGCACCCGCGCACGGGCGAGCGCATGACCTTCGAGGCGCCGCTGCCCGACTATTTTTTGAACGTTCTGCACACGCTGACGGAAGAGTGAGTTGCGCAAACTCCCGCAAAAGTAAAAACCGCGCTTTTTCGTCGGAGCAGTCGGCTGCGTCTCTTTGTGTCATCGTGAGCGGAGCGGCGGGCTTCTTTCCCGTCATCCTGAGCGGCGCGGCGGGCTTCTTTCCCGTCATCCTGAGCGGCGCGGCGGGCTTCTTTCCCGTCATCCTGAGCGGAGCGTAGCGTAGCCGAAGGATCTCTATTTAATATTGACGATATCCGCATAGAGATCCCTCGACAGGCTCGGGATGACAAAAAGTGGAAAAACTATTTCAATCATAATTCGCGCAGAGGAAAACCTCCGCGGTCAGCGGCGAAAGCCGCGCGCCCGTGGGGTTGTCCTTAAATCGTAAAAACCGCAGGCAGCAGCCTGCCGGGGTTTTTACGAGACAGGAGTGTTTATGGTCATCAAAGGCAAACTGATGGACGCGGACGGGATGGGCAATACCTTCCGCCGCCTTGCGCACCAGGTCATCGAAATGGGCGGCGGGGCGGAGGGGCTTGTGCTCATCGGCATCCGCACCCGCGGCGTCACCGTCGCAAAGCGCATCAAGGCGTGCATCGATTCCATTGAGGGGACGGATGTGCCGCTCGGCGTGTTCGACATCGCGCTGTACCGCGACGATCTGGGCGAGCTGAACACCGAAGTCGCCTTCTACGGCAGCGAGATCGGGTTCGGCGTAGACGGCAAAACGGTGCTCATCTGCGACGACGTGCTGTACACGGGCAGAACGGTGCGCGCCGCCATTGCGGAGGTCATGCAGCTGGGGCGCCCCGCGCGCATCCGCTTTTTGGCGCTCATCGACCGCGGGCACAGGGAACTCCCGTTCCGCGCCGATTTCGTGGGCAAGAGCGTACCGACCGCGCGGCGGGAGGGGATCGCCGTCCGCTTCGTCGAGGACGACGGCGAGGACGCCGTGTATATCTGCGAAAAAGAGAGCGCCCGATAAAATACGAAAAAAATTTTTTAACGGCGGGGACCCGCCGTAAAAGGAGGATAGTTTTATGGCTAACAACTTTGCCCGTTCGCATAAGCGGGTATGGTTCATCATCTTCATCGTGGCGCTCGTGATCTACATCGTCGCGCTGGTCCTGATCTTCTTTTAAAAAACAAAGGGGCGGCTCCTGGAGGGCCGCCCGTCTTTTTTGCACGGAACTCTGAAACCGCATAATATGATCATTGTGTGGAATTTTTGTTCCGGGCAAAAAAAGTTTGATAAATGCTTGTAATTCGCTGCGCTTTGTGCGATAATATGAGTACAGTTATTCTGTAAGGAGGAAGAAGTATGAGCAAGAACAACGGCAACGGCGGTTTCGCGCTGTTTTGTTGCTTTGCGGCGCTTGGCATTGCGGCGGTGATCGCATTCATCACATACCTTCTGCCGCTCTGCGGGGTAGAGGCATTTGAACCCGGCTCGAAAACGGCGGAGATCATTCAGCTCGTTTTCCAGATCGTCCTGTTCCTCGGCGTGCTGTTCGGCGCGTTCGCCTTCGCGGGCAGGCACGGCGTGCTCGTCAAGATCCTGACGGCAATTTTCGTGCTCGTCTTTGTTGCGGCGATCGTTCTCAACATCGTCGGCATCGTGGATCTGGGCGTCGGCATCCCCAGCGTGGTTTAAAACAAAGGAAAGAAAGCGGTTTGCTTCGGCAAGCCGTTTTTTCTTTACAAAAGTGCGGAAAATCGGTATAATGAAACAAACACACGCGGAAGCGGCGCAGTCCCTTCGGGGCGGCGCAAAAAAGAGCCCGCGTGCGGGAAGCATATGGCAAACCCTCTGGTCGCGATCGTCGGCCGCCCCAACGTGGGCAAGAGCACGCTCTTCAACAAAATAGCGGGCCGCAGGCTCTCGATAACCGAAAACCGCCCGGGCGTCACGCGCGACAGGCTGTATGCCGACGCGGTGTGGCGCGGCAAGCATTTCACCGTCGTCGATACGGGCGGCATCGAACTCAAATCCGAAGATACGATGTGGCGCGAGATCCTGCGCCAGGCGGACCTCGCCATCGAAATGGCGCAGGTCATCATCCTTCTGATGGACGGGCGGGAGGAGCTTTCCTCCTCCGATTACGACGTGGCCGAAAAGCTGCGCCGCTCGGGCAAACCCGTGCTTCTCGCCGTCAACAAGATCGACAACTTTTCGCACGATAAGCTGTTCGAGTTCTATGCGCTGGGGCTGGGCGACCCGTTCCCCGTCTCCGCCGAGCATTCGCAGGGCATCGGCGATTTATTGGACGCCGCCGTCGAACAGTTCGCGGAAGGGGAGGACGAGGAGAGCGACCGCCTGAAGATCGCGCTCGTCGGCAAGCCGAACGCGGGCAAAAGCTCGCTCACGAACAGGATCCTCGGCTTTGAGCGCACCATCGTCACCGACATTGCGGGCACCACCCGCGACGCGATCGATACCCCCTTCGAATTCGAGGGCGAAAAGTACACCCTCATCGACACGGCGGGCATCCGCCGAAAAAAGAACGTGACCGACGACGTGGAGTATTACAGCGTCGTGCGCGCGCTGGACGCGGTGCGCCGCGCGGACGTATGCCTTCTTGTCGTCGACAGCGGCGAAGGGCTGACCGAGCAGGACGTGAAGATCATCGGCTATGTGCACGAACAGGGCAAGCCGTCCGTCATCGTCATGAACAAGTGGGACCTCGTCGAAAAGGACACGCGCACCGTGCTCCGCTTTGAAGAGAAGCTGAAAGAGGACCTCAAATTCATGGACTACTATAAGTCCGTGTACGTTTCCGCCAAAACGGGGCAGCGGACGGAGAAGCTGCTGCGCCTCGCGCGCGAGGTGTACGCGCACGCGAATTTCCGCGTGACGACGGGCACGCTCAACGACCTCATCCTCGACGCAGTGCGCGCGAACGAGCCCGCCTCGTACAACGGGCGGCGGCTGAAAGTGTATTTTGCGACGCAGCCGTCCGTCTGCCCGCCCACCTTCGTCCTGTCCTGCAACGATGCGGTCCTGATGCATTTTTCGTATAAGCGTTACCTTGAAAACGTACTGCGGCGCACCTTCGATTTTTCGGGCACGCCCATCCGCATCCTGGCAAGGACGCGCGGAGAGAACGCGGAGACGTGACGGAGAGAGCATGAAAGTCGTTTCCTTTTCGGATATATGGTATTGGTTCGTCGTGATGGCGGTCGTCTCGTACTTTGTCGGCTGCTTCAATTTCGCGCTGCTCATTTCCAAGATCAAGCACAAGGACGTGCGGCGCATGGGCAGCGGCAACCCGGGCACGATGAACATGAGCCGCCAGTTCGGGCTGGCGATCGGCGGGCTGACGCTGTTTTGCGACATGGTCAAGGGCGGGCTGACCCTGCTCATCGCCTATTTTATCTGGCGGGACTATGTGTTTGCGGGGTCGGGCGTGCTCGTCTCCGACCTGGCGCGGTATGTGTGCGGCGTGTCGGTCATCATCGGGCATATCTATCCCGTCACGATGAAGTTCAAGGGAGGGAAGGGCATCGCCTCCACCCTCGGCATGTACGCCTTTGCGCTGTGCTGTGAAACGGAGTATCCGTGGATGGCGGCGGTCGTGTTCGGCATTCTGCTTCTGACCCTCTTCTATATCTGGGCGAGCGAATGGGGCTCGATGGGCTCGCTTTTGGGTGTGTCCCTTCTGGCGGCGACGCAGGCGATCGTCTTTTATATCCGCTATGCGGAGGACCTGTTCAACGGGGCGGTCATCGCGCTCTTTGTTCTGTTGTTGCTCGACTGCTTCCTCACCTGGTTCGCGCACCGCAAAAACATTCTGTCGCTTCTGGCGGGCGAGGAGCACCATACTTCGGTGAAAAAGCTCTCGCACGGCAAGCGCGGGTAAAGGAGCCGAAAAAGCGGGGAGCGCAAAAGCGCAATTCCCATAGGGAATAAAATCAAAATAAAATTCATAAAGGAATTG